>Ga0102592_1000891_pt1 | contig 39953 bp, 31 predicted proteins | sample AraplaCol_mMF_r2_FD_76861 | JGI IMG/M metagenome (GOLD analysis project Ga0102592, IMG submission 76861) | Arabidopsis root microbial communities from North Carolina, USA - plate scrape MF_Col_mMF_r2 (SPADES assembly) (version 2) | ecosystem: Host-associated > Plants > Roots > Endosphere...
ATAGGGCCATTTGAGCGACAGGATCGTCTTGCGGCCATGCTGCCCGGCATCGAGCACCGCGCGCACCGCGCCGTGCTCGGCGGCCCCCCGGTCGAGCTGCGGCATCGGCACGAACAGGCGCAGCCACTGCGCGTCGGCCTTGTCGAGGTCGCGATAGTCGATGTCCTCGAAATGCTCGTTGTAATTGGCGCCGAGCGCACCCTGGGCCAGCGCGCCGCCGGGCAGGCTCAGCAGCGCAGCGGCCCCCGCTGCCAGAAGCTTCCGCATCGTATCTCTCTCCCTGTATGAACTTTGTCGGTTTGCGTCCGCTCAGGGCCGGCTGCGGCCCGCGCGTTCGATCCTGTCGAGCCACGCGGCCATGCGCGCGGTACGCTGCGGCTCCTTCGACGCCAGATCCACCCGCTCGCCCGGATCCTGCGCCAGATTGTAGAGCTGGTGGCGGGGCAGGGTGCCGATCGCGTTGCCATGGAATTCGTGTGGTTCGACGCTGGCGCGGATCAGCTTCCAGTCGCCGGTGCGGATCGCCAGGATACGCGCGCCGCTGCTCGCCACCTTGGTGCCGGTGGTGACCATCAGCTTGGTGTCCTCGATCACATGGTCGCGGCCGCGATTGGTCTCGCCGAGCAGCGGTGCCAGCATGTCGAAGCTGTCGACCGCGGAATCCTGCGGCATCGATCCGCCGACCAGCCTGGCGAGCGAGGCGGTCAGGTCGACATGATCGACGAGCGCGCTCGATACATGGCCGGCCAGCACATGTCCCGGCCACCAGCTGATCATCGGCACCCGCGTGCCGCCCTCGTAGATACCGTACTTGCCGCTGCTGAACGGGCCGGCGGGGCGGTGCCTGCCGGCGCGCTCGACTGCCTGATCCTGATAGCCGTCGAACAGGATCGGGCCATTGTCGCTGCTGAAGAGGATCATCGTGTCACTGGCGATGCCCAGCTTCTCGATGCTGCGGAGCAGTTCGCCCACCGTCCAGTCGAGCTGGAGGATCGCGTCGCCGCGCGGTCCCATGCCGGACTTGCCGACGAAGCGCGGATGCGGCGCCCGCGGCACGTGCGGCTCGTTGACGGCATAGTAGAGGAAGAACGGCTTGCCTTTCCGCGCCGCCATGAAGTCGATCGCCTTGCCGAGCAGCACGTCGCTCAGTTCCTCGTCCTTCCAGCGCGCCCGTTTGCCGCCGGTCATGTAGCCGATGCGGCTGATGCCGTTGACGATCGTGTTCGAATGCTCGGGATCGGCGCCGAACTTGAGCATCTCGGGATGATCGAAGCCGGTGGGCTCGTCACCGATCTTGTCGTGGTAGCTCACCTGGATCGGATCGGCGGGATCGAGGTTCACCACGCGCCGGTTCTCGATCAGCACGGTCGGCACGCGGTCGAGCGTCGCCGGCATGAAGAAGCCATAGTCGAAGCCGATGTCGAGCGGGCTGGGGGCGATCTCGCCATTCCAGTCGACCTTGCCGTCGCCAAGACCGAGATGCCATTTGCCGACCAGTCCGGTGGCATAGCCCGCCCGGCGCAGCATGGCCGGCAGGGTGAATTTCCCAGGGCGGATCAGCGCCGGCGCATCGCCCGGCAGGATCTGGATGCCCGAAGCGCGCCAGGCATAGTCGCCCGTCAGCAACGCGTAGCGCGAGGGCGTGCAGGTGGCCGAAGGGGAGTGCGCGTTGGTGAAACGCGTGCCGCCGGCCGCAAGGCGATCGATGTTCGGCGTGCGGATCGTGGTCGAGCCGTAGCAGCTCAGATCGCCGTAGCCGAGGTCGTCGGCATAGAGCACGATGATGTTCGGCTTGCGCGTGGCGGCTAGCGCGGCGCCGGGCAGGGCAAGTGCCGCTGCGCTGGCGAGCAACATTCCCCGACGTGTCATCGCTGCCTTCACGATCGTCTCCCTCGTTTTCTGCTGCAAGAAAACGATATTATTTATAATATCACAAGCAAATTATCTTGTCAGGAATGCAAGGTGCGTTCGAAGGCCGTGCCGTCATGGCAGCCGGTGCTGACCTCGCGACGAGCAGGTCTGCCTCAAGTGCCAGCGGGAGCGAGGCATGACCATTCAATGCCCGCGATGTCCTCGCGTCTTCGGGCATGGCTTTGAAACAGCGGCGCGTGAGTGGCGCCGGCCAGCCATGCACTCTTCATGGGGCTGCTCGTCGGACGATCGGTCCGAAATGGGTCAGCTTGTCAGCGCGATTGTGGTATGATAATTACGATAGATAAGGTTCAAGAAGAAGAATATTAAGGGGGAGGCTAAGTGACTAATCGTGCACGTTTTCTGCTCGCGACCACCTCGGCGCTGGGCTTGATGATCATTCCGAATATCGCTGCGGCGCAGGAAACGCCGGGGGCAATGCCGGCCCAGCAGAACGGGGAATCGGGCGATATCGTGGTCACCGCCATTCGGCGCAGCCTGGAGACGGCTGCGGCAATCAAGCAGAATTCCGACCAGATGATCGATTCGGTCGTCGCCGAGGATATCGGCAAGCTTCCCGACGTGACTGCGGCGGAATCGCTCGCGCGCATCACCGGCATCCAGGTCGATCGTGCGCAGGGCGAGGCTTCGGGCACCCGGCTGCGTGGCTTGCCGGACCTGACGACCACCTATAATGGCCGCGAGATCTTCACCGCCGAGGGCCGCGCCGTCGCGCTTCAGGACTTCCCGTCGGCGAGCATCGCCCGGATCGACGTCTACAAGTCGGCCAGCGCCAATCTGATCGAGCCGGGCATCGCCGGCCTGATCGACGTGCGCTCGCGGATGCCGTTCGACTTCAAGACCGGCCGCATCGCCGGCAGCGTAACGGGCGTGCACTGGTACCAGTCGCAGAAGCTCGGGCTCGATGCGAACCTGCTGGTCAGCCAGCGCTGGAACACCGGCCTGGGCGAGATGGGGCTGCTGATCGAAGGCTCCTATGCCGACGTCAACTTCCTCGATTCCTCGCGCAACGTCAGCCAGTCGATCCTGTATCGCACCACCACGCCGGGCTCGGTCGCCGCGCCGATCCGCTATCCGTCGTTCGTCAACATCGACTATGCCACCGCCAAGCGCTGGCGTCCGTCGGCGCATGCCTCCTATCAATGGCGCCCCAGCAGCAATCTCGAAATCTATCTCGACGGCCTGTTCCAGGGGTTCCGCGGCCGCGGTTCGGGGCGAAACCTCACCATCGGCACCGGTGTGGCGGCCAATCTCTCCAACGTCACCTATTTCCCGGGCACCAACCTCGTCCAGAGCATGACCGCGACCGCGGGTGCGCTGCCGACCGGGCAGCAGAATGCAATCGACGCCAACACCGACACCTATCAGTTCGGCGGCGGCTTCGTGTGGAAGGCGGATCGGCTGAAGGTCACCGGGGACGTGGCGTGGACCGATTCGACCTACACGCAGAACAATCTGAACTTCAATTACACGCTGACCACCCAGCCGACCCGCACCTTCAACTTCGACACCCCGGCGGGGGCCGGCGGCGGCGTGGTAACGCTCACCAATTTCGACCTGTTCAACCCCGCGCTCTACCGCCTGACCAGCTTCACGGACTCGGGCACGCGCACGCATGGGCGCGACATCCAGGCGCGGCTCGACCTCGACTATGCGTTGGGGGATGAAGGCATCACCAACCTTCAGGCCGGCATCCGCTTCAACAGCCGCGATGCCGATGCCCGTGCCTATACGCGTACCGGCAACGCGCCCAACACCAGCCAGTTCTTCTCGGTGCTGCCGCTGGAATACAGCTCGGTGCCTGGCGGCTTCCGCGGCGACGAGGCGGAGACCGTGCGTTCCTGGCTCACGCCGACGCGCGAGAGCGTCATCGCGCAGGTCGACTATCTGCGTACTTTGACCGGCATGACCAAGGGACGTCCGGGCTGGAACGCGCCGACCTATACGGGCAATGAGAAGGCCTATGCGGGCTATGTCCAGGCGCGCTACGCCTTCGACATCGGCGTGCCGGTCGACGGTCTGATCGGTTTGCGTGCGATCCGCACCGAGGACCAGATCAACGGCACTTTCGACGTGACGACGTCGGGTGTGACTACCAAGATGCCGATCACGCGCGACAACAGCTACACCGACTTCCTGCCCAATGTCAGCGCGCGCCTGAAGCTCTCGCGCGAGTTGCAGTTGCGGGTGGCCTTCACCAAGACGCGCACCCGGCCGGGCTTTGGCAGCCTCAACCCCTCCATCACTCTGGGTGCGCCGACGCCGATTTGCTCCACGGAGCCGACCAGCGGTGACTGCCTTCGCAACGCATCGGGTGGCAATCCGTACCTGAAGCCGGTCGAATCGACCAACTATGACGCGTCGTGGGAATATTATTTCACCCGCGACGGCTCGATCACGCTGGGTGCTTTCCACCGCGACCTCACGGGGTTCATCAACAGCACCACTACACAAGCCATCGATCCGACCTATGGGCGGGTCAGCACCACCCGCCCCGAAAATGGCGGCAAGGGGCACATCAGCGGTATCGAGGCGGGGTTCCGCACCTTCTTCCGCGCGCCCTGGCTCCCGAAATGGACGCGCGATTTCGGCGTGCTGGCGAATTACACCTATCTCGACCACGAGTCCGAGCTGGCACCGACGCCGGCAAAGACCTTGCCCGGCATGCAGCCGCTTGCCGGCGTATCGAAGCACCTCGCCAATGCCTCGATCTTCTACGAGAACCGCTTCCTGTCGCTGCGTGCCGCCTACAACTACCGGTCGGACTTCGTAGTGAACTACAGCCAGGTCGCCGACCCGGCGCTGAACAACGCACTCGGGCCGACGCTGCCGGTGAAGGAGAAGGGCCGCGGCACGCTCGACCTCTCCGCCACGCTCAACCCCACCAGCAAGATCGCGATCAACTTCAGCGTGTCGAACCTGCTGGGTACCGCGGCGACCAACAGCCGCCAGTTCGACTATAACAGCCCGGACGACGTCTATCCGTGGCAGACGCGCTTCCTGGAGAGCGTCTACCGCCTGGGCGTCCGCTTCCGGCTCTGATCGGCGCAACCGGCACTGGGCGGTGTCGCGAGGGAAGGCCTTTCCCGAGCGGCGCCGCCCCATGTTCGAACACCCATGAGGAAGCAAGCGTGAAGCATCTTCTGGCCGCGGCGCTGGCCGCCACTTCGCTGATCCCGGTACAGGCGCTCGCCCAGCAGGCGGCGCCCGCGGCCCGGCCGCCCGCCGACGACATCTTCCTCGACCACCCCTCGCAGGACCGCAACGCGACCGTGATGCCGGCGCCCGACGCGATGCCGGTGCGGTCGTTCTTCAATGCCCATGCGATCACCGACGCCTCGGTCGCGCAGAGCCCGGACGGGCGCTGGTTCGTGACCGGCACGGTGATCCGCGACGGGCGGCGTGACGGCATCCAGCTCTGGTCCTCGGCAGACGAGGGCAGGCACTGGACCGCGCTCGGCGTCGTCCATGGCGCCGGCCACCGCTATGTCGCGCCGGACATCCAGATCCGCGGCGACCTCGTCCAGCTCGCCTTTGCCGACGACAATGGTTGCGCGCACATCGCCCGCGGTTCCCTTGCCAATCTCAAGGGCGGGTTCAGCGAGAGCCCGTGCCTGGTGCCGGACGTGGCCGACGTATCCTCCTTCATCGACCAGGACGGTGCCAATTACCTGCTCTGGGGCGGCGGCCATATCGCCAGGATCGCCCCCGATTTCTCGAAGCTCGCCGAGGCACCGCGCTTCCTCAAGCCCGATCCCGCCCTGTTCAAGGTCGATCCGCCAGCGGGCAAGGACTGGCCGGTACGGCTGCGCATCGGCAAGGCCGGCGCCTCGATGTTCCGGGACGGCGATCAATATGTGATCACCGCCAGCGAAGTGACCGGCCGGATGCGCACCGCCACCGATGACCTCTACATGGCGACCGGCCCGACGCCCTATGGTCCGTTCAGCAAGCGCATGCTCGCCGTGCCGCATGCCGGGCAGAGCAACGTGGTGCGCACCCGGGACGGCAAGCTGGTCGCCAGCTACAATCCGCGCTGCGAAGACGATTTCGCGATGTTCTGCGAGCAGGTCGGCCTCGTGCCCCTGGAGCGTGCCGAGGATGGCCGCATCCGCCAGGCGGCCTCGGTGCTGACTGAGAACAGCGCGGTCGCCGATCGTCAGGCGCTGGTGACTGACGAGATGATGCGCGACCCCTCGGTCACGATGGGCGGGGACGGCGCCTATTATCTGGTCGGCACGCAGAAGGGCTTCGGCTTCCAATATCCGGACGGCGGGGTGAACCTCTACCGCTCGACCGACCTCAAGACCTGGGTCTCGCAGAAGAAGATGATCTTCGACTGGAAGGGCCTGGGCTATGACTTCAAGAACGTCGCCGAGCTCTGGGCGCCGGAGATCCACTGGTCGGCCCGGGACAAGACCTACTACCTAGCCTTCTCGGTGATGGAGCGCGGGGTAGGGGGCAAGTCCTGGCTGTTCCGATCGACCAGCGGCAAGGCGATCGGGCCCTATGTCAACACCCGCGCCAGCTACGCCGTGGAGGGCATCGACGCCTTTCCGTTCGAGGACGAGAGCGGCTTCTACCTGCTCTGGGGCGGCGGCCGGATCGGCAAGCTCAATGCGAAGCGCGACGGGTTCGAGGGCGAGGTGAAGCGCCTGGTCGACACCGATGGCGAGAATGTCGGCTATGAGGGCAATGGCCTGATCAAGGTCAAGGGCACCTATTTCCTCACCGGCGCCGAGTGGAACGGGCCGCTGCGCACCGACGGCACCTATGACATGATGTATGGCACCTCGAAGTCGCTGATGGGGCCGTACAGCAAGCGCCGGCTCGCCGTGCCGCATGGCGGGCACGGCACTGCCTTCCGCGATGCCCAGGGCCATTTCTGGTACACGCTGTTCGGCAACGACACGACCGCGCCCTGGCGCCGCCATTTCGGCCTGGTGCCGATCGAAGTGAGCGAGGACGGCATCCGCGTTCCCCAGATCGAGCGCTGATCCCCAATATCGGACCGAGCCTCTCCGTCGGCTCCACACTCGGGCCCCGGCGCTTTGCCGGGGCCTTTTTGTTGTTCCTATGGCGGGCGCTCGGGCGACTCGTCAAAGGACACGAAGTACACGCCCAAAGCGGGTTTTCGTGGCGCTAAAGTTGACACAGTTCCCGCGAATGCACCGCATCTCGCAAGATTCTTACGCGGGCGAGATCCTATTTTTCCTACGATTTGAAAGAGCGGGCGGGTGACGAGCCCGACCGCGCGAGCCAAGCAGGCGAAATCCTACATTGCAACCCGGCCTGTCATCTCGGTGCAGCCCTTCCGTCATCCCGGCGAAAGCCGGGATCTCAGGAGAGGACGCGAGGAAGGAGTCGCACGAGATCCCGGCTTTCGCCGGGATGACGATTGGTTCGCTCTAGAAGCTGAACGGCTCGGTCTCGCGGCGTTCGGCGAGGAGGAAGGCGTCGGCGACCAGGCGCATCGGGCGGACATCGACTTCGCTGGTGCCGTTGGCGATGAACTCGGCGAAGCGAGCATAGAGGCGCGGATATTCCTGGTCCGCCTCGGTGCACTCGGCCTCGCCGGGCAGCTGGAGCACGCTGCCGCCGAGCGACAGGCGCAGCGTGCCGGCATCGGTATCGACTTCGATGTCCCAGGTCTGCGGGCCGGTCTGGAGGAAATCGAACGAGGCGCGGCCCCTGGCATCGCCGCAGCGCAGCTGCAGCTCGGCGGCGAGCGGGCCGGCGCGGCCCATCGGCACGTCCATCGTCGCAGCCTCGACGAACAGCGGGGCGGGGAGGATCGCAGTGGCGATCGACAGGGCGTTGATGCCCGGATCGAACACGCCGAAGCCGCCTGGCGCAAGGATCCATTCCTGGCCCGGATGCCAGCGGCGGATGTCCTCGCGCCAGTCGATCCGCACCGCCCGGATCTCGCGGTGCGACAGCCAGGCGCGCGCCTGGCCGACACCGGCTGCCTCGCGCGAATGCCAGCTGGTGAACAGCGTGACGTCCTTCTCGCGGGCGAACTCGGCCAGCGCCTCGATCTCCGAGAGTGTCGCGGCGGGCGGCTTCTCGAGCATCACATGCTTGCCGGCGGCGATGGCTATGCGGGCGAGGTCGTGGCGGCCCTCGGGCGGGGTGCAGAAGGAAACCGCATCGAGCTCGGTGCCGGCGATCATCGCCGCAGTATCGGGATAATTGGGCACGCCATCGACCCGGCCATGGCGGCTGGCGATGGCCGCCAGCTCGAAGCGATCATTCCCGGAAATGGCCGGAAGATGCTGATCGCGCGCGATTTTTCCGATGCCGACCAGGCCTAGGCGAAAGCGGTGCACCCTTAACTCCCTTTTATACGATATATATGCTTCCTATCCGCGGCGAACCACTCTATCAAGTGCGACACGCATTTGAACGAGCCGGGCGACGACGGCTGATTTGGGAAGAGGGTAGAATATGGCCGGGGCCGGTGGAGTCGAAGCGAAGCGCACCAATTTGCGGTCGCGCGCCTGGTTCGACGACCCCTCCAACCCCGACATGACAGCGCTGTACGTAGAGCGCTACCTCAATTTCGGCATCAGCCTGGAAGAGCTGCAATCGGGCCGCCCGATCATCGGCATCGCCCAGACCGGCAGCGACCTGACCCCGTGCAACCGCCATCACCTCGAGCTCGCCAAGCGGGTGCGCGAGGGCATTCGCGATGCGGGCGGCATCGCGCTGGAATTCCCGACCCACCCGATCCAGGAGACCGGCAAGCGCCCGACCGCAGGGCTCGACCGCAATCTCCAGTATCTGAGCCTGGTCGAGGCGATCTTCGGCTATCCGATGGACGGCGTCGTCATGACCATCGGCTGCGACAAGACCACGCCGGCCTGCCTGATGGCCGCCGCCACGGTGAACTTGCCCGCAATCGCGCTCTCCGTGGGGCCGATGCTCAACGGCTGGTTCAAGGGCGAGCGCACCGGATCGGGCACGATCGTGTGGAAGGCGCGCGAGATGCTCGCGGCCGGCGAGATCGATTACAAGGGCTTCATCGAGCTGGTCGCCAGCTCGGCGCCGTCGACCGGCTGGTGCAACACCATGGGCACCGCGACGACGATGAACTCGCTGACCGAGGCGCTGGGCATGTCACTGCCCGGCTCGGCGGCGATCCCCGCGCCGTACCGCGACCGCGCGGAGTGCGCCTATCACACCGGCGTGCAGATCGTCGAAATGGTGCATGCCGATCGCAAGCCTTCGGACATCCTGACGCGCGAGGCGTTCCTCAACGCGATCCGCGTCAACTCGGCGATCGGCGGATCGACCAACGCGCCGATCCACCTCAACGCCATCGCCCGCCATATCGGCGTGGAGCTGACCCTGGCGGACTGGGAGGCGCATGGCGCCGACGTGCCGCTGGTGGTGAACCTGCAGCCGGCGGGGAAGTATCTGGGCGAGGATTTCTACCGCGCCGGCGGCGTGCCTGCGGTGATGGGGCAGCTGTTCCGGGCCGGAATGCTCGATGGCAGCGCGCTGACCGCGAACGGCAAGACGGTCGAGGAGAATATCGGCACCGCCACTGCGAGCGACGCCGATGTGATCTACCCGCTCGAGGCGCCGCTCAAGCAGGCCGCGGGCCTGACCGTGCTTTCGGGCAATCTGTTCGACAATGCGGTGATGAAGCTGAGCGTGCTCTCCGAAGAGTTCCGCGGCCGGTATCTCTCCGATCCCGCGCATCCGGGCATGTTCGAAGGCACCGCGATCGTGTTCGACGGGCCCGAGGATTATCATCGCCGCATCGACGATCCGGCGCTCGGCGCCGATGAGCGCTCGATCCTGATCATGCGTGGAGCCGGTCCGGTGGGTTATCCGGGCGGCGCCGAAGTGGTGAACATGCGCCCGCCGGTGGCGCTGATCCAGGCTGGGGTGCATGCGCTGCCCTGCCTGGGCGATGGCCGCCAGTCGGGCACCAGCGGGTCGCCCTCGATCCTAAACGCCGCGCCGGAAGCGGCGGTGGGTGGCGGCCTGGCGATCGTCCAGACCGGCGACCGCATCCGCATCGACCTGAACAAGCGCACCGCCGACATGCTGGTGGACGATGCCGAGCTGGCGCGCCGCCGCGCCGCGCTCGACATCGATTATGTCCCCGAGAGCCAGACGCCCTGGCAGGAGATCCACCGCAGCCTGGTCGGCCAGTTCGATGGCGGCGCGGTGTTCGAGAACGCCGTGAAGTACCAGCGCATCGCGCAGAAATACGGCGTGCCCCGGGACAGCCACTGATGTCGCTCGTCCGCATCGTCGAGCGCGACCGGCGCGACCGGCTGGGCGAGGGGCCGCTCTGGTCGGCCCGCGACAATGCGCTCTACTGGACCGATATCCTCTCGCACCGGCTCAACCGGCTGTCGCTCGACAGCGGCGTGGTGCGCAGCTGGGAGTTCGACGAATATCTCGGCTGGGCAGTCGAGCGCGAGAAGGGCGGACTGGTGCTGGGGCTCGGCCGCCGCTTCGTCCGCTTCGATCCCGAGACCGGCGTGACCCGGGCGATCGCCGCGCCCGAGCCGGACCGGTTCGGCAACCGGGTCAACGACGCCAAGGCCGATCCGCAGGGCCGGATCTGGGCCGGCACCATGTCGATCAACTGCGCGGACCCGACCGGCAGCTTCTACCGGCTCGACACCGACGGCACCGCGACGCGGGTGGATGGTCCCTATACGATCGCCAATGGCCCGGCGATTGCCGCGGACGGCAGCTTCCTGCTCCATACCGACACCGCATTGGCGACGATCTTCCGCTTCGACGTCAACGACGACGGCTCGCTGGGGCCGCGTACGCCGTTCATCGCCTTCGAGCCCGAATGGGGCAATCCCGACGGGATGACCTTCGATGCCGAAGGCTGCCTGTGGGTCGCCTGCTGGGGCGGCAGCTGCGTGACGCGCTTCTCGCCCGAGGGCGCGCGCGAGCGCAGCATCGCGCTGCCGGCGAGCCAGATCACCAGCTGCACCTTCGCGGGGCCGGCGCTCGACCGTATGTTCGTCACTTCGGCGAGCGACGGGGTGGACGAGCCCCAGGGCGGCGCATTGTTCGAGGTCGACCCGGGCTGCCGCGGCCTGGCGACCCAACTCTATCGCGGTTGAGGAGGAAAAGGGATGACCCTGCGGAAGAACGCATTGCTTGTGGGAGCGGCACTCGCCTGCGCGCTCGCATCGAATGCCGAGGCAGCGACCGCGAAGCGCGGCAGCTTCGGCAAGCTGCCTGATGGACGTTCGGTCGAGGCGGTGACGCTGTCGAACGCCAAGGGCGTCTCGGCGAAGATCATCGCCTGGGGCGCGACGATCCAGTCGGTGATCATGCCCGACCGCAACGGCAGGAAGGCCGATGTCGCGCTGGGCTATGACAGCATCGACCAGTATCTGGCCAAGCCGCAATATTTCGGCCCGATCGTCGGCCGCTTCGGCAACCGTCTGGCGGCGGGGCGCTTCACGCTCGGCGGTCAGACTTACCAGACCCCGGTGAACAACGGGAAGAACTCGCTGCATGGCGGCACCACCGGCTTCGACAAGGTGCTGTGGGACGTCGTCTCGGTGAAGAACGGTCCGACCGCCTCGGTGACCTTGCGCTATGTCAGCCCGGACGGCGACCAGGGCTATCCCGGCACGATGACCGTGGACGCGACCTATTCGCTGGACGAGCAGAACAACCTGACGATCGAGTATAGCGCGACCACCGACAAGCTGACGATCGCGAACCTGACCAACCATGCCTATTGGAACCTGTCGGGCGAGGGCTCGTCGAACGGGGCGATGGGGCATGTCGTGACGATCCCGGCGCAGACCTATCTGCCGACCGACGACGGCGCGATCCCGACCGGTGAGTTCAAGGCCGTCGCAGGCACCGTGTTCGACTTCCGCAAGCCGACCGCGGTGGGCTTGCGCGTCCGCGACGCCAGCGACCAGCAGATCGTCTGGGGCCGCGGCTATGACCACAACTGGGTGATCGGCCGCGAGGTGACCAAGGCCCAGCACCTGATGGCGAAGGTCTACGACCCCGCCTCGGGCCGCGGCTTCGAGCTGTGGTCGAACCAGCCGGGCCTGCAATTCTATTCGGGCAACTTCCTCGACGGCACGTCCTACGGCAAGGCGAAGAAGGTCTATCGTGAGGGCGATGCCATCGTGATGGAGCCGCAGATCTTCCCGGATTCGCCCAACCAGAAGGGGTTCCCGGACGCGCGCCTCGCGCCGGGCCAGACCTATCGCAACGTGATGACCTATCGCCTGACCACAGGTCAGGCGGCCAAGCGCTGAGAGAGGATGCAATGAAGACCAGAATCCTGTTCCTCGCCGCGACGATGCTCGCGGCGACCCCGGCCATGGCGCGTGACCAGTGGACTGCGGCCCAGGCCAATGCCTGGCACGCCAGGCAGCCCTGGCAGGTCGGCGCCAACTACACGCCGGCCACCGCGATCAACCAGCTCGAGATGTTCCAGGCCGAGACCTGGGATCCCAAGCGCATCGACCTCGAGCTCGGCTGGGCCGAGGCGATGGGCATGAACGTGATGCGGGTGAACCTGCACCACCTGCTGTGGGAGACCGATGCCGCCGGCCTGAAGCGCCGGATGGACGAGTTCATGACGATCGCGTCGAAGCACAAGATCAAGACGCTGTGGATCTTCTTCGACAGCTGCTGGGATCCGAACCCGGTCGCCGGGCCGCAGCACCCGCCGATCCCGGGCGTGCACAATTCGGGCTCGGTCCAGTCGCCGGGCGAGGCGCGGCTGAAGGACGTGTCGCAGTACGGCAAGCTCGAGGCCTATGTGAAGGACCTGGTGACGACCTTCGCCAAGGACGAGCGCGTGATCGGCTGGGACGTCTGGAACGAGCCGAACAATGGCGGCGGCGGCAGCTACAAACCGACCAAGGACAAGAACAAGTACGTCGCGACGCTGCTGCCGCGGATGTTCGCGGCGGCGCGTTCGGCCGATCCGATCCAGCCGCTCACCTCCGGCGTGTGGATCGGCGAGAACTGGGACGACCAGAGCAAGCTCGATGCGGTCGAGAAGATCCAGATCGCCCAATCCGACGTGCTGAGCTTCCACGATTACAACTGGCCCGAGACCTTCGAGAAACGCGCCAGGCAGATGCTCAGCTATGGCCGCCCTGTGTGGTGCACCGAGTATATGGCGCGGGGCAACGGCTCGACCTTCGACGGCTCGCTGCCGATCGCGAAGAAGCTCAACATCGCGATGTACAATTGGGGCTTCGTCGATGGGAAGATGCAGACGCGCCTGCCCTGGGACAGCTGGAAGAAGCCCTATACCTTCGACGAGCCGACCATCTGGTTCCACGACATCCTGTATTTCGACGGCAGGCCCTATCGCCAGGCCGAGGTTGATCTGATCAAGCGGATGTCGGCGGCGCCCAAGGGCGTGGTGCCCGGCCAGGCCAAATAAGGAAAAGGGGAGGCGGAGCTGATGCCTGCCTCCCCATTCTTCCTTCCGGGCTCGTTACCTCAGGCGGCGGTATGCTCGTAGGTGTCGATCAGCTCGAGCACGTCGGAGATCAGCGCGCGCATGGCGATGCGGGCGGCATCGGGGTCGCGGGCCTTGATCGCCTCGAGCACGCGGCCGTGATCGGCGACATTGGCGGTGCGGCCCTTCACCCGGTTGGTGAAGCGGATCGAGGTGCGCAGCGCGGTGCCGACCACGTCGCGGAACTGGACGTAGAAGGGGTTGCCCGAGGCGCGCAGGATCGAGACGTGGAAGGCGATGTCCGCCTCCAGCGTGTCGTCCAGGCCCTTCTCGGCGGCTTCCATGCGGGCCAGGCCCTCGCCGATCACGGTGATGTCGCCATCATCGGCGAAGCGCGCGGCGAGCGCGGCGGCCTCGGGCTCGATCGCGACGCGGAGCTGGTTGAACTGCTTGAGCAGGTCGACCGAGAATTGCCGCTCGAGCAGCCAGCGCAGCACATCGGTGTCGAACAGGTTCCAGGACGAGGTCGGCTCGACCACCGTGCCCTGGCGCGGCCGGGCGCTGAGCAGGCCCTTGGCAGTGAGCATCTTCACCGCCTCGCGCGTCACCGAACGGCTGACGCCATGCTGCTTGGTCAGCTCGGCCTCGGTGGGGAAGGGCTGGCTCTCATACTGGCCGGTGACGATCGCCCGGCCCAGCCGGTCGAGCAGGCCATAGGTGAGGTTGCGGCCAAGCTGGGGCCGCATCTCGTCGCTGGACCTGGATAAAGACGTTGCCACGCGCGGGTTTTCCTTTTCTGTCGAGGCGACGATCGTCGCTTGCCTTCTGCTTCCTAGCTGTATCCCAAACTCGTAGCTAGACAAGACCAATTAATACGATAAATGAACCATCAAGGCCGCCCAATAGCGCGCGGCGCTGAGGGAGGGAGTGCCCGTGACGAGTCTGTCGCAAATCGACCTGATCGTGGTCGTCATCTACGCCATCGGAATCTTCGGCCTTGCGCAATGGGTTAGCCGCGAAAAGGCGGGCCATGCCAAGGATACGTCGGATTATTTCCTCGCGTCCAAGGCACTGCCCTGGTGGGCGATCGGCGCGTCGCTGATCGCAGCGAATATTTCTGCCGAGCAGATCGTCGGCATGGCCGGATCGGGCTACAAGATCGGCCTGGCGATCGCATCGTACGAATGGATGGCGGCGCTGACGCTGCTGATCGTCGGCAAATATTTCCTGCCGATCTTCCTGAAGAACGAGATCTACACCATGCCGCAGTTCCTCGAGCAGCGGTACGGCAAGGTCCTGCCCGTGCTGATGGCGGTGTTCTGGCTCGCGCTCTACGTGTTTGTGAACCTGACCTCGATCATCTGGCTCGGCTCGATCGCGGTGCACAAGGTGGCGGGCGTCGACCAGACCGCAGCGCTGATCGGGCTCGGCGGCTTCGCACTGCTCTACCAGCTCTATGGCGGCCTGAAGGCGGTGGCGCTGACCGACATCGTCCAGGTGACGCTGCTGGTGATGGGTGGGCTGATCGTCTCGTACCTGACGCTCGACCAGATCGGCGGCGGGCAGGGCGTGTTCGCCGGCTTCCACACGCTGATGAACGCGCATCCCGAGAAGTTCGACATGATCCTCTCGCCCGACAATCCCTATTACAAGGACCTGCCCGGCATCGCCGTGCTGGTCGGCGGCATGTGGATCGCGAACCTGAGCTATTGGGGCTTCAACCAGTATATCATCCAGCGCGCGCTGGCGGCGAAGAGCCTGGGCGAGGCGCAGAAGGGCATCACGCTCGCGGCCTATCTGAAGCTGCTCATGCCGGTGATCATCGTGCTGCCGGGCATCGCCGCGGTGATGCTCGCGCCGAACCTCGCGGTGGGCGACGAGGCCTATCCGACGATGCTCAAGCTGCTGCCGCCGGGCCTGCTCGGCCTGGTCTTCGCGGCGCTGGTCGCGGCGATCATCGCGTCGACCGCCTCCAAGATCAATTCGATCGGCACGATCTTCACCCTCGACCTCTACGCCAAGGCGCGCGGCATCAGCACGCGCGGCGAGGGCGGCACCGGCAAGACCGGGCAGGAGAAGCATCTCGTGCTGGTCGGCCGCATCGTTGCCGCGGTTGCAGTGGTGATCGCGATCATCGCCGCCAAGCCGCTGATCGGCCAGTCGGACCAGGCCTTCCAGTTCATCCAGGAGTTCTCGGGCTTCTTCACCCCGGGCATCACCGTGATCTTCCTGCTCGGACTGTTCTGGAAGCAGGCGACCGAAGCGGGCGCGATCGTCGCGGCGGTCACGTCGGTGCTGCTGTCGTTCGTGCTCAAGTCGATCATTAGCATCGAGCATCCGGCAACCTATATCCCCCAGGCACTCAACACCTGGCTGTTCCCCTTCATGAACCGCATGCTGTTCGTCTTCCTGGTCAGCCTGGCGCTGGCGATGATCGTGAGCCTGGTCTTCAAGGGGCGCGGCGACGCCAACCGCGTGACCATGGAGGGCGTCAGCTTCAGGACGCCCAACGTGTTCAATGTCGCCGGCGTGGGTGTGATCCTGATCCTCATCGCGCTGTACGGGGTGTGGTGGTGAGCTTTTCCGGCACCTTCCTCGCCGTCGACTGGGGGACGACCAACCGGCGCGTCTTCCTGGTCGAGGGCGGCCAGGTCGTCCGCACCGAGCGGGACGACCGCGGCGTTACCTCGGTCGCCGACTTCGCGGCCGAGGCTGCGGGGATCCGCAGCCGCTTCGGCGAGCTGCCGATGCTGATGGCGGGCATGGTCGGGTCGAACATTGGCTGGCAGGCGGCGCCCTATGTGCCGGCCCCCGCCGGGATCGAGGACCTTGCCGCCAACCTGCTGCGGATCGACGACCGGACCGCGATCGTCCCCGGGGTCTCGGTAACGGGGCCGGCGGACGTGATGCGGGGCGAGGAAGTCCAGCTGCTCGGCGCGGTCGCGGCCGGGCTGGTGCCGGGGGATTCGCTGCTCGCCCAGCCGGGCACGCACTGCAAATGGGCGCAGATGGAGGGCGGGCGCATCGCCGGCTTCACCACCGCGATGACCGGCGAGCTGTTCGCGCTGCTCCGCAAATATGGCCTGCTTTCCTCGCAGCTTAGCGACGAGGTCACGCCGGGCCGGGCGTTCCTTGACGGGGTGGAGGAGGGGCGCAAGCGCGACCTTGCCGCCTCGCTGTTCGGCATCCGTGCCGCCAAGCTGCTGGGCGAGCGGGCCGATACCGACGCGGCGAGCTATGCCAGCGGGCTGCTGATCGGCAGCGACGTCGCCGCCCGGCTCGAGCGGGTGGGGCATGACGCGGTCCATATCCTCGCCGACCGCATGCTCGGGAGCCTCTATGTCGCGGCGATCGAGGCACATGGGCGCCGCGCCGTGCTGGTCGACAGCCACGCCGCCTTCATCGCCGGCATCATCGCAATCGGGAGAATATCGTGAGCCATATCGCCGCCTTCGACGCCAGTTTTGCCCGCTGCCCGCTGGTCGCCATCCTGCGCGGGGTGAAGCCGGATGAGGTCGAGGAGATCGGCGAAGCGCTTGTTTCCGCTGACTTTACCCTGATCGAAGTGCCGATGAACTCGCCCGATCCGCTGGACAGCATCGCCCGGCTGGCGAAGCGGTTCGCGGGGCGGGCCCAGATCGGCGCCGGCACCGTCCTCACCGAGGAGCAGGTCGCCGCGGTCGAGGCGGCGGGGGGCACGATGATCATCTCGCCCAATGCCAACCTCAAGGTCATCGCCGCCAGCGCCGCGCGGGGGCTGGTGTCGCTGCCCGGCATCTTCACGATGAGCGAGGCCTTTGCCGCGCTCGAGACCGGCGCCACCGCGCTCAAGCTGTTCCCGGCCGAGGCGGCGAGCCCCAATGTTCTCAAGGCGATGCGCGCCGTCCTCCCCAAGGCGGCGCGGGTGCTGCCGGTGGGCGGCATCGCCCCCGACAACATGGACCCCTGGCGGGCTGCTGGCGCCTCCGGCTTCGGGCTGGGTTCGGCGCTGTACAAGGTGGGGATGACCGCCGAGCAGGTGGGGGCAAACGCCCGCGCCTTCGTGGCCGCGCTGGCGGACTGACGCGGACGCCTAAGTTCGCCAAGGTGGCGCCCACGGGTTGCTCCGGCGCCAATATTATATGATAAGTCATCTCAGATAATGGGAGAGACGAGATGACCAAGCGCAGCCTCTGGACCGGGGCGATGATCGGCGCGGCCCTGTGCCTGGGCACCGGGACCGTATCCGCGCAGGACGCTCCGGCCACGGAAGTTGGCACCACCTACACCAACCCGCTGCTCCCCTCGGGCCCCGACCCCTGGATCACCCAGGTCGACGGCACCTATTACTATATGCACACCCAGCGCGACGGGATCACGCTCCACCGGACGCGGAACATCGCGGACCTGGCCCATGCAGAGCAGAAGCTGGTGTGGACGCCCCCCAAGGAGGGGCCGAACGCGCACCTGGTCTGGGCGCCCGAGCTGCACCGCATCGGCAAGAGCTGGTTCCTCTATTACACCGCCACCGCAAGCGGTTACAGCGACGACGCCCACCGGGCGGTGTTCGTGTTGGAGAACAAGGCGTCCGATCCGCTCAGCGGGACGTGGATCGACCGCGGCCGGATCAACACCGCCCATGCCGGGATCGACGGCACCAGCTTCGCCTACAAGGGCAAGCGCTACTTCGTCTACTCGCCCTATCTGGGGCCGGACTCGGGCCTTGCGATCGCCGAGATGGCGAACCCCTGGACGCTCAAGGGCAAGGAGCAGGTGATCGCCATGCCCGACCAGCCCTGGGAACGGCTCGACGGCCGCCAGATCCTCGAGGGTCCGGAGTTCCTGCAGGGTCCCAAGGGCGACTTGTTCCTGACCTATTCGGCGAGCCCCTGCTGGTCGGACGATTATGCGCTGGGGCTGTTGCGCGCGGCGCCGGGGGCGAACCCGCTCGATCCCAAGGCGTGGAGCAAGTCGCCCGTGCCGGTGCTCCACAAGGGGAACGGCGTGTACGCGACCGGCCATAATGGCTTCTTCAAGTCGCCCGACGGCAAGGAGAACTGGATCATCTATCACGCCAATTCGGCGGCGGGGATGAAGTGTACGCTGAAGCGAGCACCGCACATCCAGAAGTTCGGCTGGACCGCGGACGGCCGGCCGGATTTCGGGCTGCCGGTGCCGGAGGGCGTGGCGCAGAAGGTGCCTTCGGGGACGCGGTGATCACTTGAAGCCCTCCCCCTTGATGGGGGAGGGTTGGGTGGGGGTGACCTATCCGCGAGCTCCACAGTTTGAGGCGCGCTCACCCTCATCCTTCCCACCCGCTGCGCGGGCGGGCCCCTCCCTTCTCCCATCAAGGGAGAAGGGGTTAGAACAGAAAGAGCCGGCAACCCCCTGGGGCTGCCGGCTCTCTCGTTTTCCGTCCGGAGTGTCCGGATCAGTCGATCGTCTTGGCGAGCTCGCGGTTGAACCACAGGGCGACCAGGGTGCCGATCGCGCCCGAGAGGAGGTAGGCACCGGCGGCGAGCAGGCCGAACTCGGCGCCGAGCCACAGTGCGATCAGCGGGGCGAAGGCGGCGCCGAACAGCCAGGCGAGGTCCGAGGTCAGCGACGAGCCGGTGTAGCGGTGCGACTTCTGGAACATCGACGACAGCGCGCCCGAGGACTGGCCGAACGAGATGCCGAGCAGCGCGAAGCCGAACAGCATGAACACGATCTCGCCCAGCTCGCCGGCGGAGAGCAGCTGCGGGGCGAAGCCGCTGAACACGGCGATCGCGACCGCCGAGCTGCCGAGCAGGGTACGGCGGCCGACGCGGTCGGCCAGCGTGCCCGAGAGGATGATCGCGATGGTGCCGACCACGGCGGCCACCGCCTCGATCACCAGGAAGTCGACCGGGCTGTTCTGGGTGTAGAGGAACACCCAGGACAGCGGGAACACGGTGACCATGTGGAACATCGCGAAGCTGGCGAGCGGGGCGAAGGCGCCCATCACCACGATCCGCCAGTCGGCGCGCACCGTCTCCGAGATCGGCGCGGGCTGGAGCTCGCGATCCTCGAACAGGCGGGCATATTCCGGGGTCACCACGATGCGCAGGCGGGCGAACAGCGCCACCACGTTGATCGCGAAGGCGACGAAGAACGGATAGCGCCAGCCCCAGGCCAGGAAGTCCTCGGCCGGCAGGGCGCTGACGAAGAAGGCGAACAGCAGGCTGGCCACGAACAGGCCGAGCGGCGCGCCGAGCTGCGGGATCATCGCGTACCATCCGCGCTTGTCGCTCGGCGCGTTGAGCGCGAGCAGCGAGGCGAGGCCGTCCCACGAGCCGCCGAGCGCGACGCCCTGGCCCATGCGGAACAGCGCGAGGAGCAAGGCCGCCGTGATGCCGGCATCGGCATAGCTGGGGAGGAAGGCGATCGCCGCGGTCGAGCCGCCGAGCAGGAACAGCGCGATCGTCAGCTTGGCGCCGCGGCCATAGGCGCGGTCGACAGCGGTGAAGATCAGCGTGCCGAACGGACGGGCGATGAAGGCCAGCGCGAAGATCGCGAACGACCAGAGCGTGCCCTGCAGCGGATCGAGGAAGGGAAAGAACAGCTTCGGGAACACCAGCACAGAGGCTATGGCGTAGACGAAGAAGTCGAAGAATTCGGAGGTGCGGCCGATGATCACGCCGATCGCGATCTCGCCCGGATGGATTCCGTGGCCGTGCGATGCGTTGAGGACGCGTGCATCCCGTTCGGCTTCAAGGGTGGGGACGGTATCGCCGCTCATCGAATTGGAACTTTCTGCAACACGCGCCGCGCAAGCGCGTTTCCTAATGCCATGGAGGGCCGGGTAGTTCCCGGCGCGGCGCATTTGCGTCATAGCAGACAAAGCGGGGATTGGACAAAATGTCCTATGTGCGCTGCAACATGAGACGCCTAGGCGCCCGCCATGCCTAGACCCCGTCCGCTCTCCGCACGCCTCCGTGCGCTGCTGACCCTGCCGGCTTTCGCGCTGTTGTGCGGATGCGACATGGTCGTGCTCAACCCCGCCGGCGACGTCGCCCGTCAACAGGGCGACCTGGTGATCGTCTCGACGCTGCTGATGCTGCTGATCATCGTGCCGGTGATGGCGCTGGTCGTCCTGTTCGCCTGGCGCTACCGCGAGTCGAACAAGGAAGCGACCTACTCGCCGGACTGGGATCACTCGACCAGCCTGGAGCTGGTGATCTGGTCGGCCCCGCTGCTGATCATCATCTGCCTGGGCGCGATCACCTGGGTGAGCACCCACCTGCTCGATCCGTACCGGCCGCTGTCGCGCACCGGCCCGAACCAGCCGGTCGCGGCCAATGTGAAGCCGCTCGAGGTGCAGGTCGTCGCGCTCGACTGGAAGTGGCTGTTCATCTATCCCGAGCAGGGCATTGCCACGGTGAACGAGATGGCCGCACCGGTCGGCCGCCCGATCCGCTTCCGGATCTCGGCCTCGTCGGTGATGAACTCCTTCTACATCCCCGCGCTGGCCGGCCAGATCTACGCCATGCCGGCGATGGAGACGCCGATGAACGCGGTGTTCGACAAGACCGGCGTGTTCCAGGGCCTGTCGGCAAACTATAGCGGGCACGGCTTCTCGAAGATGCGCTTCAAGGCGCACAGCCTGGACCAGGCCGGCTTCGACGCCTGGGTGGCCGAGGCGAAGAAGGCGGGCGGCAACCTCGACCGCGCCGGCTATCTCCAGCTCGAGCGCCCGAGCGAAGGCGAGCCGGTCCGCCGCTTCGCCGGGGTCGAGGCGGGGCTGTTCGACCGGGTGGTCAACATGTGCGTGCAGCAGGGCAAGATGTGCATGCACCAGATGATGATGCTCGATGCCCAGGGCGGCACGGGCAAGGCCGGGCTGCACAATGTGCATCACACCGAGGACAAGACCAGCGCCACCGGCACGCACATGCATGGCGGCAAGAGCTTCGTCGGCGAGCTCTGCGCCGACCAGCAGGACGTCGCCGTCGGTGCCAAGCCCCAGACGGCCGGGCCGGTGAAGCAGGCCACGCTCACCGGCGCGGGCCTCAAGCAGCCCTCGGCCAAGCCGACTCCGATCGCTCCCAGCGTCGCGTCCGAAACCCGGCCGCGTCCCTTCTCCTGATTGCGAAGCAGATATGATCCCGCAACCCGCACCTGTTAGCCCGTTCCTGGGCAAGCTGTCGCTCGACGCGCTGCCGCTGCACGAGCCGATCGTCGTCGCCACCTTCTGTGGCGTCGCGCTCGGCGGCATCGGCCTCGTCGCCGCGCTCACCTATTTCAAGCTCTGGGGCTATCTGTGGAAGAACTGGTTCACCAGTGTCGACCACAAGAAGATCGGGATCATGTACATGATCCTGGGCCTGGTGATGTTCCTGCGCGGCTTTGCCGACGCCCTCATGATGCGCCTCCAGCAGGCGCTCGCGTTCAACGGGTCCGAGGGATACCTGAACGCGCATCACTTCGACCAGGTGTTCACCGCCCACGGCGTGATCATGATCTTCTTCGTGGCGATGCCGTTCGTCACCGGCCTGATGAACTACATCGTGCCGCTGCAGATCGGCGCGCGCGACGTGTCGTTCCCGTTCCTGAATAACTTCAGCTTCTGGATGACGACCGGCGGCGCGGTGCTGGTGATGGCCTCGCTGTTCGTCGGCGAGTTCGCCCAGACCGGCTGGCTGGCCTATCCGCCGCTTTCGGGGATCCTCTACAGCCCCGGGGTCGGCGTCGACTATTATCTATGGGCGCTGCAGGTGGCGGGTGTCGGCACGACGCTCTCCGGCATCAACCTGATCGTCACGATCCTCAAGCTGCGCGCCCCCGGCATGTCGCTGATGAAGATGCCGGTGTTCACCTGGACCTCGCTCTGCACCAACGTGCTGATCGTCGCGTCCTTCCCGGTGCTGACCGCAGTGCTCGCGCTGCTCGGCCTCGACCGCTACGCCCACACCAACTTCTTCACGAACGACTTTGGCGGCAGCGCCATGATGTACGTGAACCTGATCTGGATCTGGGGCCACCCGGAGGTCTACATCCTGATCCTGCCGCTGTTCGGCGTGTTCTCGGAAGTCACCTCGACCTTCTCGGGCAAGAAGCTGTTCGGCTATTCGTCGATGGTCTACGCCACGATCGTCATCACGATCCTGTCGTACCTCGTCTGGTTGCACCACTTCTTCACCATGGGCTCGGGCGCCAGCGTCAACAGCTTCTTCGGCATCACGACGATGGTCATCTCGATCCCGACGGGCGCCAAGATCTTCAACTGGCTGTTCACCATGTATCGCGGCCGCATCCGCTTCGAGCTGCCGATGATGTGGACGATCGCGTTCATGCTGACCTTCGCGATCGGCGGCATGACCGGCGTGATGCTCGCCATCCCGCCCGCCGACTTCGTGCTGCACAACTCGCTGTTCCTGATCGCCCACTTCCACAACGTGATCATCGGCGGCGTGCTGTTCGGCCTGTTCGCGGCGATCAACTTCTGGTGGCCCAAGGCCTTCGGCTTCAAGCTGAACGAGTTCTGGGGCAAGGTGAGCTTCTGGTGCTGGGTCCCCGGCTTCTGGCTCGCCTTCCTGCCGCTCTACATCATGGGCCTGATGGGCGTGACCCGCCGCATGCGGGTGTTCGACGATCCCAGCCTGCAGATCTTCTTCGTCGTCGCGGCGCTCGGCGCTGCCCTGATCGCCGCCGGCATCGGCGCGATGCTGGTCCAGTTCGCGGTGAGCATCTGGAAGCGCGAGGAGCTGAAGGACGTGACCGGCGACCCGTGGGGCGGCCGTACCCTGGAATGGGCGACCTCGTCGCCGCCGCCGGAGTACAACTTCGCCTTCACCCCGGTCATCCACGACCTGGATGCCTGGTACGACATGAAGAGCCGCGGCTGCGAGCGTCCGCTCACCGGCTTCAAGGACATCCACATGCCGAGCAACACCGGCGCGGGCGTGATCCTTGCCGGCATCAGCACCCTGATCGGCTTCGCGCTGATCTGGCACATCTGGTGGCTGGTCGGGGTGAGCTTCGTCGCCCTGATCGGCGGCGCGATCTTCCATACCTTCAACTACGACCGCGATTTCGACATTCCCGCCGAAACCGTGGCCGAGACCGAGGCGGCGCGCACGCGCCAGCTTGCCGGAGCCTGATCGATGAGCACCACGACGATTCCCGCCGCGGACGAACCGGTCCGCTTCTACGACTTCGACGAGCATCCGCACCCGGAAGGCTACAGCACGATGCTGGGCTTCTGGATCTACCTGATGAGCGACTGCCTCATCTTCGCGATCCTGTTCGCCTGCTACGCCGTGCTCGGCGGCAATTTCGCCGGCGGGCCGGGGCCGAAGGACCTGTTCGACCTGCCGCTGGTGGCGCTGAACACGGCGATGCTGCTGTTCTCGTCGATCACCTATGGCTTCGCGATGCTGGGCATGGCGAAGGGCAACAAGACCCAGGTGCTGATCTGGCTGGCGATCACCCTGGTGTTCGGCGGCTGCTTCCTGGGCATCGAGCTCTACGAGTTCAGCGAGCTGATCCATGAGGGCGCAGGCCCGTGGCGCAGCGCGTTCCTGTCGAGCTTCTTCACCCTGGTCGGCACCCACGGCCTGCACGTCACCTTCGGCTCGATCTGGCTGATCACGCTGATGGTGCAGGTGAGCCGCTTCGGCCTGACCGCCGCGAACCAGCGCCGGCTGGCCTGCCTGAGCCTGTTCTGGCACTTCCTCGACGTCATCTGGATCGGCGTCTTCACCTTTGTCTATCTGATGGGAATGCTGCGATGAGCCACGATCCGCACGCGCACGACGCGCACGCACACGGGGATCATGGCGATCACGGCCATGGCGTCGAGATCCCGCACGGCTCGATGCGCGACTATGTCATCGGCTTCGTGCTGTCGGTGATCCTGACCGCGATCCCCTTCTACCTGGTGATGGAGCGTCCCTTCTCCAACGGCGTCACCGCCGCGGCGATCATGGGCTTCGCGGTGATCCAGATCCTGGTCCACATGGTCTATTTCCTCCACCTCAAGCCGAGCGCCGAGGGTGGCTGGACGATGACCGCTTTGGTGTTCACCATCATCGTGGTGGCGATCATGCTGTCCGGTTCGCTGTGGGTGATGTACCACCTCAACGCGAACATGATGCCGATGATGGACCCGAGCCAGCTTCCGTGACGGACGAGCCGCGGCCCCGCGCGAGATGGGTGATCGCCACGGCGATGCTCGTCTGCGCGGGGCTGCTGGCCGGGCTCGGCATCTGGCAGCTCGAGCGCCGGGCCTGGAAGCATGAGCTGATCGCGGCGGTGGATGCCCGCGTCCATGCCGCCCCGGCCGCCGCGCCGGGGCCCGATGCCTGGAGCGGGATCACCGCCAGGACCGATGCCTATCGCCGCGTCACTGCCACCGGCACCCTGCTCAACGACCGCGCCACGCTGGTGAAGGCGGTGACCGAGCGCGGATCGGGCTATTGGGTGATGACTCCGCTCCGCACGCGCGACTTCACCCTGCTGGTCAATCGCGGCTTCATCCCCGACGCCCTGCGCCAGCGCATCCCCGCCGGGCCGGACTATATGCAGGTGACCGGCCTGCTGCGCGTCACCGAGCCGGGCGGCGGGTTCCTGCGCAGCAACGATCCCAAGGCTAACCGCTGGTATTCGCGCGACGTCGCGGCTATCGCCCAGGCCCATGGGCTCGGACAGGTCGCTCCCTATTTCATCGACGCGGACGCCACGCCCAATCCCGGCGGCTGGCCAGCGGGCGGGCTGACCGTGATACGCTTCAACGACAACCACCTGGTCTATGCGCTGACCTGGTTCGGCCTCGCCGCCATGGCGCTGTGGGGCGCCTGGTTCATCGGCTGGCGGCGCGGAGCCGCCGCATGATCCACGCCGGGGGGCTGGAGGACACCGACCCCGGACGGCGCAACATGTGGCTGCTCGTCCAGCTGCGCTGGATCGCCGTGGGCGGGCAGCTCGCCACGATCGGCTTCGTCCATTTCGTGATGGGCGTGCACCTGCCGCTGGTGCCGCTGTTCATCGCCCCGCTGCTGCTGGCGGGCATCAACCTCGCCACCTATCCGCTGCTCGACCGGCGCGCCGCGATCACCAACTGGGAGCTGACCGTGGCGATGCTCGCCGATGTCGGCGCGCTGGCCTGGCAGCTCCACTTCACCGGCGGGCTCGCCAATCCCTTCGCCTTCCTGTTCCTGCTGCAGGTGGTGACCGGGGCGATGCTGCTCCAGCCGGGATCGAGCTGGATGATCGTCGGCGCGGCGAGCCTTGCGCTGTTCACCATCGCGATCAACCCGGTGCCGCTCGACTTGCCGCCGAGCTCGCGCGACCCGTTCCGCCTCTACCTAGCCGGCAGCCTGATCTGCTTCGCGCTGATCGCGGTGCTGCTGGTGCTGCTGATCACCCGCATCGCCCGCAACCTGCGCGAGGGCGATGCCGAGCGGGCCGCGATCCGCCAGCGCGCGGCGGAGGAGGACCATATCGTCCGCATGGGCCTGCTTGCCACCGGCGCGGCGCATGAGCTGGGCACGCCGCTCTCCTCGCTCTCGGTGATCCTGGGCGACTGGCAGCACATGCCGCGCATCGCCGGCGACAAGGACCTGGCGCAGGACGTGGCCGACATGCAGGCCGAGGTGGCGCGCTGCAAGACGATCGTCAGCGGCATCCTGGCCTCGGCCGGCGAGGCGCGGGGGATCGCGTCGGAATTCACCACCGTGCGACATTTCCTCGACGACCTGGTCGCCGACTGGCGCGACAGCCGGCTGACCGGCACGCTGGAATATGCCGACCGGTTCGGGCCGGACCTGGCGATCGTCTCCGACACCGCGCTGCGCCAGGTGCTGAGCAACGTGATCGACAATGCCGCCGAGGTCTCGCCCGAATGGATCGGCATCACGCTGCTGCGCGACCGCGACGAGATGGTGATCGAAGTCGCCGACCGCGGCCCGGGCTTCGCGCCCGAGATGCTGGCGGGCTTCGGCCAGCCCTATCGATCGAGCAAGGGCAAGGCGGGCGGCGGGCTGGGCCTGTTCCTGCTGGTAAACGTGCTGCGCAAGCTGGGCGGCACCGCCGAGGCGGAGAACCGGGTGCCGCGCGGCGCGCTGGTGCGCATCCGGCTGCCGCTTGACGCGATCGCCCGGGGCGGGGAGGAACAGGCATGAGCGCGGTTCGCAAGCTGCTGATCGTCGAGGACGACGAGTCCTTCGCCCGGACGCTCCGGCGCTCGTTCGAGCGGCGCGGATACATGGTCGAGGTGGCGGCGAGCCATGAGGACCTGACCGCGCTGATGGAGACATTCCACCCGGCCTATGCGGTGGTCGACCTGAAGCTGGGCGGGGCATCGGGGCTGGTCTGCGTCCAGACGCTGCGCGCCGCGGACGCCGGGATGAAGATCGTCGTGCTCACCGGCTTCGCCAGCATCGCCACCGCGGTGGAGGCGATCAAGCTGGGCGCCTCCTATTATCTCGCCAAGCCTTCCAACACCGACGATATCGAGGCGGCGTTCGGGCGCGAGGAAGGCGATGTCGACGCGCCGCTCGCCAGCCGGCCTTCGTCGATCAAGACGGTGGAGTGGGAGCATATCCACCAGACGCTGGTGGAGACGGACTTCAACATCTCCGAGACGGCGCGGCGGCTGGGGATGCACCGGCGGACGCTGGCGCGGAAGCTGGAGAAGCGGCAGTTGCGGTAGGGGGTGGGTAGATTCCCGCCTGTTTCGTCATCCCCCGCCTTCGCGGGGATGACGACGGATAAAAGTTCGCACCGATCCAAATCCTCCCTCGCGCAGCGGGGGAGGTGGCATGCGCAGCATGACGGAGGGGGCCTCTCCGCGAGCGAACCGCCTGCGGCGACGCCCCCTCCACCATTCGCTGCGCGAACGGTCCCCCTCCCCCGCTTCGCGAGGGAGGATTTTCTTGCGGGATGATGAGGGCCGGGATGGCTTCCCATCCGCCGCGGCGGAGCGCAGAGGTTTCGCTCCGGGAGGGACCATTTGAAGATTCGTGCCGACATCGTTGCGGGGCTCGCCATCTCGGGGCTGATGCTGCCCGAGGCGGTGGCCTATGCCTCGATCGCCGGCGTTGCGCCCGGGCATGCGATCCTCGCCGCGATTGCCGGATCTCTGGTCTATGCACTCGCCGGGCGCAGCCGCTTTGCCATCGTTTCCGCGACATCCTCCTCGGCAGCGATCCTTGCCGCATCGCTGGCGACGCTGCCGGCGGGGGAGGGCATGCGCACCTTGTTCATGGTAAGCGCGGTGGCGATCGCGGGCCTGCTGTTCCTGCTCGCCTGGGCGAGCCGGCTGGGCGGGCTGACCGGCTTCATCTCGCATCCGGTGCTGCGCGGCTTCGCCTTCGGGCTGGCGATCACGATCAGCGTGAAGCAGCTGCCGGTGCTGACCGGCACGCATCCGGCCGCCGGCAACCTGATCGAGACCGGCATCGCGGTGCTGCAGGCCGCGCCGCACTGGCACTGGCCGAGCCTGGCGGTTGGGCTGGTCGCGCTGGCGATATTGCTCGTGCTGCGCCGCCTGCCGATGGTGCCGGGCGCGCTGATCGTGCTGGTCTCCGGCGTCGCTGCATCGGGCCTGCTCGATCTTGCTGGGCACGGCGTGGCGGTGGTCGGGCCGATCGTGCTGACGCCGGAAGCGCTGGCGCTGCCGGCGCTTTCCTATGCCCGGATGCTGGAGGCGGCGCAGCTCGCGGTGCCGCTGGCGCTGATCCTGCTCGCCGAGAGCTGGGGCACGATGCGCGCGCTGGCGCTCCGTCACGGTGACATGCTCGATTCCGGCCGCGAGCTGCGTGCGCTCGGCCTCGCCAATCTGGGCGCGGCGCTGGTCCAGGGCATGCCGGTCGGTGCCGGGCTGTCGGCGAGCGCGGCGAACGAGGCTTCGGGCGCCGGATCGCGGGTGGCCGGCGCGATCGCGGCGGCGGCGCTGGGCGCGCTGGTGCTGTTCGCCATGCCGCTGGTCGCGCTGCTGCCCCAGCCGGTGCTGGCCGCGGTGGTGATCGCCGCGCTCGCCCATTCGCTCGACCCGCGCCCGCTGCGGCGGCTCTGGGCACTCGATCGCGACCAATATGTCGCGCTGGCCGCCGCGCTGGGCGTGCTGCTCCTCGGCGTGCTCGACGGGATGCTCTGCGCGATCCTGCTGTCGCTCGCCGCCCTGGTCCAGCGCTTCGGCAATGCCCGGCTGGGTCGTCTCGGCCGGCTGGGCGACAGCCACGACTTCGTCGATGCCGATCGCCATCCGGAGGCCCGGCCGATTCCCGGCATCGCGATCTGGCGGCCGGCGGCGCCGCTGTTCTTCGCCAATGCAGAGCGGATGTTCGCCGAGGTCGCCGCGCGCAGCAAGGCAGAGCCGGGCGTTCGCGCCGTGGTGATCAGCCTGGAGGAGAGCATCGATATCGACAGCACCGCGCTCGACGCGCTGCTCGATTTCGACCGGGCGATGCAGGCCAAGGGCTTCCGCGTCCATTATGCGCGGGTGCATGACCGGGTGCGCGACCTGCTCCATGCCGCCGGTGCGGCATCGGTGGTGGGGCGCAGCGACTATAGCGTGGCCGATGCGGCCGCCAGGCTGGAGAGCCAAGATGCGTGAGCCCGAACCCTTTCTCCGCCCCGTACCGATCGACGCGTTGCGGCCGACCCAGATCACCGTCGGCTTCCGCGAGGTCGCCCGCAAGCGGCGCGACTGGCGCGAACGGGCGGAGCGCGACGGATCGGAGTTCCTCGGCCGCCACATGATCCCGGCGGTGAAGGGCCCGAAGGACCGGTTCTGGATCGTCGACGCGCATCATCTTGCCCGGGCGCTGCACGACGAGGGCGTCGAGCGGGTGTTCGTCCGCGAGATCGCCGATCTCTCGGAGCTGCCGGGGCGCGCCTTCCGCACCTTCATGGACAGCCGGGGCTGGCTGCATCCCTATGATCCGGAGGGGCGGCGGCTCGATTCCCGGCATCTGCCGAAACATGTCCGCGGGGTGATCGACGATCCCTGGCGCTCGCTGGCCGGGGAGCTGCGCCGCGGCGGGGGCTATGCCAAGGACCCGACGCCCTATGCCGAGTTCCTCTGGGCCGATTTCCTGCGCCGGCACATTCCCGCCAAGCTGCTCGACGGGGATTTCGACAAGGCGCTGGAGCGGGCGCTCGACCTCGCCCGGGCGAAGGATGCGGCCTATCTGCCGGGCTGGGCGGGGCCCGAGGATTGAGCCTGCCGGCACCGCTTTTCCGGTGTCGGTGGGTGATGTAGATACGGTTCGTGCCTATATACTCCGTCATCCCCCAGAAGGGGGATCGAAAGGACTGAGCCATGAACAGGATCTCGATGAGTCTGCTCGGCGTCTCGCTGCTCGCCGCACTGGCCGTGCCGGCCGCCGCGGCGCCGCGGGACGGCGAGGCCGACCTCGCCAAGGCGATTGCCGGCCGTACCGCCGGGAAGCCCGTGGATTGCATCCAGCTGCGCAACATCCGCTCCTCGCGGATCATCGACCGCACTGCGATCGTCTACGAGATGAACAACGGCACCATCTATGTGAACCGGCCCAGGAGCGGCGCGGAGTCGCTCGACTGGACCGATGTGCTGGTGACCGAGACCTTCACCTCGCAGCTGTGCAGCATCGACGTGGTGAAGCTCTACGACACCGGCATCCGGATGACGACCGGCTGGGTCGGGCTGGACGCGTTCGTGCCGTACACCAAGCCGCCGCGGAGCTGAGCGGGGCGTCTCGTCCGCCGGTGCGTGCGTTGGGCGCGCATTGGTGACGAGGGAAAAGGGCGGAGAAGGAGCGGTTCGGGCCGCCCATCGTCCTGGCCGCCCATTTGATCGCGTTCGCGTTGCGGAATTGCCGCCGGGGCTCCGTCACGACCTGCAGCCATTAGCGGGTCGTGAGTATGCAGCGTTCCCCAGCCCGGGCCTGGCCCGAGGCTTCTACCTTCCGCCAGCTTCGCCTGGTCGAGCCGGAGCATGTGCCCTGGACGGCACGGCTTGCCGCCGCGACACGGGCCTGGGTGGGCAATCCCGCGCTGCTTGCCGCGCTGCTGCTCGTCGTCGCGGTCGCGGCGCGGGCGGCGCAGTTCGGCAATCCGGTGGTGCAGGTCGATGACGAATTCTACCTGCTCACCGGCGACCGGATGCTGCACGGCGCGCTGCCCTATGTCGACATCTGGGACCGCAAGCCGATCGGGCTGTTCCTGATCTATGCCGCGGTCCGGCTGCTCGGCGGCGCCGGGGTGCTGGAATATCAGATCGTCGCGACGCTGTTCGCGGTGGCGACCGCGCTGGTGATCGCGCGGATCGCCCGCAACCTCGCCGGCCCGCACGGCGCGGCGGCGGCGGGCGTGGTCTATATCCTCTATCTCGGCATCTTCGGCGGCGAGGGCGGCCAGTCGCCGGTCTTCTACAACCTCTTCGTCGCGCTGGGCGCCTGGGCGATGGTCGGCGTGGTCCGGCGGCCGAATTTCGATGCGGTCTCCTTTGCCGGCGGGCTGCTCGTCATGCTGCTGGCCGGCGTGGCGATGCAGGTGAAGTATACCGCGCTGTTCGAAGGGGTGTTCTTCGGGCTGGCGCTGCTCTGGGTCGGGCACAAGCGCGGACGCGGCTGGACGATGCTGGCCGCGATGGCGCTGGCCTGGATCGTCGCGGCGCTGCTGCCGACGCTGGCCGCCTGGGGCTGGTATGCCTCGATCGGGCAGGGCGAGGCCTTCGTCCAGGCCAATTTCCTCTCGATCCTCGAGCGCAGCTCGGACGGGCTGGGCATCGCGCTCAAGCGGCTGGGCTGGATGGCCGCGTGCCTGGTGCCGCTCGGGCTCGCCGCCTGGCTGGGGCGCGGCATGGCGCGGCCGGCGAGCGACGAGGTGCGGCGCTTCCTCGACGGCTGGGCGATCGCGGCGATCACCGGCGTGCTGCTCTTCGGCACCTGGTTCGACCATTATGCCCTGCCGCTGATCGCGCCGCTCTGCGTGCTCGCCGCGGCCTGGTTCGGCGACGGCGCGGCGGGGCTGGTGCTCGCCTCGGGCCGGACGCGCTGGCGGGTCCCCGCGGGCATCGCGATGATGGGGCTGGTCACGCTGATCTCGCTGCAGATCGTCAACGAGAATCGCCGGTCCCGGGGCTGGGGGCCGCAGGTGCAGCAGATGGCCGATTTCATCCGGCCGCAGCTGAAGGACTGCCTGTACGTCTTCGACGGCGAGCCGGCGCTCTACCGGCTGACCGGGAGCTGTCTGCCGACGCGCTGGCCGTTCCCGAGCCATCTGAGCCTGACTCGCGAATCGCGAGCGATCGGTGCCGATCCGATGGCCGAAGTGCGGCGGATCATGGCGGCGCGGCCCGAATTCGTCGTCGCCAACACCCGGCCGGACCGCGACCTCAACCCGCAGGTGCTGGCCTACATGACCGGGCTGCTGGCGCGCGACTATGCGCCTGCGCTGGAGGTGCCGGTGGGGGGCCGCAACCGAGTCGTCTATCGGCGGCGGCCCGGTGCCTGAGCTCCTTTCCGTCGCCGCAATTGCGCCATCTCTCAGCCAAGGCTTGGCAAGAGAAGCGCGCAATGCTTTGGCATCGGGCATGACCTCTCTCGCGTCGACCAGCGGCTTGCAGCGCGTGCTCGAGAGCGAGCGGCCGCGGCTGCTGCGCTTCCTTGCCGCGCGCGGGGCGGGGGACGATGCCGAGGACGTGCTGCAGGACCTGTGGCACAAGATCTCCGGCGCCGAGGCGCGGCCGGTCGCCGACCCGGTTTCCTACCTTTTCCGCGCCGCCGAGAACGTGCTGCGCGACCGCCAGCGCGCCTCGCTGAGCCGCGACCGGCGCCAGCATGAATGGCAGGACCTCTCCAACAGCGACGACGCGCCGCAGGGCGAGCGCGTGCTGATCGCGCGTCAGCGGCTGCGCGAGGCGGAGCAGACGCTGCTTGCGCTCGGCCCGCGAGTCGATCAGATTTTCCGACGCTACCGGCTGGATGGGCTCGGCCAGGCAGCGATTGCTCGCGAACTGGGGATAAGCTTGAGCTCCGTGGAGAAGGATCTGCAGAAGGCCTATCGGGCCCTCGCGCAACTCAAGGACAAGTTCGATGCGGAATGAGCGCATCGTCTCCGTCGTTGATGCGAGGTGGGCATGAACGGGCAGGTTTCGGATATTCTGGCAGAGGACGCCCGGGGGTGGGTGATCCGGCTGCAGGACTCGGCTTTCGCCGATTGGGACGCTTTCGCGGACTGGCTGGAGCGCGATCCCGCGCATTTGGCCGCCTATAACACCGCGCTCGAGACCGACGAGGCGATGGCCGGGCTGTTCAGCCTGCCGCCTGCGCCCATGCCGGTGGTCGAGCCGGAGCCAGTGGCGGCGCGCCCGTCGCGGCGGCTGTTCCTGATCTCGGGCGGTGCCATTGCGGCCGCGGTGGCAGGTGTGATCGGCTGGACCAGCCTGGACAGCGGCCCGGGCGCGCGGATCGAATATGCCACGCGCGCCGGCGAGCGCCGCGAGGTCGCGCTGGCCGACGGATCGAAGATGGTGCTGAACGGCGCCACCCGTGTCGCGATGCTCGACAAGCGCCATGCCGAGCTGATCGAGGGCGAGGCGCTGTTCACCGTGCGCCACGACGCGGCCGATCCGTTCATCGTCAAGACCGGCGACGTGACGCTCGAGGATGCCGGCACCGTGTTCAACGTGGTGCGCGACGCGACCGGGCTGCGCGTATCGGTGGCCGAGGGCGCGGTGATCTACCAGCCCCAGGCCGATGCCGTGCGGCTGACGCCGGGCGACGCGCTGAGCGTGACCGGCGGCGCCAAGCCCGAAGTGACACGCACCGTCACCGCCGATGTCGGCAGCTGGCGCGGCGGCCAGCTCGTCTATCGCAACGCGACGCTGGAGCGCGTCGCGGCCGATGTGTCCCGCAACCTCGGCGTCCGGCTGCGGGCAGGCAGGGGGACGGAGGGCATTCCGTTCACCGGCACGATCTCGACCCAGGGCGGCCCCGGTGCCGTGATCGAGCGCATCGCCGCGCTCACCGGCACCCGGGCGACCCGCGCAGGCAATGGATGGATGCTGGACACGATCGACGGTGCGCCGCGCTGATCTGATCCTTCCGCTGGCGCTGCTGGCCGCTCCGCCCGCGCTGGCGCAGGAGAAGCGGCACAGCGTCTCCGTGCCTGCAGGCCGGCTCGACGCCGCGGTGTTCACGCTCGGCCGCCAGACCGGCAGCAGCATCGGGCTGCGCGAGCCCGGGCTCGGCGGGATCACCGTCCGCCCGGTCAAGGGCAAGCATACGATCGACGGCGCGCTGGCCGAGATGCTGAGGGGCAGCAACGCCCGTGCCCGCCGCGTCGCCCCCGGCACCTGGCTGATCGAGCGCGCGCCACCGGTGCGCCCAAAGCCGCGCCCCGCGCCGCCGCCCGAGGAGCCCGACGCCCCGCCGGCCGAGATACTGGTCACCGGCAGCAAGCGCGACATCCCGCTCAAGGCCTATCCGGGCGGCGTCCAGATCGTCGAGGGCGAGGATATTCCCGTCTCCGAAGGCGGGCAGGGCAGCGACGTGATCGCCAACCGCGTGGCGAGCCTCGCTTCCACGCATCTCGGGCCGGGGCGCAACAAGCTGTTCATCCGCGGCATCGCCGATTCGAGCTTCGTCGGGCCGACCCAGGCGACCGTCGGGCAGTATTGGGGCAACAGCCGGATCACCTACAGCGCGCCCGATCCGGACCTGAAGCTCTACGATATCGGCCGGGTCGAAGTGCTCGAGGGGCCGCAGGGCACGCTCTATGGCGCCGGATCGCTGGGCGGCGTGGTCCGCGTAGTGCCGCGCGTGCCGGACCTGTTTGCCAGTGGCGGTCAGGTCTGGGGCGGCGGCTCGGTCACCGAGCATGGCGCGCCCGGCTGGGACGTCGGCGGCATCGTCAACGTGCCGATCAAGGAAGGCGATGTGGCGCTGCGCGCGCTCGTCTTCAGCGCGCTCGACGGCGGCTATATCGACGACCGCGAGCGTGGCCTGAACGACGTCAACCGCGTGCGCACCACCGGCGGCCGCGTGGCCCTGCGCTGGAACCTGGACGGCTGGACCTTCGACCTGGGCGGCGTCGGCCAGAGCATCGAGGGCCGCGACGCGCAATATTCGGACGGCGAAGGCGACGGCCTCACCCGATCGAGCGCGATCGCGCAGCCCTTCCAGAACGACTTCTGGCTGGGCGAGCTCGTCGTCCGCAAGCATTGGGGCGACCTGGAGCTGAGCTCCGCCGTAGCCTATGCGAAGCAATATGTGTCGGAAGTGTTCGCCGGCGCCTCGGTCGCCGACATCAGCCAGGGCTTTCCCCTGCCGGCGGTCGGCGCGCCGCTGATCGGCTATCGGCAGATCAACCGGGTCAGCATGCTGACCAGCGAGACGCGGCTCTCGCGCCGCGGGCCGCGCGGCACGGGCTGGCTGATCGGGGTGAGCTTCCTGCAGAATCGCGGACGGGTGAACCGCAATTTCGGTGCGATGCGTGCGGCGCTGACCGGCGTGCGCAACAGCGTCGACGAGGCGACCCTCTATGGCGAGGGCACGATCGAGCCGGTGCGCGGCGTGACGATCACTGCGGGCGGGCGGCTGACCAATTCACACCTGACCGGCAATTCGGAGGATGTGGACCGCTATCTCGCCTTTCGCGAGGACCCGCGCGCCCGGGCGGCACGCACCGAGACGCGCTTCCTGCCTTCCGCCGCGATCGCCTGGCGGCCCGCGGACGGGTTGACCCTGTTCGGCCGGTTCGAGCAGGGCTTCCGCCCCGGCGGACTTGCGGTGCGCCGCGACGTGATCCAGCGCTTCCAGGGCGACCGGCTTTCCACCGTCGAGGCCGGCGGGCGCTATACCGAGAGCGGGCTTTCGGTTTCCGCCAACGCCTCGATGACCTGGTGGACGAGCATCCAGGCCGATTTGATCGACGGCTTCGGCTTCCCGACCACCGCCAATATCGGCGACGGGCGGGTGCTGTCGCTCGGCGTGGCGGTGCGCTGGCAGCCGCTGCCGGGGCTCGACCTCGACGGCTCGCTCTACCTGAACGACAGCAAGGTCACCGATCCCTCCCAGGCGGTGTTCCCGCTGGCCGAGGGGCCGTCGGACTTCAACCGGCTGCCCAATGTTGCCGATGCGAGCGGACGGCTCGGCGCGGCCTATCGGCACTCGCTGGGCGACGCGGTGGAGTTCTCCGCCAGCTCCTATCTCCGCTATGTCGGCCGCTCGACACTGGGCATCGGCCCGGTGCTCGGCCGGCCGCAGGGCGATTATGTCGATACCGGCATGGAGCTTCGCCTGGAGCATGGGCGGCGGGCGATCACGCTGACCGCCACCAACCTGCTCGACACCCGCGGCAACCGCTTCGCCTTGGGCTCGCCGCTGCTGATCCGCGACGAGAAGCAGGTGACGCCGCTGCGCCCGCGCACCTTGCGGCTGGGCGTCGAAATCGGCTTCTGAGCTTTCCCGAAATTTTTTCGCGCGGCGTTGCGGGATCGCCACACCTGCTCCGTCTCAACCATGCCCCCGAGGCAAGCCACGAGCGTCGTCCCCCGGCATCGATGGCCTGCTTCGACCCCCGGGAGGGCCGCGCCATGCGTATCTGTGCCCCGGCGCGTACCCCTCCCGGGGCCCATTCGGGACCCGACAAACCGGGCCCATAAAGGGATCGCATGAAGCTCTTCCTCGACAGCGAGATCGCACGGTTCGCTCGCGTCGCCCCCGGTACCGCCCTCGAGCTGGCGGTCGTCATCCCCACCTTCAACGAACGCGCCAATGTGCCGCTGCTGATCGAGAAGCTCGATGCGGCGCTGGCCGGACGGCATTGGGAAGCGATCTTCGTCGACGATGACAGCCCCGACGGCACCGCCGATGCCGCGCGTGCGCTGGGCCTGCGCGATCCGCGCGTGCGGGTGATCCAGCGGATCGGCCGGCGCGGGCTGTCCTCGGCCTGTATCGAGGGCATGTGCGCCACCGCCGCGCCGATCGTCGCGGTGATCGACGGCGACCTGCAGCATGACGAGACGCTGCTGCCCAAGATGCTCGACGCGCTGGCGAACGATACCGGCCTCGACCTGGTGATCGGATCGCGCTTCGTCGCGGGCGGCGGCACCGGCGAATGGGACGACGACCGGGTGGCCAAGTCGGCGCTCGCGACCCGGCTTTCCCGCCATGTGCTCAAGGCCGACCTGTCCGACCCGATGAGCGGCTTCTTCATGATCCGCGCCGGCGTGGTGCGCGATCTGGTGCCGCGGCTCTCGGCGATCGGGTTCAAGATCCTGCTCGACATCATGACCGCGTCGCCGCGGCCGCTGAAGTTCCGCGAGCTGCCCTATGTGTTTCGCACCCGGGCGCTGGGCGAGAGCAAGCTCGATCATGTCGTGGCGATGGAATACCTCATCGCGCTGTACGATCGGATGTTCGGCAAGGTCGTGCCGGTGCGCTTCGCGATGTTCTCGGCGATCGGCGGGCTGGGCGCGGCGGTGCATTTCGCGGTGCTGTCCGCGCTGTTCTGCGGGTTCGGCTGGACCTTTGTCGGCGCGACGATGCTGGCGGTGCTGGCGGCGATGACCTTCAACTTCCTGCTCAACAACGCGCTGACCTATCGCGAGCAAAGGCTGAAGGGCGCGGGCAAGCTGCTGCGCGGCTGGGCGCGCTTCTGCGTGGTGTGCGGCGCGGGCGCGGCGGCGAATGTCGGCGTCGCGGCGTTCCTGCATGACATCCAGCATGGCGACTGGCGGCTGTCGGCGCTGGCCGGGATCGCAGTGGCGGCGGTGTGGAATTTCGCGCTGTCGTCGCGGTTCGTTTGGGGGCGGTACTAGAATTCCCCTCCCTGAAAGGGAGGGGTTAGGGGTGGGTGGTGTCCTGGCGATACTGCCGCCGCTGGCCCTGGTCGTGCCGTAACGCGTACATCGACCCACCCCCGACCCCTCCCTTTCAGGGAGGGGAGTTCACTACGCCACCAGCCGTAGCCGCTTCCTGAGCGCCGCGCTCCGCGAGCTTCCGCCGACCAGCGTCTGTAGGTCGATCATCCCGCGGGCCAGTCCCAGCCCGGGGGGCGCCGCGATGTAGCGGGCGGTCCAGACCGGCGAGAACTTGTCCTTGTACGCGCGCAGGCCCTCGAAGCCGTAGAAGGCGTCGCCGTGGCGATAGAGCAGCGCCCCGATCCGCGCCCACATCGGCGCGAGGCGGCGCGATTCGATGCCCGACAGCGGCGCCATGCCGAGGTTGAACCAGCGATAGCCCTGGTCGCGGCCCCACAGCATCAGCTGGACGAACAGATAGTCCATCGTGCCATAGGGCATCTCGGCGAGGTGGCGCATCAGGTCGACCGACAGCTCCTCGCGATTCTCCGTCGCCCAGACATTGGCGAAGGCGACGATCCGGCCCTGCTGGCGGACCAGCGCGCAATCGAAGCGGGCGAGATAGGCGGGATCGAAGCGGCCGACCGAGAAGGTCTTCTCGCCATGCCCCTTGTCGCTGAGCCAGGCGTCCGAGACGGCGCGCAGCTCGGGCATCAGCGCCGGCACTTCCGCAGCGGGGACGATCTCGAAGCTGGCGCCCTCGCGGGCGGCGCGGCGCTCGGAATGGCGCAGCGAGCGCTTCTCCGAGCCTTCCATCGAGAAGCCGGGCAGGGAGACGCGGGCTTCCTCGCCGTACTTCACGAGCTGGAGGCCGAGGTCGATCGCGATCGGCAGGGCCTCGGCGGAGATCTGGTAGAGGAGCAGCCGGCCCTGCGCCGCGTCCGCCATCTCGCGGATGCGCCAGAGCAGGTCGCCCCATTCCTCCTTCGGTCCCACCGGATCGCCCATCACGATCCAGCTCTGGCCCTGCACCTGGTACATCAGCAGCGTCTCGCCGCTCTCCGAACGGAGGAAGCGTTTGTCGCCAGCATAAGCGAGCAGCGAGTCGGTGCGGTTGGCATGGACCAGGGCGGTGCGCGGCAGCTCGGTATCGGGGGCATGCTCCTCGCGCTTCGGCTGGGCATAGCCGAACCATTGGGTGACTGCGACGCAGGTCAGCGCCACTGCCGTGGCGAAGCTGGCGCGCAGGAAGCGCGAGGCGTCGCCGCGCCAGGCGAATTCCCACCAGAGATCGTCCTGATAGGGCACGTGCTTGAAGGCGAAGAAGCCGATCCAGGTGGCGAGGCCGGCGGCGACCGCGACCGAGACCAGGGCGCGGGCCGAGAGCGCGCTGGTCAGCGCGGTCTTGCGGTAGAAGGCGGTGCGCGAAAGCTGGAGCAGCCCGGCGATGATCAGCAGGATCGCCGCTTCCTCATAGTCGACGCCCTTGAACAGCGAGAACAGCGCCCCGGCCAGCAGGAGGGTGCGGCAGAGGTGGAAGGCGGCGTCGAGCCGGCGGTAGAGCGCGGGAGCGATCAGCAGCAGCGCGGTGCCGGCCAGGCTGGCGGCGATGTGCGAGGCCTCGACGAACGGCAGGGGGACGAAGGCGTGCAAGTCGCGCAGCCGCGCGGGGATCGCCGGGAGCGAGCCCGAGACGAGCAGGACGATGCCGCCGACGAAGACCAGAGCCGCCAGGAAGGTCGGGGCGAGGCCGTGCATCGCCAGGCCGACCGCGCGGATCGCGGCGAGCGGCTTCCGCAGCTGGCGGCGCTCGTGCACCGCGAGCAGGGCCGCGGCGACGAGCAGCGGGAGGACATAGTAGATCAGCCGGTAGAGGATCAGCGCCGCGAGGATGCGCGACGGATCGGCGCCGGGCAGCACCGCGAGCATCACCGCCTCGAACACACCGACGCCGCCGGGGACATGGGTCACCAGCGCGGCGATGATAGCCAGGGCATAGCCCAGGAAGAAGGCGGGGAAGGCGTGGAGGCCGGCGCCGGGGACGAGGACCAGCAGCGCGGCGCTGGCCAGGGCCAGGTCGACCGCGGAGGTGGCGATCATGCCCAGCGCCTGGGGCAGGCTGGGCGCGCGGAAGTGCCAGCGCCAGAGCTTCACTTCGCGGGCGGGGCCGCGCAGCAGCGCGAGAACGCCTAGGGTCGCGACGAGGATGGCGATGCCGATCCCGCGCTGGACGCCGGCGGAAATGGTGAAGCCGGCAAGCTCTAGCCCGCCGCCGTGCAGCGCCAGCGCGGCGCCGGCCATGACGACCACGCCCGACCAGAAGGTGATGCTCGCGGTGGCGATCACCTTAACGACATCGGCGGTATCGAGCCCGGCGGCGTGGTAGACGCGGTAGCGCGCCGATCCGCCGGTGAGCAGCGCGAAGCCGAGATTGTGGCTGAGCGTGTAGCTGGTGAAGGAGGCGAGCGCGGCGGTGCGATAGGGCAAGGGGCGCCCGATGATGCGCAGCGCCAGCACGTCGTACAGGGTCAGCATCAGGTAGCTGCCGACGGTCAGCGCCAGCGCGGCGGCGATCTGCCAGGCGCCGATCGCGTGGAACGCGATGCGGACATCGTGCCAGCGCACTTCATGGAGGAGGCCGCGCAGCGCCGCGAAGGCGAGCGCGACGATGCCGATCACCGCGCCGACTTGCAGCGCGGTCCTGTGGGCGGGGCGCAGGGTCACGGCGCTCAGCCGCGCTGCCAGACCTGCGACTTGCAGATCCAGCCGCCGAGGATGCACCCGCTGATCTTCAGGCTGTTCGGGCCCTGCTGCTCGATCTTCGAGTAGAAGGTCTGGCCCATGTCGGGGACGAAG
>Ga0102592_1000897_pt1 | contig 39631 bp, 34 predicted proteins | sample AraplaCol_mMF_r2_FD_76861 | JGI IMG/M metagenome (GOLD analysis project Ga0102592, IMG submission 76861) | Arabidopsis root microbial communities from North Carolina, USA - plate scrape MF_Col_mMF_r2 (SPADES assembly) (version 2) | ecosystem: Host-associated > Plants > Roots > Endosphere...
CCGGCGATGCGCTGTTGATTCGTTGTAGCAAGGCACTGAAAGAAGTTACGCGTGGCTCCGACGTTGTGGCACGCATGGGCGGCGATGAGTTCGCGATGCTGATGGTTGAATGCGACTACTTCGATGCCCAGGCCATGCTGCTGCGGGTGCAGGAAACGCTGGCCGGCTACGACGTCAGGGCTTCGATCGGCATGGCCATGCGCAAACCCGGCATTGACCTGGAGGAAGCCCTCGCGATAGCAGATGCCGAGATGTACCGCGCAAAGCGGTCACGCAAAGTCCTGAATTGATCGCCACAGTAACAAACGGCTGGCTGACCTCGGGCACGAGCGAAGACACGAATCTGCTTATGATCTGTCGTCCCTCCAGCAGAGGCGAGGGACGATTTCCCATTGAATTGACGATCTCCAATCGGCTTGTAATGCCGTTGCGGCCGAAACTCGACCAAAACATGGTGGAATATTTACTTCTGCCATCCACTTGACTGAGCTTTTTGGGTGACGTTGGGATGCGATCCGGCAAGGGCAGAATCCGGTCGATGTAGGATTTTGTGCATTTTGCATTTCGGCAAAATGATAAACTAAGTGATCACGCTGTTAGCGGCGAATGGCGCTGATTCCAATATGGGAAGCTTCAGCTAGCTGTTAGGCGTTCGCAACCGGCCAACAGCAGACCAATTACAATCAAGCGAAGAACTTATGCTTCCCTTTTCAATCGAGAGCCGCGAGCCTTCCGTCCGTTTGTACGAATTGAATGATGGCCGATTTCAGCTGCTAGATTCGGGAAGCGTAGGCGCCTTCTTGGCGGGATTCGGATATCTACTCGTGGAGCTTGAGCTGGCGAGGTTCTTGCGTGAGAACGATGTTGAACGAATTGTTCTTGAAGACGCCGTGCTTTTTGATAGGCCAACAGGTCAGGAATTCAGAACTCATATGCGCGTCCGAGTGCGCCAGTATTTCACGCCAGAGCAAATCAACGACCTAGATTTGAGCGGCTTGCGCCTCTTGACGATGAATGATGAGTATTATTTCGTTAGCCCCGATTTGAAGGAACGACTTGAGCAGTCCTCGTTTGACTATCTCTGTTTCAAAAGTGGCTTAGAAGGCTTTGGGGGGTGAACATGGGACAATCCCCGGCGCTTCCCGGCCACAAGCTGCCCGTCGACTTAACCGTCTTTGCAGCCACCGTGAATTCGATTAAGAAAAGAGATGAGAAGAAAGTCTGTGTCACTGCATTTGGTCGCTGATCTACAAGCAAACAAAGATCGCTTTGTGCGGCGTGTTCTCGAAACTGGCCAGGTTTGGGGATTACGTTCTGACGATGGCTGGGCCAACTGTCCATCAAATCAGAATGATGCCGACGTATTGCTGTTCTGGTCCGATGAAGCCTACGCGAAACGGCTCGCCGAGAAGGAGTGGGCTTCCTATGTGCCGACGGCAATTGATCTGGCTTCCTTTATTGATAACTGGCTTCAAGGTATGCATAAAGATATGGTACTAGCCGGAGTCAATTTCAACGCGGACCTGGCTGGGTTGGAGATTGATCCATTGGAGTTGGCATGTGAACTAACGCATAATCCCTGAACAGGCGCACCGCCATGCCGGCAGAACCCGGCCAGAAGCAGCCGATCTTGTGCGCTGGGCTGATGGGACCGGAAGCAGCTTCAATCTAAAAGTTCTTTTTGCGAGCCTTAAAATGAATGACATACTTGCCGCGCATAAGCATAGCTCGCGGCATCGCGCTGAGATTTTGAGTAGTAACCAATGTGGCTGCTTCTATTGTCTTGAGATTTTTAGTCCAAGCGAAATTCGAGACTGGGTTGATTGGCCAAAGGATACGCCAACGGACCTGGAACTTGAATCCGGGACGACCGCATTGTGCCCATACTGCGGAATCGATTCTGTGATTGGTACAAGTTCTGGCTTCCCGGTTACATCCGAGTTTCTTCGCCAGATGCGAAAGCATTGGTTTGACGAATAATCGGCTGTCGCCATGAGCGGCCGTTCTTGTTCGTTTTAAGAATACGTCATCTTGCAAACCCAAAAATCAATGTCCATTTCGTTAGCAAGCTTTGCGCAATACTTCCGGATCGGATTGGAGTTGGGCATCGTCGCACCTGATCAAGTAAAGGACTGGGCCATTTCAGTAATTGACGAAATGAACGAGCCTCCCGCCGAAATAATCGAGGTCTCCTGGAGTAAACCTCGATCGGAGCTTATTCCTGATCTCAATGAGGTCAAGGGTGAAGCGGATCTTGAACTAGTTCGCCGTTGGCTGCTTGGTACTCTCTCCTCAAACTTGGGAAGCGCCAATGATCATCTTGAACAGGCTATTCGCCAGGCAATGGGCATCTCACGCGCTGTAAGGAATCACGATCTCTACTATGTTTTCGACGCCATTGAAGACGAGCTGCATCTTGCACGAACTCAAGTCTATGGGACAGTTGAAGAGTGCCGAGAAGAATTCAATTCTGCGTTGAAAGAATATGGTGTTTTGCCATTCGTTACCTGAAGAGAGGTAGCTTTGGGGCGGCTTCAACACCGCCCCATTGAAGGGTTAGGCATCAGTCTGCTCAGCCATCTCTAAAGCATCGTCAACCTCGATGCCCAAATAGCGTACGGTACTTTCGAGGCGGGTATGTCCGAGTAAAAGTTGGACTGCCCGCAGGTTTTTGGTGCGCCGATATATCAATGTTGGTTTTGTCCGGCGCATCGTGTGAGTGCCGTATGCTGTTGGGTCCAGGCCGATTTCGTCGAACCACTGGTGGACGATGCGGGCATACTGCCTGGTTGAAATATGAGGCGAGCCTGAGATCCGGCTGGGAAAGAGGAAGTCAGTCGATCTCAGGTCCGCTGACGCCATCCATGTGCTGATGCTTTGACGGGTGCCTTCGGTCAGTTCAAACTGAACTGGTTGCTTGGTTTTCTGTTGAATAACGCTGGCCCTATGCGCAACGTGTGAGCCGTGGCAAACGTAGAGCACGCGCAGCCGAACAAGGTCACAACCACGCAGCTTGCTGTCGATGGCGAGATTGAACAATGCTAGGTCGCGAAGTCTGCCATAAATCTCCAGGCGAACGCGGATTGCCCAGATTTCGCTGATGCGGAGCGGCGCCTTTTGACCAACTAACTTCCCCTTGTTCCAGGGGATGCGAGGGGACGAGGCAAGTGCGAACGGTTCCATGATGTACCTCCTTGAAAAGGAGTACCACTATGCTCCTGTCGACCAACTGAGCTGAGAGCGGCCTGCTGGAATGAGGTGTGAGAATTCGCGCTTTTTTCGCTATGGCAAGAATGTTATGCTGCACTTCTGGCTAAGACCTGCCAAGATCAGCCGTCGCAGGTGATTTATAGAGCATCATAAGGGTGATTGTTCGTGGGAATTGAGTACAAAATTAAGTTCGCAATGCCGATGGATTTCGATCCGTCGGCATTGCTCAGAAAGTTGCCGAGCCCAATTGAGCGCACTGCTATGGCTGAGATTTACAACTACGCGGTTGAATCGGACGGATTCTATTTTGTCGACCACTTGGTCAACAGGGAGATTGCCTCAGTCGCGCTGCGATTGTTCATTGACGAGGCTCTAACCCATTCGCCGTCGATCCAGATCATCGAATCATGAAAACTTGAGACGTGCCGTAACGGCCATTTGCCGACATTGGTAATAACAGAGATTTTCGAATCAGTTCTATGCGCCGGTTTGTTTCCGCTCTGAATCGAGATGACCTCGTCTGTTCCGAAATCCGCGCATAGCGCGAGCACTATTTAAAAGGGTTGATGTGTTTCTTGATGCTTGGTTGAGATTAGGCATTTTCGGCCCCGTAGTTCTACTAGCCTTGCTTTGCGGCTTGCTCACGGTTGGGCTTGCCCTGTATCGTGCTGTGGTTGCGCGTCTTGGATTGCGGCGCAACGGAGAGTTTGAACACACGTGGCTGAAGGTGGCGACGGCTGGGAGTTTATGTATCACCGTTGCAGGGCTGCTCGCGTCTGGTTTCGTTGACAGACGGTTAGAAAGGCATTTGGTACTTGATCTACGGCAACCGCAACGAACGTTACTCACTGAACTGCGACGGTGCGGCGGTGAATCGGACCGGAAATCTGGGAGGCTCCAACATTTGAGAGAATGGAGCTATGAAACGCAAATCTACCAAGTTTTCCCCAGAGGTGATGGAGCGCGCGGTGCGCATGGTCGAGGAGTCCGCTGGCCAGTATGAGTCGCAATGGGCAGCCATCGAGTCTGTCGCTGCCAAGATCGGCTGCACGTCAGAGACCCTGCGGCGCTGGGTGCGCCAGCAAGAGCGCGATACCGGCAAACGTGAAGGCGCGACTACGTCCGAGCAAGAGCGCATGAAGGCGCTGGAGCGCGAAGTGAAAGAGCTTCGCAAAGCCAATGAAATCTTACGACTTGCGAGTGCTTTTTTCGCCCAGGCGGAGCTCGACCGCCGCTTCAAGTCCTGATGGCCTTCATTGACCAGCATCGCGCGGTCTACGGAGCCGAGCCGATTTGCAGGGTCCTACAGATCGCTCCATCGAATTACTGGCGCCATGCCGCCTTGTGCCGCAATCCTGAATTGCGCTGCGCACGCGCAAAGCGGGACGACTCGTTGAGTGCTCACATTCACCGTGTGTGGCAAGCCAACTTTCAGGTCTACGGCGCCGAAAAGGTTTGGCGTCAGCTGCGCCGGGAACAGATCGAAGTAGCTCGCTGTACTGTGGAGCGCCTGATGCGCCGCGAGGGCCTGCGCGGCGTTATACGTGGCAAAGTTGTGCGAACCACGATTGGCGATGGCGCAGCGCCGTGCCCTTTGGATCGAGTCAATCGCCAGTTTCGTGCTGACCGCCCGAACCAGCTTTGGGTAAGTGACTTCACCTACGTCTCCACCTGGCAAGGATTCGTCTATGTCGCTTTTGTGATCGACGTGTTTGCGCGCCGCATTGTCGGCTGGCGCGTGAGCAGTTCCATGCGGACGGATTTTGTGTTGGACGCCTTGGAGCAAGCGCTGTACGCACGCCAGCCGGAACGTGATGAAGCCTTGATTCACCATAGCGACAGAGGATCGCAATACGTATCGATCAAGTACAGCGAACGTTTGGCCGAGGCGGGCATTGAGCCGTCAGTGGGGAGCAAAGGCGACAGCTACGATAACGCCTTGGCCGAGACCATCAACGGCTTGTACAAGGCAGAATTGATTCACCGTCGTGCTCCTTGGAGGACCCGTGAAGCCGTTGAACTGGCTACGCTGGAGTGGGTATGCTGGTTCAACCACCATCGGCTTCTGGAACCCATCGGCCATATTCCACCAGCTGAGGCGGAAATGAACTACTATCGTCAACTTTCGAGTCAAGCCATCCCGGCGTGACTCAAACCAAGGCGCCTCTCAAATTCCCGGTCCGATGCAATATTTTTCGTCATTTGGAGTACCAATTGTACCTAGGTTGTCGCGTACATTGGGTAGAACGAATTGGTGACAGACGTTGCAGTATGAGGCTCCCCCGAGCTATCCAAAAGCAAGCTGTGAAACGTGAGCATAGCAAATGCGGTGGCTCAAGTCCTGACGGATGTCAGGATGCCGCCGAAGGACGGCACCCCCTGCCACATGAGCGCATGTAGGAGCGTTTTGGCCGGACGTCCCGGCCAGCGACGATGTGATCAACCGGCGACTCCAAATGGTATTTAGCGTCATACAATTTCCGGGACTTGTCACAGTAACGATATTGAAAAGGGTTGTGCCTGTTCAAACTCTATTTCGCCCTGATAGCGCCTAAATTCGTGTTAGTCGCTCTTAGTGGACTTCCCCTTGAGCACCTCAGCATTCTTGCTGCCGGCAGGATGACGCCCGGGACTTTTCTTTCCAGGCGGTATGTCGACATTTGACACAAGATTCACATTTTTCTCGTGAAACTCGATAGTCGCAAGCTGAGCGTTGATCATCGCCCTTTCTGCACGTTCTCGAACTTCTTGTGGTTGTGTCGGATCAGAAAGTACCGCTCGAAAGTGCTTCGTTGCAGTTCGATTGTGGTGCTGTTGGGTGAAATTTGTCCATGCGCTAGTGGCCAGCTGAGCAAAGGCATCCCAGATTGCTGTGACACATACGGCGATAATAGGTGCCGAAACGGTAACGATATTGCGCCACGCGGCATCTGAAATCTGCGTTGCTAACGCCGCAATTGCTGAGCCAACCGCACCGCCAGCAACCGGGGCATTCGTTTTTTTATTCACTGACGCAGTGGCATGCTTGGTTCGGGGCGCCAATTTCAACCGCCGACTTGAGTGGTGATCAGGTTAAGGGCCGATTGAATAGCCGAGATATAGCGCGCAAAATAAGCGACGAACTCTTTTGGCGTTGAAGCCATCACGTCTACAACAATATTCAAGTCGTTGTCGTCGGTCAAGTACGCCTTTGCAAGCTTCGATCTTGCGTTTGCATTATTGATCGCGATTTGGTACTCATCCTTCCTTGAGTCCTTATCATCAAGCCCCATTGGAAACTCTAACTGAAAAAATTCAGGGTCTTCATCGCTGTATTCGATCAAATAGCTAAATTCCTCTACTATCACCCAAAGCCAGCCACTCTGAGGCTCCTCAACTTTATAGCCATCACGTTTCAGTAAATCTCTAAGTTGACTAAGTTGTTTTTTCGTTTCTTTTGTTGCAGCGGTCATTGTGAATCCCTATGATGAGAGCGAATAGATTGTAGCCCAAGAGCACTTTACAGGCGTGGTACTTCACAACAATATTCAAGAAGAAGCATTTGCATTCGCGTCAGATGCCAATCCCTCACCCATTTTTTCAGGCCCCCGGCAAATATCCAAAATCTTCGCTAACTCGACTTGGGGCGGCTTGTTACGGCGCTATATCTCACCTTTATCGGCTCGGGTGACCTTCTCTTCTGCCTCAATACGCTCAAGTATTTCTTCCTGAGAATACCGGATGCGACTTAGGTTGCTGATTTCCAGCATAAAGTCTATTTCGATGTCATGGGCGTCGGCTGACTTCAAATCAGCGGTTTTGGCCCACCGCTCGCGTTCGATCTTCTTAAGAAAAACTGCCTTGGCAGCATCCCTTTCTCGTCACCAGCCAGAACGCGTACTCTGGCCAAGTTTGGGCCGCTGCTTGGATCAGATCCGCCGACGCCTTCCCACCGCGATTCCACCAGGTTCGCCACGTCTCAGCTTTGACTCCTGTTTGCTCTTCAAGAGCGACGCGAGAAAAAAGGCAGCTGCAGCGCATCCCGAGAAAAGAAATTATTGCCTTCCACTTTTACGATCTTCGAGCCAAGGCGGCCGACGATACCAGCGACCAGCGTGGCGAACAGGCCGCCAGTGACTTGCTCAGGCACGGAAATGTGAAAACTACGCAGCGTCATTGCCTGCGATGAGGAAAGATCGTAGGCTCGACAAAGTGAATTTTGGGAAGGAACTCCGATTTTGGGGAGGAAATCGGAGTTAAATAGCCGTCAATTTTCCCTATGGAGCGGGTGAAGGGAATCGAACCCTCGTATGAAGCTTGGGAAGCTGCCGTTCTACCATTGAACTACACCCGCGTGCATCGCATTCTAAGCGGCTTCCCACTAGTTGACAAGATCGCAAACCGAAAGGATGGCATCGAAAATCATCGGCCTCAACGAGCGCATAGAAAAGCTCAATCCCGCTGGCGGGCCCCGCATGTTATGGTATCCCCCTCTCGAAATTCCTGACAGGTTACCAACCACTCGACAGAGGAGGAGGTAAGAATGCTATCGGAATTAGATATTGAGGATCGCCGCGCGCTGGACGCTTTGGCCGGCGTAGTGGATGAGGGCCTCGACCTCGCCGAGCAATGCGGATGGCGCTATGCCCTCGCCTATCTCATCAGCGAACGCGTTCCGCCAAATGTCATCCAGCGATTGCTTTCGGGCGGCGGGCGCGTCCGGCACAAGCGAAGCCAGAACGAGCCAGGGACAGTTTTCCACGATCACAGTTTTGGCTGGACGGGGCGGAACCGCGATGAAATGCTGCGATTGTTCGAGGCGCTCCGGCAGCGCAGGGCTGCTGAGTCGAGCGGGGCGAATGATGTGCCGCTGGCATCGCGCGCCAGCGTGTCTCTCGACGAGAAAGATTGATGGGGTAAGGGGCCCGGGTTCAAAAAAGGGCTAGGGATGGCAGTGCATCCGGCCTACACTGAACTAGCATATCCTCAAGTCGAAGCATTGTCGGCCCCTTCCTGTCGCGCTCTGCCCGAGCCATTTCAGAATGAATCCTTCAGTAAGCGCCTCTTGATAAGGGATGCTTCGCGGACAGCATCGTCCGCCCCCACCGAAGGAGATCATCATGGCCGTACTAACTGGCACAGTAAAATGGTTCAACGACGCAAAGGGCTTCGGCTTCATTACGCCGGATGGCGGAGGTGCTGATGTGTTTGCGCACTTCCAGGACATCCAGAGCGACGGATTCAAGAGCCTGAAGGAAAATCAGCGCGTCTCGTTCGAAAAAGGCTCAGGTCCGAAGGGCGAGAAGGCTATCAACATCAAGGCCATCTGAATTCGTTGCCATTAGCGGCGGCGTTGTGGCGCCGGTCCGGAAGGACCGCGCTTCTCAATGTGACGGAACACGATCCGGCCTTTGTTCAAGTCGTACGGTGAAAGCTCGAGGGTTACTTTATCGCCGGCCAGGATGCGGATGAAGTTCTTCTTCATGCGGCCAGCGGTGTAGGCGATCAGTTTGTGTCCATTATCCAGGTCGACGCGGAAGCGCTGGTCAGGCAGGATTTCGACAACGACGCCGTTCATTTCAATCAATTCTTCTTTAGCCATTTTTGCTTGCTCCTCGGGTATTGCAGGGGGGATGCAACTTGTCAGGCTGCGGCGTGGCGGCAGCCCGCAGTGTGGGGCGCCATCGAGAGAATAAAAAAAAGCCCGCGTCATGCGGGCTTCGTTTCAATGTAATGCCAATGCTTAAATCAGCGCTCCAGCCCGTGCTATCTGCACGGTGCGGAGCTTGGGAGCCCATGCTATCTGCATGGTGCCTCCAGTTGTGACCTACGAATTTGGTGCTACAAGGGCGAAGTACTCGAGAACTTCACCACGGGACGCAGTATAGCACAGTATTTTGTGCGGTGCACAAAGTATTTATCTGCTTCCTGATTCGGCGCTAAGGGCGTCCCAGGAGTCCGCCCAGGGCAGCGCCCAGGCCGCCGCCGGCATCCGGGAGCGAGCCGCCCGGCGTGAGCTTGTCGACCACTTGCGGCAGCAGCTGCGCCAGGTGGCCGGCGGCATCTTGCGTGTTGAGGCCAAGGCGGCTGGCGATCGCCTGCACCTGCTCGCTGCCCAGCACCGCCTGGATCTGCTCGGCGCTGATTGACTGGTTGGCGCCAGTACCGACCCAGGACGCGATCACGCCCCCCATGCCGCCCTGCTCGAACATCGTCACCAGGCCTTGCAGGCCGCCGGTTTTTGGATCGTTCAGCATCGTGGTTACCGCATCCAGCATCCCTTCCGGGTGATTACTGCCTGAGAACTGGCTCAGCACTTCGCCTGCCAGCGAATCGAGAATACCCATGGCACACCTCCTCAAATAATCGGCGACTACCAACAGTATCACAACGAGCTCAGCATTATCCGGCCGGGATGCGGGGCGATTCCTTACTTGATGAACGGCCAGCCGTCGGCAGTGAAGCCGAGCTGGTTGATGCCCAGCTTGGCGCGGCCGCCGTCATTGCCGTCGTAGTAGTGATAGACGTAGGTCGGCGTATTGTTGTTGCCGGCATCGGTGAACACACTGCCGCCGCCCGGGCCGATGATATTGCCGTGGGTGCTGAGCAGGATGGTGCCGCCGCCGGCGGTCAAGGCCACGCCGCCGCGATCCACGTAAGGGCCGGTTACGCTGGTGGAGCGGCCGACGATGGTGCGGTAGGTGCTGGTCGAGCCTTTGCAGCATTCGTTGATCGGGGCGAAGTAATAGTAGTAGCCGTTGTAGTAGTAGATGAACGGGCCTTCCTCGCCTGCCGATGGGTTGCCGCGCTTGGCCACCGTGTACACCGGTGCGTTGGTCTTGATCAGGCCATTGGCAGGGTCAAGCTGCACCAGGTGCGTGCCGTCGGTCCAGGAGCCCCAGGCCATCCACCAGTTGCCGCTGGCATCGCGGAACGGCGCCGGGTCGATCGCGTTGTCGGTGGTCGCCCAGAAGCCGGGCGGCGGCGCGGTGGTGGTGCTGTTCCAGGATTTGGTGACGAAGCCCTTGTCGGTCCACGGCCCCTGCGGCGACGAGCTGGTGGCGACGCCGATGACCGCTTCCGCGCCGGTGCTAGGCAGGTAGGGAATTGAGTAGTACTGGTAATAGGTGCCGTTCACCACCATCAGGCTTGGCGCCCAGACGTCGGTATTGGCGCCATTGTTCCATCCCTTCGGCGTCTGCAATCCGCTCCAGGAACTGAAGTCCGGCCCGATCGACGGGCAATTCGGTGCATAGCCGCCCATCTGGGCGGTGGTGCAGCTGGTGTAATTGGTGAAGTTGACGCCATCGGTCGATGTGGCCAGGGTCTGGTGCGAACCGTACAGCCAGTACTTGCCGCTGCCGTCGCGCAGCATGTAGGGGTCGTGCACGAAGATGCCGTTGCCGGTGACGGCGCGTGGCGCCGGGTACGGGCTTGCGCCGGTGTTCACCAACTGCCATTCCTGGCAGGTGCAGCCGGTCAGGCCCCACTGGTCGATGGTGGCGGTATTCGCAGTGCTCGCCATATACACTTCCAGATACTTGCCGCTATTGGCGTTCTGGATCAGGAAGTTGCCGCTGGCTGCCTGGGTGACGATCCACAGGTGATCCGACGTACCGTTATCGGACCATTGCACTACCTGCGCGCCGTCGGCAGTGGAGGCATTGGTCACGCCCAGCACCTGGTGCGTCAGCATGTTCTCGATGTTGTAGCGCCCATTCCCCATGGGCATGAAGTGCCACAGGTGGTCGCTGGTGCCGTTATCGGCCCACTGGATCGCTTTGGCGCCAGCTGCCTGGCTGGCGCCATCGATGCCGAGAACCAGGCCGCTGTTGACGTTCTTTATCTTGTATTGAACGCTGGTGTTGATGGTGATGGGCGTTGCGGCTTGCGCGCCCGGCGCCATGCCGGCCAGGCTGGCCAGCATGGCGATGCATGAAAGCAGTCTTTTCATTCGTTGGTCTCCTTATGGTTTTACTGACTTTGCAGACTAACCATGACAAGCGAAAGACACCAATCGAAAGATTAACGTGCTCAATATGGATTTCAGTATCAGGAAATCCTTATATCAGTACGCGACTGTAAAGCGTTTACGCGAGTGGGCAGGCTGCTCCAGCTCATCGATCATCGCGACTGCGTAGTCCTGCACCGAGATGCGGCTGTTGCCCTCGGCGTCCGTCAGCATCTGGTCGCCGCCAAGGCGGAATTTGCCGGTGCGCTCACCCGGCTGGATCATCGCGGCGGGGCTCAGGAAGGTCCATTCCAGCGCCTGCTCCTTGCGCAATTTTTCCAGAGTGTCGCGTGCACCCAACGCAGAGGCCTTCCATTGCTCGGGGAATTGCGGCGTGTCGACTGCCTGCACACCCGGCGCAACTTCCAGGCTGCCGGCGCCGCCCACTACCAGCAGGCGCGGCACGCGGGCCTGTTTGGTGGCGCCGATGATCGCATCGGCGCCGCGGCCGTAGTAGCCGCGCACGTCTTCCTGGGCATGGCCGCTGAAGGCGCTAATCACCGCATCGTGGCCCTCCAGCTTCGCCGCCAATTGCTGTTGATCGAGTACGTCAACGCCTTCAACCTTCAGGCCGGCTTGCGGCGCCAGCCGCTCCGGACGGCTGACCAGGGCGGTCACGCTGTGGCCGCGGGACAGAGCTTCGGCCAGCAGGCCGGAACCGATAAAGCCAGTAGCGCCGATCAATGCGATTTTCATGGAAATTCTCCGGGTTGGTTTAAGATGGACTCAGTATGCAGTCTTTACAGTGCCGTGATAAGACGGTCAAATTCGCAATCACTATGAAGCCAGACTTAACAATCGACCGTTTAAAGCGCATGGCCGTCTTCGCCCGCGTGGTGGAAGCCAATTCGATGAGCGCTGCCGCGCGCGAACTGGGCATGACGACATCGGCCGTCAGCCAGCAGATCCGCCAGCTCGAAGCGGAAACCGGCCTAGCACTGCTGCACCGTTCCACCAGGCGTCTGAATACCACCGAAGCCGGGCAGGCTTACTACGAAGACTGCGCAGCCATGCTGCATGCGGCGCAGGCCGCCGAGCAGCGCCTGTCCGATTTGCGCGACGAACCGCGTGGCGAATTGCGCGTCGCCTTCCCAGTCGGCTTCAGTGCGCACCTGGCAGCGGCACTGGCGCCGCTGCTGCGCGCGCACCCACGACTTACCTTGCGCCTGTTTGCGGAAGACCGCCGCGTCGACCTGATCGGCGAACGCATCGACCTTGCCATCCGCGCCGGTGCGCTGGCCGATTCGACACTGGTCGCGCGCCGGCTGGCCGAGTGGGGCCACATCATGGTTGCATCCACCTCGTTCGCCGAGGAACACGGCCTGCCCCAGGCGCCGGAAGAGCTGACGCGGTATCCGGTGCTGAACCTGAGCGTCATGAACCAGGCCGAATTCATTGAACTGCACAGGGCCGGCGAACCGGCGCGGCGCGTGCGCGTGAACGGCCACGTGGCCGGCAACAGTTTCATCGCGCTCCAGCACATGATGCTGCAAGGCGCCGGCATCATGCGCATGCCGGGTCCCGATGCTGCACCGTTGATCGAAGCCGGCCTGGCCGTGCAAGTGCTGCCGGATTGGTCGATGCCGCCAATGGTGGTGTATGCCATGACGGTGCAGCGGGATTCGCAGCCGGCAAAAGTGCGGCTCGCCATTGCCGCGCTGCGCGATTACATGGAGAAGACGGAGTGGCGCGGCTGAATGTGGCCGAATGTAACGCTCTTTATCGTAATGAAAAAAGCTCCCCTGCCGCAGGCGGCTGCGGCAGAATGTCCGAGCCATTCAACTTCATGGACGTCCCGATGAAACCTACCCTAGCGCTCTGCATCGCACTGGCCTTCGCGGCAAACGCAGCGCATGCGCAAACGGCGCCCGCAGCCGATCCGATTTCCACCCTGGTCAGCCAGCTCGAACTGGAAAAGTACAAGGCCACCATCAAGAGCCTGACCAAATTCGGCGACCGCCGCCAGGGCACGGAGCGCAACCGCCAGGCGCTGGACTGGATCGAAGCGCAGCTGAAGGCCTATGGCTGCTCCAACGTGGAACGCCTGCAATACCAGTTCACCGAGCCTGCGGTGCGCGGCAAGCCGGCCGTGGCGGCAGGCGGCGGCGCCGGCGGTCCTCCGGGCCAGGGCGGCAGTACGCTGTTCGGCAACCGCGCGCCGACCGGCGTGAACACCGATCCGATGAAGCAGCCGGACGAGCGCCTGCGCGCGCTCAACGCGGAACAGACGCCGCAAGGCACCTCGCTGCGCGAGAACGTCTACTGCACCAAGATCGGCAAGACCCGTCCCGATGAAATGTACATCGTCAGCGCACACATGGACGGCATCGGTTTCGGCGAAGCAGCCAATGACGATGGTTCCGGCACCGCTCTGGTGATGGAGCTGGCGCGCATCTTCAACGCGCCGGGCGTGGAAACCGATCGCTCGATCCGCTTCACCTTGTGGAACAACGAGGAGACCGGCTTGAACGGCGCCGCCGCCTATGTCGAGCAGCGCAAGGACCTGCAGGGCATCGAGTCGCCGAAAGGCTCCGGCAAATATCCCGAACCGCGCTGGCTGGGCATGATCCAGCACGACATGATGCTGTTCGACCATGGCATGCCGGTTCCAAAACTCGACGAGGCAGGCAAGCCGGTGCTGGACGCCAAGGGCCATCCGGTCTACGTGCTGCCGAAAGAACAGCGCGCCGAGGCGGACGTGAACATCGAATTCCAGTCCAACTCGAAACAGGCGGAAGGTTCGGCCAGGCTGGCCTGGAACTTCCGCGCAGCGAACGACAAGTACGCAACCAACTATCCCGCTGCCGTTGGCTTCCACATGACCAACACCGACTCCACCCCGTTCATGGACCTGGTGCCTTCGATCTCACTGCGCGAGAACGAGCGCGGGCAACAGATCGGTTCCGGCTGGAACCCGCACTGGCACCAGCCGACCGACCTGTATTCGAACTATTCGGACAAAGACTTCCTGCTTGGCCTGAACGCAGCGCAAACCACCCTGGCAGGCGTGGCGAAGCTGGCCGGCGCCAGGGTCGTCAAGCCTTAACGCCACAAAGGGTCGCTGGCCATCAAGGCAGTGGCCCAGTCGGTAAAGGCGCGCACGCGCGACGACAGCCGGCGCGCATACGGGTAGACAAGGCTGATCGGCATGCTGCCCAGGTGCCAGTCGGGCAGCACTTCCACCAGCGCGCCGCTGCGCAAATGCGGCGCCGCTTCCGCGCGCGGAATATTCAGTATGCCGAGGCCCGCCACGCCTGCCGCAACGTAGGCAGCAGCGCTGTTGAAGCGCATGGCAGGCTGTTGCTCGATCACGTAGCGCTGGTCGCCACGCTGCAGCGACTGGACATGCTGGCGCCCTGTCGCGGCAAACACGAAGCCCAGGTAACGGTGCGCGGGCAAGTCTTCCACTGACGCCAGCTGCGGCGCCGACGCCAGGTAGGATGGCGCCGCGCACAGGCAGAAACGCATATTGCCCACCGGCCTTGCCACCAGGTCCTGGTCCGCCACCGGGCCGCCGCGCAAGGCGCAATCGATTCCCTCCTGCACCAGGTCCACCACGCGCTCGCCGCAGCCGATGTCGAGTTGCACATCCGGGTAGCGCGCCGCGAAGTCAGGCAAGGCGGGGATGATCAGGCCCGTGCCGACCGGCGACGGCATTTCAACCCGCACCCGGCCGCGCGCATCGTGGCGCGAGGACTCCAGTTCATCCAGGTCGTCGAGCAGCGCGCGGGCGCCTTCGTAATAAGCCGCGCCGTCGGTGGTGGGCGAAACGCGGCGCGTGGTCCGGTGCAGCAGCTTCATGCCGAGGTGCGCCTCCAGCCCCTGGATCTGGCCGGAGATGGTGGTCTTCGGCACGCCCAGCGCTTCCGCCGCGCCGACAAAACTCCCCACTTCCACGATGCGGCAGAACGCGCGCATTGCCTCAAGTCGGTCAAAGGCCATGATTGTTCGACTTCCCGTACATTTAAAACGATAAAGACCAGTTTATCCGCAATCTCGTCCGAACTAAAGTGGATTCATCGAAACCCACTGGAGAAATTCATTATGAAACGCATCAACTACTACGCCGCCGCCCCGACCGCCATGAAAGCCATGATGGGCCTCGAACGCGCCATCGCCGAATCGCTGCTGCCGCTTTCGCTGCGTGAGCTGGTCAAGATCCGCGCCTCGCAGATCAATGGCTGCGCTTACTGCATCGACATGCACAGCAAGGACGCGCTCAAGAACGGCGAAGACGTGCGCCGCCTGATGGCGCTGCCGGCCTGGCGCGAAACGCCCTTCTTCGACGAGCGCGAACGCGCCGCGCTGCTGTGGACCGAAACGCTGACCGAGCTCTCCAAAAACGGCGCACCGGACGAGGTGTACAGCGCGGTCGCCGCCCAGTTCAGCGAACAGGAGCTGTCGGAGCTGACGTTCGTCATCGGCGCCATCAACGCCTGGAACCGCTTTGGCGTCGGCTTTGCGATGGAGTTGCCAGCTTAACTGCGCGACAACAGTTTTGGCGGAAAAACCACGAAATGGCCACGCTTTCGGCGCGGCCATTCGTCGATCTGCTAGTATGCTCTGCGATCTTTCCCAACTGAAACAAAGTGTCAAAAATGCGCAGCACACTCACCGCAGCCGAACACGAAACCCTGCTTGAAGACGGCAAACCCATTGTCATCACCACCGACCTGCAGGGCCGCCTGACCTACACCAATTCGACGTTCATCGCAGTTGGCAACTACGCCGGCGAGGACCTGATCGGACGTCCGCAAAAAGCGTTCTATCACCCGGACATGCCGGCGCAAATCGACGAGGACATGCTGCACACCACCATGTCGGGCGAACCATGGCGCGGCCTGGTCAAGTATCGCCGCAAGGACGGCGGCTATTTCTGGTGCATTGCGAACGTCACGCCGGTGATCGAGAAGAACCGCACGACCGGCTTCATGTCGGTCTGCACCAAGCCAAAGCCGCAACAGGTCAAGGATGCTGAAGCTTTGTACCGCACCGTCAAGGGCCCGAACCCGGACGGCGTGCGCATCGCGCGCGGTGGCGCCGCACCGAGCGGCCGCAAGAAGATCGCCAACGCGCTGCGCGACATCTCCCTGTCGCAGCGCATGGCGCTCTGCTTCGGCAGCATGGCGCTGCTGGCCCTGTCGATGGCGCTGCATGCCGTGCTGCCCTATTCCGACGCTGCGCTGCACGTGCAGGCTTTGCTGCTGGCCGTGCTGGCGCTGTATGGCTGGTACAACCTGCACCGCGCCATCGTGGCGCCGGTCCAGGCCTGCATCAACGCGACGCGCATCCTGGCCGGCGGCGACCTCACCACGCGCATGGCAGTCGACCGCCACGATGAACTGGGCCAGTTGCAGGCCTTCGTGCGCCAGTTGAACCTGAACCTGGCGTCGATCCTCGGCGACATCCGCGGCAATTTCGCGCTGACCCGCAGCACCACCACACAGGTGCGCACCGCCAATGTCGACCTGGCAGCGCGCACCGAAGCGCAGGCGGCCAACCTGGAACAGACCACGGCGCATATGGGACTGATTACCGGCACGGTGAGCCAGACTGCCGACAACGTGAATACCGCCAATGGCGTGGCGACCGAAGCGACTGCCCTGGCCGAACGCACCGGCGTCGCCGTGGCGCAGGTGGTGACGGCGATGGACGAGATCCGCCAGTCCTCGCACAAGATCGTCGACATCATCGGCCTGATCGACGGCATTGCGTTCCAGACCAATATCCTGGCCCTCAATGCCGCCGTGGAAGCGGCGCGCGCCGGCGAAAGCGGCCGCGGTTTCGCGGTCGTTGCAAGCGAAGTGCGCAGCCTGGCGCAGCGCAGTGCATCGGCGGCGAAGGACATCAAAGCCCTGATCGACGCCTCGGCCGACAAGATCGAAGGCGGCGCCAGCGTGGCGACCACGGCCGGCAAGGACATGGATGCCGTGATTTCCGCGATCGGCCGCGTGGCCTCCATCATGGGAGACATCCGCGGCGCGACGCGCGAACAGAGCGATGGCGTCAACCAGGTGAAAGACGCCATCGTGCAGCTTGACGAAGTGACGCGCCAGAACAGCCAGATGGTGGAGGAAGCTTCCGCCGCCACCGGCGTGCTGGACCTGCAGGCGCAGGCCGTCGCCAAGGCGCTGGAAGTGTTCAAGCTGCCGCCGCAAGCCGGCGCTGATGCAAAGCGCGCCAGGCTTGCCTGAGGCGGGTGGCGCTTATTCGGGCGCCTCTACCTTGTAGCCCTTGGCCTGCAGTTCGGCCAGGGGTCCCTTCGGATCAAGCAGGCGCACCAGCGGCAGCACGGCGAAGGTCGAAGTATTGGCCTCCAACGCACGCTCCGCGTTGGCCAGCCAGTTCTTCTGCATCGTTTCCTTCACCTGCTTCAGCTTCTCGTTCGACTTGAACGCGTCGTTGTTCAGCACTGCGTCGGTGCACGCGGCTTCGCGGTCGGCAAAGCTCAGGGAAGAGATCTTCGACATGTCGCCGACCGCCCACGCGTTGGCGCGCACGCGCATCGCATCGAGATCGGACTCAAGACGCTCTACTGTCCTGGCAAAGCAAAGCACGTCCGTTCCCGGTGAATTCTTGAATGCGCGCAGGGCCTCGGTCGGGCTTTCCAGCTCAGTAGTGGCGTTGCTGGACGTGATCTTCACCTTGTACTGCTTGACCAGCTTGTCGAGCTTCGAATAGACGTCGGTGCGCATGGTCAAGCCGTTTTTTTCCAGCCCTTGCTGGTACAGCGTGTCAGCAACAAACATCGGACGCTCACGTTCGATGCCGTCGTTCTTGCCGATGTACTTGGTCTTGAGCGCTTGCCAGCGGTCATACGTATCGGCAGGCAAGACGTCGATCAATTTGCCGCCATCCGGATTGTTCTTGAAGCCGATGGCAAATGGCAGCATCTTGATGCCGCCCCACCAGCCGACGGAAATACCGAAGGAAGGCCTGGGCAGGTATTCCTGCGACTTGGCGATGATGGCCTCCACTTCATTGGAGCGCCAGTCCATCTTGATCGGCAGCGGTGCATAATCGCCGAAGACGTACATCACATGTTCGCCTTTACTGACCTTCCACAGGCCCGGACCGGGGCGTTGGCCCGTGATCACAACCGTATCGCCTTCAGGCGCCTGGGCTTCTTCCTGCGCCCAGGCGCTTGCCGCCAGCAGGCTGAATGCCAGGGCGGTTAGTACTTTCTTTGTCATCCTCTTACTCTTTCTAAATGGTTAAGAGAATGGCAATAGTACCTCAGCGACGTGAAGGAATGGTGAAGGTGTGGAGCGCCACGCCTTTGTCGCTGGTCACCTTGACTGTCAGCATTCGCCCAGTGGCATCGATGCGCGCCAGTTGGTCCTGGCCCAGAATCAGGCGATGGTAAGCGTGCGCCTTGTCGGGCGGCTGGTAGGAAAAGGCGTGGTCATGCCCGGCGATCACCAGGTCAATGCCGGCCTCGTTGGCCAGCGCAGTCCAGGCGGCGCCGTTATCGGGCAACCAGCCCCAATCGCCCTGGTGCATCGCCACCACGCGGAACGGCGCACTGGCGAAGTGCTTGTCGCCGCCAACCTGCCCGCGCAGCCAGGCCAGCTCGTCTTCGCGGTAAGGCGCGGTGCGGTTCAACTGGGCATAAACATTGGTGTCGTCCGGCTTGTCCTCGGCGGTGTCGAGTACCAGCAAGTGCACAGGTCCCATGGCGCGCGCGTAATAGTATTTGCCTTCCGGCGTGGGCACGTAGCCGGCCAGTTGGCGCGCGAAGGAACCGCGCAGCTCGTGGTTGCCGCGTGCGAAAAGCAGGGGCTTGCCAGGTCCCAGCGCTGCAACCGTTGGCCGCAGCCATTTGGCCCACAACTGTTCTTCCGAATCGAGCCAATGGAAAGCATCGCCCAGGTGCAGCAGCGCGTCGGTATTGCTCCAGTCGACCATTTTCATCAGGCGGCCGATGCGTGCCGTGTCCTCGTGGGTGTCGGTGACCAGGCTGAACGAAATTTTGTCCTGCCGCGGGTTGAAGGTGGTGAATGCAGCCGCCGGGCTGCTGGTGCTCAAGCCCTTGTCCGGCCAGTAGGGTTTCAGTTTCACGACGCGGGTGGCAATGGCCTCGTAAGAATAGCGCTTGCCGGGGGCCAGGCCGGTGATCGTCACCACATGCCGCTGGCCGACCGGCACCAGGCCGTCAACCTGGGGCTCGATTTCGCGCACCCCATCGCCGTCGCTCAGGCGCACCTTGGCGTGGCTCGGCGCATCGGTCATCCACACCACCGACACCGAGGTGTCGGACAGTGCGGACAGGTACGGGCCCTCGGTAATGACCGGCCTGGTGTCGAACACCTTGTAAGGCTCGGACTGGGCACTGGCTGTCGCATGGGCAGCCAGCGCCGCAGCGCTGAGGCAGATTGCACCGAATGCCTTAATAGCGGTCATCAAAGGCGAAGATCGGCTTGCGCTTGTTCCACTGGCCGCGCGTGAAGTCTGGGAAGTCCAGCGTCTGGAAGTTCTGCGCGATCGATTGCTCGGACAGCGGCGTGATGGCGCTCCAAGTCACCGCGTCGTAGATATCGATCGGCATCGGCGCACGCGCCTTCAGCGCTTCCACGAAAGCGTGGATCACGAAGTAATCCATGCCGCCGTGGCCCGCACCCGCCGCTTCGCTGGCGTACTTGCGCCACAGCGGATGGTCGTACTGGTCCTGGTAAGACTGGAAGTCGTCCCACTGGTGCGGCTTGCTCTTGCCTTCGATATGGATGGAATGATTTACGTCCATCCACAAGCCATTGGTGCCCTGCACGCGGAAGCCCAGCGAGTAAGGGCGCGGCAGCGAGGTGTCGTGCTGCAGGATGATGGTCTCGCCGTTTTCGCAGGACAGCGTGGTGGTCACCACGTCGCCCAGGCTGAACTTCACCTTGCCGCTTGGATGCTCGGCGCCACCCTGCTTGACGATGTAGTCGTGCAGGCCGCGCGCCTTGGTGGAGAAGGTATTGATGCGGGTGAAGCGGTTGCCGCGGTTGATGTTGGTGTACATCGCGCACGGGCCGATGCCATGGCTCGGATACAGTTCGCCATTGCGCTGCACCGAGTGCTCGGTGCGCCACTTCGCTTCCGACCAGCCCTTGGCGCCGAACTCGATGCCGCTGCCGTACGGCTTGGCCGGATCGCCGTTGTTGAACTTCACGGCGCGCAGGTCGTGCTGGTAGCCGCCCTGCAGGTGCACCAGTTCGCCGAACAGGCCGGAGCGCACCATCTGCAGCACCGCCATCACATCGCGGCGGTAGCACACGTTCTCCAGCAGCATGTAAGGCGTGCCGGTCTTGAGCTGGGTATCCAGCACGTCCCAGTGATCCTTCAGCGTGATGCCGGCCACCACTTCGCAGCCAACAGGCACTTTGGCTTGCATGGCGTCGATCGCCATTTGCGCATGCCATTCCCAAGGCGTGGCGATGATCACGCCATCGAGCTGTTTCGCGTCCAGCATGCGGCGGTAGGCGTGCTTGTCGCCATCTTCGCCGAAGGTACGCGGCTTCGGCTTGCCTGCCTTGTCGAATTGCGCCAGGGCTTTGCCCAGCATGATCGGTTCGATATCGCACAGCGCAGCCACTTCCACGTCGTCGCGGCGTACCAGCTCGCGCAGCAGCACCTGGCCGCGCATACCGGTGCCGATCATGCCGAGCCGGAGTTTCTCGCGGCCGCCTGCCGCAAAGGCGGAAGGCAGCAGCAGGCTGCCCGCCAGCGCGGCGCCGGCGGTGAGGAAGTGTCGTCGATTGAATTGCTTGTCCATCTAGTCTTTGCCTCTTTGGTTGGATCGCAGGTTACCAGAATTTGTAGTTGGCCGAGAGCGAGAAGACGCGCCCGAACAGGTTTTGCTGGTGGTTGTAGCCCTCCCAGCCGTTCGGGTCGTAGTACGGCTTCTTGTTGGTCACGTTCTTGATGTTCAGGCCCAGGTCCAGGTTCTTGACCGGCTTCCAGTTGAAGCCCAGGTTGACGGTGTAGTACGAAGGCTGGCCGCCGCACAGGTTGTCCGGCAGCGCCACGCCGCCGGCGGTGCAGTTTTCAGGTGCGTTGTCGGTGTCGTACGCACCGTATGCCCACTTGGCCTTGCCGGTATAGTTCACGAACAGGCTGGTGACCAGGTTCTGGTAGGTCCAGTCGGCGTTAAAGGTGGCGCGCAGGCGAGGCGAATCGTAGTAGCCGACGTAGTTGCCCGAGAAGCCGCCGCCGTCTTCGTAGTTGTAGGTCTCGCGCTTGCGGATGGTGAACGCGGCGCCGGTACCCAGCTTGCCGTATTCGCCCAGCGAGAAGCGGGCGCGCGCATCGATGTCGAAGCCGTCCAGCAAGGTACGGCCGCGGTTCGAGTACGAGTTGATCAGGCCACCCAGGTTGCCCACCGAGTACTTCGGCAGCGGGCCGCTGCAGGCTGTGGCATTGGCGGGATTGGCGCACATGGTGGCCACGGCTGCCATATTGGCGCGGTCGGCATCGGACAGGTCATTGCGGATTGCCTTGTCGGTCCCGGCCAGGCTTGGGCCGTACTGGTCGACCAGCGCGGTGAACAGCTGGTTGAAGTCCTGGCGCACGATCTCGTTGCGGCGATAGACGAACCAGTAGTCCAGCGAGATGCTGACGTCCTTGGCTGGCTGCAGCACCAGCCCAAGGGTCGAGATCTTGGCTTTTTCCGGCGTCAGGTTCGGGTTCGGCGGGGTCAGGCCTCCCACCGTGGTCGAGCAGTTGGAATTGAACAGGGTCTTGCCCAGGTCGCGGTCGGTCGCGGTGACAGACATCAGCAGCAGGCTGGCGATGGCATTGGTTTCGTCGCAGCGCACGGTGTCGCGAATGCCGCCTACCTGCGCAAAGACGCCGCCGCTGCCCGATTCGGCCAGGTTCGGTGCCCGGAAGCCTTCCGAGTAGGTACCGCGCAGCATGATCTCAGGACGCGCGCGCCATTGCACGCCGACCTTCGGCGCCAGGTTGGCGGAGAAGTGCGGGTATTTGTCCAGGCGGGCCGCGGCGTTGACTTCCAGCGTGTCGGTGATCGGCACCACCACTTCGCCGAACAGCGCGCTGACGGTACGCTTGCCGTCGAACCAGGACCCGCCCTGCTGCGTGATCAGGCCATTGGCGGCATCCGGATTGCCCGGGGTGTCGAAGCTTTCGCGCATCAGGTTGGTGCCGAAGGCAGCACGCACCTCACGCTCGCCCAGCTTGAACAGCGTGCCCTCCACCTTGGCGTCGAAAGTGATCAGCTTGGTCCAGGACTGGATGTCGAAAGTCGGGAAAGCTTCGCGGATCAAGGCTGCATTCGATTCGCTGATTTCGCCGAACTTGAAAGCAGGATTGTCGGCAATGTAGACGCGGCCGGTGACGGGGTCTTTGGAGGTCGGGCCGAAGGCCTTCTCGAAGCCCTTGGTGTTGATGTTGGTGGTCTGGTACAAGGTCGAGTGGCTGCCTGCCACCGCAAGCGCGGTCTCGAAGTCCCAGCTGCCGGTCAGGTGTCCGCGCAGGCCGGTCAGCACCCGGTAGTTGTCATCCAGGTTCTTCTGGCCGAAGTGGCCGACCGCGTCCTGCAGGATGTAGTTCAGGCCTGCCGCGCCGCCCATCTTGGCTGCCATGTCGGCGTCCAGCTTGCCCTGCAGGTAGACGTTGTTCGGGCCCAGGTAAGGGTTGACGAAGGTATTCAGCCTGGTGCCGGTGTTGCGCGAGAACCAGTTGCTGGTGGTGCCGCTATTGAAGCTGCGCGGGCCGTTCTCGCCGCGCAGCTTGATGTGGGTGAACGCTGCTTCGGCAAAGACTTCCAGGTCCTCGCCGAGCTTCTTGCGGCCGGACAGGAAACCGGTCGCGCGGTCGGAAGTCGGGCCGGTGTCCAGCGCATACGGCAGGTTGTTCCACACGCAGCGGGTGCCGGATGCTTCGGTGATCATGGTGGAGCAGCCGCTTACTGCGCGCTGGGTGCGGGCATTGTTCTTGGCCGGATCGAATACGAAGAACGTGCCCGGGTTGGGCTGGCCCGGCTCGCTGCCGGTGCCAATGCGGAAGTTGGAGATGAAGTTCGGATTGTTGACGTAGAAGTAGTCGGGCCGCTTGTCGTAGGTGTCGGCCAGCGCAATACGGTCGCGCTGGTACACGTTCAGGGAAGCCATCACGTTGTAGCCGTCGTTGGCAAAGTCGCCCTTGCCGTACACCAGGCTGGCCTGGTGCTCGCCGTAGGCCGACACTTCCTGCGAATGGTCGGTGCTGACTTTCGCTTCCAGGCCCTGGTAATTTTTCTTGGTGATGACGTTGATCACGCCGGCCACCGCATCGGAGCCGTACACCGCGGAGGCGCCGTCGGTCAGGATTTCCATGCGCTCGATCGCCGCTGCCGGGATCGAGTCGATATTGACGAACATGGTCTGGAAGCCGGCCGGTGCGCCGTAGAAGGACAGGCGGCGGCCGTTCAGCAGCACCAGCGTGCCTTGCGCGCCCAGGCCGCGCAGGTTGGCCTGCGAGGCGCCGTCGGAGCCGGTGAACATGGAACGGAAGTCTTGCTGCGCAGGGCGCGCGGCCGGCAGGTTGTCCAGCACCTGCATCAGGGTGCGGGCGCCCATGTTTTCGATCTGCTTGGCGTCGATCACCTGCACCGGCGATGCGGTTTCGGCGTTGATGCGCTTCAGGCTGGAGCCGGTCACTTCGACGCGGTGGATCTTCTCGCCTTTCTCGTCCTTCCTGTCCTCCGCCCCATCGGCCGCCAGGGCGCCGCCGGCAAATCCAATAGCTGCCAGCGCAGCGATCAATTTCTTCAGTTCCACTTGCATCTCCTTTTTTTAGTTTGCAAAACGCCCTCCCCGGTCCGAAGAGGGGTTCGTTCTTAGTGACGAAAAATGTGCGGTCAGCGCGTCCGGATCGTGGCGCCCTCTGTGCCTAGCAGTACGGCATTGGCCCAGTTGCCGCAAACCTGGGCTGGTTGGGCGCCGCGCGCACCCAGGGTCCGCAGGCTGAGTTGCCTCAACCCGCGTACATCGATTTCCGGCTTGACGACAGCCGGCGCAGTCACCAGGCCGCTGTCGTACAGCAGGCGCTCGCCGCTCCAGACCTGGAACTGCAGGCCGCCGGCGCTACGGCAGCTATCGTCCACGCCCAGGTCGGCGCGCAGCAGGCTCCAGTTGCCTTCCAGTTGCAGGTCGATGCGGCTGGCCGGGCCGACGCCCAGGCCCTTGCGGAACCACAGGCCGTTCATGCGCATTTCCTTGGCCTTGCCGGCAGGACGATCGCGTCCGACGCCCTTCGGCAACGGCAGGTCCGACAGGAAGCTTTGCAGCTCGGCGCCCTCTTTCGCGCGATGTTCGAGGACGCGGAAGGTGGACAGGGCAATCGGCCCCACTTCGGCCGGCTGCATGGCGTTGATTGCCTTGGCTGGCACTTGTGCGGCAGCCGTGACCATCGGGTCGGTGGATGCCGCGCCTTCGCCTTCCGGGTTTTGTGTGCTGAGCACGCGGAAGCGCAGCAGGCGGCCAGCGGTGGCCGGGAAGTTGATGGTCTGCGTTTCCTTCTCCAGCTTCAGGCGGCCGGTGAAGCTTGGCTTGCCCCATTCGCCATTGGTGTCGGCGATGTAGATTTCGTAGTCGCGCACCTGGCCGTGCTTCCAGTGTTCATCGTTGCGCGGTGCAATCTCGATGCCGTCGACCAGGCGGCGTTCGGTGAAGCCGATGGTCCATTCGTGGGCGCCGGTGCGGATCGACTGGTTGCGGGTGGTGCGGAACCAGGTTGCCGGCTTGTCGTCGAAGGCGTTTTCCAGCGGATGGCCGGGTTCTTCGGCGGGACGGTTGACCACCAGCAGCGCGTCGGGCGGCAGTGCGCGGCCCAGCTCCGGCGCTTGCGGGAAATTGTCGTCTTGCGCGGCCAGTGTTTGTGCGCCCTGCACATTGATTAGCAGCGGCTGGCGAATATCCTGCTTGGCTGTCTTCACATACAGCGTGCCGGTTCGGTCTTGCGGGTCGTAGAACCAGCCTTCCGACGCCGCATCGTATGCCGCGCGGTCGGCATGGGCGGGCAGGCTGCGGCTTGCCGCTGCAACGGTGGCCGGGCGCTGGCGCGTCAGCATGCGCAAGGCATAGCCGCGGCGCGGCTCCTGGCCTGCGTAGCTGCCTTCGACCGCAGCGATGTCGACACTCACGGCGCCGCCCGATTCGCGCATGCGCAGCATTTGCTGGCTGAAGGCGCCTTTCTGGTACTGGCGCGTGTTGCCGTCGTCCTCGTACAGGGTGAACGAAGACTCGCCGTGCGGGTACAGGTCCAGCGTCAGCACGTCCTTCGGCTTTTCGCCGTCATACAGCACTTCGGGGTACATCGGCAGGATCGCGCCGGCACGCACGAAGACTGGCAGCTTGTCGAGCGTGACCTGCAGGTCGAGATCACGGCCCGCGGCGCCGGCAGTCGCCTGGCGGCCATCCCAGTATTCGAACCACGTGCCTTGCGGCAGATGGATCGCCTTGCGCCAGCCCTGCGACACCGCCTGGCTGCGGTACACCGGCGCCACCAGCATGTCGCGGCCCAGCAGGAACTGGTATTTGTGCGCTTCGGTGAAGGCGGCAGGATCGGTGGCGTAATCCCACATCAGGCCGCGCACCAAAGGCGCGCCGGTCTGCTCCGCTTCGCGCGCCAGGGTGTACATATATGGCGTCAGGCGCAGCTTGAGTTTCAGGTAGCGGCGATTGATGCTGCGGTAAGGCTCGTCGAACCACCATGGATGCTTGCGCGCATTGGCCGACCAGCCCGACATACCCATCAGCACCGGCGTGAATGCCTTCCACTGCAGGTCGCGCGTGTAAGTCTCAGGGCTGCCGCCAAAAATCGCATCGACGTCGCCAGTCGCATACGCCTGGCCGGACAGGCCGGAACCCACCAGCGTCGGCACATGCCAGCGGATATAGTCCCAGCTTGCGCTCTGGTCGCCGGTCCATGCCACCGCATAGCGTTGCGTGCCGGCCCAGCCCATCACGGTCCAGATGAACGGACGGCTGTCGGAGTTGTCCAGGATGCCGTCGTACGCCGACTTGTTGGCGTCCAGCGAGAACTGATAGCCCTTGCCGGTCCAGGCCACGTCCAGCTTCTGCACGCGGCTGCCGGCGGTGCCGACTTCCCACTTGATCTTGTCGACGCCGTTCTCGGTCCACAGCCCGGTGCGGAAGCCGTACTTGGCCAGGCCCTGCACGGTCTCCGGCAAGCTGGTGTAGCCGCAGCCGTAACCGTCGTTGGGCAAGATCCAGCCGCCCGGCATATCGTTCTCGCGGTATTTGCGCGCCACCGAATCGACAACGTCCGGCGTCTTGCCGCTTGGGCCATCGCTCCAGCCTTTTGGCACGGTGCCCGGCTTCTTCACGTTGTCGCCGTCGTTGTAGCAATCGGCGTCGCCGTATTCCAGCGCCCAGCGCGGCAGCATGCGCGCGCGGCCGGTCCACTCGGTGTAGCGCGCCAGGACGTCGCGCACATCCTTGCCGACGAAGTAATAGGCATCGAAGCGCGGCTCGGCATGCTGCAGGGCCACCACGTCTTGCTGGCGCAAATCGTAGCTGCCGTCAGACCAGGTATTGCGCAGCATGCCCCAGCCGCGCGAGCTCATAAGGAAAGGCGCCGGACTTGGGCGGTCGCCCTCCTCCCATCCACCCGAATACGACACGTCAAGCTGGCGGCCCTTGAATTCGAAGCGGCCATTCTGCTGCCCGCCGCCGAAGAAGCGCTCGGCCTTGTCGCTGGACAGGGTCTGCACGCTGGCTTTGTCGCCCAGTTCCAGCGGCTGCACTTCGCGCCACAGCGGCTGCGTTTCGCCGGCGCGGAACAGGCTGAAACGCAAGGGGTTGCGGTCGATGCGCAAGGCCAGCTTTGCGGTGCGCAGCACAATATGGTCAGGCTGTTCGCTTACGCTATGCTCAATATGCGCAGCAGGCTTGCCGATCACGATGGCGGCCGCCTTGTCGCCGGCATCGGTCAGCTTGCCCTTGGGGCCGGCCCAGATGCGCAGCACGTCGTCCTGCAGCAGGCTGACACGCACCACGGCGCCGGATTCGGTCGCCAAGTCCCAGGATAAGCCTTCCGCAACGGCAGTCGGCGCGGCAGCGATGCTGCGCAGTTTTCCGAGCGGGGCTGCGAGGGCGGCGCCAGTGGTCAGGGCCAGCGCGGCGGCGGCGATTGCAGTGCGGGTGAGTCTCTTCATAAGCCTGCCTAAGATGCAATATTTTTCGTTTTGATAGTCATACTTTAGGAATAAAAGCAAAAAAGGTCAACAAAAAGAAAGAAAATAGCACTTTCTCGCCGTTTTTTCTTAAATTATTCTTTCGTTTAGCCGATATTGCAGCGCAATAGCTTTCGATTAGTAGCGTACACGCAACGTAGCATGCCGAAATACCGACACTTCCGGTGCGTTTCCGCCTACCTGGCGGGTCGGCAGATCTTTCGTTTATCTTTCGTATTTGACTTTTCGAAATATACTATTTATGCTTTCAGCCAACGAACAACTTTTCTTTTTTCGATGACTACCCTCCTCCAGCGTGACCCGCAATCCTGGCGCGATATCAACGGCCTCGATACCGCCGAAGAGATTGCGCAGCAGCCGGCCCTGTGGCGCGAACTGGGCGCCAGCCTGCAAAGCCGCGCCGCCGACGTTGCCGCCTTCCTCGGCGGCTGCCTGCACAATCCGCAGCAGCGCGTGATCCTGACCGGCGCCGGCAGCTCCTGCTATGTGGGCGAAATCGTCGCCGATGAACTGAATGCCGCCTGGCCCGCGCAGGTACGGGCCGTGGCAACCACCAGCTTGCTGACGCACCCGGAGCTGTACCTTGAACCGGGCGCGCCAACCCTGCTGGTGTCCTTCGCCCGCAGCGGCAGCAGCCCGGAAAGCCTGGCCGCAGTGGACCTGGTGCGCGAACTGGTAGCCGACGCACGCTTCCTGAACATCACCTGCAATGCGCAAGGCCACCTGGCACGCAAAGGCGATACCGACGCGCGCACCTTCAACCTGCTGATGCCGGCCGCCAGCTGCGACCGCGGCTTCGCCATGACCAGCAGCTTCACCTGCATGCTGCTGGCCGCCTTATGCGTGCTGGGCAAAGGCGAATGGCAGGAGCGCCTGGTGGCGCTGGCGCAAGCCGGCGACGCCGCATTGCGCGACTGGGCGGCACCGGTGGCTGCGCTGGCCGCACACCCGGTGGAACGCGTGGTCTACCTGGGCAGCGGCCCGCTGGAAGCACTGGCAAAAGAATCCGCCTTGAAAATCCTGGAACTGACCGGCGGCCGCGTGCTGGCCATGTCGAACACCGCGCTCGGATTCCGCCACGGCCCGAAATCAGCGCTGAACCAGCAATCGCTGGTGGTGCTGTTCCACAGCAGCAAAGCGCTGGCGCGCCGTTATGAAGAAGACCTGCTGCAGGAGTTGCGCCGCGATGGCGTGGCAGGCTCGGTGGTCACCGTCGGCAGCGAAGCCGACATTTCGGTCGCCGCGCCGGCCCAGTTGTCCGATTCGTGGCTGGCGCCACTGTGGCTGCTGATGGCGCAGCAATACGCCCTGCACCAGTCGGCCGCGCTCGGCCTGACGCCCGACAATCCCTTCGCCGACGGCACCGTCAACCGCGTGGTGCAAGGCGTCACCATTTACCGCCATGACCAGTTCTGAACAAACCGGCTATCACGGCATCGACATCGGCGGCACCAAGATCGAACTGGTGTCGTGGATCGATGCCGGCGGCGAGCTGCAGGAAGTGTTCCGCGAGCGCGTCGCGACGCCTGGCACGGATTTCAATGAGTTCGTCGCCGCCGTTGCCGCCCTGGTTGCGCGCGGCGACGCCGCACTCGGCCCGCTGGCATCGCCCGCGGCAGTCGGCATCGGCCTGCCCGGCGTGATCGACAGCGCCACCGGCCGCCAGCTCAGCTCCAACGTGCCGGCCCTGAACGGCCGCCTGGTCGCCGCCGCACTGCAGGAAGCGCTGGCGCGGCCAGTCGTCATCGGCAACGACTGCCAGTGCTTCGCCCTGTCGGAAGCACAAGGAGGCGCAGCTGCCGGCCTGCCCACCATGTTCGGCGCCATCATCGGCACCGGCGCCGGCGGCGGCTATTGCGTCGAAGGCCGCCTGCAGCGCGGCTTCAACGCCATCGCAGGCGAGTGGGGTCATTGGACCATTCCCGCAACGCTGCTGGCCCTCTACAAGCTGCCGGTGCTGGACTGCCCTTGCGGCAAGAAGGGCTGCCTGGAGCGCTATGTCTCCGGTCCCGGCCTGTCGAAACTGCACGCCCACATCGGTGGCGACGGTGCCGAACCGCTGGCCATCGTAGCCCGCGCCAACAACGGCGATGCACTGGCGGCACAGGCACTGGCGATCCATCTCGACCTGCTGGGCCACGCGCTGGCCGGCCTGGTGCTGGCCCACGACCCGCACGCCATTGTGCTGGGCGGCGGCCTGTCCAAGCTGTCGCACCTGTACCAGCAACTGCCGGCAGCCATGCGCCGCCACCTGTTCCGCGGCGTGCAAGCGCCACCGGTGCTGCCGCCACGCTTTGGCGATGCCGGCGGCGCGCGCGGCGCCGCCCTCCTGGCGCGCCAACAAACGAAGTAACACGACCATGAATCAACTTGCCCAGGTTTCCCCAGTCCAGCAAATCGTCAATGCGCATCGCGCCGGCGAAGCGGTTGGCCTGTACAGCGTTTGCTGCAGCCACCCTACCGTGCTGCGCGCCGCGATGCAGGTGGCTGCGCAATACGGCACGCCGCTTCTGGTGGAAGCCACCTCCAACCAGGTGGACCAGTTTGGCGGCTACACCGGCATGAAACCCGCCGAATTCCGCGATTACGTGCACCGGCTGGCGCAGGAACAAGGCTTCCCTGCCGAACGCCTGGTGCTGGGCGGCGATCATCTCGGCCCCAACGCCTGGCAGTCGCAGGACGCCGCACGCGCGATGGCGCATGCCGAAGTCCTGATCGACGCCTACGTGTCGGCCGGCTTCCACAAGATCCACCTCGATTGCAGCATGCGCTGCGCCGACGACGAGCCGGTTCTGAGCGACGAAGTCGTCGCCGCACGGGCCGTGCGCCTGGCCGCCATAGCCGAACAGGCAGCCGCCCGCGCCGGCCTGCCGCCGCCGGTCTACGTGATCGGCACCGAAGTGCCAGTGCCCGGCGGCGAAGCGTCGCTGGAGCAGGCACTGGCCGTCACCGCGCCTGCAGCCGCTGCGCGCACGCTGGAAGTTCACCGCCGCGCCTTCGCCGCAGCAGGCCTGCACGGCGCTTGGCAGCGCGTGATCGCCATGGTGGTGCAGCCGGGCGTCGACTTCGACCAGGCCAATGTGCAGCACTACAATGCAGCGGCGGCCGTGGCGCTGTCAGGCTTTGTGGCCGGCCAGCCCGGCCTGGTGTTCGAAGCCCACTCCACCGACTACCAGCGCGAATCGGGCCTGCATGAAATGGTGCGCGACCACTATGCGATCCTCAAGGTCGGCCCGGCCGCCACCTTCGCGCTGCGCGAAGGGTTCCTGGCGCTGTGCCAGATCGAAGAGGCCTTGCTGGGCAAGGAGAAGGCGTCGCGCCTGATGGAAGTGCTGGACGAAGCCATGCTGGCCAAGCCGAAGCACTGGCAGAAGCATTACCTGGGCAGCGCCGCGGAGCAGCGCCTGATGCGCCGCTACGGCCTGTCCGACCGCTGCCGCTATTACTGGGGCGAGCCGGAAGTCGCGACCGCCGTCAGCCAGCTGTTCGCCAACCTGGCCGGCCGCAGCATCCCGCTGCCTTTGCTGAGCCAATACCTGCCGCAGCAATTCCTCGCCGTGCAGCAGGGCGAACTGGCCGCCGAGCCGCAAGCCCTGCTGGAACACAAGGTCGGCCGCCTGCTGGCGCAGTATGCGCGCGCCTGCAGCGCCAACGCCGCCGGCCAGCACATGGCTGCCGCCATCTGTTAAGCTCGACGTTTTCACATCCAGCGACAGAAGACATGCGAAATACCAGCCAACGCCGCGAAACCATCCTGCAGGCGATCGTACAACATGGCTCGGTCCAGGTGGCCGAGCTGGTCGACAAGCTTGGCGTCTCCGCCGTCACCATCCGCAGCGACCTCAGTGTGCTCGAATCGCAAGGCCTGGTGCAGCGCAGCCACGGCGGCGCCCTGCTGGCGCGCACCCCGCCGACGGAACACACCATCCGCCAGAAGGATTCCCTGAACCAGGCGCAGAAAGAACAGATCGGCCTGCTGGCTGCGCGCATGGTGCAGCCGGGCGACAACGTCATCATCGACTCCGGCACCACCACCATCTCGCTGGCGCGCCAGCTGCGCGACGCCAGCGACGTCACGGTGCTGACCAATGGCCTGAACATCGCGTGGGAACTGGCCGACGCGCCGGGCGTGGACCTGATCCTGACGGGCGGCCGCCTGCGCAAGCAATCGCTGTCGCTGCAGGGCGCCCAGGCTGAAGCCTGCCTGTCGGCCTACAACTTCGACAAGCTGTTCCTCGGCGTCGACGGTTTCGACCTGCAGTTCGGCATCACCACCCACCACGAGGCGGAAGCAAACCTGAACCACAAGATGGTGGAGCGCGCCAAGAAAGTCATCGTGCTGACCGACGCTTCCAAATTCGGCCGCGTGTCGCTGCACCGCATCGTGCAGCTCGACCGCGTGCACACCGTCATCACCGACGCCAGCATCAGCACCGAGTACCGCGAGGGGCTGGAGAAGCGCGGCATCGAAGTGATCATCGCGGAGTAACAATGCTGCAAGGCCGCATCCTCACTCCCGACGGCTGGATCAACGGCAGCATTGCCTTCGGCCAGCGCATCGCCAGCATTACCGAAGGACCGGTTGGCGAAGGCCTGACCATCGTTCCAGGCTTCGTCGACCTGCATGTGCACGGCGCTTCCGGCGTCGACATCATGGAAGGCGGCGATGCCGGCGCCGTGGTGGCGCGCAGCCACGCACGGCATGGCACCACCGCCTTGCTCGGCACCACGCTGACCGCCAAGGAAGATTCGATCCGCCACGCCCTGCAAGGCCTGGCCGGCGTCATCGCGCAGCGCCCGCAGCACGGCGCGCGCATGCTGGGCGTGCACCTGGAAGGACCGTTCCTGAACCGCCGCCGCCTGGGTGCGCAGCCGCCCGACGTGGTGACCGGCAGCCGCGCCCTGGTGGAGAGCTACCACGCCATCGCGCCGATCCGCGTGCTGACCATGGCGCCCGAAGTGACGGGCCACCTGGAACTGATCCCGCACCTGAAGAACATGGGCATCCGCGTCCAGATCGGCCACAGCGCCGGCAGCTACGACGACGGCGTGGCTGCCATGCGCGCCGGCGCCGCCGGCTTTACCCACCTGTTCAACGGCATGAGCGGCATGAGCCACAAGGAGCCGGGCATGGTGGACGTGGCCATGGCGCATGCCGAATATGCCGAAATCATCCCCGACCTGCTGCACGTGCACCCGGGCGCCATGCGCGCCGCATTGCGCGCCATCCCGCGCCTGTACGGCGTGACCGACGCCACCTCCGCCACCGGCATGCCGGACGGCGAATATGCGCTGGGTACCCAGCGCGTGTTCAAGTGCATGGGCTGCGTGCGCCTTGCCACCGGCTCGCTGGCCGGCTCAGTGCTGACCATGGACCAGGCGCTGCGCAACTTCGTCAGCCTGGGCATGGACGTGGCGGAGGCTTCGCAGCGCCTGTCGCTGTTCCCCGCCGATTACCTGGGCGAGTCGCAGCGCGGCCGCCTGGCGCCGGGAACCTGGGCCGACATCGTGGTGCTGGACCAGTCTTTACACCCCGTGGCCGTCTTCGTCGAAGGCGAGGCCATTCCACTCTCATAACAATACAGGAGATCCAATGCAGGCCTTATCCATGCGCTATTTACTGTTTATCGCCGGGATGGGCGGCCTGCTTTACGGGATCGATGTCGGCATCATTGCCGGCGCCCTGCCATACCTCGAGTCCACCGCCTCCGTCGCCTGGAAGCTGAGCGCCCAGCAACTGAGCTTCATCGTTGCCGCGGTGCTGCTGGGCTCCGTGCTGTCTTCGCTGTTTGCCGGCGCCATTGCCGACGCCATCGGCCGCCGCTGGGCCATGGTGCTGGCCGGCGCCCTGTTCACGGTCAGCATTCCCTTGATCGCCCTGTCCGACGGCTACACGCCGCTGCTGCTGGGGCGCCTGCTGCAAGGCATCAGCGGCGGCTTGATCGGCGTGGTGGTGCCTTTGTACCTGGCCGAATGCCTGCGCGCCGAGCAGCGCGGCCGCGGCGCCGCCCTGTTCCAGCTGCTGCTCACCATCGGCCTGGTAGCAGCCGCCGTCATCGGCCTGCTGCAAGCGCAAAATGTCGAAGGCGCGACGCAAGCCGCGCAAGCCTTGCCGGAAACCGCGCGTGCCGCCGCGGTCTTCGAGGCCAAGGACCACGCCTGGCGCAGCATCTTCTGGATGTGCCTTGCCCCGGGCCTGGTATTCACTTTCGGCAGCGCGCTGCTGGCCGAATCGCCGCGCTGGCTGGTGCAGCGCGGCCGCATCGAACAAGCCCGCACGGCCCTGCTGCGCACCCGTGCCGCCGGCGAAGCGGCGTCCGAACTGCGCGCTATGCAGGCCGCAACCGGCTTGCCCGTGCACGGCGCCGCTGCCGGCGCAGGCGAGCCCACCGAAGGCGACATCGCCGCGGCGCGCGGCGTGGTTGCCGGCCGCGGCGGCGCGTCCGCCATCCGCCCTGCAGGCGCCGGCGCCGCGGCCATGGCCGCCGACGACCGCCTGCTGAGCCGCCGCTACGTGCTGCCCTTCCTGCTGGCCTGCCTGGTGCTCGCGTGCACCCAGGCCACCGGCATCAACTCCGTGCTGGCCTACGTCGTCAACATCCTGAACCAGGCCGGCCTGCCCGGCGCCACCGCCAATATGGCCGACGTCGGCCTCAAGCTGCTGAACGCCATCATGACCGTGGTAGCGGTGCTGCTGGTCGACCGCAAGGGCCGCAAGTTCCTGCTGATGCTGGGCAGCGGCGGCATCGTAATCGCCCTGCTGGCCGCCGGCCTGCTGTTCCGCAGCGCCGAAAGCGAGCAGCGCGACGTCAGCGCCATCGTGGCCGCACAAGCCAGGGGCGATACCCTGTCGCTGCGCCTCGACGCGAAAACCCTGAAAGCGCTGGGCGCGCAGGGCGGCAGCGCAGCAACGCCGCAGCTGCTGACCGTGTCCTTCTCCTACGGCCCGTTCACCAACGTGCAAACGCGCCGCAGCGACGACCCGGCACTGGCGCCCATGGTGCTCTCGCGCGAGGACACCGTGCAGCCCGACAGTGTGATCGGCGCCTTCTTCCGCCGCCTGCACCTGAATCCCTTCGCCGACCCGGCGGAAGGCCGCGACGCGCCGCTGAAAGTCGAGCAGGCGCAGATCGGCGCCCTGCCTTCCGTGACGCACGGCTGGCAAGTAACGCTGGCGATCTGCCTGTTCGTGGCCAGCTTCGCCGTTGGCCCCGGCGTCTGCGTCTGGCTCGCGCTATCGGAGCTGATGCCAACGCGCATCCGCTCCAACGGCATGAGCATCGCGCTGCTGGTCAACCAGTTCGTCTCCACCACCATTGCAGCCGTGTTCCTGCCGACCGTCGGCCGGCACGGCTACGCGGCGATGTTCTTCTTCTGGGCGGGATGCACGGTGGTGTACTTCCTGGCTGCCGCTTTCCTGCTGCCGGAAACCAAAGGGAAGACGCTGGAGGAAATTGAAGCGCACTTCGCGCGCTAGCGCGGTGGCGTAATGAAAGTCGGGGTCAGGTCTGGCAATCGGACAAAATGTCCGATTGCCAGACCTGACCCCGACTTTTAAGGAAGGATTACGGCTTGCCGTAGTTGGCCGAACGCGGGCCGTACAGGATGCCGTTGCTGCCGCCGGCCGACATCAGGCGGCCGCTGGCCACGCCTGCAACCGGGTAGGCTGCATCGGTGCTGGTGTTGATGATCTGCTTGACCGCAGCCGCCACCAGGGCGCCAATCAGGCCGCCGCCGCTGTTATTGTTTTGCTCCGCGCTGGAGGCAGTGGCCTTGCCGTCCCACAGCAGGGTACCGGTCTTCAGGTCCACCAGCTTGGCTTCGGCCGCCACCACCACTTCGCTGTTCAGCACCGTGTAGACCGAGCCGTATTTGGTCACGGTCACGTACAGGGCCGCATCGGCGCCGAAGATTTCGTGCAACTTCTTGGCGCTGACATTGTGAATGTCGGCAGCGTTGGCCAGGCCGTTCTGCTTGAAGGTCTCATCCACTGCGGCCACCGGCAGCACGTAGTAGCCGGCTTCGGCCAGCGGGTAGCTCAGTTGCGACAGCATGCCGTAGGTCGCTTTGACTTCCGGCGAGTTGTTCAGCGGCGGCAGCACCACGATCGATTTCGGCTGGGCGGCCTTGAACGCGGTGTAGTCGTAAGGCTGGCCCTGGTGGGCGCAACCCACGAAGAACAGCGCAGGCAGCAGGCAAGCCGCCAGTTTCATGCATTTCTTGATCATTGAACGGCCTTCTTCGTATTCTTCAGCAAAAAGTCCATATAGGCGGCGGATTCAGGGAACAGCTTTTTCTCAGCCTCGAATTCGGCTGCCATCTGGTCCGGACGGTTGGTCACGGAATACAGCAGGCCGAGGTGGGCGTGATAGCCAGGCGGCGGGGTCTTGCCTTCCGCGCTGATCTTTTGCAGGTCCTTTTCCAGCACCGCGATTTGCGCGTCAGGGCTCTCGCCCTTGAAGTACTGGTAAACCTGCGGCTGGTAGCTCTCCCACTGGTACAGGGACGGCTGCTGGTGTTTGCAGCCAACCAGCGCCACGGCGATGCCGAGGGTCAGGGCCAGGCGGCGCATCATTGGCGCACCTGTGCGAAGGCGCCGGCTTCCATGCCGCCGACCAGTTTTTCCACCGCTTCGCGCATGGCCAGGTCCAGCACCTTGCCGTTCAGGGTGGCGTCGTAGCTGGCGGTGCCGCCAAAGCCCAGCACTTCGCGGTTGGACAGGCTGTACTCGCCCGCGCCGGCGGTGGAATACACCACTTCGGAAGTCGCGATATTGACCACGTTCAGGGTCACCTTGGCGTAGGCCACCTGGGTCTTGCCGCGGCCGGCCAGGCCGAACAGCTGGTGGTCGCCCACTTCCTTGCGGCCGAATTCGGTCACGTCGCCGGTCACCACGAAGTCGGCGCCCTTGATGTTCTGGCCCTGTTTCTTGTATGCCGCTTCCTGCTGCAGTTCCTGCATATTGTCGCGGTCCAGCACGTTGAAGCGGTTGGTCTGCTGCAGGTGCGAGATCAGGATGGTCTTGGCCTGGCTGCCGAGGCGGTCCACGCCGTCGGAGAACACGCCACGCATGAAGGAGGAACGGTTGTCGAACTTGCCGACTGCCACCAGGGTGCGCGGGCCGGTGTAAGGACGCGCTGCGCTAGCGACTTTTTCCACCTGGATGGCCTGGTGGCTTTCGGTTGCGCAGCCGGCCAATGCCGCTACCGCGACGACAGATGCCAGAATTTTTTTCATATCAATATCAAAATTAAGTTTTGGTTTTTATATTATATGGTTCCACATGGAAACATGCAAACTTTGATAGCAAAATTACTACTTTTGCGTCACTATGGCGTTCCCTGTCCTGCTATCCACCAAACATAAAACCGATGACTATTTCCGCCCTGCTGCTGGCAACCGCACTAGCCGCCTCGCCCAGCGATGGCCTGTTCGAACCGGGCCTGGTGTCCGACAACGGCGTGTTCGGCTTCACGCTGTCGCCCGATGGCCAGCACGCGCTGTGGGTGCAGTCGGGCGGCGCCCGCACCAGGCTGGTGATCGTCGAATCGCACAAGGTCGATGGCAAGTGGCAGCAGCCGGCGCCGGTGCCGTTCTCCGCCACCGACGGCTGGCGCGACATCGACCCGGCCTTTGCGCCGGACGGCAAGTCGATCGTCTTCCAGTCCAATCGTCCGGTGCCGGACAAGCCGCAGCGCAAAGGCTTCGACATCTACTCGGTGGCGCTGCAGGACGGCCGCTGGGGGCCGCTGCGGCATCTGGGCCACGACATCAACAGCGACGAATCCGAATCGTCCGCTTCGATTGCTGCCGACGGCACCATCTACTTCATGAAAAACGGCGCCGAAGGCAAGTCGGACCTGTGGCGCTCGCACCGTGTCGACGGCAAGTACACTGCGCCGGAACGGTTGGCCGAACCGGTCAACAGCGGGCCATGGCGCGAATCGAATCCCTACATCGCGGCCGACCAGGGTTACCTGCTGTACTTCTCCGATGCGCCGGGCGGGGCGGGCGACGTCGACCTGTACATCAGCTTCCGTGGCAAGGATGGCTGGAGCACGCCGAAAAATATCGGCGCGCCGTTCAACACCGCGCAGGCCGAGTTCACGCCCTGGGTGCACGGCGGCCGCCTGTATCTGGCGCGCCAGGCCAAGGAAGGCGAGCGCTTCATCGAGAACATCTACTCCTACCCCTTCGACCCAAGCAGCTATCGTTAATAAAGTCGGGGTCAGGTCTGGCAAACGGACACGGGCTCAAGCGCTAGCGCTTGAGCCCGTGTCCGTTTGCCAGACCTGACCCCGACTTTTATGCAGGAAGTAGTTCAGGGGCGGCGCGCAGGGCGGCCAGCTGCTGCGGGGCGAGGCGGGCGGCGGCCGTGGCGAGGTGGCGCGCGGCGCCGGGCTGGCCGTTGCGCTCGGCCAGCGACAGCCAGCGCCAGGCCTGTTCGGAGTCCGCTGGCGTGCCCTGGCCGGACAGGAACATCAGGCCGGCATTGAGCTGGGCGCGGCCGTGGCCCTGGCGCGCTGCGGCCAGGTACCAGGACAGCGCCTGCCCGAAGTCACGCGCCAGGCCCTGGCCGTTGTCGTAGCGCAGGCCAAGCGTGAAGCAGGCCAGCGCGTGGCCTTGCGCGGCGGCCTTGTGGTACCAGGCGTTGGCCTGCGCCAGGTCGGGCGCGGGGCCGTCGTCGCGGTCGTGCATCTGGCCCAGCATGTATTGCGCGGCCACGTAATCCTGCTCGGCGGCGCGGCGGAACCAGGCCAGCGCCTTGCGCCCATCCTGCGGCACGCCCTGCCCCGTTTCATAGCGCAGGCCAAGGTCGAACTGCGCGCGCAGGTGGCCCTGGTCGGCCGCCTTGCGGTACCAGAAGATGGCTTCCTGCTGGTCGCGCGGCACGCCCAGGCCCTGCTCGTACAGCAGCGCGAGGTGGTGTTGCGCGGCCGGATGGCCCGCTTCGGCCGCCTTGCGGTACCAGTGCGCCGCTGCGCGGTGGTCCTGCGCCACGCCCTGGCCGTGGTCGTAGCGCTGGCCCAGGTTGTTCTGCGCGCCGGCGTGTCCCAGTTCGGCGGCGCGGCGGTACCATTTCAGCGCCTGCGCCTCGTCGCGCGGCACGCCGTTGCCGTTGTCGTAGATCAGGGCCAGGTTGAACTGCGAGCTGACGTGGTCCTGTTCGGCCGCCAGCGTGTACCACTTGATGGCGCGCGCGGCGTCGGGCGGCACGTCCTGCCCCTTGTCGTAGCGCAGCGCGAGGTTGAACTGGGCGGCGGCATAGCCCTGCTCGGCGGCCTTGCGGAACCAGCCCAGCGCCTGCTTGCCGTCCTGCGCCACGCCCTGCCCGTTGTCGTAGCGCAGGCCGAGGTTGAACTGGGCGCGCGCATAGCCCTGGTCGGCGGCCTTGCGGTACCACATGATCGCCTGCGCAAAATCCTGCGGCACGCCGCGGCCGCTGTCGTACATCATGCCCAGGTTGTTCTGCGCGCCGGGGTCGCCCTGGTCGGCGGCCTTGGCGAACCAGTGGCGCGCCTGCTCGGTATCGTGCGGCACGCCCTGGCCCTTGGCGTACAGCCAGCCCAGGTTGTACTGCGCGGCGGCATAGCCTTGCTCGGCTGCCAGCTGGTACCAGTGCGCCGCTTCGGCGAAATCGACGTCGACGCCCAGCCCTTTCTGGAACATCACGCCCAGGTTGTATTGCGCGTGCTCCAGGCCCGCGTTGGCGGCCTGGCGGTACCAGGCCACGGCCAGCTCATAGCTTTGCGCCACGCCCTGGCCGTTGAAATACATGAAGCCCAGGCTGTGCTGGGCATTGGCCACGCCGCGTTCGGCCAGCTGGCGCACGCGCAGGAATTCCGCCACGTAGTGCGCCTCGGGCGCCGGCGTGCCGCCGGCGGCAGCTGCGGTGGGTGCGCGACCTGGCATCGATGGCTACGCCTGGTTGGCCACGCGCAGGCCGGCCGGGACGACGGCAGCCGGCGCGTCGGCCTGGTTCTGCGCCGCCAGCGCTTCCATGAACGCGGTCAGCGCGATGGGACGGTAGTACAGGTAGCCCTGCATGGTGGCGCAGCCGTTGGCGGCCAGGTAGCGCGCCTGCACCTCGGTCTCCACCCCTTCGGCCACCAGGTGCAGGCCCAGGCCGCGCGCGATCGAGATGATGGCCAGGATCACCGGATAGTGGCCATGCTCGTCGTGGATCTCCTTGACGAAGCTCTGGTCGATCTTGATGGTGTGGATCGGGAAGC
>Ga0102592_1000903_pt1 | contig 39276 bp, 37 predicted proteins | sample AraplaCol_mMF_r2_FD_76861 | JGI IMG/M metagenome (GOLD analysis project Ga0102592, IMG submission 76861) | Arabidopsis root microbial communities from North Carolina, USA - plate scrape MF_Col_mMF_r2 (SPADES assembly) (version 2) | ecosystem: Host-associated > Plants > Roots > Endosphere...
TGCGCGTGGTCGACAAGTTCCTGCTGCAGCTGGAAACCCAGCTCGGCGAGAAGAAGGTGGAAGTCACCTTCAGCGACAAGCTGCGCAAGCACCTGGCGAAGAAGGGCTTCGATCCGCTGATGGGCGCACGCCCGATGCAGCGCCTGATCCAGGACACGATCCGTCGTGCGCTGGCCGACGAGCTGCTGTTCGGACGCCTGACCGACGGTGGCCGCCTCGAAGTCGACCTCGACGACAAGGACGAAGTGCTGCTCGACATCCAGCCCCTTCCGAAGAAGGAAGGCAAGCAGAAACCCGAAGCAGAAGAAGCAGCGGCAGGCTGAATGAGCCCGCAGCGGTTTCTGCAATGAAGTCAAAGGCCGGTAGCATCGCTACCGGCCTTTTTCTTTGCGGCCACGCATATCGAACCGCGCACCAGCACCAACCGTTTTTCCACCTTGATCCTCCCCGAACTCAGCCACGAATGGAAAACCGGCCTCTCCCTGGCATGGAGCGGCTACATCGCGGTGTTGTCGGTCTGGATCGTGATGCAGAAGCGCGCGCCGGTCTCGACGATGAGCTGGATCCTCTCGCTGGCGCTGCTGCCGTTCGCGGGCTTCGTCGTCTACTACTTCCTCGGGCCGCAGCGGCTGAAGAAGCAGCGCCTGAAGCGCCTGCGCAGCCGCGCCAGTGCCTTCGCCCAGGCCGACGTGGCGCGGCTGCGCGACGCGGCGCGCGACGCTCCTCCAGCGCTGCAACAGATGGCCAAGCTGGGCACCGCGACCTGCGGCCTGCCGGTGTCCAGCGCGCTCGATGTCGAACTGCTCTCCGGCGGCGCGCGCACCTTCGACGCGATCTTCGACGCCGTGCGCGCCGCGCGGAACCACATCCACCTCGAGTACTACATCTTCGAGCCCGACCGCATCGGCACCGCGCTGCGCGACCTTCTGATCGAACGCGCGAAGGAGGGCGTGGCGGTGCGCCTGCTGATCGACGCGCTGGGCTCCAAGCGCATAGGCCGCAAGTTCATGGCGCCGATGCTCGACGCGGGCGTCAAGGTGGCGCTGTTCCACGACACCAAGATCGGACGCCGCCTGCGCCCTGTGACCAACTACCGCACCCACCGCAAGATCGTTGTGTGCGACGGCCGCGTGGGCTTCACCGGCGGCGTGAACATCACCGACGAGGAAGACAAGCGCACCAACCCCGACGCGTATCACGACGTGCACCTGCGCGTCGAAGGCAGCGCGGTGCGCTGGCTGCAGACCACCTTCTTGGAAGACTGGACCTACGCCACAGGCGAAGATCCGCGCGGCATGGACGACGCGCTGAACGCCATGCTGCCGCAGCTGGAGGCCGGCGACATCCCGGTGCAGATCGTCACCAGCGGCCCCGACAGCCCGATGGAAGCCATCCACCGCATGCACGTCGAGGCCATCCATTCGGCCACGCACCGCGCCTGGCTCACCACGCCGTACTTCGTGCCCGGCGAGCCGGCGCTGATGGCGCTCACGAGCGCCGCGCTGCGCGGTGTCGATGTGCGCCTGCTGGTGCCGCGCCGAAGCGACTCGGCCGTCGTGAGCGCCGCCGCGCGTTCGTACTTCGACGAGCTGATCGCCGCCGGCGTGAAGGTCTGGGAGTACAAGGCGCGCATGCTCCATTCCAAGACCCTGGTGGTGGACGACCATTGCGCGATGATCGGCACCGCCAATTTCGACAACCGCAGCTTCCGCCTCAACTTCGAGGTCTGCGCGGTGGTCTACGGCCCCGAGCTGACCCGCCCGCTGGCGGCGCAGTTCGAGACCGACCTGCACAGCTGCGGCGCGGTGCGCGCCAACCGGCGCCAGGGTTTCTGGCGCCGCCTCGGCGACGCGATCGCACGCCTGTTTTCACCCTTGCTCTGAATGAACCACACCTTTCTCTGGCACGACTACGAAACCTTCGGCGCGGTGCCGCGCCGCGACCGTCCCTCGCAGTTCGCGGCCATCCGCACGGACGCCGAGCTCAACGAAGTCGGCGAGCCGCTGATGATCTACTGCAAGCCCGCGCCGGACTACCTGCCCAGCCCCGAGGCCTGCCTCATCACCGGCATCACGCCGCAGCTGTGCCTGGAGCGCGGCATTCCCGAGCATGAGTTCGCCGCCCGTATCGAGAAGGCGTTCTCGCAGCCCGGCACCATCGGCGTGGGCTACAACACCATCCGCTTCGACGACGAGGTCACGCGCTTCCTGTTCTGGCGCAACCTGATCGACCCGTACGCGCGCGAATGGCAGAACGAATGCGGCCGCTGGGACCTGCTGGACGTGGTGCGCCTCACTTATGCGCTGCGCCCAGAGGGCATCGAGTGGCCGAAGAAGGAGGACGGCAAGCCCAGCTTCAAGCTCGAAGACCTGGCACGCGCCAACGGCCTGCTGCACGAATCGGCGCACGATGCGCTGTCGGACGTGCGCGCCACCATCGCGCTGGCGCGCCTCATCCGCAGCAAGCAGCCCAAGCTGTTCGACTTCGCCTTCGGCCTGCACAGGAAGGACCGCGTCGCCACCGAGCTGGGCCTGCCCGCGACGCGCGAGACCGCCAAGCCCTTCCTGCACGTCTCGGGCATGTTCCCGGTCGAGCGCGGCTGCCTTGCAGTGATGTGGCCGCTGGCCAGCCACCCCACCAACAAGAACGAACTGCTGGCCTGGGACCTGGCCCACGACCCCAGCGAGCTGCGCGACATCGACGTCGAGACGCTGCGGCTGCGCCTCTTTACCCGCACGGCCGACCTGCCCGAGGGCGTGGTGCGCCTGCCGATCAAGGGCGTGCACCTCAACAAGTCGCCGATGGTGGTCGGCAACCTGCGCACGCTCGCGGCGCCCATGGCCGAGCGCTGGGGCGTCGATCTCGAAGCGGCGATGCGCCACGCGGCCATTGCGCGCGACCTGCCCGACATGAGCGCGATCTGGTCGCAGGTCTACGCCCGGCCCAAGGAGGCCACGCCCGATGTCGATGAAGACCTGTACGGCGGCTTCGTCGGCAACGCCGACCGGCGGCGCCTGAACCAGCTGCGCGGCTTGTCGCCAGAGGAGCTGGCCAAGGATCGCACGGGCTTCGACGATGGCCGTCTGGAAGAGGTCCTCTTCCGCTATCGCGCGCGCAACTGGCCGCAACTGCTGAACGAGGACGAGACCGAGCGCTGGGAATCGCTGCGTGTCGCGAAGCTCTTCAAGGGCGAGGGCGGGGCGCGCACCATCGAAATGCTGTTCAGCGAAGTCGACGCGCTCTCCGAGAACGCCGACGAGCGTGGAGAAGAGATCCTCGGCGCGCTCTACGAATACGCCGAGGCCATCGCGCCCGAGGCCTGAGCAACGCAACCGAGCGCCCAGCCCATGAGCCTGACGATCAACGCCGAACTGTCGAAGGGGCTCGAAAGCTACGGGCTCTTCCTGTCCGACGGCTGCCTTCTGCCGACGCCGTTCCGCTTCGAGACTCCGGTGCGCATCTGGCACTCGGCCCAGCTGCATGCGAGTTGCTCCGTGGGTGCGTATACGAGCATCTCGCCCGGCGCGCTGCTCGTCGACGTGCGCATGGGGCGCTATTGCTCCATCGGCGACGGCGTGCAGACCCTGTCGGACCATCCGGCCGACTGGTTCACCACGCACATGCTGGCCTATGCGCCGAATTTCCCCGAGCCGTACCGCCACCAGTCGGTCGGCCAGTTTCCGTCGCACTCGCCGGTGACCATCGGCAACGACGTGTGGATCGGCTCGCGCGTCAGCCTCAAGAGTGGCATCACCGTCGGCGACGGCGCGGTGATCGGCGCGGGCGCGGTGGTGACGCGCGACGTGGCGCCCTTCACCGTGGTGGGCGGCGTGCCTGCCAAGGTGATCCGCCAGCGCTTTCCCGACGCACTGGTCGAGCGCATCCGCGCCTGCCCCTGGTGGGACTGGGACCTGCGCACTCTGGCGCTGGACTGGCGGCGCCCCGAAGCCGCCCAGTCGATGCTGGAGGAGGCCGTTGCCGAAAACCGCCTTTCGCGCTGGAATCCCGGCTGGCGGCTGCTCGACCGCGGCCAGCCGCCCGCCGAGGGCCAGCCCGCGCCGCTGGTCTTTCTGCCGGGCTGAACAACGACGATGCAAGGAGGTGCGCGCATGACAACCAGAAGAGCGACCCTGTCTGCTGTCCGCGTCGCGCTTGCGGCCGCCGGGGCCACCCTGGCGCTGGTCGGCTGCGGCACCTTGCCGCCCCCGGGGGCTGGCGGCGCAAGGGCCTGCGGGAGCGGCTTCGAGACCTTCGAGCGCGACACCCTGTTTTTCGGCCGTGCCATTCCCTCGGGCGGCCAGGTGTCGGACGCCGAGTGGACCGCCTTCCTCGACGGCACCGTGACACCCGCGTTCCCGCAGGGCCTGACGGTGATCGATGCGGCGGGCCAGTGGCGAGGCGTGTCGGGCGAGGTGGTGCGCGAGCGCTCCAAGCTGGTCGTGCTGCTGCATGCGCGCAGCGAGAAGGACGACGCCGCCATCGCCGCCATCATCGGCGCGTACCGCCAGAGGTTCGCGCAGGAAGCCGTGCTGCAGGAGAGGCAGGCTGTCTGTGTCCGTTTCTGAGGCCTTGCCGCGCGATCGCAACGTCGTCCGCCGCCTGAGCGCGGCCGACGCCGAGGCCTATCGCGCCGTGATGCTCGACGCCTACGCCAGGCACCCCAGCGCCTTCACCTCCACGGTGGAGGAGCGTGCCGCCTTGCCGCTGAGCTGGTGGATGGAGCGCCTCGGGGCCGCAGATGGTGCGAGCGGCGACAGCGTGGTCTACGGCGCATTCGACGACAGCGGCGCGCTGGTCGGCGCGGCTGGCCTGAGCTTCGAGACGCGCGAGCGAGCCAGCCACAAGGCCACGCTGTTCGGCATGTCGGTGAAGGCCTCTGCGCGACGCGTGGGCTTCGGCCGCCGGCTGGTGCTAGCCTTGCTCGACCACGCGCGGGCGCGCGCCGGCCTGCGGGTGGTGCAACTCACGGTCACCGAGGGCAACGAAGCCGCGCAGAAACTCTACGAGGACTGCGGCTTCCGCAGCTTCGGCGTCGAGCCGATGGCCATTGCGCTCGGTGGTGCCTTGCTTGGAAAGGTGCACATGTGGTGCGACCTCGGCGAGGGCCGGGCCTGACCCTTGGAGCTTGTCAGGCCGATGGCGCGGGTTCCGCGTCCGCCGCAGGCAGCCCGCTCAGGTTCTCGGACCACGCCAGCGCCGAGCGGCACCATATCCGGTGGCGCGGGGCCAGCAGTGCGCGCTGCGCCAGCGGGCCGATGCGAAGCGTGTAGCTGGGAGGCGTGTCGCTGTCGGCGCTGGCCCAGACCGGCGTACCGCAGTTCTCGCAGAAGCTCTGCCGGCGCAGCACGCCGCTGTCGGCCGTCTTCACGTAGCCGCGGGGCTTGCCGCTCAGCAGCCTGAAGCCGGCGGCGGGCACCGTCACCGACACGCGATACGCCGTGCCCGAGAGCACCTGGCAGTCGGTGCAGTTGCACAGCCCGACCTTCTCGGGATCGACCTCGGCTTCGTAGCTGATCCGGCCGCAATGGCAGGCGCCCTGTACTTTCATCATGCGAACTGGCTCCTTCGAGGGAAAGACCGCCATCCTAGGAACGCAGGCTGCCGTACGCAATGCCGGCTGCCGCCAATCCCCGGCGCGAGCGGCCCACGGCGCGCCCACGTATGCTCGCCCGCATGGACGCCAATTCCGCCGCGCTGGCCGACTTCGCCACGCGCCACCGCAAGCTCTTCGTGCTCACCGGCGCAGGCTGCAGCACCGAATCGGGCATTCCCGACTACCGCGACCTCGACGGCGAGTGGAAGCGCCCGTCGCCCGTCACCTACCAGGCCTTCATGGGCGAGGAATCCACGCGCAAGCGCTACTGGGCGCGCAGCCTGATCGGCTGGCCGACCATGGCGGGCGCACGGCCCGGCGCCGCGCACCGCGCGCTGGCGAAGCTGGGCGACGCGGGGCGCGTCGGCCTGCTGCTCACGCAGAACGTCGACGGCCTGCACGACGCGGCCGGCAGCCGCGGCACCGTCGACCTGCACGGGCGCATCGACACCGTGCGCTGCATGGGCTGCGAGCGGCGCACGCCGCGCTCCGAACTGCAGCTCGAACTGCGGCGGCGCAACCCGCGCTGGGCCGAGCTGGAAGCCCGCGCCGCACCCGACGGCGACGCCGACCTCGAAGGCCGCGATTTCTCCACTTTCGACGTGCCCGCCTGCCCGCACTGCGGTGGCCTGCTCAAGCCCGACGTGGTGTTCTTCGGAGAGAGCGTGCCGAAGGAGCGCGTCGCAGCCGCCTTCGCCGCGCTCGAAGAGGCCGATGCGGTGCTCGTGGCCGGCTCTTCGCTGATGGTCTATTCGGGCTTCCGCTTCGTGCAGGCGGCCGCCGCGGCAGGCAAGCCGGTGGCGGCGGTGAACCTGGGGCGCACGCGGGCCGATGCGCTGCTTTCGCTGAAGGTCGAGCAGCCTGTCGGCGAGGCGCTGACGACGCTCGCGCGGCAGCTGGCCTAGCTCCGGCCGGGCGTCCCGGTCAGCGAGCGGACGAAGGCATCCACCGCCGAGGTGTATGCGCCGGGCTGCCCCAGTTCGTCGTTGATCTGCGCGTGCGAAAGATCTTCCGGCACCACCTCCGCACGGCCACCCGTTGCCCCGATGCGTGCCGCGAACTGCCGCGCCTGCGTGCACGAGCCATCGCGGCGCTGCGTGGAGCACACCAGCAGCATCGGCGGCGCGCCAGGTGCGAGCGCGTCGGAGGGCGACACGCTGCGCCAGAAGGCGGGGTCGCTGCCGAACACGCGGTCGTAGAAGGGCATGTGCCGGCGCTGCATCAGCGCGGCCGTGTCCAGCGCCGCGCTGTCGAGCGCCACGGTGCCGAGCCAAGGGCGGGCGCCTTGCTGCCGCGCGATGGAAGGCGATGCGCTGAGCAGCGCGACGAGGTGCGCGCCAGCCGAATGGCCCATGAGCACGAAGCGGCCGGCGTCGCCGCCCCACGACGGTGCATTCGCCTGCGCGGTGGCGACGGCACGCGCCACGTCCTGCGCCTGCTGCATCACGTCGACCTGCGGCACGAAGCGGTAGCTCACCGAAACGAGGATGAAGCCCTGCTCGCGCACCCAGTGCCCGATCTTCCGGTTGACCACGGATGCGGCTGCCTTGTCGCCGAACATCCAGGCCCCGCCGTGGACCATCACGAGCACCGGCGCGCCTTGCTGCGCCTTCTGCGGCAGGTAGACGTCCATGCGCTGGCGCGGATCGGGGCCGTAGGGCTGGTCTGCCAGCAGGCGCACCCCGGCGGGCGGCGCGGCCGTTTCGCCGCCGGGCTGCTGCGCGTTGGCCGGCGCGAACGCCAGCGCCAGCAGCCAGGTCGCGCAGATCCGTGCAAGACGCTTCATGAAAAGGCTCCCGGTGGACCGATGAGGGCAGGATTTTCGCGCGCCGGCCCTGTAGCAGGGCTGGCCCTAGGGTTCAACCGGCGTGCTTCGGCGCCATCCAGCTCGTCGAGGCGCCCCGGCCCGGAAGGTGCAGGCTGGCCGTGGCGGCCGGCGTCTCGGCCAGCAGGCGGCCCTTGCGGAACACCTTGAGCCGCGCGGCGCGCAGGCGGATCGCCTCGACCGGGTCGCGCGCCTGCAGCAGCACGAAGCTGGCGTCGCGGCCGGCCTCGAGGCCGTAGTTCTCCAGGTGCATCACACGCGCCGCGTTGGTCGTCACCGCCTCGAAGCACTGGCGGATGCCGTCCTGGCTCGTCATCTGCGCCACGTGCAGGCCCATGTGCGCCACTTCGAGCATGTCGCCCGAGCCCATGCCGTACCAGGGGTCCATCACGCAGTCGTGGCCGAAGGCGACGTTCACGCCGGCCGCCATGAGTTCGGGCACGCGCGTCATGCCGCGGCGCTTGGGGTAGGTGTCGTGGCGGCCCTGCAGAGTGATGTTGATGAGCGGGTTGGACACCACCGACACGCCGCTCTGCGCGATCAGCGGCAGCAGCTTGCTCACGTAGTAGTTGTCCATCGAGTGCATCGAGGTGCAGTGCGAGCCGGTCACGCGGCCCTGCAGCGCGAGGCGCTGGGTTTCGAAGGCCAGCGTCTCGATGTGGCGCGAAAGCGGGTCGTCCGACTCGTCGCAGTGCATGTCGACCAGCTTGCCGCGCGCCGCGGCGATCTCGCACAGCAGCTTCACGCTCGCCGCTCCCTCGGCCATGGTGCGCTCGAAATGCGGAATGCCGCCGACCACGTCCACGCCCTTGTCGAGCGCGCGCTCCAGGTTCTCGACGCCGCCGGGCGAGCGCAGCACGCCGTCCTGCGGAAAGGCGACCAGCTGCAGGTCGAGATACGGCGCAACCTTGCGCTTGACATCGAGCAGCGCATCGACTGCCAGCAGGCTTGGGTCGCTGGTGTCCACGTGCGAGCGCACGGCCAGCAATCCCTTGGCCACCGCCCAGTCGCAGTACGCCAGTGCGCGCTCGATCAGCGCGTCTGCCGTCAGCAGCGGCTTGAGTTCGCCCCATAGCGCGATGCCCTCGAGCAGAGTGCCGCTCTGGTTGACGCGCGGCAGGCCGTAGCTCAGCGTGGCGTCCATGTGGAAATGAGGGTCGACGAAGTGGGGCGCGAGCAGCAGGCCCTGCGCGTCGAGCGTTTCGTGTGCCGGCGCATCCAGGCCCTGAGTGATTTCGGCGATGCGTCCGCCCTGCACGGCGACCGACATGCCGGTGCGGCCGTCGGGGAGGGTGGCGTTGGTGATGAGGAGGTCGAGCATCGTGGGGGCCTTTTCCTGTTCCTCGCGAGGCTATCGGAGAGCCCAGCGGTTGTTCCGGTTGTGGATGTAGATGTACACGTTGTCGCTGCGGTCGCGGGCGACGCCGGCACGGCCCCAGGGAAATGCCGCCGGGTTGCCGGAAACGCCCATGGAGGCCAGCCAGCGCTCGTGGAAGCGATAGCGCTGGTCTACGCTGCCGTAGAAGTCGGCTTCCTCGAGCTTGCGCAGGGCGGGCGTCGTGAGAGTGAGGGAGCAACTGACCAACAGCAGTTCTTCGAAACGCAACATGAGCTGCACGGCCATGTCGCCGGATGTCGTGGTTGCGCTTGCGAAGACGCAGTCGACGAGCCGGCCTTCGACAAGCACGGCCTGGGCCGTCCGTGCGAAAGAGTCTGGCAGGCTGTCGGCGCGGGTGTCGGTACAGGCAACGACGCCGGCCGCCGAGAGACAGCCGTTCGTCGTGTCCAGATGGAGTGCCGTGTTCACCTCACCGCCCGGATGCCAGCGTCTCAGCGCGTGTTCTGCGCCCGGTACCGGTACTGCCCTGGCGCAGGCCCGACCTCGATGGTCACGCGGCGCAGTTTCTCGTCGTGGCCCGAATCCGCCTTTGCCGTGACGACGATGCCGCGCGGCGTGGCGCGGCAGGTGAGGTCGGACAGGGAGATTTCCGCGTGGTCGTTGTCCAGCTCGGCGATGGCGACCGTGTGCTCTGCGCGCAGGCTGCCGTTGGCGTCGCGGCTCATCCACTGCACGTAGAGGAACGACTGGGCGTACTGCTCGGCGTGCACCACGCGGTAGGTGCCCTGGTGGTCCTTGCCCCAGGTGCCGCACATCTGCACCCAGGTCACCGCGTCGGCCGTGCTGAAAGCCTCGTAACCGTAGTTCATGCCCAGTGCGCGGGCGGCGTTCGTGCCGCCCAGCGCCAGCAGTGCCGCGAACACGGCGCCTCGCGCGGCGGTGGCGGTCCGGGTGGTCGTCATCAGCGTTCCCCCTTGCGGTACGGTTTCATCAGCGCCTGCGGGTAGCTCGCCTTGCGTGCCACCAGCACCAGCGCCAGGATCGACAGCAGGTAGGGCAGCATCAGGTAGATCTGGTAGGGCAGCACGGCGTCGCCGGATTGTTGCAGCCGCAGCTGGAGCGCATCGAAGAAGGCGAACAGCAGCGCGCCCAGCAGGGCCTTGCCCGGCCGCCACGACGCGAACACCACCAGCGCCACGCAGATCCAGCCGCGTCCGTTCACCATGTTGAAGAAGAAGGCGTTGAAGGCCGACAGTGTGAGAAAGGAGCCCGCCATGCCCATCAGCGCCGAGCCCGCGACGATGGCGCCGGTGCGCGTGGCCGCGACCGAGACGCCCTGGCTCTCGGCTGCCTGCGGGTTCTCGCCGGCCATGCGCAGCGCCAGGCCCAGCGGCGTGCGGTACAGCACCCAGCCCACCACCGGCACCAGCAGCAGCGCGAACAGGGTGAGCGCGGTCTGCGCGTTCAGGATCGGGATGGGCAGCCAGTCCATCGGCGAGAAGGGCGTGATGGTGGGCGGCGTGTTCACCTTCGGAAAGCTCACGCGATAGCCGAAGTAGCTCAGCGCGGTCGCCAGCAGCGTGATGCCCAGCCCCGAGACGTGCTGCGATAGCGCCAGCCCCACGGTCAGGAAGGCGTGCAGCAGCCCGAACACCATGCCCGCGAGCGCGGCCACGCCCACGCCCACCCACAGCGGCGCGCCCGCGTACACCGCGAGCCAGCCGGTGAAGGCGCCCGCGACCATGATCCCCTCGATGCCGAGGTTGAGCACGCCCGCGCGCTCGCACAGCAGCACGCCCAGCGTGCCGAGGATGAGCGGCGTGGCGATGCGCAGCACCGCGACCCAGAATGCGGCGTTGGAAAGAATGTCGAGGAGGTCGCTCATTTCGTCATCCTCACCCGGTACTGCGTGAGCAGCGTCGCCACCAGCACCGCGATCAGCGAGGCCGCCACGATCACGTCGGCGATGTAGGTCGGTACGCCCACCGCGCGGCTCATGGTGTCGGCGCCGACCAGCACGCCCGCCACGAATACGGCGGCTGCGATCACGCCCAGCGGATGCAGCCCCGCCAGCATCGCGATGACGATGCCGGTGTAGCCATAGCCCGGTGACATGTCGAGCGTGACGTAGCTGGTGCGGCCCGCCACCTCTATGGCGCCCGCCAGCCCAGCCAGCGCGCCCGAGAGCAGCGCCACCATCACCACCGTGCGCGTCACCGGCACCCCCGCAAAGGCGGCGGCGCGCGCGTTCGCGCCCACGGCGCGGATGTCGAAGCCCAGCACCGTGTACTTGAAGATGGCCCACACCATCACCGCCAGCGACACCGCCCACAGCAGGCCGGTGTGCACCCGCGTCTGCGCGACGAGCTTGCCGAGCTCCAGGTCGGACTGCAGCGACACGCTCTGCGGCCAGCCCATGGCGCTCGGGTCTTTCATCGGCCCGTCGAGCAGCGCCGACACGCCCAGCAGCACGATGAAGTTGATCAAGAGCGTGGTCACGACCTCGTCCACGCCCAGCCTGTTCTTCATGAGCGCCGGGCCCAGCAGCATCAGCGCGCCCGCGATGGCGGCGGCCAGCATCATCAAGGGAAACAGCAGCCACGGCGACAGCTCGAAGCCGGTGCCGCCGTGCATGCCGCCCACTGCCACGGCAGCCAGCGCGCCCGCGTAGAGCTGCCCCTCGGCGCCGATGTTGAAGAGCCGCGCCTTGAAAGCGACGGTGGCCGCCAGCCCGGTAAGGATCAGCGGGATCGCGCGCGTCAGCGTCTCGCTCCACGCGAACACCGAGCCGAAGCCGCCCTGCAGCAGCAGCGCGTAGGTGCGGCCGACCGGCGCGCCGGCCCACCGCACCAGCAGCGCGCTGATCGCCATCGTGAAGACGATCGCGCCAATGGGGGCGAGCACCAGCGCCGTGCGCGAGGTTTCGTGGCGTCGTTCGAGCCGCATCATGACGGGGCTCCCTTGGCGGGAGCTGCTGTCGCACCGGCCATGGCCAGCCCGATCGCCTCGCGCGTCCAGGCCGAGGCCGGGCGCGCTTCGCCCAGGCGGCCGCCGTGCATCACGGCCACACGGTCGCCCAGCGCGAGTACTTCGTCGAGGTCGTCGGAAATCACCAGCACGGCGGCGCCTGCGTCGCGCGCGGCGATCAGCTGCTGCTGCACGTAGGCGACAGCGCCGATGTCCAGGCCCCAGGTGGGCTGGTGGGCGACGATCAGGCGCGGCGCGCGGTTCGGATGCTTCCTGTCGGCCTTGTCCTGGCTGGAGTCCAGCTCGGGTTGTTCGGGCGCCAGCAGTGCGCGTCCAAGAATCAGTTTCTGCATGTTCCCGCCCGAGAGCGAGCGAGCCGGCGCCATGAGGCCGGCACCGCGCACGTCGAAGGCCTTTTCGATGCGCCGCGCATGGAGGCGGGCGGCGGCGCGTTTCACGATCCACGACCAGCGCGAGAACACGGGGCTGCGCAGCCGCTCCGACACCGCGTTCTCCCATACCGGCAGGTCGCCGACCACGCCGACCGCATGGCGGTCTTCGGGGATGCGTGCGACGCCGCGCTGCACCAGCCGGGCAGGCGAGGGCGGCAACGCTCGGCCCATCAGCTGCGCCGTGCCCGAGCTTGCACGGCGCGTGCCGCAGAGCAGCTCGGCCAGCGCGACCTGTCCGTTGCCGGAAACGCCGGCGATGGCGGTGATCTCTCCGGCGCGCAGCGTCAGCGATACCTCGCGCAGCCGGTCGCGCCCGTCGCCCTTGGCGGAGGCCGCGGTGCTCACGTGGTCGAGCACGCAGACGGCATCGCCCACCGATTTCGCGGGCCGGCGCTGCGGCGCCTCGACCGCATGCCCGACCATCCACAGCGCGAGCTGCGCCTGCGTGGTGTCGGCCGTGCGTGCCTCGGCCACCAGCTTGCCGCCGCGCAGCACGGCGATGCGGTGCGACACGCGCAGCACCTCGTCGAGCTTGTGGCTGATGAAGATCACCGACAACCCCTGCGCCACCATCTGCGCGAGCGTGGCGAAGAGCGCCTCGCCCTCCTGCGGCGTGAGCACGGCGGTGGGCTCGTCGAGGATGAGGATGCGCGCTCCGCGGTACAGCGCCTTGAGAATCTCCACGCGCTGGCGCTCGCCGACCGAGAGGCTTCCTACCAGCGCGTCGGGCTGCACCGGCAGGCCGAAGCGCCTCGCCACGTCGAGCAGCCGCTCGCGCGCGGCGGCGCGGCGCGACACCGGGCGCCACAGCGGCTCGGTGCCCATCATCACGTTGTCGAGCACGCTCAGGTTGTCGGCCAGCGTGAAGTGCTGGTGCACCATGCCCACGCCGGCCGCCAGCGCGGCCTTGGGGTTGCCCGGCGGCAGCGGCGAGCCGAAGACCTCGATGCCGCCCTCGTCGGCGACGTAGTGGCCGAAAAGAATGGACATCAGCGTGGATTTGCCCGCGCCGTTCTCGCCAAGCAGCGCGAGCACTTCGCCGGTCTTCAGGTCGAGCGAGACCGCGTCGTTGGCGACGAGGCTGCCGAAGCGCTTGGTGATGCCCTGCAGGCGCAGGACGGTGGCACTTGCTCCCCCCGCCGGAGGGAGCGGCGACGCAGGTGCCGTCACTTCCACGCGGCCAGGAAGGCCAGCATGACCTTGGCGGAGTTGTCCGCCGCGATGCCCATGAAGGTGCCCATCTCGTTCTCGCCGTCGCCGCCGCCCGCGAGGTCGCTGAGCGAGCGGAAGGCGATGAAGGGCACGCCGTTGCTGTAGGCGACCATGCCCACGGCGGCGGTCTCCATGTCGAGCACGTTGGCCTGGAAGGTCTTGTAGGTGTATTCGCGGTAGGCCTTGTTGTCCATGAAGGCCTGGCCCGAGACGCCGTTGCCGCCTACCACCAGCTGCGGCTTGCGCGGCAGGCACTTGCCGGCGCTGCAGTTGGCCAGATCGACGTTGCGGATGCTGCGTGCCACTTCCAGCATCTTCGGGTCGGCCTCGAACCAGAACTTGCGCTGGATCTCGGGGTGCGCCGCCGAGCGAACCTCGACCGGGCGCGGGAACATCATGCCGAAGTTGGGCAGCGTGGCGTCGGTGATGAAGGGTGGCGCGCTGTACTTGCCGGGCGCGGTTTCGCGGGCCATCAGCACCTCGAGGTACTGGCCCCATTGCGCCGGCACGGTGACGTCGCCCACGTGCAGCGACGGGTTCACGCCACCGGCGATGCCGCTGAACACGATGTTGGTCACGTGAAAGCGGTTGAGCACCAGCTGCGTGTTCATCGTGGCGTTGGTCATGCTGATGCCCGAGAGGAACAGCACGACCGGCTTGCCTTCCAGCGTGCCGGTGGTGAACTCCACCCCGTTCACACTGTGCTTCGCCGGCCCCTGCAGGCGCGTGAGCAGCAGTTTCAGTTCCGGCTCGAAGGCCGACAGCACCGCGATGCGCGGCGTATCGTCGAGCCGGGTGCTGCTGTTGATGGCGACGGCGCCGCCCTTGTAGACACCCACACAGCCGGTCAGCGAAATACCGAGTACCGCGGCGGCAAGAACGCCTCTGACTGTTCGGGGAACACCGCGGAACCGGCTTTGCCGGGCCGCAGGTGTTGCCCCCTGCAAGGGGGTAGGAGAGGCGACACGAAGTGCGCAGAGCCTGGGGGTGTACTTCATTTTGCGGTGGACTTCGGCTGCGAGTCGTCCACTTTCACGGTGAACTTGCCCGAGAGGATGTCGGCTTGCTTGGCCTTCACCTTCGCGACGATGTCGGCCGGAACCTTCTTCTCGAAGGTGCCCAGCGGCGCGAGTTCGGAGCCCTTGTATTTCATCTGCGCGTAGATGCCGTAGTCCTCGGCGGCGAACTTGCCTTCCTTCACGAGCTTGATCGCTCGGTCGGCGGCCGGCTCGAAGTTCCACAGGGCCGATGCCACCACCGTGTCGGGGTACTGGCTCTGGGTGTCGATCACGTTGCCGATGGCGAGCTTGCCCTTTTCCTTGGCGGCATCCGAGACTCCGAAACGCTCCGCGTACATCACGTCGGCACCCTTGTCGATCATGGCGAAGGCCGCTTCCTTGGCCTTCGGCGGGTCGAACCAGCTGTTGATGAAGCTCACGCTGAATTCCACCTTCGGGTTCGTCTCCTTCGCGCCGGCCATGAAGGCGTTCATCAGCCGGTTGACCTCCGGAATCGGGAAGCCGCCGACCATGCCGATGCGGTTGCTCTTGGTCATGCCGCCGGCCACCATGCCGCTGAGGTAGGCGGGCTCCTGGATGTAGTTGTCGAACACGCTGAAGTTGGGCGCCTGCGGCTTGAGCGACGAACCCATCAGGAAGGCGACCTTGGGGAAGTCCTTCGCCACCTTGCGCGCCGCGGCCTCCACGCCGAACACCTCGCCCAGGATCAGCTGGTTGCCGCCGGTGGCGTACTCGCGCATCACGCGCTCATAGTCGGCGTTGCTCACGTTCTCGGTGGCCTTGTACTCGATCTCTCCACGCGCCTCGGCCGCCTTCAGCGCCTTGTGGATGCGGCCCACCCATTGCTGCTCGAAGGGCACGGTGTACACCGCCGCCACCTTCAGCTTGGCCTGCGCGAGCGCGAGGCCCGGGGCACCAACCGCGGCAAGCGCTGCGGCAACGGCGACGGAACGGACGATCAATTGACGGCGTGCGGTCACGGTACTTCTCCTCGAGGTATGGAAATCTTCTTGTGGGGCCGCCTCACCGGCAGCCCGCGGCCACCGGACGATGGCGTGTGCGCTGGAGGGCGGGGTTACTTGGTGCCGAAGATGCGGTCGCCGGCGTCACCGAGGCCAGGGAGGATGTACCCATGGCTGTTTAGCTCGCGGTCGATCGCTGCGGTGTAGATCGCCACGTCCGGGTGCGCCTTCTGCATCGTCGCCACGCCCTCGGGGCAGGTCAGCAGGCAGACGAACTTGATCGACTTGGGGTTGAGCTCCTTCAGCCGCTCGACCGCCGCCACGGCCGAGTTGCCGGTGGCCAGCATCGGGTCGACCACGATCACGTCGCGGTTCTCCATCTCGCCGGGCATCTTGAAGTAGTACTCCACGGCCGTCAGCGTCTTGGGGTCGCGGTACAGGCCGATGTGGCCGACGCGCGCGCCGGGCACCACGGTGAGCATGCCGTCCAGGATGCCGGTGCCGGCACGCAGGATGGACACCAGCACAAGTTTCTTGCCGTCGATGACCTTGGCCTGCATCGTTTCGAGCGGGGTCTCGACCTCGATGTCCTGCATCGGCATGTCGCGCGTGACCTCATAGGCCATCAGCATGCTGATTTCGTTGAGGAGCCGGCGGAAGCTGTTGGTGGAGGCATCCTTGCGGCGCATCAGCGTGAGCTTGTGCTGGATGAGGGGGTGGTCGAGGAGGTGGACGTTGCTGCTCATTGGAGTTCTTTGTGGCGTTGCTGAAAGACAGGGAACCCGAGAGTCTAAAAGACGGTGCCGTCGCTCTCGATCAGCAGGGGCGGAGCACCGTCACGCAAGCGCTGTGCCAGCGCGCGGCCCGCAGCCCAGGTGCCGCCTTCGAGCACACAGGCCAGCGGAAGCTCCTCCTCGGTGCGGTCGAGCACCTTGCGTACGCGCGGCGCCACCTCGTCGAGCAGCGCCACGGTGAGCGCGCGCCATTCGACGATGAATTCGTCGCCCACCTTCCAGGTGCGGGAGAGGAAGGCCGGGTCCTTCGGCACGATCACGCCGCTGTCGATCAGCAGGCCGCCGTTGCGGTACTCGGGCAGGGCGGTGAGCGCGTCGAGGTGGCGCACCTTCACGCCGGCCCACTCGAAGGGTTCGAGCAGCGAGTACGTGAGCCACTGCGAGAGCTTGTGAAAGGGCATCCAGCCATTGGTGAGGCCGGGGCCGCGCACGGCGCTGTGGCGCCAGCAGTCGCCGAGCGCCAACGCCGGGTCGCCCGAGCCGATGCCGCCCGCGTTGTCGCTGCCGTCGGCCGCGATGCTGTCGACCGCGTTGGCCGCTGGCCAGATCCGCGAGAGCGTCTCCAGCAGCAGCGAAAGGATCTGGTGCGCCGTGATCTCGGCGGTGGGCGGCGTGGCCGCGCCGAAAGGCGCCACCAGTGCATCGAACATGCCGGCGGGCCGGCCTTCGTCGCCGAAGGTCTCGGGCTGCTCGCTCATCGCCTCGCCGAGCCGGCGCAGCAACACAGCGCGGCCCGCGAGGCCGACCAGCGGATTGACCTCGCTCACCTGGAAGGCGTCGCCCAGCCGCTCGGTGACCAGGCCGCGCAGGCCGGCCGCGTCGACCTGGAAAGGCCGGTCGGGGTCGGACGAGAAGAGACCGCTCGTGAACGCGTGGAAGCTCGCCACGCCCAGCCCCTCGGAGCGCGTGAAGCGCTGGCCGGTGGCCGATTCGGTGTAGTGCCAGCCGGCGCCGGCACCGGCGTCGAGCAGCACGCTCACCAGCACCAGGTCGATGTGCGCGCTGGCGCGCTGGCGTGCGTCGACCTTGCCGAGCAGCCTGTCGAGTTCCTCGACCCGGTTCACGCCGCCGGCCTCGAAGTGGCGCCAGCGGCTGTGGTACGGGATGGTGTCCCACGGATAGCGCTCGCGCGTGACCTCGGCCACAGTGCGCGCCGCGTCCTCGAGCGCGTCGTCGCCGCCGATGCGGAACCACTGCGATTCGCCGCGCCGCGCGCGCGCCAGCAGGGCGTTCGCGCGCTGGCGGATGGCCGCGGTGGTGCGCAGCAGCGTGGCCGCGCCCGATGGGTGGGCGGTGTCGGCGTTGAATTCGATGGACGGATCGACCTCGCCCGCGCCGCCGGGCGGCAGGCTGCCGGAGCCGTCGACCGGCAGGTTGGGGTCGTCGTTGCTGCTGTTGCTGTTCTTGCTCATTCGCTCAATCCCCGGCCCTTGGCCTTCTTGAGTTCCTCGGCGTCCGGCACCGGGCCGGGCGTGAAATAGCCCGCCGCCATCTTGGCGTCCATCTCGACGCGGGCGTCCGCGGGAATCAGTTCATCGGGAATGTTCACGCGCTCGCCGATCTCTATGCCCGAGCCGGTGATCGCGTCGAACTTCAGGTTGCTCATCGACACCAGCCGATGGATCTTCCTGATGCCGAGCCAGTGGAAGACGTCGGGCATCAGCTCCTGGAAGCGCATGTCCTGCACGCCGGCCACGCACTCGGTGCGCGCGAAGTACTGGTCGGCCGTGTCGCCGCCCACCTGGCGCTTGCGCGCGTTGTAGACCAGGAACTTGGTCACCTCGCCCAGCGCCCGACCTTCCTTGCGCGAGTAGGCGATGAGGCCGACGCCGCCGCGCTGCGCGCCCTGGATGCATTCCTCGATGGCGTGCGTGAGGTAAGGCCGGCAGGTGCAGATGTCGGAGCCGAACACGTCCGAGCCGTTGCACTCGTCGTGGATGCGCGCGGTGAGCTCGACCTCGGGGTTGGCCAGGTCGCGCGGGTTGCCGAAGATGTAGAGCGTCTGCCCGCCGATGGGCGGCAGGAACACCTCGAGGTCGGAGCGCGTGACCAGCTCGGGGTACATGCCGCCGGTTTCCTCGAAGAGCGTGCGGCGCAGGTCGGTTTCGGAGCAGCCGAAGCGGCGCGCCACCTCGGGCAGGTACCACACGGGCTCGATGGCGGCCTTGGTCACCATCGCGGCGCCGCCTGCGGTGAGGAACTTGCCGTCGGCCTTGAGGCGGCCCTTCTGCAGCGCCTCGATCACCTCCGGCAGGATCACGTGCGCCTTGGTGATCGCGATGGTCGGGCGGATGTCGTAGCCTGCCGCCAGTTCAGTGGCGAACACCTCGGCCACCTGCGCGCCCCAGGGGTCCAGCGACACGATGCGCCCCGGCTCGCTCCATTGCGGATAGGGGCCGATCGTGTCGGTGGGCGCGGTGTTGGTCAGGTCGGCCTTGTGCTCGCGCTTGAGCGCGCCGGCCGCCACCGCGAGCGCCCGGTAGACGCTGTAGGAGCCGCTGTGCGTGCCGATCACGTTGCGGTGCGCCCGCTTGGTGGTGGTGCCGACCACCGGCCCCCGCTCCGCTGCCGTGGCTGCGCCCCAGCGGATGGGCAGCGCGCCGAAGCCGCCGGCGTGCGAGGTCAGCCGGATGTGGCCGGTCGACGTGGAGGGGTGCAGCGGGGGGAGGGGCATCGCGCCGGTGGCGCCGCCGGGGACGGAAGGGATCGTTGTGCTGTCAGCAGACATTGGTGGCCCTCAAAAAATGCAATGTACCGATCAGGCGTGCGGCTTGCAAGCAACGGGCCACGCGCGAGCCGCGGCGCGAATGGGGAACAATGCGCGGGGACGGCGGATGGACCGGATGCGATGGAGGAAAGAACGATGCGTGTGCTTCCCTGCGTATTTCTCGCCCTGGGCCTGCTCGGCCTGAGCGGCTGCGACAAGGCCAAGGAGGGTTTCTCCGAAGGCTTCGATACCGCCTTCAGGGCCAGTTTCCGGGAGAGCTTCATCGGCAGCTGCGTCAAGAGCGCGGGCGAGCGCGGGAACAAGTCGGAGGAAGAGCGTAAGAAGCTGTGCACCTGCGCGGCCGACAGCGTCATGAAGGACACCTCCGTGGCCGACCTGCAGGACCAGGAAAAGGTCGGGGCGCGAATCGGCCCGATCATCCAGCAGTGCTTGAAGCAACCCTGAAGCAGCCCTGCCGGCGCCGCCGGCCCCGGCACAATCGGCCGGAACTTTTTCGACAAGGCTGTAACCAGCCAGCCCGATGGAACGAAACACCGTAGGCAGCAGGAAGAACCCCGGCGACGTGGAAGCGGCGCTGCGTGGCCTGTTCCTCCGCGGCCTCGACGGCGACGCGAAGGCCTACCGCGACTTCCTGCTGCAGCTCAGCGCGCATTTGCGCGCCTTTCTGGGCAAGCGCCTCTTTGGCTGGCCCGATGAAGTGGAAGACCTCGTCCAGGAATGCCTGCTCGCCATGCACAACCAGCGCCATACCTACCAGAGCGACCAGCCGCTGACGGCCTGGGTGCACGCCATCGCGCGCTACAAGATGATCGATCTGCTGCGCGCCAAGTCGGCCCGCGAAGATTTGCATGAGCCGCTGGACGACGACCTGGCCGTGTTCGCCGAATCGGCGCAGGAGGCCAGTGACGCGAAGCGCGACCTCGGCGGCCTGCTCGAGACCCTGCCGGATCGCCAGCGCCTGCCGATCGTGCACGTCAAGATCGAGGGCCGCTCGGTGGCCGAGGCCGCGAGCCTGACCGGCATGTCGGAATCGGCCGTCAAGGTCGGCATCCACAGGGGGCTGAAGGCGCTGGCCGCCCGCTTCGGAAATGGCTGGGGGGCTGCGGCATGAAGACCGACGACCTCGTCTCGATGCTGGCCAACGGCGAGGTGGCCGTCTCGCGCCGGCGCGCCAGTTCGCGCATCTGGCTGGCGGTGCTGCTGGGGCTTCCGTTCTCGTTCGCGATCCTGCTCTCCGGCTACGGCGTGCGGCACGACATCGTGCAGGCCATGTTCTGGCCGATGTTCTGGGTCAAGGTGCTGTTTCCGCTGTGCATCGCGGCCGCCGGCTTCGTGGCCGCCGAACGGCTCGCGCGGCCGGGCGTGAAGCCCCGGCATGCCTGGATGGGCGCGGTGCTGCCGGTGCTCGGGGTGTGGCTGCTGGCGGCGATAGCCTGGTTCACCATGCCGGCCGACGATCGCATGCCGGCGCTGATGGGGCAGTCGTGGCGCATCTGCGCGGCGAGCATCGGGCTGATGGCGCTGCCGGTGTTCGCGGCCGCCCTGTTCGCGCTCAAGGGCATGGCGCCCACGCGGCCCGCGCTGGCGGGCGCGGCGGTCGGCGCGCTGGCAGGTGGCGTGGGAGCCTCGGTCTATGCGCTGCACTGCATGGAGCTGACCGCGCCGTTCCTCGCCGTGTGGTACGTGAGCGGGATCGCGGTGCCCGTGCTGGTGGGGGCGCTGCTGGGGCCGCGCCTGCTGCGCTGGTAGGCAGCAGTCAGGCGGGCCGGTTCCTGGGCTCTCAGCGCTTCTTGCTGCCGAAGATCCCGCCCAGCACGCCGCGCAGGATCTCCTTGCCCACCGAGGTGCCCATGGTGCGCACCGCCGACTTGGCCATGGTCTGCACCAGCCCGTCGTGCTTGGCGCCGCGCGGGCCGGTGGTGCCGAAAAGCATGTCGTTGAGCATGCCGCCCATGCCCGAACCCGAGGATTCGGCGGTGCCCTTGGCGGCGCCCGGCGCGGCAGGGGCAGGGGCAGGGGCGTCCGGCGCGCTTTCGGCGCGGCCCTTTAGCTTTTCGTAGGCCGATTCGCGGTCCACCGACTTCTCGTAGATGCCCGCGACCAGCGAGCCGTCGATCAGCGCCTTGCGCTGCTCGGGCGTGATCGGGCCGAGCTGGCTGGCCGGCGGCAGCACGAACACGCGCTCGGTCACGCTGGGGCGGCCCTTTTCGTCGAGCAGGCTCACCAGCGCCTCGCCGACCGCGAGTTCGGTGATGGCGGTCTCGATGTCCAGGCCCGGCTTCTGGCGCATGGTGCTGGCGGCCGCCTTCACGGCCTTCTGGTCGCGCGGGGTGAAGGCGCGCAGCGCGTGCTGCACGCGGTTGCCGAGCTGGGCCAGCACGGTGTCGGGAATGTCCAGCGGGTTCTGCGTAACGAAATACACGCCCACGCCCTTGGAGCGCACCAGCCGCACCACGAGCTCGATGCGCTCCACCAGCGCCTTGGGCGCCTCGTTGAACAGCAGGTGGGCCTCGTCGAAGAAGAAGGCCAGCTTGGGCTGCTCGGGGTCGCCGACCTCGGGCAGCTGCTCGAAGAGCTCCGACAGCATCCACAGCAGGAAGGTGGCGTACAGCCGCGGCGAATTCATGAGCTTGTCGGCCGCGAGCACGTTGACCACGCCCTTGCCGCCCACGGTCTGCATGAAGTCGGCGATGTTGAGCATCGGCTCGCCGAAGAATTTGTTGCCGCCCTGGGTCTCGATCTGCAGCAGCCCGCGCTGGATGGCGCCCACGCTGGCGGCGCTGATGTTGCCGTACTGGGTGGTGAACTGGCTCGCGTTCTCGCCCACGTACTGCAGCATCGCGCGCAGGTCCTTCAGGTCGAGCAGCAGCAGGCCGTTGTCGTCGGCGATCTTGAACACCAGGTTCAGCACGCCGGCCTGCGTTTCGTTCACGTCGAGCATGCGGCCCAGCAGCAGCGGGCCCATGTCGGAGACCGTGGCGCGCACCGGGTGGCCCTGTTCGCCGAACACGTCCCAGAGCGTGACAGGGCAGGCCGCGGGCTCGGGCAGCTCGATGCCGCGTTCCTTCAGCGTGGCGGCCAGCTTGTCGCCGATGCTGCCCTTCTGGCTGATGCCGGTCAGGTCGCCCTTGACGTCGGCCATGAACACCGGCACGCCGATGGAGGAAAGCTTCTGCGCGATGGTCTGCAGCGTGACGGTCTTGCCGGTGCCGGTGGCGCCGGTGATGAGGCCATGGCGGTTGGCCAGGCCGGGCAGGAGGTTGCACTCGATGGTGTCGTGCCGTGCGATCAGAAGAGGGTCGGCCATGGGGCGCTCCGTCGTATGGGAAGCGGGCAGTCTAATCAACCGGCACTCCTATAATCCACGGCCCGCACGGTGGTTCAGGAAAAAGTTTTAGGAGGTTTTTTTGTCATCGACTGCCCAGCCCCCCATTCCCGCCAACGGCGACGCCTCCGAACAGTCGCCGATCGAAAAAGAGCTGGCCGTGCTGCTCGTGAACGCGCTGAATCTCGAGGTCGCTCCCGAGGACATCGTGCCGACCGAACCGCTGTACGGCGAAGGTCTCGGCCTCGACTCCATCGACATCCTCGAAGTGGCGCTCGAAGTCTCGCGCCGCTACGGCTTCCAGCTGCGTTCCGACGACGAACGCAACCAGCAGATCTTCCAGTCGCTGCGCACGCTCGCGGCACACGTGGCCCAGCATCGCGTAGCCACCTGATCCCATGTCCCGATGGCGAATAGCGCTCCTGCTGGTGGTGGGGGTCGCATATGCCGGCCTCTCCCACTGGATGACGCTGTTCCACGCGACCCAGCCGTGGGCGGTGGTCGTGCTGCTCGGTCCGCTGTGGCTCGCAGCCATGGGCCTGGCCGGCAGCTGGTTCGGCCGCTGGGGCGTCGCCATTGCTGCTGCAGTGGGCATCGGCGGCTTCTCGCTCGTCTTCCTCGGCGAGGCGGGCGACCCCAACCGGCTGTACGTGATGCAGCACGTGGCCATCAACGGCGCGCTGTGCGGCTGGTTCGGCTCCACGCTGCGCGGCAAGGGATTGCCCCTGATCACGCAGTTCGCGCAGCGCGTGCATCCGCTGCGCGGCCACATGCTTTCCTACACCACGCAGCTCACGCGCATCTGGACCGGCTTCTTCGCCGTGATGGTGCTGGCCTCGGTCATCATCTACCTGACACGGCCGTTCTCCGACTGGTCGCTGTTCGCCAACGTGCTGTCGCCGGTGATGGTGACGCTGCTCTTCGTGGGCGAGCACCTGGTGCGCTACCGGCTGCATCCCGAATTCGAACGCACGCGCCTCGTGGACGCGGTGCGCGCGTTCTATGGCACGTCGTCGGTTGACAGCAGCCCCGGCGGCCAATGAAACAGGCCTTGACACAGGCCCCGCCCGCGTGACGACAGACGACAACCGATTCCTGCCACTGCTCGCGAACCGCGACCCCGACGCACCCCTCGCATGGCGCGCGGGCGTTCCCGTGAGCGCGCGCCAGTTCCTGGCCGACGTGGCCCGCTTCGCTCCCACGCTCCCCGCGGAGGGCGATGCCGTCAATCTCTGCGGCGACCGCTATGCCTTCGCGGTGAGCCTCGGCGCGGCGCTGGTGCGCGGCCGCGCGAGCATGCTGCCGCCCGACGCGCGGCCCGACACGATCTCGCGGCTGCTCGAATCGCACGGCTCGCCGCTTTTCGCGCACACCGACGCCTCGCACATTCAGACGCCGGGTATCGAGCGCCTGCTGCTCGAAGGACTGGCCGGCCCCGCGGATGATGCCCCCGTGGACGTGCCGCGCATCGACGCGGGCATGCACGCCGCGAGCCTGCTGACTTCGGGCTCTACCGGCGTCCCCCAGCCGCACGCCAAGACCTGGCGCACGCTGGTGGGCGACGTGGCCGTGGCTGTCAAGCGCCTGTGCCGGGTGCTGGAGCGCCCGACGCTCGAAGGCCTGACCCTGGTCGCCACGGTGCCGGTGCAGCACAGCTACGGCCTGGAGTCGTCGGTGCTGCTGGCGATGCTGGGGGGCGCGGCCTTCGAGAGCGGCCGGCCGTTCTTCCCGGCCGACGTCGCGAAGACGCTGGCCTCGGTGCCGCGCCCGCGCGCGCTGGTGACCACGCCGTTCCACCTCAAGACGCTGCTGCTCTCGGGCATCGAGCTGCCGCCGGTCGACCTGATCCTGTCGGCCACCGCGCCGCTGTCCCCGCAGCTCGCGCAGCAGGCCGAACAGGCGATGGGCGGCGTGCTGCTCGAGATCTACGGCAGCACCGAGTCGGGCCAGGTCGCCACGCGCCGCACCACCGACAACGAGATCTGGGAAACCTTCGGCGAGATCCGCGTGCATGCCGAGCCTTCGGCCGACGGCGGGCCCGAGCGCTTCATCTTCAGCGGCGACTTCATGCCCGAGCCCACGCCCATGGCCGACGTGCTCGAGCTGCTGGACGAGCGCCGCTTCCGGCTCTTCGGCCGCGCCAATGACCTGATCCACGTGGCGGGCCGGCGCAGTTCGCTCGCGCACCTGAATTTCCACCTCAACAGCATCCCCGGCGTGGACGACGGCGCCTTCTGGCTGCCCGACGAGGTGGCCGACGGCGTGGTGCGGCCGGTGGCCTTCGTGGTCGCGCCCACGCTGTCGGCGGGCGAGATCATCGCCGCGCTGCGCCAGCGGCTGGAGGCGGTTTTCGTGCCGCGCCGCGTGGTGCAGGTGAAGTCCTTCCCGCGCGAGGGCACGGGCAAGCTCACCGTGCGGGCACTGCGCGAATTCGCGCTGGCGCAGCTCGCGGAAGACGATACGCCGGTGCAGATGGCCCATGCGGTGCCGGCCGATCACCCCGTGTTCGCCGGCCATTTTCCGGGCCAGCCGCTGCTGCCCGGCGCGCTGGTGCTGGCCGAGGTGATGGAGGCCATCCGCCGCGTGCCGGCGCTGGTCACTCGGCTGGGCGGGCATCCCACGCTGGCCGCGGCCAAGTTCCTCGCGCCCGTGCGGCCCGGCGCCGTGCTCTCCATCGAACTGAACCCTGAGGCCGGCGCCTCCCACGGCGTGCGATTCGACGTTCGCTGCGACGGCGTGGTGGCTGTCACCGGCCGCTGGACCGGCGTGCAAGAGTCGGACTGATGAAGCACACCGACGTCGAGAGGCGCGCCCTGGACGAGGCTTCCCGCAACGGCCAGGCGGAACCCAAGGGGGAGCGTGGCGAGGGCGGCGACTGGGCACGCGCGCCGGAGCGCAGCAACATGCTCGCGCTGCGCTTCATCGTGATGATGGCGCTGGTGTTCGGCCGGCACATCACGCGGCTGCTGCTGCCGCCCATTGCCCTGTACTTCCTGCTGTTCGCGCCGGCGCAGCGCCGGCACATCAAGCGCTACCTGTTCCGCGCCATCGGGCCGCAGGCGGGTTGGGTCGACGGCTTCCGGCTGCTGCATGCCTTTGCCTCGACGGTGCTCGACCGCGTGTATTTCCTGCGCGGGCGCATGGACCTGTTCAAGGTGAAGATCCGGGGCAACGAGCCGCTCGACCTTGAGATGGCGAACGGGCGGGGCGCCTTCCTGCTCGGCGCCCACGTCGGCAGCTTCGAGGCGCTGGGCGCCTGCAAGCAGCAGACGCACCAGCGCCACTTGCGCGTCGCGATGCTGATGTACCCCGACAACGCGCGGCGCATCACCGGCATCCTCAACGCCATCGCGGTGCCCGAGCTGCGCCCCCACGTCATCGCGCTGGGCCGGCCGCATTCGATGCTGGAGCTTCGCGACTGGCTCGACAGCGGCGGCATGGGCGGCATGCTGGCCGACCGCACGCTGCCCGGCGGCGAGGAACAGCCCGCGCACCAGCGCGGCAACAACATCGTGCTGCCTTTTCTCGGGCAGCCCGCCGTCTTCAACGACGGTCCCTTCCGCCTGGCCGCGCTGCTGCGCCGCAAGGTGTTCTTCATGGCGGGTCTCTACGACGGCGGCGCGCGCTACGATGTCCGGTTCGATCCGCTGGCCGATTTCGGCGAGCGGGCAGCCAGCCCGGCGGAGCGCGAGCAGCGCATCCGCGCGGCGGTCGAAGCCTACGTGGCGCGCCTGGAGGCGATGTGCCGTGCGTACCCCTACAACTGGTTCAATTTCCATGATTTCTGGCTCGAAGATGCGGCTTGACCGGCTCTGCAGGGCATTCGTGCTCGCGCTGGCCTTCTGCGCCGTGCCGGCCTGGGCGGCCTTCGACCTGCCCGAACTGATGACGCTGCTGGCCAAGCAGAAGAGCGGGGAGGCCCGCTTCACCGAGCAGCGCTTTGTGCACGGCCTCGAAGGCCCGCTGGACGCCAGCGGCACGCTGAGCTTCGACGCGCCCGACAAGCTGGTGCGCCGCACGCTGTCGCCGCGCGTCGAGACGATGGCGGTCGAAGGCAACACGCTCACGCTGTCGCGCGGCGGTCGCAACCGCACGCTGGCGCTCGACAGCATGCCCGAGCTGCTCGGCCTGGTCGAAGCGATGCGCGGCACGCTGACGGGCGACGGCGCCACGCTGCAACGCTACTTCCGCAGCACCGTGTCGGGCTCCGCCGCCAGGTGGACGCTCGACCTCGCGCCGCTGGACAGCCGCCTTGCCGCCCAGGTGCGCAGCATGCGCATCAGCGGCCGCGCGAGCGACGTGCTGGGGCTCGAGATGGAATTCGTCGGCGGCGACCGTTCGGTCATGAACATCACGCCGGGCGCCGCCGGCCCCGGGCCGGCTCCAGCGCCGGCCGGCGCTCCCGGACGCACCACGCCGTGATGCAGCCGGGGCAGCTGCAGCAGGCGGGCGGTCCGCCGGCCTGGAGGCGCAGGGCGGCCGTGCTGCTGGCATGGCTGCTGGTGCTGCTGTGCGGCGTGGTGGTCATCGCGCGCACGCAGATCGGCGCCGATCTCTCGGCCTTCCTGCCCAAGAGCCCCGACGTGCGCCAGCGCGTGCTGATCGAGCAGCTGCAAAGCGGCGTCGCCTCGCGCACGCTGATGCTGGGCATCGAAGGCGGCAGCTCGGCGCAGCGGGCCACCGTGTCGCGCGCGGTTGCGAAGGAAATGCGCGAGAGCAAGCTCTTCGAGCTGGTGCAGAACGGCGACGTGAGCGACTGGAGCGACAGCGGCACCTGGGTGTTCCAGCACCGCTACCAGCTCTCGCCGGGCATGAACCCGGGGCATTTCACCGTCGAGGGCCTGCGCGACGCGATCAACGAGACTCTGTCGATGCTGGGCACGCCGGCCGGCAACGTGATCAAGCCCTTCCTCGACCGCGACCCGACCGGCGAGACGCAGCGCATCGCCATGGAACTGGTGCCGGCCAGCTCGCCGCGCAGCGAGGACGGCGTGTGGATGTCGCGCACCGCGCCGCGCGCGCTGATGATCGCCACCACGCGCGCCGCCGGCAGCGACCTCGATGCGCAGGCCGTCGCCATCGCCCGCGTGCACTCGGCCTACGAGGCTGCGACGCGCGGCATGGGCGCCGAGGCTCCCAAGCTGCTGCTGAGCGGCCCGCCGGTGTTCTCGGTGATGAGCCGCGACAAGATCAAGACCGAGGCGATCCATCTCGCCGTGGTGGGCGGCATCGTCATGGGCGGGCTGCTGCTTCTGGCTTTCGCCTCGCCGCGCGCGCTGGTCATCGCCTTCCTGCCGGTGGCCACCGGCGTGGTGATCGGCACCGCGAGCGTGAGCCTGGTGTTCGGCTCGGTGCACGGCCTTACGCTGGGCTTCGGCAGCACCCTGATCGGCGAGACGGTCGACTACGCCATCTACTACCTGATCCAGGCGCGCCAGGTCGGCGCGGGCGCGGTGGCCGGTACCGGCTGGCAGCGCTGGCGCGACCTGAACTGGCCCACCGTGCGGCTGGGGCTGCTGACCTCGGTGTGCGGCTTCGCGGCGCTGGTGTTCTCGGGCTTCCCGGGGCTGGCGCAACTGGGCGTGTTCTCCATCGCCGGGCTCGTCTCGGCCGCGTTGGCCACGCGCTACGTGCTGCCGGTGCTGGCGCCCGATGGCGCCACCGGCATGGGCATGCGCCGCTACATGGCGCAGCTGGCAGGCGCGCTGGTACGCGGCCTGCCGCGCCTGCGATGGCCGCTGGCAGCGCTGGGCGTGGCGGCGCTGGCGCTGGTGCTGTGGCAGGGCGGCCACCTGTGGCGCGCGGACCTTGGCGCCATGAGCCCGGTGCCCAAGGCTTCCCAGCAGCTCGACGAAATGCTGCGCAACGACATCGGCGCCAGCGACGGCGGCGTGCTGGTGGTCGCCTTCGGCGACGACGAGCAGGCCGCGCTGCGCCACACCGAGGCGGCCGCCGCGAAGCTGGATGCATTGGTCGACAGCGGCGAACTGGTCGGCTACGAGACCGTCACCCGCGTGCTGCCGAGCATGGAAGTGCAGCTCGCGCGCATCGCGGGCCTGCCCGATGCCGCGACCCTGCGCGCCAATCTGGCCGAGGCCACCAAGGGCCTGCCGCTGCCGGCCTCGCGGCTCGAGCCCTTCCTGGCCGACATCGAGGCCGCGCGCAAGCTGCCGCCGGTGCAGCGCGCCGAACTGGCCGAGGGGCCGCTGGGGCCGGTCCTGAACACGCTGATGTACCAGCGCCCTGGCGGCGGCTGGGGCACGCTGGTTGTGCTGCACCCCGGCGCGAAGTTCGACCAGGGCCGCCTCGAAGCGGCGCTGGCGGGTCTGCCCGAAGTGCAGGTGGTCGACGTGGGGCGCGAGCTGGCCAGCCTGTACCAGCGCTACCTGCACGAGGCCTTCGTGCAGGTGCTGCTCGGCGCGCTGGCGGTGGTGGTGCTGCTCGGCATCTACCTGCGCTCGTGGCGCCGGCTGCTGGCCGTGTGCCAGCCGCTGCTGTTCGCGGTGGTGCTCACGCTGGGCGGCATGGCCGTGCTGCAGGCGGCGCTGGGCATCCTGCACCTGGTGGGGCTGCTGCTGATCGTGGCGGTGGGCTCGAACTACGCGCTCTTCTTCGACCAACTGCGCACGACCGGCAGGGCCGACGAAGACACGCTGGCCTCGCTGATGCTGGCCAACCTGACGACCGTGGTGTCCTTCGGGCTGATCGCGATCTCCGACATTCCGGCGCTGTCGTCCATCGGCCGGGTGGTCGCTCCGGGGGCGCTGCTGGCGCTGCTGCTGTCGGCGGCTTTCGCGCGGCGAGTGGGGCCTTCGAAGGCTTCGCGCGGCGCATGAGGGGAAAATCCGGCGCCATGTCTTCCGCTCCCGCATCCACCAACGAATCCTGGCCCTGGCCGCCGGCCATCCGCGCCAGCGCGGCCTGGCACGTGGCAGCCATCGGCGCGGGCGTGCTGGTGCCGGGCGCCTTGCCGTGGGCCGTGGGCGCGATCGTGCTGAACCACGCGCTGATCACCGGCGCCGGCCTCACGCCGCGCAGCAGCCTGCTGGGCCCGAACGTCACCCGGCTGCCAGAGGCGGCCGCGGCGCGGCGCGAAGTCGCCATCACCATCGACGACGGCCCCGAGCCCGAGGTCACGCCACGCGTGCTCGACCTGCTCGATGCGCACGGCCAGCGCGCCACCTTCTTCTGCATCGCCGAGCGCGTGCTGGCGCAGCCGGCGCTGGCGCGCGAGATCGTCGCGCGTGGCCACAGCATCCAGAACCACACGGCGCGGCACCGGCACAACTTCTCGTTTCTCGGGCCGCGCGGGTTCGCGGCCGAAATCGCGCGGGCGCAGGACATCCTCGCCGAGGTCACCGGCCAGCGCCCGACCTGTTTCCGCGCGCCGGCCGGCCTGCGCAACCCGTTCCTGGAACCCGTGCTGCACCGCCTCGGCCTCTCGCTCGTGAGCTGGACGCGGCGCGGCTTCGACACCCGCGAGGGCGACGCCGCCAAGGTGATGGCGCGCCTGAGCCGCAACCTGCAGGCGCGCGACATCCTGTTGCTGCATGACGGCAACGCCGCGCGCACCGCTGCGGGACAACCTGTTTTGCTGGAGGTATTGCCCTTGTTGCTCGAACGCCTGCGCGCCGATGGACTGCGCTCCGTGACCCTGCCGGAAGGGCTGAAACCATGAACGCCACGATGTCGCCTTCGCTTTCGACCGAGGTCGCGTGGCGCGAACTGCACGAGGCCGCCACCATTCCGTACAAGAAGGGTGGCAACTTCGCCTGGCACTTCGCGCGCGGCAAGCTGGGACGCGACCCGGTGTTCCGCGGGCTCCTCGAACGCCGGCTCTTCGGCGCGCAGCACCAGCGCGTGGTCGACATCGGCTGCGGCCAGGGCCTTTTCGCGAGCCTGCTGGCCTCGATGAGCGCGATGCAGAAGCAGGGCCGCTGGCCCTCGTCGTGGGACGCCACGCCGCACGGCGCAGACTACACCGGCATCGAGCTCATGCCCAAGGACGTGGCGCGCGCCGAGGCCTCCATCGGCCACTTGGAGCCCACGCCCCGGCTGGTCTGCGCCGACATGTGCAAGGCCGATCTGCCCGAGTGCGACCTCGTCGTGATCCTCGACGTGCTGCACTACGTCAACCTCGAAGCGCAGGAGGGCGTGCTGCTGCGCGTGCGCGACGCACTGCGCCGTGGCGGCAACCCGCACGCGCGGCTGCTGCTGCGCGTGGGCGATGCGTCCAGCCGGCGCGGCTTCGCCATCAGCCAGTGGGTGGACCGTACGGTCACGCGCATCCGCGGCCACAAGGTCTCGCCGACCTGGGGCCGTCCGCTGGCCGAGTGGACGGCTGTGCTGGACCGCCTGGGCTTCCGCGTGCAGAGCATTCCGATGAGCGAAGGCACTCCCTTCGCCAACGTGCTACTGGTGGCCGACCTGGAGCCGGCCGCTTGACCGCGCCACAGACGCTCGACCGCGCGGGCATCGCCCTGCGCATTCCGCACAGCGGCAGCATGTGCCTGCTGGAGCGGCTCGAAGGCTGGGACACCGACTCCATCCGCTGTACCACCACCACCCACGCGCAGGCAGACAACCCTCTGCGCACCGAAAGCGGGCTGCTGGCGCCGAACGCCATCGAATACGCCGCACAGGCCATGGCCCTGCATGGCGGCCTGCTGGCAGAGGAGGGCAGCGCGCCGTCGGCCGGCTTTCTCGCGAGCGCGCGCAACGTGAAGCTGGCGGTGGCGCGGCTGGACGACGTGGCCGGCGCCCTGCAAGTCGGGGCCCGGCGCCTGTCGGGCGACGACCGGCAGATCCTCTATGAATTCACGGTTGCGGCCGAGGACGGCCGCATGCTGGCCGAAGGCCGCGCCGTGGTGGTCCTGAACACGCCGCTCGCCGCGGCAGCACAAGAAAGCACGCCGTCTCCATGAGCCTCGAAGGAAAACGCGCACTGATCACGGGCGCCAGCGGCGCGCTCGGCGCCGCCATGGCCGAGCGCCTGGCGCGCGACGGCGCCACGGTGCTGCTGCACGCCAATTCGCGGCCCGAGGCGGTCGAGCAACTGGCGGCATCGATCGCGGCCGCGGGCGGCAAGGCCGAATGCCACGTCTTCGACCTGTGCAGCGACGAGGCTTCGGCAGCCGCCTGCGCGCGCATCCTCGAAGGCGGGCCGGTGCAGATCCTCGTCAACAACGCGGGCGTGCACGACGACGCCGTGCTGCCCGGCATGCGCGCCGACCAGTGGCACAAGGTGATCGACGTGTCGCTCAACGGCTTCTTCCGCGTCACGCAGCCGCTGCTGCTGCCGATGATGCGCACGCGCTGGGGGCGAATCCTGAACATCTCGTCGGTGGCGGCCATCGCAGGCAACAGGGGGCAGGTCAACTACGCCGCGGCCAAGGGCGCGCTGAACAGCGCGACCAAGGCGCTGTCGCTCGAAGTGGCCTCGCGCGGCGTGACGGTGAACGCCATCGCGCCGGGGATCATCTCGTCGCCGATGGCCGATGCGGTGTTCGACCCCGCCGTCATCAACCAGATGGTGCCGGTGAAGCGCGCCGGGACGCCGCAGGAAGTGGCGGCGCTGGCCTCGTTCCTCGCGAGCGAGGATGCGGGCTACATCACGGGGCAGGTGATCTCGATCAACGGCGGGATGATCTAAGGGACCCTGCTCCGGAACACGGCGGCGGCTACTGCGGCGTGATGTCTCCGGTCGCCTTCCACCTGGCGATCCGCGTCATGTGGTACTGCAGGTAGAAGATGGCGAAGAAGAAGGTCATGGCTGCGGAGAGCCTGAGTCCGATCGGCTCGACATTGTTGTAGTGCTCGATCATCGAGCGCCTCATCGAGTAGCACCCGCAATAGAAGAGCACGTACGACAGGATCTGCAGCAGCAGGTCACGCCCTTGGTTGCCCGAGGAGTCGGAGGCGCTGTCCATCAGGCCCCCGATGACCGCCAGGATCATGTAGCCGATCAGGTACAGGGTCGCATTGGATCGAGGATCGATCTTGCGCACCCAGGTCGACTGGATGAACGGCCAGACGAGGGCAAAGATGCCGAAGCTCAGCACCGTGAACAACAGGACCAGCGCCCAATGCAGCCTGGGCGGCAGGTCCTGTCGCGGGACCACGGTCTGCTTTCCGTAGGAGGACGGCGGCGCGGCGTAGCCCGGCACCGCGGGCACCTGCTGCGGCGGCAAGGGAGGTGGCGAGACGGCGGCAGGCGCACCGGGCTGCGTCGCCCGTTCGCCGAACATCTGCAGGGCCGTCTGCCATTCGGCCATGCCCTCGCGCCAGACCATGTCCGTGGCGGCGATGTTGCCCCGGGCATAGAGCGCCCTGGCCTCGCTCTCTTCGTAGGGGCCGAAGGCCTGGCCGTTCCGGTTGACGTGGATGTGCAAGGCGAATCTCCCTCTTTCTGTTCTTATGGGATGCAAGGTCTGTCCGAGCGCGCGCAGCCTCGACCGACCGGGCGAAGGCTCAAAGGGGCAGCGTGTCGAAGGCCGCGTAGGCCGTGGCCAGCCACGACTTCACCCGCTGGCGCTCCAGCAGGCCCAGCGCATGCGGGCCGTCGCGGTCGTTCACGGCCTTCCAGAAGCTGGTGTTCTGCGCGTCGATCTTGCGCATGCTCGCGTCGTGCAGGCGCGGCAGGGCGATCACGCGGGCGCCGTTCGCGGTGGCCTTCGACAGCGACTGCGAGCCCAGCAGCATGCCGAAGTCGCTGCCGCGTCCGTAGTTCTGCACCACGATGTAGTTGGGGCGGTTGCCGAAGGTGTCGATCAGCGTGCCGAGCAGGTCGGTCGAGTCCTTGCCGTCGTCCAGCACGTGCCAGAAGTTGACGGTGACGCCGATCTCGGCGAACACGTCGAAGAGGTCCGATTCCTTGATCCAGCGCGCCAGCGGCGCCAGCGTCTGCGCCGCGAGATCGACGATCACGCTCTGCTGCGGGTTGGTCTCGAAGCCGTTGACGACCGTGTCCAGGCCCTCGAAGCTGTCGACCACCACCGGCGAGGCGAAGCCTTCGTAGAAGCGGGTGAACGAGCTGTGCGAGCGGTCGGTGTCGAAGCCGGTGAAGGGCCGGCTGTGGTCGATGAAGTACTGGGCCAGCACCCGCGCGGTGACCGACTTGCCTACACCGCCTTTTTCGCCGCCGATGAAGTTGATGGAGCTCATGAGTTGCTGCTGCCTCGCATGGGTTGAGGAAGAGAGGGGGAGGGCCGGGCCATTCTAGGGGGCTGTCTTTTTCGATCTGCCACCTTTTGCAACGGCCTCAAGCAAGGGGTGCGCCTGCAGACGCTGCGCCAGCCGCTTCTTCCAGGCGGCCGGAAGCGCGGAAGCCTCGATCATCGCGGGCCATGCGTCGCGCGCCAGCCGTGTCGTGTCGGCGATCGTGCGCCGGACCAGTGGCTCGTGCATTCCGCTGGAAAAGCAGAATGCGCGCACGCTCGAAGGCGTGAACATGGCAGATCGCCTGGCGGCTGCGCCCGCAGCAGGAGGCAGCAGCGGCAGCGCATGCCCTTCGACGCCCTGTATCGCCGCGTAGGCGACGATGTCGTAGGCCGGCGCGAAGCTCGGGGCGACGGCGTCTGCGTACAGCACGCCGAAGTTCTTCAGATGCGCGTCGGGGTTGCCCAGCAGGTCGTTCACCACAAGGCGCCGCACGAGTTCGAGCACCGCTTCGTCGCCCAGAGACGCAAAGGCGCGCATCGCCAGTGCCATGTCGAGATAGCTCGCGCCGTACTTGTGCATCGGGTCGATGGCGAGCACCTGCGCGAAGTCTTCGAAATGGATGCGGCGGGCGCCGTCGCGGTCGAACCGCGTGACCGCCAGGAACTCGGGCTCGTCGGGCAGCGCGTAGCTGTGTTCGGCCGAGATGGCCGAAAGAGGGGCGAGTTCGGCATGGCAGACCTCGACGCCCGCAGCGCCGGCCATCTGCAGCGACAGCATTTCGAGCTGCGGCATGTGCGGCCTGCCCGCCACCGGCAGCTTGGCGATGACACGGGTGCTCGCGCCGGCCCGCGTGCGGGCGACGTAGCGGCCGCCCTGGCGGCGCAGGCCCAGCTTGGGCTGCACGCCCGACACCGAAATGCCTTGCGGCATCGGCAACTCGACCACGGACATCTCCAGCGCGTCCTGGTCCTGTGTGACGAGCCGCTGCAGCGTGCTTCGGTCCACGGACACCGGCCTCGCGCTGACGGCGCCGGGTAGGTCGCCGCCGCAGGCTGCCAGCAGTTCGAAATGATCGCTTTCAAGGCAGCCGCGCAGCTGCGCGATGTGGCTGCGCAGCACGCCCTCGGGCAGCAGGTTCTGGAAGAAGCTGGGCAGTTGTCCGCCCTGGGCATTGAACAGCGGATTCTTGACGTCGCTCCACAGGGCTGACTGGGCGGCAGGATCGCTCGCGAGCATCGAAAGCGAAAGGATCTCGGCAGGCGGATCGACCACGATCTCGGGTTCCGCGACGAACCGGCAAAGATCGGCGTACTGGAACAGCTTTCCGAACCGGCGCGCACCGAGCGAGATCTCAAGGATCTTGACGTTCATGGCCGCCGCCCCCGGGGCCTGGCTTTCGCCGAGGCCGATTCAGGCGGTACCTTGGCCACTGCGTGGCCGATGCGGGTGGCCACGGGGCGATAACCGGGATCAGCCGCGACCGCCTGGCCAAAGCCCCTGGGCGCAAGTTGGAGTTCTAGACCCAATGCATCGACCAGCGCGAGCAGGGACGAGAGCTGCGGATTGCCATGCAGGCTCAGCGCATTGCGCACCGAGCGCTCGGTCAGGCCGCTGCGCTGGGCGATTTCGGCGTTCGAGACTCCGGAAGTCTCTCGACGAGCGATGAGTGCGTTGACGAGGTCCTGCTTGTTCATGGAAACATATTACCGTAAATCATATTTTGGGAAATATGTTTCCGGGAATGACCATCATCACGCTACTTGGGCACCAGCGTGAACAGGGGCATGACCACCCCCATCACCCAGTTCTGCCCGAAGTCGAGCGCGGCCCGGCGGTATTTCTCGTCCGCCTGTGCAGCCATGAGGTCGAGGCGCGCCACCACCTTCGACAGTTCGCGGTCGGCCACGAGATTGCGGCCGCGGTCGCTGATCTCGGTGGCCAGCAGCAGTGGCTGGCCGTCGGGGCCGGTCTTGGAGGAGATCAGCCACAGCGAGATCTCGAAGTTGCGCGCGGCCCGGAAGCTGTTTTCGGCGTTGACGCCGTCGAGCATGGTCTGGTCCCAGGTGTCGCCGTTGGCCTGCTTGAGCATGGTGGCCCAGCCGTAGACCAGCGCCGCGACGCGGTCGCCCTGGTAGCCCTGCGGCGTGGTGTCGAAGGCCATGCGGATGGCGTCGATGCCGCTGGCGCCCTTGAGTTCGGGCAGCGGCGGGCCCTTGAGCACGGCGTCCCAGGCGCGCTGGGTGGCTTCGTCCATGCTGGCGGCCGACTTGCGCCATTCGCGTGGGTTGCGCTTGTAGAGCGTGCTCTGCACCCGCCGCACCGACTGCAGGTTGTCGCGCAGCGAGAGGTTGGCGATGCGGTTGGCGCCGGACTGCAGCCATTCCTGATTGGTGTAGGGCTCGGCGCGCTCGGTGTCGCGCATCGACGAACAGCCGGCCATGCCGACCAGAGCGGCGAGCAGAACGGCAAGCCGGGTGGCCATGCGTGCCGGGCGGCGGGCCCATCGTGCGGCGAGGGGTGAAACCGGGGAATCGTGCATGCCCTGACGTTATCATCCACGGCTGGGGCGGCGGCCTGCTGCAAGCTGCGGGCCCGTGCAATTTTCCTTACAAATCAATACCTTGGCTCTACAGCCAAGGCAGGCCGACAAGTCGTGCGTCTTAATTCCATCAAGCTATCGGGCTTCAAGTCGTTCGCCGAACCCACCAACTTCATGCTGCCGGGCCAACTGGTGGGCGTCGTCGGGCCCAACGGCTGCGGCAAGTCGAACATCATGGATGCGGTGCGCTGGGTGCTCGGCGAATCGCGCGCCTCGGAGCTTCGCGGCGAGTCGATGCAGGACGTGATCTTCAACGGCACGACGACCCGCAAGCAGGCCAGCCGTTCGAGCGTGGAACTGGTGTTCGACAACGCCGACCACCGCGCCGGCGGCCAGTGGAACCAGTTCGGCGAAATTGCGGTGCGCCGGGTGTTGACCCGCGACGGCACCAGCAGCTACTACATCAACAACCAGCCGGTGCGTCGCCGCGACGTGCAGGACGTGTTCCTGGGCACCGGCCTCGGCCCGCGCGCCTACGCCATCATCGGGCAGGGCACGATCAGCCGGATCATCGAATCCAAGCCCGAGGAGCTGCGCCTCTTCCTCGAGGAGGCCGCCGGCGTCTCCAAGTACAAGGAGCGCCGCCGCGAAACCGAGAACCGCCTGGGCGACACGCGCGAGAACCTCACGCGAGTGGAAGACATTCTTCGCGAACTCAATGCCAACCTCGAGAAGCTCGAGAAGCAGGCCGAGGTGGCCGCCCGCTACAACGCGCTGCAGGGCGATGCCACGAAGAAGCAGCATCAGCTGTGGTTCCTCAAGCGCAGCGAGAGCAACGCCGACCAGGCGAAGATCAAGGCCGATTCCGAGCGCGCGATCAACGACCTCGAATCGCGCACGGCCGACCTGCGCCACATCGAGGCCGAGCTCGAAACCGTGCGCCAGGCCCACTACGGCGCCGGCGACCAGGTCAACCAGGCGCAAGGCAAGCTCTATGAGGCCAGCGCCGAAGTTGGCCGGCTCGAAGGCGAGATCCGTTTCGTGGTCGAGGGCCGCCAGCGCGTCGAGCAGCGCCTCGTCCAGTTGCGCGAGCAGATGGGCCAATGGGGCCGCCGCCGCGAGGAAGCCGAAGCCGAGATCGAGACCCTGGCCGGCGCGGGCGTCGATGCCGAGGAGCAGGCCGTCATGCTGGCCGCACAGCTCGAGGAACACGATGCGCGCATGCCCGAGCTCGAAGAGGCCGTGCAGCGCGCGCAGGACGAAGCCAACGCCCAGCGCACGACCGTGTCGCAGGTGCAGCAGCAGATCCAGGTGCTGGCCGCCGACCAGCGCAACATCGAGGAACAGAGCCGCCAGCTCATGCAGCGCAGCGAACGCCTGCGCGCCGACCAGAACGCACTGGCCGCGCCCGACGAGGCCCGCCTGCTCGACATGCAGGAGCAGTACGCGATGGCGCAGGAGGCGGCGAGCGAATCCGATGCGCGCCTGCAGGAGCTGCTCGAAGCCGTGCCGCAGCTCGACGACGATCGCCGCACGAAGCAACAGGCCGTCAACACCGAGGGCGCCCGCCACGCCGAGTTCTCGGCCCGCCTGGAGGCGCTGCGCGCGCTGCAGGAAAAGGTCAAGACCGACGGCAAGCTGGCCCCCTGGCTCACCAAGCACGGCCTCGACGGCCTGCAGGGCCTGTGGAGCCGCATCCACATCGAGCAGGGCTGGGAGAACGCGCTCGAAGCGGCACTGCGCGAGCGCCTGGGTGCGCTCGAGGTCAGCAGGCTGGAAATGGTCCGCGCCTTCGGCAACGACGCGCCGCCAGCCAAGCTGGCCTTCTACAGCCCGCCGGCCGCCAGCACGCCCGAGGGCTCGGCCGCGCTGCCGCGCCTGTCGAGCCTGCTGCGCCTGAACGATGCAGGCCAGCAGGCCCTGCTGAACGACTGGCTGCACGGCTGCTACACCGCCGCGAGCTTCGAGGAAGCGCTGGCCCAGCGCGGCTCGCTGCAGCCGGGCGAGGTCATCTATGTGCGCAGCGGCCATGCCGTGTCGGCGCACAGCGTCAATTTCTACGCGCCCGATTCCGAGCAGGCAGGCCTGCTGGCCCGCCAGCAGGAAATGGAGAATCTGGAGCGCCAGCTGCGCGCCCAGACACTCATCACCGAGGAAGCGCGTACCGCGCTGGTCCGCGCCGAAGCCGCGTATGCCGATGCCGCCTCGCGCCTCGTCACGGCACGGCGCGAAGCCGCCGAAACCCAGTCGCGCGCGCACGAGCTGCAGGTCGAGACGCTGCGCATGACGCAGCTGGCCGAGCAGACCCGCGCCCGCAGCCAGCAACTGGCTTCCGACATCGGCGAAGTCGATGCGCAACTCGAGGAGCTGCAGGAAAGGCGCATTGCCGCCGAAGGCCGCTTCGAGGAACTCGACATGCAGCTGGCCGACAGCCAGGAACGCCATGCCGAGCTCGACGAACGCGTGATCGAGGCCACCCGCGCGCTGGCCGCCAGCCGCGAGCAGCACCGCAGCCTCGAGCGCCAGGCGCAGGAGGCCACCTTCTCGCAGCGCACACTCGAAGCACGCCGTGCCGAACTCAACCGCTCCATCGAGACCGCCGCGCAGCAGACCGTCGCGCTGACCGACGAGGACGAGCGCGCCCGCGCCGAGCTGAGCCGCCTGTCCGACGCCGCCGCGCAGGCCGGCCTGCAGGACGCGCTGTCGCTCAAGCTCGAACGCGAAGCCGCACTGGGCTCGGCGCGCAGCCAGTACGACGACCTCACGCTCAAGCTGCGCGCCAGCGACGAACGCCGCCTGCAGCTGGAGCGCGAGCTCGATCCGCTGCGCCAGCGCATCACCGAGTTCCAGCTCAAGGAGCAGGCCGCGCGCCTGGGCGTCGAGCAATACCAGCAGCTGCTGGACGACGCCGGTGCCGATCTCGAAGCCGTCGAGCAGTCGATCGAAGCCGACAAGGTGAAGCTCACCGGCCTGCAGAGCGAAATCGACCGCCTCAACCGCGAGGTGGTCGCGCTCGGCGCGGTGAACCTGGCGGCGCTGGACGAACTGGCCATTGCCAGCGAGCGCAAGACCTTCCTCGACGCCCAGTCTGCCGACCTGAACGAAGCCATCGGCACGCTGGAAGACGCCATCCGCAAGATCGACGCCGAGACGCGCGACCTGCTGGGCGGCACCTTCAAGATCGTCAACGAGCACTTCAGCCGCATGTTCCCCGAGCTCTTCGGCGGCGGCAACGCCAAGCTCATGATGACCGGCGACGAGATCCTCGATTCCGGCGTGCAGGTGATGGCGCAGCCCCCGGGCAAGAAGAACCAGACCATCCACCTGCTGTCGGGCGGCGAGAAGGCGCTCACGGCCATCG
>Ga0102592_1000913_pt1 | contig 38921 bp, 44 predicted proteins | sample AraplaCol_mMF_r2_FD_76861 | JGI IMG/M metagenome (GOLD analysis project Ga0102592, IMG submission 76861) | Arabidopsis root microbial communities from North Carolina, USA - plate scrape MF_Col_mMF_r2 (SPADES assembly) (version 2) | ecosystem: Host-associated > Plants > Roots > Endosphere...
GCCGTCACCAGGCCGGCCGTGCCGGCCATGATGACCAGGCTGGCGGCTACCGAAAGTGCCACCGAGAAGAAGGCGTTGCGGTAGTAGGCGGCGTTGGCGTTCATGATCTTGTTCCCTGAACCTTGGTTTTTCCAGGCCCGTCAGCGGGCTTGCCATATGCATTGCAGGGGGCGTGCCAAATTGTGAAAACCGCAGAAATCTGCCGTTTTTGCCGTTCATAAGGCGTTCAGCTGGCGGATTTAACTTGCCAAGTGTTGGGAAAATACACCAAGGATTTGGCATGGAGCGCGTAACCCAGGTCATCGGCCAGTCCTCGGCATTCTTGGACGCGCTGGAACGCGCCAGCCGGGCGGCTGCGCTCGACCGTCCGGTGCTGGTGATCGGCGAGCGCGGCACCGGCAAGGAGCTGGTCGCCGAGCGCCTCCACCGCCTGTCGCCGCGCTGGGACCAGCCGCTGGTCACGATGAACTGCGCGGCGCTGCCCGAGACACTGATCGAGGCCGAACTGTTCGGCCATGAGGCGGGCGCCTTCACCGGCGCCACCAAGGCGCGGATCGGCCGGTTCGAGGAAGCGCATCGCGGCACCTTGTTCCTCGATGAGTTGGGCACGCTCTCGATGGGTGCACAGGAGCGGCTGCTGCGTGCGGTGGAATATGGCGAGATCACCCGTATCGGCTCGTCGCGGGCCGTGCAGGTCGATGTCCGTATCGTCGCGGCGACCAACGAGCATCTGCCCGAGCGGGTGGAGAAGGGGACGTTCCGCGCCGACCTGCTCGACCGATTGAGCTTCGAAGTGGTGACCATTCCGCCGCTCCGGCACCGACCGGGCGATGTCGAGGTGCTCGCCGAATTCTACGGCAGGCGCATGGCGTCCGAGATCGGTTGGGTCGACTGGCCAGGATGGGGGCCGAACGCGCTCGACATCCTCGTCCATTATGACTGGCCCGGCAATGTCCGCGAGCTGCGCAACGTCGTCGAGCGCGCCGTCTATCGCTGGGAGCAGGACGGGCCGATCGACGCGATCGAGATCGATCCCTTCCAGTCGCCGTTCCGCCTGCGCACGATGCAGGGCAGCGCTTCGAGCGCGCCGGTGCCGGCTGCTGCCGCGGCGTCCGCGCCCGTGGTGCTGGAAGCGCAGCCTGCACTTGCCGGGGCGACCGACTTCAAGGGCCGGGTGGCGCGGTTCGAGAAGGAATTGCTCCAGCGCGCGCTCGCCGATCACCGCTTCAACCAGCGGGCGACGGCGGAGGCGCTGGGGCTCACCTATGACCAGCTTCGCCACGCGCTGAAGCGGCACGAGCTGCTGCAGGTGGGGGGCTAGATTCAACCCTCTCTCGCATTCGCGGGAGAGGGTGGTCGAGCGCAGCGAGACCGGGTGAGGGCGTGGAAGGAAGCGCGCCTAGCTCGCCCGAAATGCCCTCACCCTCCGCCGACTTCGTCGGCTCCCTCCCTCTCCGCGAATGCGGGAGAGGGAAAGAAAAAGCCGCACAATTTCAAGCTAATGATTAGCGTTCGCAACAGTAATTCCGCCAATCGCACCCGATCGGAATTTTCATTTGCACGACGCAACGATTTTTCCGCGACAGCGGTGAATTTTGCGCGCTAGGGGAGGGACCGCATCGCCCGGCGGTTCGTTGCCCGGGTGAACCCCCTGGTGAACCCTGGAGAGACCAAATGGCCTTCGAACTTCCCCCGCTTCCCTTCGACAAGGACGCGCTGGCGCCGCACATGTCGGCCGAGACGCTCGAGTTCCATCACGGCAAGCACCACAAGGCATATGTCGACAAGACCAATGGTTTCATAGCCGAGAAGGGGCTCGAGGGCCGCAAGCTGAGCGAAGTGATCGCGCACGCCAAGGAAACGGGCGACAAGGGCCTGTTCAACAACTCGGCCCAGATCTGGAACCACAGCTTCTTCTGGCAGGGCCTGACCGGCGAGAAGACCGCGCCGAGCGGCAAGCTCGCCGAGCTGATCGCGTCGCAGTACGGCTCGACCGACGAGCTGGTGAAGAAGCTGGTGGCAGAATCGACCGCCCACTTCTCGAACGGCTGGGGCTGGCTGGTGCTCGACGGCGACCAGCTCAAGGTCACCTCGCTGCACGACGCCGACACGCCGGTGGTCTATGAGGGCATGAAGCCGCTTCTCACGATCGACGTGTGGGAGCACGCCTATTACATCGACTATCGCAACCTGCGTCCGAAGTATCTCGAGACGATCACCGCGAACATCATCAACTGGGACTTCGTGTCGCAGAACCTGGATGGTGCCGGCGTGAGCCGCGCCGATCAGGACAGCTGATCTTTCGCGATCCGGTTTAAGGAAGGGGCGTCCGAGCGATCGGGCGCCCTTTTTTTGTTCTGTTCCCCGGCGAAAGCCGGGGTCCAGGGTTTCTCTGCCGTGTCGCTTGAGACCCTGGGGCCCGGCTTTCGCCGGGGGACGGCTTCTCCTTGCGGACGACATTCAGCCCATATTCAACCGCAGAACGCGAGCCTCCGCCCACACTTCTTTGGGGAAAGTCGTGATGCGCCGCTATCTGATCCTCGCGCTCTTGCTGCTCGCCGCCGCGCCGGCTTCCGCGCAGATCTGGGGTGGGCCGACGATGCAGGGACCGTCCGGCGGATCGATGGCGCAGGATCGCGGCCATGGCGAGACTTCGAAGATCCGCGACGACATCCGCAACGGCCGATCGCGCGGCCAGCTCACCCGGCGCGAGGCGAAGCGGCTGAAGCGCGAGGCCTATCAGATCGATACGCTGGAGGAGCGCTATGCCGCCGGCGGGCTCTCGCCTTCGGAGGAAGCCGAGCTGTTCGCCCGCCGCGAAGCGCTGCGCAACGACGTGGTCGCCAAGCGCAGCGGCCAGCGCAAATAACTACTCCTGCGGCGGAACCGGCGCATCCTGTGGCGTATCGAGCTGCAGCCCGTGCTTGAGCAGCATCGGGATGTTGAGCATCGCGAAGACGAGCGTGACCGGGATCATGATCCAGGTCTTGAAGATCACCCACTGATCCCAGGTGACGAAATGACGGACGGTCTCGTTCGCGACCGCGGCGACCGCGAAGAACGCCGCCCAGTTGATCGTCAGCAACCGCCAGCCCTTGGCCGAAAGCCCCGGATAGGCCTGTTCGAGCAGGGTCTGGAGCAATGGCTTGTCGGCGATCAGCCCGTATCCCAGCACGATCGCGAACATCGCATAGATGATCGTCGGCTTGATCTGGATGAAGGTCTGGTCGTGGAAATAGAGCGTCAGCCCGCCGAACAGCAGCACGAAGGCGGCGGTGATCCACAGCATGGGCGAGACGTGGCGGGTCTTCCACCAGGAGAGTGCGATCGCGCCGGCCATCGCCACCATGAACGCCACGGTTGCGGCGAACACGCGGGCGAGCACGGGACCCTGCGCCAGCGAGTTCACTGCGAAGAACACCGCGAGCGGCCCGTAATCGATCAGCATCCGCACGCCGGGCGAGGCGGCCTTCTTCTCAGCCATTGGTAAGCTCCTCCACACCCGCGATGATCCGTGCGACTTCCTCGGCGTTGAACGGGCGCAGATCGTCCACCTTCTCGCCCACGCCGATTGCGTGGATCGGCAGGCCGTATTTCTCCGCCGCCGCGACCAGCACGCCGCCGCGCGCGGTGCCGTCGAGCTTGGTCATGACCAGGCCGGTGACCCCGGCGACTTCCTTGAACACCTCGATCTGGTTGAGCGCGTTCTGGCCGGTGGTCGCGTCGAGCACGAGCACCACGTCGTGCGGCGCCGCCGGGTTGAGCCGGCCGAGCACGCGGCGGATCTTCGCCAGCTCGTCCATGAGCTCGGTCTTGTTCTGCAGGCGGCCGGCGGTGTCGACGATCAGCACGTCGGTGCCGATCTCGGTCGCCTTCTTCACCGCTTCGAACACGATGCCCGCGGCATCGCCGCCCTCGGCGCCCGAGACGATCGGCACGCCGATCCGCTCGGCCCAGGTGCGCAACTGGCCGATCGCGGCGGCGCGGAAGGTGTCGCCGGCGGCGAGCATCACCGAATAGTCCTGCTCCATCAGCAAATTGGCGATCTTGGCGATCGTCGTGGTCTTGCCCGAGCCGTTGACGCCGATCACCAGGATAACCTGCGGGCGAGGGAACGCCTCGACTTCGAGCTTGCGGGCGACGGGGGCGAGCACCTTGGCGACTTCCTCGGCCACGACCAGGCGGATGCCGAGCTCCTCCATGTTGCGCTCGAACTGGCCCTCGGCGAGCCGCTGACGGACGCGCGCGGCGGTGGCGGGGCCGAGATCGGAGGCGATCAGTGCTTCCTCGATCTCATCCAGCGTCGCCTCGTCGAGCCGCGCCAGACCGAGCCCGGCGAGGTTGCCGATCAGCCGGTCGGACGTCTTGCGGAAGCCGCCGAGGAGGCGCTCGTGCCAGCTGGGTCCGCTCATGCGATCAGCTTCCCGTCCCGGACATTGACGATCTTTACGCTCACAATCTCTCCGACTTCTTGGGGGGCGAGGCGAACCTCGGCGAAATTGCCGGCATGGCCCCGCTCTCCAGGGCGCTCTACCAGCACTTGTTGGGTGCTGCCTACCAGGCTTTGCAGCCAATTGTCCCTTACACGGGCGGCCTCGGCGCGGAGATGCGCAGCACGGGCCTTGACGATCCCGGGCTCGACCTGGGGCATCTTCGCCGCCTGGGTGCCGCTGCGGGGGCTGTAGGGGAAGATATGGGCGTGGACGATGTTGCAGTCCTCGATAAGGCGCAACGTGTTCTCGAACATTTCCTCGGTCTCGGTCGGGAAGCCGGCGATCAGGTCCGCGCCGATCGCGATGTCCGGCCGCGCCATGCGCAGCCGCTCGGCCAGCGCGACCGACTGGGCGCGGTTGTGGCGGCGCTTCATGCGCTTCAGGATCATGTCGTCCCCCGCCTGGAGCGAGAGATGGACGTGCGGCATCAGGCGAGGCTCCCCGGTGAGCAGCGCAAACAACCGGTCGTCGACTTCGATCCCGTCGAGCGAGGAAAGCCTGAGGCGCCGTAGCTTTGGCACATGTGCCAGGATGCGCTCGACCAGCTGGCCGAGGCTCGGCGCACCGGGCAGGTCGGGGCCGTAGCTGGTCAGGTCGACGCCGGTCAGCACCACTTCCGCATGGCTCTCCGCCAGCGCCGCGACCCGGTCGATCACCGCACCGGCGGGCACCGAGCGGCTGTTCCCCCGGCCATAGGGGATCGCGCAGAAGGTGCAGCGATGGTCGCAGCCATTCTGCACCTCGACGAACGCCCGGGCATGGGTCGAGAAGCTGGCGGCGAGGTGCGGCGCGGTCTCGCGAACGCCCATGATGTCCTGCACCACCACCGGCTCGGGCGAGAGCCAGGCGTCGGCCCGCAGCTTTTCGGCATTGCCGATCACCCGGTCGACCTCGGGCATCGCCGCGAAGGCCTGGGGATCGATCTGCGCCGCGCAGCCCGTCACCACCAGTTCGGCGCCCGGGCGATCCCGGCGCGCGCGGCGGATCGCCTGGCGGGTCTGCTTGACGGCCTCGTTGGTCACCGCGCAACTGTTGATCACGACGGTGTCGCGATCCGACAATAAGGTGCGGATCGTCTCGCTTTCGGCGAGGTTGAGGCGACAACCCAGACTGATGACGTGAGGGGATGACATTTGGCCGGTGATCTAGGCGCAGCCACACTCGATGTCCACGCAAGGGCCCGCGAAGTGCTGGGCTTCTGGTTCGCGCTCACGCCGGAGCAGCATTTCGCTACCTCCGCCAGGCTCGATGCGGAGATCGAGTCGCGCTTCGGGCCGCTGCGCGATCTGGTGCTGGGATCGGGCGCGGCGGGCTGGCGCGACGATCCCGAGACGTTGCTGGCGGCGATCGTCCTGCTCGATCAGTTCAGCCGCAACATCCACCGCGGCACCGCCGAGGCCTTCGCCGCCGATCCGCTCGCGCTGCAACTGGCGCTGGAGGCGATCGGCAGGGGTTGGGACGCCGGCATGGACAAGGACCGGCGCCAGTTCCTCTATCTGCCTCTGGAGCACGCCGAGGACCTCGCGATGCAGAAGCTGAGCCTCGAGAAGTTCGGCTCGTTGAACGACGCCTATCTCCTGGGCTTTGCGGAAAAGCACGCGGGGGTAATCGAACGCTTCGGACGCTTCCCGAGCCGGAACGCGGCGCTGGGGCGGGTATCGACGTTCGAGGAGCTGGCGTTTCTTGGCGAGGAAGGGGCGGGGTGGTGAAGGGCTAGCCCGCTCCGAGCCCCGCACCCTCCGGGTGACGCTCCAGCCGGATATCCCGCCTTGCGAGCAGCACTCCGCCGTCGCTCCGGGACAGGTGCACGATCCCGCTGCCGCCGCGCAGCTCCTGTTTCGCACGATAGGCGGGTGTGACGCCGAACTCGCCGTCGAACACCACGTCGTCGATATAATAGGGTCGCTTGTCCGGCTCGCCGATGAACAGGTGGACGTGCGCCGGCATGCTCCGGTCCGGATAGGGCGCGGGCTTGATCGTGTCGAAGGTGTAGATTCCGTCCGCGCCGGTCCTCGCCCAGCCGCGCAGCCGGCCGTGGCGGCGGCTCCATTCGGTCTCTGGCGTGCCGTTGGCATAAAGGCCAGTGGCGTTGGTGTGATGGGCATAGACGATCACGCCGGGTGCCGGCGCGCCATCCCGTGTCAGTATCCTTCCGGTCAGCGTCATCCGCTCGCCCGGCTCCTGCGCCGAGGCGAGCCGGACCCGGGCGGAAAGGCCTCGGGCGTTGTGCTCGGCCACCGCAGCGCAGCCTTCGCAATTGTAGAGATCGGGCCGGGCTTCGTCCCGGGTGCTGCCGGGAGAGGGGGTAAGCGCCACCACACCGACAAGCCCGCCTGCCGCGCCGCCTAATAGAATCAGGGTCGTCCGACGATCGAGCATCTCGACTCTCCGCCTGATTAATGACGCAGTATAGAATATGTCGAAGGTGCGGAAAAGCGGCGATTCAGCCGACGAGGCGCTGGCCTGAACTGGCTTCCGGGTCGGGCGGGATGCTGCCGGCGGCGAGGATAAGCCGGCGCTCGGCGAGCAGGCGACGGACGCCGCTCATCGACAACGGCTTGCCATAATACCAGCCCTGCGCCTTGGCGCAGCCGGCGGCGCGGAGCCGCTCCTCGATGGCGGCATCCTCCACGCCTTCCGCGGTGATCGGCAGGTTCAGGCTCTCGCCCAGGCTGATGATCGCATTGACGATCGCGGCCGAGTCCGCGCTCGAATTGAGCGACATGATGAAGCTCTTGTCGATCTTGATCCGGTCGAACGGCAGCGCGCGCAGATGGGCCAGCGACGAATAGCCGGTGCCGAAATCGTCGAGCGCCAGCCGGGCGCCCTGGTTCTTCAGGCTGCCGACGATCGACTGGGCGAGCGCCAGATTGTCGAACAGCGCGCTCTCGGTGATCTCCACCTCGAGCCGGCTCGCCGGGAAGCCCGTCTCGGCCAGCACCTTGATGATCTTCTGCGCCAGCCAGGCGTCGCGCAGCTGCCAGGGCGAGATGTTGATCGACAAGGTGAGCGAGGGATCCCAGTCGCGCGCGGCGAGGAAGGCCTGGCGCATGATCGAGAGCGAAAGGTCGGCGATCATGCCGGTCTCTTCCGCGATCGGGATGAACTGCTCGGGGCTGATCAGCCCGCGCGTCGGATGCTCCCAGCGCGCCAGCACTTCGAAGCCGTGCAGGCGGTTGGTGCTGAGGTCGATCTGCTGCTCGAAATAGGGGACGATCTCGCCGCGCGGGATCGCCGTGCGCAGGCCATTCTCCAGGTCGTTGCGCATCTGGAGCTCGCGCTCCATCGAATGATCGAACCAGGCATAGCGGTTGCGGCCCGATTTCTTGGCCGCGTACATCGCGATGTCGGCCGAGCGCATCAGCGCGTCGATGCTCGCGCAGTCGAAGTCCGAGCGGGCTATGCCGAGCGAGCAGGAGATGTGCAGGCGCAGTCCCTCGGCTTCAAAAGGCTGAGCCATGCGGCTGACCAGCCGCTCGGCGATGCGCTCGACCACCCCGGGCTCGCTCGGATCGAACAGGAAGCCGCAGGCGAACTCGTCGCCGCCCAGTCGCGCGGTGAGCGTGATCGGCGGCAGGACATGGGCGATCTCGGCGGCGACGGCGCGGAGCAGCGCGTCGCCCACGGCATGGCCGTGCATGTCGTTTATCGTCTTGAAATGATCGAGGTCGAGCATGATCAGCGCCATCGCCTTGCGGCGACGCTGGGCCCGGACGAACATCGCCGCGCCTTCCTCGGCCAGGCTGCGGCGGTTGAGAAAGCCGGTCAGCGGATCGCGGTTGGCGAGCTGCTGGGCGCGCTCCTCGGCGGCGGTGCGGATCAGCACTTCCTGGCTGAGCGCGGCGTGACGGCGCCAGCCGAACAGGATCAGCGCGACGTTGAGCAGCAGCGCGATCACCAGGGTGCGATCGGCAGGCGCGCCGCCCTCGAAATAATATTGCAGCGTCTTGGACAGCACCGCGCTGCCCGTGCCGACGAACAGCAGGATCGCGGCCACGCTGATCGCGCCCGAAAGCAGGCCCGGGCGCGGAGCGTTTTGCGATACGGCTTGTTCTTCGAAGTCCAGCGACATGCCGGCGACGATCCCCAACTGTGATCGGGATCGTTTCTCATGCGTACGGTATAAAACGGGTTAAACCGGCGACACGTTCGCGCAATATTTTGCACTCGCGCCCCGGGCTTGCCTCGTGCGGGCGGATGGAGTAGGGCCGCCGAGACCGTTCTCTTTGAACGCGAGACATTTGCCACCCCGAGGGGTGACGCCGGCCGACGAGGTTTCGTCCGCCGGCGTGTTTTGCGTTTGGCGAATCGCGGTCCTGATTTGGAGTTTTTTGGTCCATGTTCGAAAGTCTGAGCGAACGGCTGGGTGGCGTATTCGATCGCCTGCGTGGTCGTGGCGCGCTGACCGAAGCCGATGTCCGCACCGCCATGCGCGAAGTGCGGATCGCCCTGCTGGAGGCGGATGTCGCGCTTCCGGTGGCGCGCGACTTCGTCGAGAAGGCGACCGAACAGGCGATCGGCCATGAAGTGCTCCGCTCGGTCACGCCGGGCCAGCAGGTGGTCAAGATCGTCCACGATACGCTCGTGGAGATGTTGGGTCCGGACACGGCCGAGCTCGAGATCGCAGTCACCCCGCCTGCGGTGATCATGCTCGTCGGCCTTCAGGGTTCGGGCAAGACGACCACCACCGCCAAGCTCTCGAAGCTGCTCAAGAGCCAGGGCAAGAAGGTGATGATGGCGTCGCTGGACGTCAATCGTCCGGCCGCGCAGGAGCAGCTCGCGGTCCTCGGCACCCAGACCGAGGTGCAGACGCTGCCGATCGTCGCCGGCCAGCAGCCGGTCGAGATCGCCCGCCGCGCGCTCAACGCCGCCAAGCTCCAGGGCTATGACGTCCTGATGCTCGACACCGCCGGCCGACTGCACGTCGACCAGGCGTTGATGGACGAGATGAAGGCGGTCGCGGACATCGCGACGCCGAACGAGATCCTGCTCGTCGTCGACTCGCTCACCGGCCAGGACGCCGTGAACGTCGCGTCGAGCTTCTCCGAGCAGGTGCCGCTCACCGGCGTGATCCTCACCCGTATGGACGGCGACGCCCGCGGCGGCGCGGCGCTGTCGATGCGCGCGGTCACCGGCAAGCCGATCAAGTTCGCCGGCATGGGCGAAAAGCTCGACCAGCTCGAGGCCTTCCATCCCAAGCGCGTTGCCGGCCGCATCCTCGGCATGGGCGACGTCGTCAGCCTCGTCGAGAAGGCGGCGGCTGCGATCCAGGAGGAAGACGCCGAGAAGATGGCGGCGCGGCTGGCCAAGGGCCAGTTCGACATGAACGACCTGCGCGGCCAGCTCGCCCAGATGCGCCGCATGGGCGGCCTCGGCGCGCTCGCCGGCATGATGCCGGGCATGAAGAAGGCGCAGGCCGCGGTCGACCAGGTCGGCGGCGACAAGGTGCTGATCCGCATGGATGCGATGATCACCTCGATGACGCCCAAGGAGCGCGCCAAGCCGGACCTGATCAACGCCAAGCGCAAGATCCGCATCGCCAAGGGCTCCGGTACCACGGTGCAGGAAGTCAACAAGCTGCTGAAGATGCACATGGAAATGCAGACCGCGATGAAGCGGCTGAAGAAGATGGGTGGCCTGAAGGGCATGCTGGGCATGCTCGGCAAGGGCGGTCCCGGTGGCGGCATGGGTGGCATCGGTAACGCGCTGGGCGGTGCCGGTCTCGGCGACATGATGGGCAAGCTGGACACCGGCGGGCTTCCCGGCCTTGGCGGCCCCGGCGCGCCGCAGCTCCCGCCCGGTTTCGAGAATTTGATCAAGAAGAAGTGATTACCCCGCCCAGCCGTCAGGCGGCGGGGCAACAACCAACGATCCCGGCTCCGGCCGGGTGACGAATACGAAGAAGGAAGATTGTAATGGCTATTTCCCTGCGTCTGTCGCGCGGCGGCTCGAAGAAGCGTCCGTACTACCGCATCGTCGTTGCCGACGCCCGTTCGCCCCGCGACGGCAAGTTCATCGAGAAGATCGGCACCTACAACCCGCTCCTCGCCAAGGACGACGCCAAGCGCGTCGTGCTCGACGGTGAGCGCGCCAAGTACTGGCTCGGCGTCGGCGCGCAGCCGACCGACCGCGTTGCCCGTTTCCTCGACGCCGCCGGCCTCAAGGAGCGCGCTGCCAAGAGCAACCCGAACAAGGGCAAGCCGGGCGAGAAGGCCGTCGAGCGCGCTGAAGAGCGTGCCGAGAAGCTGAAGGCTGCCGAGGAAGCCGCTGCCGAGGCGAAGGCTGCTGCCGCTGCCGCCGCTGCTGCGCCGGCCCCCGTCGAGGAGGCTCCGGCCGAGGGCTCGAACGAGGAAGCCGAAGCAGTGCTCGGCGCCGAAATCGAGGCGGCCACCGAAGAGCCGACCGCGGAAGCCGAGCAGGTCGCCGAGGCGACCGCCGAAGAGACCCCGCCGGCCGAGGCGTAAGCTTTGTCCAGCGATCAGCCCGTCACGCTCGCCGTCATCATCGGCGCGCACGGCGTGACGGGCGAGGTCCGTCTCAAGGTCTTCGCCGAGGACCTGTCGGTGCACCGCCAGTTCAATGGCGGTGCGCTGACGCTCAAGTCGGTGCGCGGCGGGCCCAACGGCACCATCGCGCGCTTCGCCGAAGTGGCCGACCGCAATGCGGCCGAGGCCCTGCGCGGCACCGAGCTGAGCGTTCCCCGCTCGGCACTGCCCCCGCTCGGCGAGGGCGAATACTACCATGTCGACCTGCTGGGTCTGCCGGCAGTCTCCGATGAAGGCGAGGCGCTGGGCAAGGTCGTGGCGATCGACGATTTCGGCGCGGGCGACGTGATCGAGATCGAGCGGCCGGCTGCCGAGGGCGAGAAGCCCAAGCGCTTCATGGTGCCGATGACTCCCGCCGCGGTGCCCGAATGGGATGCCGAGCGGCTCGTGGTGAGCGCCGCCTTCGTCGAATGACGAAGACTGCCGTCCTTTCCGACATCCACGGCAACCTGCCGGCCCTGATCGCGACCGTCGCCGATGCCGAGGCGCGCGGCTGCACGCGCTTCCTCAACCTGGGCGACATCCTGTCGGGCCCGCTTTGGCCCGCGGAGACTGCCGAATGGCTGATGGCGCGCGACTGGCCGACCATCGCCGGCAATCACGAACGCCAGGTGCTGACCCTGCCGGTGGAGCGGATGAACGCTTCCGATGCCTTCACCCGCGCCGCGCTTGGTTCCGAGGCGCTGGCCTGGATGGCGGCGCTGCCGGAGACGCTCACGCTGGATGGCATGTTCCTTTGCCACGGCACGCCGGCCAGCGACGTGACGCCGCTCACTGACACGCTGGAAGGTGACACCCTGCGCGTCGCCAGCGAGACGGAGCTGGCCGAGCGGCTGGCGGGGCAGGGGGCTCCGCTTGTCCTGTGCGGGCACACCCATGTCCCGCGGCTGCTCGCGCTTGCCGACGGACGCCGCGTGCTCAACCCCGGCAGCGTCGGGCTGCAGGCCTATGACGACGATCATCCGCGGCCCTACACGGTGGAGAATGGCGACCCGCTGGCACGCTATGCGGTGATCGACGGGCCGGAGATCAGCCTCCACGCCGTGGCCTATGATCACCTCGCCGCCGCCCGGAAGGCGGAAGCGGAGGGTCGCCCCGACTGGGCGATCGGGCTCGCCACCGGCCGGTTGGCTCGATAGCGTCGGGGCCCCAAAGTACACGAAGTACACGCCAGGAGGTGGTCCAGATCGATGCCGGCCGCTACCATGCTCCCGATTGACAAATTAAATCCCCTATGTTAGTGGGAATTATAGATGAGCAAGGCCCCCGGTCTCTCTCGAACCCCCACCGACCACCCGGTCTGGATGGCGCTTTCCCATTACACCATCGGCCCCGAGGACGCGGAACTGAGCTTCGCGCAGCGGCTCGCGCGCGAGAATGGCTGGAGCCTTGCCGAGGCCGATCGGGTGATCGAGGAGTATAGACGCTTCTGCTTCCTGGCGGCGACCGTGGACCATCCGGTCACCCCTTCCGACCAGGTCGACCAGGCCTGGCACCTGCACCTCACCTATACCCGCGACTACTGGGAGCGCTTCTGCCCCCAGGTGCTGGGTCGCCCCTTCCACCACGGCCCCACGGCCGGCGGGCGCGAGGAGGGGCATCGCTACTTCACCCAATATGCCGAGACGCTGCGCAGTTACGAGCGCGTCTTCGGCACGCCGCCCGCGGATCTGTGGCCCGACGCGGGGCGGCGACTGCTCGAGGACCACAAGGCGCGCCGCGTGCATCCGCGCGACGCATTCATCGTGCCCCGGAGGCCATTCCGGATCGCGCTGCCCGTAGCGTTCGCAGCGCTCTTCGTCCTGGTCCTGGGGCTCTTGTTGAGGAGCTAGGACTTTATGTCGCCCTTCGATCTTACCGGCGGGCCGTTTCTCCAACTCTATGGCGGGCTGCTGATCGTCACGATCCTCGCCGGTTTCCTCATCCCGCGCTGGATCCGGCCCGAAGGCCGCACCCCGCGCCGCATCGACACCGATGACCTTGCCTATCTCGCCGGCGGCAGCACCCGCTTCGCCGAGGCCGTCGCCACGCGCCTGCTCTCCACCAACCAACTGGCGATGGACGGCAAGAACAAGTTCACCCCCAGCCATCTCGGCAACGGAACCCCCGTGGAGCGTAGCGTGCTCGCGCTGCCCGACGGGGCGAGCTGGGGCATGGTCGAGGGAGCGGTCGGCCAGCATGCCGGCAAGATCCGCGAGCGGCTGATCGCCGGCGACCTGCTGATGGGTTCCGGCGAGGCGCTGCAGATGCGCTTCTTCCAGACCTTGCCCTACTTCCTTCTGATCGGCTTCGGCTACACCAAGCTGCTCATCGGCGAGGCGCGGGGCAAGTCGGTCGGTTTCCTGGCCATGTTCCTGATCGTAACGGCGATCTTCGCCTTCATCCGCTTCGCCGCGCTCGACCGGCGGACCCGCGCCGGGCACGAGGCGCTGGCGGAGGCACGCGAGCGCAGCGAGCGGATCCGGCGCGCGCCGGCGGGCGGCGAGACCGACCTTGCGGTGGCGCTGTTCGGCACCACGGTGCTGGTCGGATCGGACTGGGGCGCCTTCCACCAGATGCGCACCGCCAGCTCGGGCGGTGACAGCGGCACCAGCAGCAGCGGTGGTGGAGATGGCGGCGGTGGCGGAAGCGGCTGCGGGGGAGGCGGCTGCGGCGGGTGCGGCGGCTAACGCCGGATCGGCCTCTGCTCGGCCAGCAGGTTGCGGATGGTGCTGGCGGCGACGCCGGCCTCACCCATCGCGTGGCTGATCTGGTCGAGCCCCCGCGCCACGTCCCCGGCTGCGAACAGGCCGGGGACGCTGGTGCGTTGGTGATCGTCCACCTCGAGACACCCGTTCTCGTCCGCCCGGGCGCCGACCTGGATCGCCAGGCCGGAGCGGATCTTCGAACCCAGCGCCGGATAGACGCTGTCGAAGGCGAGGCGGCCCCCAGCGGTATCGAAGGCGAACCCGTCGCCTTCGATCGCATAGCCGCCGCACGGGCCGTCGATCCGGGCGATCCCGGCCGCGTCGAGCTTCGCGGTATCCTCCTCCGACAGGTCATGCGCCTCGGGTGCGGCCAGCGTCACGTCTGCGCTGTAGCCGCGCAGGAACAGCGCCTCGGCCATGCCGTGGCTGCCCGTGCCGATCACGCCGATCCGCTTGTCGGTCACCTCATAGCCGTCGCAGATCGGGCAATAGCGCAGCAACCCACGTGCCAGGGCCGCGTCGTGCAGGTCGCGCGGCATGTCCGGCCGGTTGTTCACCACGCCGGTTGCCAGCAGCACCGTCCGCGCCGCATGCTCGCGCTCGCCGACCCGCACGCCGAACCCGTTATCGAGCAGTCTCAGGCTCTCGACCTCGGCTAGTTCGCGGACGGCGCCGTACTTCTCCGCCTGGGCCAGCATCCGCGCGAGCAGTTCCTTGCCCGAGATGCCCTCGGGGAAGCCGGCATGGTTGCGAGTGCAGGGAATCTGCGCCGCCCGGCTCGATCCGCAATCGAACAGCCGGATGCCGAGATGGAACCGCGCCAGATAGATCGCGGCAGTGAGGCCGGCGGGGCCGCCGCCGATGATGATGCAATCGTCCATGCCGCGGCGAAGCGCTTGACGGGCAGGGTGGTTCCTTGACGGTGACGGAGGGTGTATATACACGGTGTATATACAGGAGGCGGTGATGGGCGAGGAATATCGCGCCAAGATCTTCAAGTCGGGCAATTCGCTGGCGTTGCGCCTGCCCAAGGCGCTTGGGCTGAAGGAAGGCGCAGAAATGCGCGTGCGCGAAGAGAGCGGCAGGTTCGTCCTCGAGCCTGCCGAGCAGGCGCCGCGCAAGATCGACGTGAGCAAGTTCGCCGGCAAGATCCCTTGGCTGAAACCGCTGACACCCGAAGAGCGCGAATTCGAGGATTCGCCACGTGACTGGCACCTGCTGCAAAAGCCGGAAGCGCAGTGAAGTATCTGTTGGACACCAACAGCTGCATCTATCTGCTGGCCGGAACCTTCCCGAACCTGACCCGACGCGTTTCGGAAATGCCGGAGGGGAGCCTGGCAATCTCGGTGATCAGCTATGCCGAGATGGCGCTGGGCACCCATAACGGCAAGCCTCCGGCGCCGGAACTGCTCGCGGCATTCGTTGAGGAGCTTCCGGTGGTGGATTTCGATCGCGCGGCCGCCGAATGTTATGCCCGGATTCCGTTTCGACGGGGAAGTTTCGATCGTCTCCTTGCCGCGCATGCCATTTCGCTAGGCGTGCCGTTGATCAGTCGTAATGAACGCGACTTCGCCGGCATCCCCGGCCTCGAAGTCGAGAACTGGACCAAATGACTTTCAACGCAACCGTCCTGACGCTTTACCCCGAGATGTTCCCCGGGCCGCTCGGCATATCGCTCGCGGGCAGGGGCCTGCGCGAGGGGCTGTGGAGCATGGAGGCCGTCCAGATCCGCGACTTCGCGACCGACAAGCATCGCTCGGTGGACGACACGCCGGCCGGCGGCGGGGCGGGGATGGTGATGCGCGTGGACGTGCTTGCCGCCGCGCTCGACAGTGTGGCCCCGGGTCGCCCGATCCTCGCGATGACGCCGCGCGGCAAGCCCCTGACCCAGGACCGGGTTCGCCAGCTTGCCCATGGGCCGGGAGCGGTGGTGATCTGCGGCCGGTTTGAGGGGATCGACGAGCGGCTGTTCGAGGCGCGCGAGATCGAGCAGGTCTCGATCGGCGACTATATCCTCTCGGGCGGCGAGATGGCGGCGCTGACCCTCCTTGACGCTTGCATTCGCCTCATTCCCGGAGTAATGGGCGCGCCTTCCAGCGGCATGGACGAGAGCTTCGAAACGGGGCTGCTCGAATATCCGCAATATACCCGACCTGTCGAATGGGAAGGGCGCACGATCCCCGAAGTGCTGCGATCGGGGGATCATGCGAAGATCGAGGCCTGGCGACGCCAGCGTGCCGAGATCGATACACGGTCACGGAGACCGGATCTTTGGGAGCGCCATGAGGGCGCTCGGATCCAGTCTCCCTCTGGCGCGCGGCGACGTAAACAGGACGACAAGAAATGAACCTGATCCAGACGCTCGAAGCCGAGCAGATCGCCAAGTTCAACGAGGCGAAGAAGATTCCGGAGTTCCGCCCGGGCGACACCCTCAAGGTCGGCGTGAAGGTCGTCGAAGGCGAGCGTACCCGCGTGCAGAACTATGAGGGCGTGTGCATCGCCCGTGCCAACAAGGGCATGGGCTCGAGCTTCACCGTCCGCAAGATTTCGTTCGGTGAGGGCGTCGAGCGCGTCTTCCCGCTCTATTCGCCGAACATCGACAGCATCGAGGTGGTTCGCCGCGGTGTCGTGCGTCGCGCGAAGCTCTATTACCTGCGTGGCCGCACCGGCAAGTCGGCGCGTATCGCCGAGCGCCGCGATCCGCGTCCGACCGAGGTCGCCGCGGCCGAGTAAGCTCCCGGCTTCACGGTATCGAAAAGGGCGCGGTGGCGATGGTCACCGCGCCCTTTTTCTATGCCTATTTCCCTCTCCCGCTTTCGCGGGAGAGGGAGGGAGCCGCGCAGCGGCGGAAGGGTGAGGGCCATGTTCGGCAAGGGAAATGCTCGCGTCCCGTCCAGGCCCTCACCCGCCTCGGCTTCGCCTCGTCACCCTCTCCCGCGAAAGCGGGAGAGGGAAAACCACCCGATCACCACCCTGATCCCGTCGAACAGCTTGTGGCGATGCTCCGCCCAGTCGCGCCCGTAGAAATCATCCATCGCCGTCCCCTTGCTCGACGCGCCGCCAGATCGAATAGGCGGTCGTCCCGTTGCCCGAGGCGCTGGCCGGCACGGCGTAGCGCAGCAGCCCGTCCTGCAGCACATAGTCGCGCACCTGCCGCCGGCCTTCCCAATTGGGGAAGGAAGCGCCCTCGATGTCGAAGATGAGCTGCTTCGCGTCCGCATCGATACGGACGCGGCCGAAATGTGTGCTGGAGCCGAGCGCGGCCCCGCGGAATTCCTCGGGCGTGCCGCGCGCCTTGTCGCCGGCGGCGAAGGCGGGGCGGTCGCGGCGGAAGATCTGCAGGCTGTAGCGTCCGGCCTTGTCGATGATCAGCAGGCCCAGCGGATGCTCGCCATAATTGGTCACCCGCCGCCCGTCGGCGAGAACCTCATAGGCCGAATCCATCACCCAGGTGCCGGTCAGGCCCGGCTCGCCGTCCTTCGCACGCGCGTCTCCGCTACCCGCCGCGGCAAGCATGCCGGCGGCGAGGATGAGCTGTTTCACCATCTCTCGTTCCTCCATGTAACCTGTCGAATCAGTTACATGGATGTGTTGCGGTGCTGAGTGTAACCTGTCAATGGAGTTTCATGAGCAGCGACGAACCTTCCGCCGAACTGCGCGACGGCTTCCATTTCCGGGGCGGGCATCCGGCGCTCGACCTGGTGGCGACGCGTACCGGCCGGCTGAAACCCGTGCAGCGCGAGTTGCTGGCGGAGCCGGGGGATCTCGCCCGCTGGCTGGTCGTGGCGGGCTTCACGGGCTCGCCGCTCGCCGCGACGCCCGAGGATCTGGAGCGGGCGCGGGTGCTGCGCGAGGCGATCCACGCGGTCGTCGATACCCGGCTCGCCGGTGGAGAGGATCCGCCGTCCGACATCGCCCAGGTCAATGCGGCTGCGGCAGGCGCGACGGCCGTGCCCCAGATCGGCGCGGATGGCCGTGCGCGGCTGCAGGGCGGCGTATCCGCGCTGCTAGCCACGCTGGCGGGGGAGGCCGCCCTGCTGCTCGGCGGCGATCAGGCCATGCGCATCCGCCGCTGCGAGGCGGACGGATGCGCGATGCTGTTCCTCGATACCTCGCGGAGTGGCGAGCGTCGCTGGTGTTCGATGAAGCGCTGCGGCAACAAGGCCAAGGTCGCCGAGTTCCGCAAGCGGCGGCAGGGAAGCGCCTAGTCCGCTGCCTGCAACAGGTCGCGCAGCTTCTTGGTCGTGTCGTGCCCCCTGAGCACCGACGTATAGCATTCGCGCACCACGCCCTGTGCACCCGGCGACATGCGCTCGTCGGCGAGCACCCGGTCGAATTCCTCCTTCAGATAGTCCTCGCCGCGCTCGATCTCGCTGAGGATCGCGTTGTCGCCGCCGCCTAGGGCCAGGCGGAAATCCTCCACCCGGCGATGGATCGTCGCCGCGGTCGAGCCGTATTCGGCCGGCGTGCCGCCCAGCTCGCGGCTCTTGGCCGAGAGCGCCTCGATCACGCGGCGGCGCTCGTCGGCCATGTCCTCGAAGAACTGGACGAAGCGGCCGGCATCGGCATGCTTCGCCGAATGCTCGTAACCGCGCACGCTGTCGATGGTGGTGACGATCAGGTCGTCGAGCTTGGACACGTCATGGTTGGTGGTCACGTGGGCTCTCCTCGCAAGTCATTGCAGGGAGAACCCCGCGCACCATCCGCGGGTTGCCGAAAATTGATGGTTAGCCAGGTATTTAGGCGTAGCTTACGATCTCGAACTCGGTGCCGTCATGGTCGAGGAAATAGAAGCGCCGGCCCGGATCGTAATCGGCGTGGTTGAACGGGACCAGCCCGGCCTTCATCACCCGCCGCTCGATATCGTCGAGATCGTCGACCAGGATGCCGACATGGTTGAGCGGCCGGCCCTTCTCGAAGGTCGCCTGGTCGGGCGTCTCGGGCGGGGTGTAGACCGCCAGATAGGTGCGCTCGTCGCCGACATGGATGGTGCGCCCGCCGTCGCGTGCCGGGCCTTCCCAGCGTACATGCCAGTCGAACAGGTCGCCGAGCAGCTTCGCTGCGCGCTCGGGGCTGCGGACGGTGATGTTCACATGCTCGATATAGGGCTGGGACATGGATTTCCTTTCCGGTTGGATGCCATGTCGCGAGCAGCTACAACCTCAACCTAAGTTGAGGTCAAGCGGGAAAATGCGGTGCGCGGGAACGAGCTTCTGACGATCGGCGAGCTGGCGACACGGACGGGCATCGCGGTGTCGGCGGTGCGCTTCTACGAGGGGAAGGGGATCGTCCATCCGATCCGCACCAGCGGCAACCAGCGGCGCTTCCTGCGCTCGGACATCCGCCGCATCTCCTTCGCGCTGATCGCGCAGCAGCTCGGCCTCACCCTGCCGCAGATCGCCGAGGAGCTGGGCAAGCTGCCCGAGGGGCGCACGCCGACCTCGGAGGATTGGGAGAGGATCAGCAAGGGCATCCGGGGGCGGATCGAAGTGCAGATCGCCCGACTCCAGCGCACGCTCGACGATCTCGACGGCTGCATCGGCTGTGGCTGCCTGAGCCTGAAGAAATGCGCGCTCTACAACCCCGACGACCGGGCGGCGGCGAACGGGGCGGGGCCGCGCTTCATCCTGGTCTCGCGCAAGGTGGCGTTGGGGCTGGATTGAACGCGTGGTTTTATTGCGGCCCTGCGCAAGATTCCTCCGGCCTGCCGCTTTACCCCGCGCCCGTACCTCGCGATAACGCGGCCCCAAGGAGATCGGGGTCTATGCGGAAATACTTGGTTGGGCTTGCAATGATGGGAGCGCCGCTGATGGCGAATGACGCGCTGGCGCAGACGAAGGACCTCACGCTCGAGCGCGTGTTCGCCAGCCCCGATCTGAACGGTCCGCAGCCGCGCGCGGCCAAGCTCTCGCCCGACGGCAAGTTCCTCACCCTGCTGCGCAACCGCGCCGACGAGAAGGAGCGGTTCGACCTCTGGGCGATGGACACGCGCACCGGCGAATGGCGGATGCTGGTCGATTCCAAGAAGTTCGGCACCGGCGCCGAGATGTCCGAGGCCGAGAAGATGCAGCGCGAGCGTGCCCGCATCGCCGGCACCAAGGGCATCGTCGCCTATGATTGGGCGCCGGACAGCAAGTCGGTGCTCGTGCCGCTCGACGGCGAACTCTACCGTGCCGGGCTGCACGGCAATGTCGCCAAGCTGCCCGCCAATGCCGGCCCCAAGCTCAATGCCGAGATCAGCCCGGCGGGCGGCTATGTCTCGTACGTGCAGGACCAGAACCTCGTCGTGATGGGCCTCGCCGGCGGCGCGCCCAAGCCGATCACCGATGACGGTCAGGGCACCGTTCATTGGGGCGAGGCCGAGTTCGTCGCGCAGGAGGAAATGGCGCGGTTCAAGGGCTATTGGTGGTCGCCGGACGACAAGCATGTCGCGGTCGAGCGGTTCGACGAGGCGCCGGTCGGCATCGTCACCCGCGCCGCGATCGGCGCCGAGGGCACCCAGCTGTTCCAGCAGCGCTACCCCAAGGCCGGCACGCCCAACGCGCTGGTTGATCTCTACGTCATGGACCCGTCGGGTGCCGGCAAGGTCAAGGTCGATCTCGGCGCCGACAAGGACATCTACCTCGCCCGCGTCGATTGGTCGAAGGACGGCAGGACGCTCTACGTCCAGCGCGAGAACCGCGAGCAGACGGTGCTCGACCTCCTCCAGGTCGATCCCGCCACCGGCAAGTCGGTCGTGCTGTTCAGCGAGAAGGCGCGTGCGAAGAGCTGGGTCAACCTGTCGAGCGCGCTGACGCCGCTCGATGACGGCAGCCTGCTCTGGTGGTCCGAGCGTGACGGCCATGGCCATCTCTATCGCTTCGCCAAGGGCAAGTTCGTCCAGATCACCAGGGGCGACTGGGAAGTCACCCCCGATGTCGTCGGGGTGGACGAGGCCAAGGGCCGCGTCTTCTTCCTCGGCAACAAGGACGGCGTGCTCGAGCGGCACCTCTATTCGGTCGACTACAGGAAGGGCGGGGCGATCACCCGGCTGACCGAGGCCGGCTGGTGGAACGAGGCGACGATGGATCCCTCGGGCACCCGCGCGATCGTCAAGCGCTCCAACCCGAACCAGCCGCCGCAGACCTATCTCGCCGACGCCAGCGGCAAGCGCATCGCCTGGGTGAACGAGAATGCGGTCACCGCCGCCGATCATCCCTACAGCGCCTATCTCGCCGGGCACCGCCAGCGGACGTTCGGCACGATCAAGGCAGCCGATGGCTCGACGCTCAATTGGGAGATGATTACGCCGAAGATGGAGCCGGGGAAGAAGTACCCGGTGTTCTTCCAGCATTATGGCGGCCCGCATTCGCAGACGGTGAGCAAGGCCTGGGGCGGCGCGCTCCAGCAGTATCTGGTCTCGCGCGGTTATATCTGGTTCCAGCTCGACAATCGCGGCTCGGCCAATCGCGGCGTCGATTTCGAGAGCCAGATCTGGCACGCGATGGGCAGCGTCGAGGTCGAGGATCAGGTCGCCGGAGCGAACTATCTGAAGACGCTTCCCTATGTGGATGCCGGCAAGGTCGTCACCTATGGCTGGTCGTATGGCGGCTACATGACGCTGAAGATGCTCGAAAAGGCGCCGGGCGTGTTCGCCGCGGGCGTGGCCGGCGCGCCGGTGACCAAGTGGGAGCTGTACGACACCCATTATACCGAGCGCTACATGGGCGACCCGACCAAGGTGCCCGAGGCATACAAGGCGTCGGACAATATCGGTGAGGCCGCGAAGATCGCCGATCCGATGCTGCTCATCCACGGCATGGCGGACGACAATGTCGTGTTCGAGAACAGCACCGCGATGGCGGCGACGCTGCAAAAGGCCGAAGTGCCGTTCGAGATGATGTTCTACCCCGGCCACACCCACCGCGTCGGCGGTCCGGGCATCAGCGTGCACCTGTGGAACACGATCCTCGACTTCCTGGAGCGGAAGACGGAGGCGAAGTAGCTCCATTACCCGATCCGTCATCCCCGCGCAGGCGGGGATCCAGGGTAACAAAGGGCATTGCTCTGCGACTCTGGATCCCCGCCTTCGTGGGGATGACGAAAGGGAGGAGGGGATGGCGAGAAGCCGGGCTTGGGAGGCTCGAGACAAAAAGTTTCACGCAGCGTCTCGCCACCGCAATTTTCTTCTGCTAGGGGCACGGTCATGCTTCGCACGCTGAAACGAACTAGCAAACGAATTACCGCGCGCCCGTAATGGGCGCCGACGCGGTATTCTCGCCGCGAAGCACAGGAATGCACTGGCATTCCGCCACTCTCTGACAGATAGGCGTCCTCGCGGAGTATCTGCGAGGTTCGGAAAGGAACGAAATGGGCTACCGTGTCGTCGTCGCAGGCGCCACCGGCAATGTCGGGCGCGAAATGTTGAACATCCTGGCCGAGCGGGAATTCCCGATCGACGACCTGGCGGTGCTGGCCTCGTCGCGCTCGACCGGCGATATGGTCGACTTCGGCGAGACCGGGAAACAGTACAAGATCCAGAACATCGAGCATTTCGATCCCACCGGCTGGGACATCGCGCTGTTTGCGATCGGCTCGGACGGCTCGAAGCTCCATGCGCCCAGGTTCGCTGCCGCCGGCTGCACGGTGATCGACAATGCGTCGCTCTACCGCATGGACCCGGACGTGCCGCTGATCGTGCCCGAGGTAAACCCGGAGGCGATCGACGGCTACAAGGCGCGGAACATCATCGCCAACCCAAACTGCTCGACCGCGCAGATGGTCGTCGCGCTCAAGCCGCTCCACGATGCCGCCAAGATCAAGCGCGTCGTCGTCGCGACCTACCAGTCGGTCTCCGGCGCGGGCAAGGCGGGCATGGACGAGCTGTTCGAGCAGAGCCGCAACATCTTCGTCGGCGACCAGGCCGAGCCGAAGAAGTTCACCAAGCAGATCGCTTTCAACGTGATCCCGCACATCGACAGCTTCCTCGACGACGGCTCGACCAAGGAAGAGTGGAAGATGGTCGTGGAGACCAAGAAGATCCTCGACCCGAAGATCAAGGTCACCGCCACCTGCGTGCGCGTGCCGGTGTTCGTCGGCCACTCGGAGGCGATCAACATCGAGTTCGAGGACGAGATCTCGGCCGCGCAGGCCAAGAACATCCTGCGCGAGGCGCCGGGCATCATGCTCGTCGACAAGCATGAGGACGGCGGATACGTCACCCCGATCGAGTGCGTCGGCGAATATGCCACCTTCGTCAGCCGCGTCCGCGAGGACTCGACGGTGGAGAATGGCCTGTCGCTCTGGTGCGTCTCGGACAATCTCCGCAAGGGCGCCGCGCTCAACGCGGTGCAGATCGCCGAGCTGCTCGGCCGCCGGCACCTGAAGAAGGCGTAGGCCCATGATAGCGGGCGGCTGCCGCTGCGGCGCCGTCCGCTACACCCTGGCGATGGACGCGCTTCCGGCCGTCTATTGCTGCCATTGCCGCGATTGCCAGACGGGTTCGGGCAGCGCCTTCGCCGAGCAGGCGCCGGTGCGCGAGGCGGTGCTGGCGGTCGTGGAAGGCGAGGTGGTGGACTTCACCTTGCCGACCTCCAACGGCGCCATCTCGCGCCATTTCGCCTGCGGCATCTGCCACACGCGGCTCTACAATGTGAACAGCGGCCGGCCGGGTCTTGCGATCGTGCGCGCCGGCACGCTCGACCGCAGCGACGAGCCCAGCCCGCGCCTGCATATCTGGACCAGTCGCAAGCAGCCCTGGATCGTGATTGCCGAGGACGTGCCGCAATGGCCGGAAAGCGCGCCACTTGAGGCGTTCGCGGCGTTGATGCTTCCCGGGGTATAGGCAGACCAGCTGTCCCCCGGCGGAAGCCGGGGCCCAGGGTTTCTCTGCCGTGCCGCTTTGGGCCCTGGCCCCCGGCTTTCGCCGGGGAACGGCTATTTAGAAGCTCGCCCAGGCGTCCGCATTGCCGACCGGCTTGGCCGGCACCGGCCGCGTGCTCGCCAGCGGCTTGAAGCTGCGCGGGGCGGACGCGCCGCGGCCGTCGCCGATGCGGAAGGTGCTGGCCTGAGCATCGAGCCGGCCGACCTGGTCGGTCAGCGCCCGCGCCGCCGCCGAGGTTTCCTCGACCATCGCCGCATTCTGCTGGGTCGCCTGGTCCATCGTGCCGATCGCGATGCTCACCTCGCTGATCGCCATCGACTGGGCCTGGTTGTCCGACGCGATCGTGCCGAGCAGCTGGTGCACTTCGCCGACCGTGTCGACGATGTCGGACAGCGCGCTGTCGACCCGCTCGACCGCGCCCTTGGCGGTCTCGACCTCGGCCTGGGTGACGGTGAGCTGGTCGCGGGCGCGCTTGGCTTCTTCCTCGGCGCGCATGGCGAGCGCGGAAACCAGGTCGGCGACCACCGCGAAGCCGCGGCCCGCTTCACCGGCGCGGCCGGCCTCGACCGCCGCGTTCATCGCGAGGACGCGGGTCTGGAAGGCGATCTTGTCGAGGCCCTCGATCACCGAATCGATGCCCTTGGCGCTGTCACTCACCCGGTTCATCGCCTGCACCGCTTCGTCGGCGGTGGCGCGGCCCGATCCGACCACCGCGATCGCCGCATCGGCGCGGGTGACGGTCTGGCCGGCCGCCTCGGCGGTGGCGTGCAGCCGCTGGTTCATCTGGGTCACCGCGGCCGAAGTCTCCTCCAGGCTTGCGGCATTGCCCTCGGTACGGCGGGCAAGGTCCTCGGAGGCGGCGGCGATCTCGGTCGAGCCGGTCTGGATCGCGCCGGTGCTCTCCAGCACCGTGCCGATCAGCTCGCGCAGGCTCGCCAGCGCCGCATTGTAGTTCCCGCCGAGCAGGGCGAAATCGGCCGGGAAGTCGTTGCCGACATCGGCGGTAAGGTCGCCGCCCGCGACACGCTCCAGCGCGCCGCCGAGCATCGCCATCGCGCGCTCGCGCTCGACTTCGCCGAGCCGGTGCTTCGCCTCGGCGGCCGCCTTGTCATTGGCGGCGACGCGGAAGCGCTCGAGCGCGCGGGCCATCTGGCCGATCTCGTCGGCGCTGCGATGCTCGGGCACAGTGATCGCGGCATCGCCGGCGGCGAGGTGCTGCATGGCTTCGGTCATCTGGGCGAGGGGGCGGAACATCGCGCGGCAGATCAGGAAGCCGATCACCGTGACGAGCAGGGTGATCAGCGTCGCGGCGATCGCCATCGAGCTGCGAACCGATTGAATTCCGGCCAGAACATCCGAGCGCGGGATGCCGACATAGAGTACGCCGACCACCTTGCCGCTGGCATCCTTGATCGGATCATAGGCAGTGAAGAAGGGTTTTCCGAGGATGTCGGCGGACCCCCGATACGGTTTCCCTTCGCCCAATACCGCATCCTTGGCCGGACCGGCCGCCAAAGGCGTGCCAACCGCGCGGCTGCCGTCGGGCTTGAGCACGTTGGTGGTGATCCGCGTATCGCCCGCGAAGATCGTCGCGGTGCCGCCGACCAGGGTCTTGATCTCGTCGACCGGCTGGGTCCAGCCGTTGAGCTTGTGCGTGCCGACATAGAGGTCGCCGCCCTCGGCGCGGAACCCGTCGCCCTGGTCGCGCAGCACCTTCCAGGCGACGCGCATGTTGGTCTCCTGGCGCTCGGCCGCCATGCGCTCGGCATCGGCGGTCAGCACCCGGTCGCTCAGGACATAGGTGGCCAGCGCCAGCAGCAACAGGCTGGCGATGGTGATGATCATGGTCTTGGTGGCAAGCGGCAGGTTGGCAAGTCGTTGGCGCATGGGAAATCTCGTTGGTCGGCGCCGGGCGACGCCGAAAAGTCGGAATTTCCATCATTATAGGGCGGTCGCAGGCAGCCGCGTGCCGGAGGCGAAGTTACGCTGGCGCAACAATTTGGATGGGGCGCAGTCCGCGCGGGGGATCAGCTGTCGCAGCTATAGTCGGGCGGGTAGATCGAGCGGCCGAGATCCTTGCGGACGCGGCGGGCCAGGCTGGTCGCCGCGCGGTTGCCGAGTTTCTCGGCATGGTCGAGCACATCGGCGAGCGGGCCGGAGCAGCCACCGACCTTGTTGAGCAGCGCGACCATGCGAGAGGCACGGACCGCGCCCTCCTCCGCGCTTTCCCGCGCCGGCAGGAACCAGCCGAGCTCCAGAGCGGGGCGGATGCGATCGTCCTGGCCGGCATATTTCTTGTCGATCGGATCGATCACCTGGGTGCCGAGCAGGATCGCGCCCGCGGCGGCGGCCATGGTGCCCACGCGCGAGGGACCTTTGCTCACCCGGTCGGGATCGGGCATCGCATAATAGCTGAGCAGCAGCGCGGCGAGCGCGCGGGCGCTCTGCCGGTCCTCGACCAGCGCCAGCGCGTCAGGATCGACTTCGATCCGATCGACCCGGGCGCGGGCAAAGGCGCCGCGCTCCTCCGCGGGGATGGTGGCAAGGGTGAAGGGTGCCTCGCCCGGCACCAGCTCGTGCAGCGCGACGTCGAGCTGTTCGATGGGGGCAGGGCGCATCGGCGCCGCAGCACTCAACACGAGCGCGGCGGAAACCATGGCGAGCATCTTGATCCGCATCTGCATTCCCCCTCTTCGTCGCCCGGTCCTATCCTGAATCGGCGCGCAGGACGAGACGGCGTGGCATCCTGGAAGCCGCAGACATTCTTTACCGGGAATTGACTGATCGAGGTTAGACAGATGCGTTCACTGGGGTGGGTCGCGTCGCGTGGTGGAAACGAGCAATGCCGGATTGGCCCCGGTGCGGGGCAAGGCGCGCATCGATGTGCTCGACATGCTGCGCGGGATCGCGATCCTCGGCATCTTCTTCATCAACGTGCCCTATATGGCGGCGAGCGTCTGGACCTTCTCGGCCGATGTCCGGCTGATCGGCTGGACCGCGGCGGACCGCGACGCCTGGGTGCTGATCAACCTCTTCCTGGCCGGCACGCAGCGCTGCCTGCTCGAATTCCTGTTCGGCGCCGGCATGATGGTGCTGGCGCGCAAGGCGATGACGCCGGACGGGCCGGTGGCGGTCGCCGACCTCTATTATCGCCGCAACCTGTGGCTGCTGGCGTTCGGCCTGTTCGACGTGTTCGTGCTGCTCTGGCCGGGCGACATCCTCCACATCTATGCGCTCGCCGCGCTGTTCCTCTTCCCGTTCCGCACGCTGGGGCCGAAGACTTTGGTGGTGCTGGGCCTGGGCTGGGCAGTGCTCACCGGCATCGGCATCCCCGAATATGGCGCGCGCGAATATGCCGAGCGCACCGTGCTGGTGCAGCAGGTGGCGCAGGGCGAGCCCGCCGCGCTCGCCGAATGGCGCAAGCTCTCCGCCCATGTTCCCGACGCCAAGCTCGTCGCGCGCGAGCATGCCGCGCATCAGGGCGGCTTGCTGCCCTATGCCAAGGAAGCGTGGAACTACTGGAGCTATCTCGCCAGCAACTGGCTGATCTGGGACGTGCTGGAGGCGTTCTGCACGATGCTGATCGGCATCGCGCTGTGGAAATGGGGCGTGATCCAGGGCCAGCGCAGCGCGCGCTTCTATCTGTGGCTGCTCGCCTGCGGGTACGGCTTCGGCGTGGTCGCCCGCGCCTGGGGCATTTCGGAGACGTTGAGCTTCATCGCCGGCCCGCGCACGCTTTGGATCACCGGCGAGTTCGCCCGGATCGCGATCGGCCTGGGGCATCTCGCCCTAGTCAATCTGCTGGTGAAGGGCCGCGCCGGAGCCGCGCTGCTGGCGGTGTTCAAGGCGCCCGGCCGCATGGCCTTCTCGCTCTATTTCCTCGAGCAGGCGGTGGGGAAGTACATCCTGTTCGCGCCCTGGGGCCTGCTGCCCTGGGGCCGATATGGCTGGGCGGAGTCGGCCCTGGTCTCGGCGATCGGCATCGTGCTGCTGGTCGGTTTCGCCAACTGGTGGATGCGCTACTTCGTCAGCGGCCCGCTGGAATGGGCGTGGCGGAGCCTGGCCTATGTGCGGTGGCAGCCGTTGGTGCGGGTGAGGGGCGATACTTCCGGGACATCCCGCGCCGTCGCGGCTTAGTCGCTCCCCTCCCTGTAAGGGAGGGGTTGGGGGTGGGTTGCGACCCCGGCGTATGCCGGGGGCGCCCAGCGAGCCGGTGGGTGAAAGAGAAAAGGCCGGGCATCGAGCCCGACCTTTTCTAACCCACCCCTGGCCCCTCCCTTTCAGGGAGGGGAAGGGTAGAGCCCTAGTGCCCCGCCGCGGCCGGATCGTTCTCCACCTTGCCGCCCGGCTTCTGGAGCAGCACCACCAGCGGCACGCTGACCGCCGTCACGATCGCCATCAGCCAGAAATCGTTGAGATAGGCGATCATCGCCGCCTGGCGGTTGACCTCGGCATCGACCATGCCGGTGATCATCGCGCCCTGCGCACCCAGCTGCTGCATGATCACGCCCATGCCGTTCATCGTCTGGGTGGTGACGTGCTCGCCCAGATACTGGTGGCTGCGCTGGATGTTCTGCGCAAGGATCGCGCTCACCGCCGAGATGCCCACCGACGCACCGATATTGCGGGTCAGGTTGAGCAGGCTCGACCCTTCGGTGCGGAAATGCGGGGGCAGGCCGGCAAAGGCGAGGCCGTTGAGCGGCATGAACACCAGGCCCAGGCCCAGGCCCTGAATGAAGCCCGAGAGGATGAAGGGCGTGCTGCCCATCTCGATCGTCCAGCCCGACATCTCCCAGAGCGAGACCGCCGCGATCGCCAGGCCGATGCCCACCGACCAGCGCGGATCGAGCCAGCCGCGCTGGATCAGCTGCGCACCCGCGAACATGGTGATCACCACGCCCACGCCGCGCGGCATGAGGAGCAGGCCGGTGTCGAACACCGAATAGCCGTACAGGCTCTGCAGCATCGGCGGCAGCAGCGCCATCGTCGCCATCATCACCAGGCCGATCACCATCATGAAGAAGATGCCGGTGACGAGGTTGCGGTGCTTCCACAGCTCGCGCTCGAACATCGGGTTCTTTCCGGTGAACAGATGGACGAAGAACATCCACAGCGCGACGACCGAGACGAGCATCTCGACCCAGATCTCGGTCGAGGAGAACCAGTCCTGGTCCTGCCCGCGGTCGAGCATCAGCTGGAGCGAAGCGATGCCGATCGCCAGCAGGCTGAAGCCGAACGCATCGAACTGGCGCTTGCGGATCGGGCGCGAGGGCAGGAGCCACCACAGGATGGCGAAGCAGACCACGCCGACGGGAAGGTTGACGTAGAACACCCAGCGCCAGTTGAAATTGTCGGTCAGGTAGCCGCCGATCAGCGGGCCCATGATCGGGCCGACCATGATTCCCATGCCCCAGATCGACATCGCCTTGGGCTGGTCCTCGGGCTTATTGATGTCGAGCATCACCGTCTGGCTCAGCGGGTTGAGGAACGCCGCGGTGATGCCCTGCAGGATGCGGAAGGCGACCATCTCCTCCAGGCTCTGCGCCGCGCCGCACAGGGCGGAGGCGATGACGAAGCCGACGGTGGAGATCAGGAACAGGTTGCGCGAGCCGATCCGGTCGGACAGCCAGCCGGTGATCGGGATCGCGATGGCCGAGGCGACGATATAGCTGGTCAGCACCCAGTTGATCGTGTCGCGCGTGGCGCCGAGCGACGCCTGCATGTGCGGGATGGCGACATTGGCGATCGTCGTGTCGAGGATCTGCATGATCGTCGCCATCATCACGCCGAGCGTGAGCAGGCCCCGGTACTTCACGGGCAGGGCAGCGCCGCCCCCGCTTGGGGGCGCAGCTTGCGGGCGGGGAGGCGTGGGGGGAGACGCCTCACCCGCCCTGGTGGCGCGGCCGGGGGCAGCCGTCGCCATGTTACTTGCAGGCGCCGCTGAAGATCACCTTCACATCGGCCGAGAGGCCGGCGATCAGGGCGCGCTGGCTCTTCTCGTCGATCGCGATGCGCACCGGCACGCGCTGGGTGACCTTCACCCAGTTGCCATTGGCGTTCTGCGCCGGGAGCACCGAGAATTCGGAGCCGGTGCCGGCGCCCATCGACTCGACATGACCCTTCAGCTCCAGCCCGGGATAGGCATCGAAGCTGACCATCGCGCACTGGCCGACCCGCATCTTGTTGAGGTCGGTCTCCTTGAAGTTGGCGTCGATCCAGGCCGGCTTGTCCGAGACGATCGTCACCGCGGCGAGGCCGGTGATCATCTGCTGGCCGACCTGCAGGCTCTTGGTCTGGCTGACGATGCCGCTCACCGGCGCGACCACGGTGGTGCGCTGCAGGTCGAGTAGCGCCTTGTCGAGCTGGACGCGGGCGGCGGCGATCGCCGGGTTCTCGCCCGGGACCGCGGCGCCGGTGGCGAGCTTGGCGCGCGCCTCGCTCGCGCTCGCCTGCGCGTTGAGCAGCTGCGCGCGCGCCTGCTCCAGTGCATGCTCCGCCGACTGGAAATTGGCGCGGGTGGTGAAGCCCTGCTTCATGAGGGCAGACTGCCGCTCGTAATTCTCCTGGGCGTTCTGGATCGCGTCCTGCGCCGCCTGGATGTCGGCGCCCTTGCCCTGCGCGCTCACCTGGTCGGTGTTGAGCTGCACCTGCGCCGCGGCGATCGCGGCCTGGGCCTGGGCGACGGCGATCTTGTAGGGCTCGGGATCGATGCGGAACAGCACGTCGCCGGCCTTGACCGCCTGGTTCTCCTTCACGCCGACATAGACGATGCGGCCGCCGACATCGGTCGAGACCGAGCTCTTGTCCTGCTGGACATAGGCATTGTCGGTCGAGACGCTGTTGCCGCCGGTGAAGTAGAAATAGCCGACGATCGCCAGCAGGATCGCCGGCACGCCGAACATCAGCAGCGGGCGCAGCAGGCCGCGCTTCGGCTTTGCCGGGGCCTCGGGCGCCTCCGGGACGGTGGTGCCTTCGGTCGGGATGGTGATCTTGGTCTCTTCGGACTTCTCGATCTTCGGATCTGCGTCAGCCATTTGCGGCCTCATTGCCCTCTTGGAGATTGTTCAGATTGTCGCGGATCGCCTCGAGCGCTCCGGTGAGTTGCTCGCGTGCCGCGGGGCTCAGCCCCTGCAGCGTCTCTTCCATGAAGACGCCCGCCAGCTCCTGGAGATCGTCGAGCATCGGACTGGCCTTTTCGGTCAGGTGGATGCGCCAGGCGCGGCGATCGGCGGGATCGCGGCGGCGCTCGACCAGGCCGGATTCCTCCAGCCGGTCGATCATCCGGCAGGCGGTGATCGGCTCGACCTCCAGATGCTCGGCGAGCTGGCCCTGGTTCAGCCCGGGATGCCGGTGCAGCGTCTTGAGCACGCGCCACTGGGCCACGCTCGCGCCACTGCTGCGCGCCCGCTCGTCGAAACGGCGGCGCAGCAGGCGAGCGGTATCGCTCAGCAGGAACCCAAGACTCTCGGCCATAGCGCGCACATAATAAGCATGCTTATCTATTACAATCTGTTGCTGGCGTGCGTTGTGTGGTGGGGCAGTTGCATGACGTGCAATCGGGGCCCGCTATCGCCTTAACGCCGTCATCCCCGCGAAGGCGGGGATCCAGAGTGGCGAAGCGACGTACTATGGGACTCTGGATCCCCGCCTTCGCGGGGATGACGGAGAGAGGTAGAAGGAACTGAGGAGAGGGACATGGCAGAGGAAATGACCGGCGGCTGCCAGTGCGGCCGGGTGCGCTATGTGGCGCAGGTGGCGGACGACGAGGCCTATCTCTGCCATTGCCGCATGTGCCAGCGCGCCACGGGCGGCGTCTCGATCGCGTTCAAGAACATGCCCAAGGCGGATGTTCGCTGGGAGACCGAGCCCGATCGCTACGCTTCCTCGCCGATCGCACGGCGCGGCTTCTGCCGGGAATGCGGCACGCCGCTCACTTACGAAGCGCATGGCCATCCCTATATGGACCTGACCGTCGGCAGCTTCGACGCGCCCGGCCGCTTCGTGCCCACCGAGCATTCGGGGTGCGAGAGCTGGCACCGGGCGTGGCTTGACACGAGCCGCCTGCCGGCATCACGGACCGACGAGAACCCGAGCCTCGTCAAACGCTGGATGGACAAAGTTGGCCGACTTCCCGACTGAGACGCACCGCTTCCAAAGCTTCGACGGCACCGAGCTGGCCTGGACCGAGATGGGGCAGGGCAGGGATGCGGTGCTGATCCACGGCTATGCCTCGACCGCGGAGATCAACTGGATCCGCTATGGGCACGCCGCCAAGCTGGCCGAGAAGGGCTTCCGGGTGATCATGCCCGATCTGCGCGGGCATGGGATGAGCGCGGCGCCGCACGACGCGGCCAGCTATCCGCCCGACGTGACCGCGCGCGACGGCCTGGCACTGGTCGAGCATCTCGGGCTCACCGACTATGACCTGGGCGGCTATTCGCTCGGCGCGCGCACCACGGTGCGCATGATCGTCGAGGGCGGCGCCACGCCGCGCAAGGTGATGCTCGCCGGCATGGGTCTGTCCGGCCTGGTCGCCGCCTCGCGCACCGGCACCTATTTCCGCCGCATCCTCACCAATCTCGGCAGCTTCGAGCGCGGCTCGAGCGAGTGGTTGACCGAGGCGTTCCTCAAGACCTCCAAGGCCGATCCGCTGGCGCTGCTGCCGGTGCTCGACACCTTCGTCGACACGCAGGAAGCGCATCTGCAGCGGCTGACCGAGGAGACCCTGGTGGTCGCCGGGGTGGAGGACGATCACAACGGCTCGGCGCACGAGCTGGCCGACCTGTTGCCCCACGCCACTTTCGTCGAGATTCCCGGCAACCACATGAGCGCCGTCACCCGGCCCGAGCTGGGGCGCGCCATCGCGGATTTCTTCGCGGCTTGACCGGCTGGCGGGGCGCGAGCATCGTCCCGCCATCCAGAAAATCCGAGGGGAATCCGTTCAAATGATCCGCACCGGCATTTCGATGCTCGCGCTTGCCTCGCTGCTCGCCGCCGCCCCGCTGGGCGCGCGCGGCCGCGACGGCGACACCGTCCAGGCAGCACCCACCGCCGCCGAGGCCAAGGCCTTCATCGCCGATGCCGAGGCGAAGCTGTTCGCCCAGGGCGTCGTCGCCGCCCGCGCCGACTGGGTCTACAACACCTTCATCACCCAGGACACCGAGGCGATGACCGCCCGCGAAGGCGCGGCGCTGACCAAGCTCCAGGTCGATCTCGCGCTCCAGGCGGCCAAGTACAGCAACGTCGCCGGGCTCGATTACGACACCGCCCGCAAGCTCGGCATGCTCCGCAACAAGATCGTGCTGCCGGCGCCGACGCGCGCGGGTGCGGCGGAAGAACTGTCCGGCCTCTCGGCCAAGATCACCGGCATCTACGGCGCCGGCAAGGGCACGCTCGACGGCAAGCCGATCAACGGCAGCGACATCGAGGCGGCGATGGGCGAGGTCCGCGACCCCGCCAAGCTCAAGGAGATGTGGGTCAGCTGGAACGACAATGTCGGCGCGCCCATGCGCCCTGACTATGCCAAGCTGGTCGGCATCGCCAATGACGGCGCCAAGGGTCTGGGCTATGCCGATGTCGGCGCGATGTGGCGTTCGGGCTATGACATGGACCCGGCCGCCTTCGCGGCGCTGACCGACAAGATCTGGGACGACCTCAAACCGCTCTACGTCGCGCTGCACACCTATGTGCGCCACAAGCTCAACGAGAAGTACGGCGACGCGGTCCAGGCCAACAAGGGCCCGATCCGCGCCGATCTGCTCGGCAACATGTGGGCCCAGGAATGGGGCAACATCTACGACATCGTCGCCCCGCCGGGCACCGGCAGCGTCGGCTATGACGTGGGCGAGCTGCTCAAGGCGAAGAGCTACGATCATCTCAAGATGGTCCGCGCGGGCGAGGGCTTCTACTCCTCGCTCGGCTTCAAGCAGCTGCCCGAGACCTTCTGGCAGCGCTCGCAGTTCGTGAAGCCGGCCGACCGCGAAGTCGTCTGCCACGCCTCGGCCTGGGACATCGACAATGTCGACGATCTGCGCATCAAGATGTGCATCAAGGTCAATGCCGACGACTTCGTGACCATCCACCACGAGCTCGGCCACAATTATTACCAGCGCGCCTACAACAAGCAGTCGCCGCTGTACCTTGATGGCGCGAACGACGGCTTCCACGAGGCGATCGGCGACTTCATCGCACTGTCGATCACGCCCGACTACCTCGTCCAGATCGGCCTGCTCGACAAGGGCCAGGTGCCCAGCGCCGACAAGGACATCGGCCTGCTCCTCCGCCAGGCGATGGACAAGGTCGCGTTCCTCCCCTTCGGCCTGCTCGTCGACAAGTGGCGCTGGGGCGTGTTCTCGGGCCAGATCCCGACCAATGGCTACCAGGCCGGCTGGGACAAGCTGCGCCTCCAGTATCAGGGCATCGTGCCCCCGGTGGCGCGCGACGAGAGCAAGTTCGATCCGGGCGCCAAGTTCCACATCCCGGCGACCACGCCGTACACGCGCTACTTCCTCGCGCGGGTGCTGCAGTTCCAGTTCTACAAGGCTGCGTGCGACCAGGCCGGCTGGAAGGGCCCGCTCCACCGCTGCTCCTTCTACGGCAACAAGGAAGTGGGCGCGAAGCTCGACAAGATGCTGGCGATGGGCGCGTCCAAGCCCTGGCCGGACGCGCTGCAGGAATTCACCGGCTCGCGCGAGATGTCGGGCAAGGCGATGGCCGAATATTTCGCCCCGCTGAAGAAGTGGCTCGACCAGCAGAACAAGGGCCAGACTCAGGGCTGGTAATCATTCGAGGGGCGGGCCGCTGGCTCGCCCCTCTTTCGTTCAGGGAGTTCCGGACATGCTCAAATATGCGCTCGCGCTCGCCTCGGTTGCCGTGCCCCATATGGCAATGGCTCAGTCCGCACCGGTGGACGGCCCCGTGGCGGTGGAGATCGTCTCCGCCGGCCAGGTCAAGGTGCCGGCCAACCGCTTCCGCTTCTCGGTGAAGGTCACCGGCAAGGGCGCGGACGAGAAGGCGGCGGAGGCTGCGCTGGCGGCGAACCGCGCCAGGCTGGTGGCAGCGCTTGGTGCGAAGGGCATCCGCGAGGGCCAGCCGCTCACCGGCGCTGCCTCCAATCCGCTCGCCAGCCTGTTCGGCGCCTTTACCGGGCGCGGCAAGCCGAGCTTCTCGCTCGGCACGCTGGAGGATGGCGAGAAGCCGCAATCGACGGCGAGCGAGACAGTGTTCTTCGATGCGCCCAGCAGGGCCGCTGCGACCGCCGCCAAGCCTGTGGCGGAGGCAAACGGCGCCAGGATGGATGACGATGTGATCGCGCTGCTCGACGACTATGTCGGCCCGACGCGCCAGGCCAAGGCGGACGCCATCGCCAAGGCGCGCGGCGAGGCGGCAGCCTATGCGTCCGCGCTGGGACTGCGCAAGGCGTCGATCGTGCGGATCAGCGAGAAGCAGGACATGGTCGCCGGCTCGATGAGCTTCTTCCTCGAGCTGATCGGCATGTTCGCCAACAAGCCGGGCGCCGGCTCCGATAGCGTGACGGTGAACGCCAACCTGTCGGTGGAATTCCAGCTCAGCCGCTAGAGAACCGGTTCGGTTGGTAGAACGAGGGGCGGCCCGAGACCTGGCAAGGAAGACCGGACCGGCCCCGTTTTCAATCCTCCCCCTTTTGAAGGGGGAGGATTGGGCCGGTCGGAGAAGGTCCGTCAGCACAGCGATCGCGTGCCGCAATCCGCCTGGATCAGGCGCAGAGGCGGCTGGAGCAATGCGTGCTGTTCTCGTTCCAGAATGTGAGAAACAGCGACGGAAGGTAGTCCGGGGGACCGTCCGGTCCGAGGCATGTATCGCCGCCGACATCCGATTCGAAGCATTGACGCGCCGCGTCATAGTCTTCGGGATTGGCGTTGATGCACCGAGTGGCGATGGTCTGGCATTGCGCGTAGGAAAGATTGTCCGCCTTCGATGCCGTCGTGGTCACCAGCATCAGCGGTATCGAAAGGGCTGCCACACCAAGCATTTTCATAGAAGCACTCCTGCCTGACCGAAGGGTTTCGGTCAGTGGAGTTTTGCTCATCTTTCAGGTGGGGCAACAAGTGTGCCGGGCCGTTTCGGACCATTATGTCCTGTCGCCCGTCACGCTTCATGATTCCTGGGGGGCTTCCCCGTCCGGGATCATGTTCTCGTCGATGATCTGCGCATCCCACTCCGCCGAACTGTCGGTGCCGTCGGGCTGGTGCGCGCGCGGTGCTTCGGCTTCGGGCTGCTTCTCGGGATCGATCATCGCAGGTCTCCTAAAAGGCTGGATGCATGATACCATGATGTGCCGCCATTGTAGACCGTTCAGCCCTCGTTTTGATGCCCCGGGCTGCAAGCGCCTTTCTGGCGGCCTGCGCCGAATAGGTGTCGGAAGGGTCCTCGTCGCCCAGTTCGGCTTCCGCGACCGGGGTCGCGCGGATCAGCGGTACGGAGCCGAAAGCCACTCCTTCGATACTCCGGCCGTCGCGGCTGAGAATGATATGGGTCAACGGGCGATAGTCGTCGGCGAGCCCGCAAAACAGAATTGCCCCATGTGTATCGACGTCCTGGGCTGTCTCGAAGTCGCCCGAGACGAAATCGCCGATGTCGATCAGCGCCTTCGCCCAACTTTCGACCTGTTGGGCATCCAGCGCTTCCCCATCTTCGAACTCCATGAAAAGCTCGCATTGCGAGCCGTTCTCCGGCTCCGCGATGCCGGCCCAGGGCGTGGAGAGGCCATCGGTCGCGAGCGTGAGCCCCTCCGCGGTGCTGATGACGTACACGCGTCGATGCGGTCCGCCCCATTCCGTCTGATTGTGGTCGTTCGTCTCGCTGCGATCGGAAACGAAATCGGGGGCAAGCACACCTTGCGTTTGCCAGAAGGCCCGTCTCGCCGCGGCAGCAGCCTCGTAGATAGGATCGTCCGGCCCCCGCGGGACGATCGCCGGGTCGAATTCCGTGTCCAGCGTCAGTTGGCCAGCCTGGGCACTCCATCGGATCGTGACCTTGTTGAACCTCTCGGTCGGCGCTCCCGCCAGCCTTTCAACCACGTCGCTGATCGTGTCGCCGGTGGCGCTGTCGTCCAGGCCGGTCACATACTTGCCCTCGGCGTTCCGGTAGCCGCCCTCACAAGTCGAAACTGCGGCTTGCAGCGGGGTGGCGATCCATTCGCCGCTGACGGCACCCGGCGGCGCCTTGTCCAGGACGATCTCCAGGTCCGCGATTGCATCGGCGAGCGTGTAGGACATCGCATTCTCCCTTCCGGGGGAAGCTTAACCCGGCGCCCACCCGTGGAGGCGGCAGATGTCTCCGATACGGATCAGCATTGCCGCCCCGTCGTACGGGCATCCCGGTGATCGCGCGCTCGATCAGCGGAACGGCGGTTCGTTGAACGCCCGCAGTTTGCGCGAGTGGAGGCGGGGGCCTTCGCGGCGCAGTTCCTCGCAGGTCTCGATGCCGATCTTGAGGTGCTCGGCGATCGCGCGCTCGTAGAAACGATTGGCCTGCCCCGGCAGTTTCAGTTCGCCGTGGAGCGGCTTGTCCGAAACGCAGAGCAGCGTCCCGTAGGGGACGCGGAAGCGATAGCCCTGCGCGGCCAGCGTGGCGCTCTCCATGTCGATGCCCACCGCGCGGCTCAGCGAGAAGCGTAGCGCCGACTTGGAGTAGCGCAGCTCCCAGTTGCGGTCGTCGGTGGTGACGATCGTGCCGGTGCGCAGCCGCTGCTTCAGTTCCTCGCCCGACTGGCCCGAGACCGTCTCGGCCGCCCGGGCGAGTGCGAGCTGGACTTCGGCGATGGCGGGGATCGGAATCTCCGGCGGCAGCACGTCGTCCATGATATGGTCGTCGCGCAGATAGGCGTGGGCGAGGACATAGTCGCCGATCCGCTGGCTCGGGCGCAGGCCGCCGCAATGGCCGATCATCAGCCAGGCCTCCGGACGCAGCACCGCGAGGTGATCGGTGATCGTCTTGGCGTTGGACGGGCCGACGCCGATATTGACCAGCGTGATGCCCGTGCCGTCCCTGGCCATCAGGTGATAGGCCGGCATCTGGTGCCGCCGCCACGCCGAGGTGTCGTTGAGCAGCCGGTCGGTATCGTCTCCCGCCTCGACCAGGATGCCGCCGGCGCCCGAGACGCCGGTGAAACGGGAGCCTTCGCCGAGCTGGTCGACCGCCCAGCGGACGAACTCGTCGACATAGCGGTGATAGTTGGTGAACAGGATGTACTGCTGGAAATGCTCTACCGGCGTGCCGGTATAGTGGCGCAGGCGGGCCAGCGAGAAATCGGTGCGGAGGCCATCGAACAGCGCCAGCGGGCGGGTCTCGTCCACCGACATCCACAGCCCGTCGGCGATCTCGTCGCCGATATGCGCCAGTTCGGTCGCCGGGAAATGGCGGCCCAGTTCGGTTACCGAGATCTGGTCCATCGCCGCGATATGGCCGGGATCGAGCACGTACGGGAAGGGGATCTCCTGCCGCCCGGTGACGGCATGGACCTCGACGTCATAGTCCTCGATCAGGAAGGTCAGCTGCTCGGTGAGGTAGCGGCTGAACATCGCCGGTCGGGTGACCGAGATGCGATACTCGCCTTCCTCGACCAGCCGGCCGAACGAGCGGCGCGGGGTAGGGCGGTTGCGATCGGTGCCGCCGCGATAGGTGAGGCGCAGCTCGGGATAGGCGAAGCTGCCGTCCGTCCGGTCCTCGGGGCTCGGCGGCGTGCCTTCGTTGATATAGCGATTGAGGGCGGCTTTGAGGCGATCGACCGAGGCGTTGTAGAGGCGCTCGAGATCGGCGACGATGTCGGATGCTTGAGTCATCTTGCAGGGCTAGTGCCCAAAGATGACGCTGGCAAGACTGCCCTTCAAAAGCCCCTCTCCTTCAGGGGAGGGGTTGGGGTGGGGCAGTGCGGCGGGCGACGGCTCTGCGAGACATCCCCCACCCCCAAACCCCTCCCCTGAAGGGGAGGGGCTTTCAGAGGTTACTTCTTCGCCTTGGGCGCCGGTTCCTTGTCGCCGCCCAGCTGGGTGGCGGCATAGGCGGCACCGCCCACGGCGGCCGCGACGCCCGCAGCGATGCCCGCCGCTGCGATCGGGTGCTCCTTTACCGCGGTGACGGTGGCATCGACCGCGTCGCCGATCGCTTCCTGCGCCTGGGCGAGGAAGCTCTTCGCGTTCTCGGTCGCTTCTTCCAAAGTCGTCGGCGTAGCGTTGGCAGTTTCGGTATCGGCCATGACGGTCCCTTTCTGAAGTGCTCGCCGAATCAACTCCGGCGAGCCTCCGACGGTTCCGTTACGCCACCGTGTTCAGATCACAACTTGCCGAGCAGATAA
>Ga0102592_1000926_pt1 | contig 38691 bp, 38 predicted proteins | sample AraplaCol_mMF_r2_FD_76861 | JGI IMG/M metagenome (GOLD analysis project Ga0102592, IMG submission 76861) | Arabidopsis root microbial communities from North Carolina, USA - plate scrape MF_Col_mMF_r2 (SPADES assembly) (version 2) | ecosystem: Host-associated > Plants > Roots > Endosphere...
TGGATGCTCCACTTCGAACAATGTCTGGCTCTTCGCTGGGGAATTGTGCCACAAGGCTCGTTTCCTAAGAAGTAAATATATTCGATTCAACCACGTGGTTTTAGGCCTGTGGTGTTTGTGCAACATCGGTCTTGCGGCGCCTGCAAACCCTTGTCCTGTATGGGTTGCAGGGCATCGGGGGTGAGCGCGTGGTGCGCCGGCGGGGGCCGTGGAGGGGTGGTTCCGGCGGGGGCGGGAAGGGGTTCCGCGCGTGATAGAATGCCATGTTCGCCCGTCGCCGGCATGGCCACTTCATGCCGGCAGATTCACGGGCTTCATTTGCTTAAACCCGCCGCATAAACCACGCCGCAATGGATCAATTCGCCAAAGAAACCCTTCCGGTCTCGCTGGAAGAGGAAATGCGCCGCTCATACCTCGATTACGCAATGAGCGTTATCGTGGGGCGCGCGCTTCCCGACGTCCGGGACGGCCTCAAGCCGGTACACCGGCGCGTGCTCTTTGCGATGCATGAGCTGAATAACGACTGGAACCGGGCCTATAAGAAGTCGGCGCGTATCGTCGGCGATGTGATTGGTAAGTATCACCCGCACGGAGATACTGCCGTCTATGACACGATCGTCCGCATGGCGCAGAATTTTTCGCTGCGCTATATGCTGGTCGACGGCCAGGGTAACTTCGGTTCGGTGGATGGAGATAACGCGGCGGCGATGCGTTATACCGAAATCCGCCTGGCGAAGATCGCCCATGAAATGCTTCACGATATCGACAAGGAAACTGTCGATTTCGAACCGAACTATGACGGTTCGGAGAAAGAGCCCGGTATTTTGCCGGCGCGAATCCCGAATTTGCTGATCAATGGTTCGTCGGGTATTGCCGTGGGTATGGCAACGAATATCCCGCCGCATAACCTCAATGAGGTTGTCGACGCCTGTCTGCATCTGCTCCGTAATCCCGATACCACGATCGATGAACTGATCGAACTGGTACCGGCGCCTGATTTTCCGACCGCCGGGATTATTTATGGCATCCAGGGTGTACGCGAGGGTTACCGCACGGGTCGGGGCCGCGTCGTCATGCGCGCGCGCACGCACTTTGAGGATATCGACCGTGGCGCGCGCCAGGCGATCATCGTCGATGAACTGCCGTACCAGGTGAACAAGCGGACACTGCTCGAGCGCATCGCCGAGCTGGTGACCGAGAAGAAGATCGAGGGCATCTCCGACATCCGCGACGAATCTGACAAGTCAGGCATGCGCGTGGTGATCGAGCTCAAGCGCAACGAGGTGCCCGAGGTTGTGCTGAACAACCTATATAAGAACACCCAGCTGCAGGACACGTTCGGCATGAACATGGTGGCGCTGGTCGATGGCCAGCCGCGCCTGCTGAACCTGAAGCAGATGCTGGATGCCTTCCTGTCGCATCGCCGCGAAGTGGTGACGCGCCGCACGGTGTTCGAGCTGCGCAAGGCGCGCGAGCGCGGGCACGTGCTGGAAGGCCTGGCCGTCGCGCTGGCCAACATCGACGAGTTCATCGCGATCATCAAGGCTGCACCGACGCCGCCGCTGGCCAAGCAGGAACTGATGGCCAAGCCCTGGGATTCGGGCCTGGTGCGTGAAATGCTCTCGCGTGCCGAAAGCGACACGGCCGGTGGCCGCGCCTCGTATCGCCCGGATGGCCTGCCGGCCGTGTTCGGCATGCAGCCCGATGGGCTGTATCGCCTGTCCGACGGCCAGGCGCAGGAAATCCTGCAAATGCGCCTGCAACGCCTCACGGGCCTGGAGCAGGACAAGATCGTCCAGGAATACCGCGAAGTGATGGGCCTGATTGCCGACCTGCTCGACATCCTGGCCCGCCCCGAGCGCATCACCACGATCATCACGGAGGAACTGGGCGCCATCCGTGCCGAGTTCGGCGACGAGCGCCGTTCGCAGATCGAGCACAACGCGACCGAACTCGATACCGAGGACCTGATCACCCCGCAGGACATGGTGGTCACGCTGTCGCACTCGGGCTACATGAAGAGCCAGCCGATTTCCGAATATCGCGCGCAGAAGCGCGGGGGTCGTGGCAAGCTGGCCACGGCGACCAAGGAAGACGACTGGATCGACACGCTGTTCGTGGCCAACACGCACGACTACATCCTGTGCTTCTCGAATCGCGGCCGTCTCTACTGGCTCAAGGTCTACGAAGTGCCGCAAGGCTCGCGCAACTCGCGCGGCCGTCCGATCGTGAACATGTTCCCGCTGGCCGATGGCGAGAAGATCAACGTGATCCTGCCGGTGCGCCAGTTCGACGCCGAGCACTTCATCTTCATGGCCACCGCTCGCGGCACGGTCAAGAAGACGGTGCTGACGGATTTCTCGAACCCGCGCAAGGCCGGCATCATTGCGGTCGACCTCGACGAGGGAGACTTCCTGATCGGCGCCGCCATCACCGATGGCCAGCATGACGTGATGCTGTTCTCCGATGCCGGCAAGGCCGTGCGTTTCGACGAGAACGACGTGCGTCCGATGGGCCGTCAGGCGCGTGGCGTGCGTGGCATGAACCTCGACGAGGGCCAGGCCGTGATCGCCATGCTGGTGGCCCCGGCGGAAACGCCCGAGGGCGAGGGTGAGGCAGCCGAGGGCGTCTCGATCAACGCGGTGGGCAGCGTGCTGACCGCCACCGAGAACGGCTACGGCAAGCGTACCCCGATCTCCGAGTACACTCGACACGGCCGTGGCACCAAGGGCATGATTGCGATCCAGACGAGCGAGCGCAATGGCCGGGTGGTGGCCGCGGCGCTGGTTTCGCCCGAGGACGAGATCATGCTGATCACCACGGGCGGCGTGCTCATCCGCACCCGCGTGGCCGAGATCCGCGAGATGGGTCGCGCCACGCAAGGCGTGACGCTGATCAACGTGGACGAGGGCACCAAGCTGTCGGGTCTGCAGCGCATCGTCGAGTCGGACGCCGATAACAGCGGCAACGGCGAAGATGAAGACGTGGCGGACGAAGCCGGCGGTGCGACCAATGCCGATGGCGATACCGGAGCGGGCGCCGCCGACGCGGACGCGAATTCGTAATTTGTTGCAACAACGGGACGACGGCCGGAACTCGCCAGACGGCCGTTCGGACTAATCCGGACGTATTTACCAGGGAGTCATAATGCTCAAAACCTATCGACGTATCGCTGTTCTGGCTGCTTTCGCTCCGATGATGATGCTGGCGCAGGGTGCGCACGCTCAGGAAGACAAGGACAAGACCGCGGCCATCAAGGAACTGCTGACCGTCATGCAGGCTGACCAGGCTGTGAAGGGTCAGGCCGACAACTGGCAACAGGGCGCCAAGCAGGAAGCGCCGCTGGTGCTGGAGCAGGTTCTCGTGGAGAACAAGACGCTGAACGACAAGCAGAAGCAGGCCGCTGTCGACAAGCTCAAGAAGAACGGCGCCGTGCAGCGCATGGTCGATGGCGCCGGTACGGCGTTCAACACCGACGGCTTCCGCCAGGACGCCCTCAAGGCGCACTACGACGCGTTCGGCAAGTACTACTCGACCCAGGAAATCAAGGACCTGACCACGTTCCTGAAGTCGCCGACGGGCCAGAAGTTCATGGCCAACCAGGGCAAGGCCACCCAGGAAATCTGGGGTTCGATGATGCAGAAGTACGGTCCCCAGGTTGGCAAGTCGATGCGTGACGCCGCCGAGAAGGAAATCGCCGCCGCTTCGAAGTGATCGACGGCTGACCTCTCCGGGCCCTCGGGCCGGAGAGGTCGCCTGTCCAGGCCTGGTCCGGATGCCCTTGGTGTCCAAGGGGCGCGGGTTTTGGGCGATAATGGCTGCCTGGTTCCATCCGGCAGCCATTTTTCTTTTTCTCCCTCCATGAACGATCCCCAGAACCCCGCCCTCGCCGGCCTGCAACGTTCCCTGGCCGAGCGCGTCTTCAATTTCTCGCCTGGCCCGGCCGCGTTGCCGACCGAAGTCCTGCAGCAGGCCGCCGAGGAAATGCTGTCATGGCGCGGTACTGGCGTATCGGTGATGGAGATGAGCCACCGCAGCAAGGAGTTCGAGAGCATCCAGCAGCAGGCGCTGGCCGATCTGCGCGAACTGCTGCATGTGCCGAAGAACTTCAAGATCCTGTTCCTGCAGGGCGGTGCCATCGGCGAAAACGGCATCGTCCCGCTGAACCTGGCCAACCGTGTCACTGCCGCGAAGCCGAAGACCGATTTCGTGGTGACCGGCACGTGGTCGGTCAAGACCGAGCAGGAAGCGCGCCGCTATGGCGAGGTGAATATCGCCGCGTCCAGCAAGGACCAGAAGTGGCACAAGATTCCCGATGTGAACACGTGGAAGCTGTCCGACGACGCGGCCTATGTGCATCTGTGCACGAACGAGACCATCGTCGGCGTGGAGTTCCAGGACATCCCGGACATCGGCCAGACCGGCACCCATGACAAGGGCCGCATCGTCGTGGCCGACGCGTCGAGCCATATCCTGTCGCGCCCGATCGAATGGTCGCGCGTACAGGTGGTGTATGGGGGCGCGCAGAAGAACATCGGCCCGGCCGGTGTGACGATCGTCATCGTGCGCGAAGACCTGATCGGTTTCGCGCACCCGCTGTGCCCCTCGGCGTTCAACTGGCGCCTGGTGGCCGAGCATGACTCGATGTACAACACGCCGCCCACCTATGCGATCTACATCGCCGGGCTCGTGTTCAAGTGGCTCAAGGCCCAGGGCGGCGTGCCCGCGATCGAACAGCGCAATATCGCCAAGGCGCGCGCGCTGTACGACTTCCTGGACCAGAGCGACTATTACCGTAACGAAATCGATCCCGGCAGCCGCTCGCGCATGAACGTACCGTTCTTCCTGCGCGATGAATCGCGCAACGAAGCGTTCCTGACCCAGGCGCGCGCGAATGGCCTGGTACAGCTCAAGGGCCACAAGTCCGTGGGCGGCATGCGCGCCAGCATCTACAACGCAATGCCACTCGAAGGTGTGAGCGCGCTGATTGAGTTCATGCGCGAATTCGAGCGCACCGCCGCCTGACGGCGGTGCTTTCTGTCGCGAGCCCCGTCCTGCAGTGTCGGGGTCGCGGCATCAGCCCAGACTTTCCGAGGTTGCGCCCGGCGCGACCCACAGGCCTATGACACAGCAAGACAAGTCCGGCGCGCAGGCACCGGACAACGACAATGCCGCGCCAAGCCCCCAGGAGCAGGCGCTGTCGGCCGATCTGGCGCCGCTGCGCAACCAGATCGACGCCGTCGACCGTGAACTGCTGGCGCTGCTGAACCGCCGCGCGCAACTCGCGCTGGACGTGGGCGAGGTCAAGAAGAAATACGGTGCGCCGGTGTTCCGTCCGGAGCGCGAACTGCAGGTGATCCGCAAGGTGCAGGGCGCCAACCCTGGTCCGCTGCTGGGCGAAAGCGTGGCATCGATCTGGCGCGAGGTGATGTCGGCCTGCCGTGGCCTGGAAAAGCCGCTGGAGATTGCGTTCCTCGGCCCGGCCGGCACGTTCTCGGAGCAGGCGCTCTATGCGCACTTCGGTCACGAGGTGACCGGCGTGCCGTGCCCGAGCATCGACGAAGTGTTCCGCGCCGTGGAAGCCGGCACGGTCGAGTATGGCGTGGTGCCGGTGGAGAACTCCACCGAAGGCGCGGTGTCTCGCACGCTCGACCTGTTCCTGCAGACGTCGCTAAAGATCAGCGGCGAGATTGCGCTGAAGGTGCATCACAACCTGATGGCGTCCACGCCGGACATGAAGGGCGTGACCGTGGTGCGCGCGCATGCGCAGGCGCTGGCCCAGTGCCAGCACTGGCTCACCGCCAACTATCCGCATCTGGAGCGCCAGGCCGTATCGAGCAATGCCGAGGCGGCGCGCATGGCCAGCGAGGATCCGACCGTTGCGGCCATTGCCGGCGAGACGGCCGCCAACCGCTATCACCTGCACATCATCCGCACGCATATCCAGGACGATCCGCATAACCGCACGCGTTTCGCGGTGATCGGCCGCTACGAGACCGAGCCGTCGGGCAGCGACCAGACGTCGATGATCCTGTCGGTGCCGAACAAGGCCGGCGCGGTGTACCAGCTGCTGGCGCCGCTGGCGGAGAACGGCGTGTCGATGTGCCGCTTCGAGTCGCGGCCGGCGCGTAGTGGTGCCTGGGAGTACTACTTCTACGTCGACGTGGAAGGCCATCAGCATGACCCGTCCGTCGCGCGTGCCATCGGCATGCTGCGCGCCAACGCGGCGTACCTGAAGGTGCTGGGCTCCTACCCGTCGAGCAAGTAACGCAGCCAGGAGACGACATGGCAAAGCAGGACAACGTGGCTGCGAACGTGGCGGACTATTTCGGCCCGACCTACGTGCGCCGGATTTCGCCGTACATCGCCGGCAAGCCGATTTCGGAAGTGGCGCGCGAGTTCGGGCTCGACGAGGCGCGCATCGTCAAGCTGGCATCGAACGAGAATCCGCTGGGCATGCCGGCGTCGGCCCGCGCGGCCATCGCCGATGTGGTGGCAGACCTGGGACGGTATCCGGACAGCAACGGCTTCGAACTGAAGGCGAAGCTGGCGCGCAAGTTCGACGTGCCGGCCGAGTGGCTGACGCTTGGCAACGGCAGCAACGACATTCTGGAACTGGCCGCGCATGCGCTGGTGAAGGCCGACGAATCGATCGTCTACGCCGAGTATTCGTTCGCGGTCTACGCGCTGGCCACGCAGGAAGTGGGTGCGCGCGCCATCGAGGTGAAGGCGCGCCAGTACGGCCACGACCTCGACGCGATGGCCGCCGCGATTGCGCCGGACACCAAGCTGGTCTTCATCGCCAACCCGAACAATCCGACCGGCACGTTCGTATCGGCCGCCGAGATCGAGGCGTTCCTGGCCAAGGTGCCGCCGCACGTGGTGGTGGTGCTCGACGAGGCGTACAACGAGTACCTCGACGCCGACCAGCAGTACGAGTCGATCGCATGGGTGCGCAAGTATCCGAACCTGATGGTGTCGCGCACGTTCTCGAAGGCCTTCGGCCTGGCGGGCCTGCGCGTGGGCTATGGCGTGGCGCAACCGCCGCTGACCGACCTGCTGAACCGCGTGCGCCAGCCGTTCAACGTCAACAGCCTGGCGCAGGCTGCCGCGGTGGCGGCGCTGGGCGACGAGGCCTTCCTGCAGCAGAGCGCGGAACTGAACCGTGCGGGCAAGGCCCAGTTGGTGGCGGCGTTCGAACGGCTCGGCCTGGAGTACGTGAAGTCGTCCGGCAACTTCGTGATGGTGCGCGTGGGTGCGGACGATGGCGCCGGCGCACGTGTGAACCTGTCGATGCTCAAGCAGGGCGTGATCGTGCGACCGGTGGCCAACTACGGACTGCCGCAGTGGCTGCGCATCACGATTGGACTGCCTGAAGAGAATGCCGCCTGCATTGCGGCGCTCAAACAGGCGTTGAAGTGAAACCCAAGCATTCTGAAGCCGTGAGCGCCTTGCATTTTTCCCGTGTTGTGATTGTCGGTGTCGGCCTGATTGGCGGATCGCTGGCGTTGTCGCTCAAGCGTGCCGGCGTGGTCGGTACCGTGGTGGGCGTGGGTCGCTCGGCGGCGTCGCTGGAGAAGGCGAAGGCCCTGGGCGTGATCGACGAGATCGCCGAGTCGCTGGCCGATGCCGCGCGCGAAGCCAGCCTGATCGTGCTGTGCGCGCCGGTGGCGCAGAACTTTGCGTTGTTGCACGCGCTGGAGCCGCATCTGCAGCCGGGCACCATCGTGACCGACGCCGGCAGCACGAAGTCGGACGTGATCATGGCGGCCAAGACCGCGCTGGGCGACAAGGTCGCGCAGTTCGTGCCGGCGCATCCGATTGCCGGCCGCGAACTGAACGGCGTGGAAGCCGCGCTGAATGATCTCTACCTCAACAAGAAGGTGGTGATGTGCCCGCTGCAGGAAAACAGCCGCGCCGACGTGGCGGCCGTGCGGGCAATGTGGGAGGCGAGCGGTGCCGACGTGCGAGTGATGTCCGCGGTGCAGCACGACGCGGTATTCGCATCGGTCAGCCATCTGCCGCACGTGCTGTCGTATGCGCTGGTGGCGCAGGTGGCCAACGCCGAGGATGCCAGCCTGAAGCTCGATTTCGCCGGCGGCGGCTTCCGTGACTTCACGCGCATCGCGGCGTCGTCGCCGGAGATGTGGCGCGACATCTGCATCGCCAACAAGGAAGCCTTGCTCCGCGAGATCAGCACGTACGAGGCGGTCCTGGGCCACCTGAAGGCGCAGATCAAGGCCGGCGACGGCGTGGCGCTGGAGCGTGTGTTCGCGCGGGCGAGCGATACGCGTCTGAAATGGGGCGCCGCACGTGCGTCCGCGAACAATGTGGAACCCTGAAGGCGATGCGTGCCGGTACGTCCGGCGCGCATCGACTATGCTGCAATGACCATGGAACATCTGACTCTCGGCCCCCTGACCCGCGCATCGGGCACGGTGCGCCTGCCCGGCTCGAAGAGCATCTCCAATCGTGTGCTGCTGTTGTCCGCGCTGGCCACGGGCGAGACTCGCGTGCGCGACCTGCTCGATTCCGACGACACCCGCGTCATGCTCGAAGCGCTCAAGGTGCTGGGCGTGGCGTGGCGCCGCGATGGCGGCGACTGCATCGTCACCGGCGTTGGCGGCAACTTCCCGAACAAGTCGGCGGACCTGTTCATGGGCAACGCCGGCACGGCGATCCGGCCGCTGACCGCGGCGCTGGCGCTGCAGGGCGGCACCTACGCGCTGAGCGGCGTACCGCGCATGCACGAGCGGCCCATCGGCGATCTGGTGGACGGCCTGGTGCAGGTGGGCGCGGCCATCGAGTATCTCGGCACGCCCGGGTATCCGCCGCTGCGAATCAATCCGGCCAGCATCCGCATCGACGCGCCGATCCGCGTGCGCGGCGATGTGTCGAGCCAGTTCCTGACGGCGCTGCTGATGACGCTGCCGATGGCGTCGGCGCCGTCCGGCAAGATCCAGATCGAGGTGGTGGGCGAACTGATTTCCAAGCCCTATATCGAGATCACGCTGAACCTGCTGGCCCGCTTCGGCATCGTGGTGGAACGCCAGGGCTGGGAGCGCTTCATCCTGCCGGCCGGGGCGAACTATCGCTCGCCCGGTGAAATCTATGTCGAGGGCGATGCCTCGACGGCATCGTACTTCCTGGCCGCCGGCGCGATCGGCGGCGGTCCGGTGCGGGTAGAAGGCGTGGGCATGTCGAGCATCCAGGGCGATGTGCGGTTTGCCGAGGCGCTGAACCGCATGGGCGCGAATGTGATGGCCGGCGACAACTGGATCGAGGTGCGTGGCACTGAGCGTGACGATGGCCGGCTCAACGGCATCGAGCTGGACTGCAACCATATTCCCGATGCGGCAATGACGCTGGCCGTGGCCGCGCTGTTCGCGGAAGGCCCGACCACGCTGACCAACATCGCCAGCTGGCGCGTCAAGGAAACCGACCGTATTGCCGCGATGGCCACCGAATTGCGCAAGCTTGGCGCGCTGGTGGAGGAGGGTGCGGATTACATCAAGGTGACGCCCCCGGCATCCGCAGCGGCCTGGCAGACGCCGGCCGACGGTATTGGCACCTATGATGACCACCGGATGGCGATGTGTTTCTCGCTGGCCGCGTTCGGCCCGTTGCCGGTGCGAATCAACGACCCCGGCTGCGTCGGCAAGACGTTCCCGGAGTACTTCTCGGTATTTGCCGGGGTAGCGCAGTAAGCGGCAACTCCGGTTCAATGGCAGCGGTTATGCGGCGGCCAGCCGGCGCGCGGCGGATGCCTGGCCGTCGGCCGTGCTGCCCTTGCGGCGTTCCCAGTACTTGTCGAAGAAGTAGTGGGCCACCGTATTGACCGCCGGCTCGATGAAGGTGATGGCGCCGCTGATGGCCAGGCTGCCGGTCAGCGCGTAGGTCACGCTGAAGGCGATGCCAAGATGCATGATGCCGAAGGTCAGGGTTTTGGCCATGGTGGATTGCCTCGCGTCGAAAGTATCTGGATGGTTGCGCAGCGCTTTTGTGGGAAGCCAGGCGAAGTGGCCGCCGCGCAACCATGGACCGAATGATAACGATTCTCAATTAAAATCGAAAATCAATAGTTTCAACCCAATTCATTAAGAATGACTATCATCGACGTCATCACCATAGATGGACCAACCGCGTCCGGCAAGGGCACGGTGGCCCACAAGGTGGCCGATGCCCTGAGCTTCCATCTGCTCGACAGCGGCGCGCTCTACCGTCTGGTCGCGCTGGCCAGTGACCGCGCCGGTGTGGACGTCGGCGACGTGGACACCCTTGCAAAAATCGCCCTGCGCCTCCCTGTGAAGTTCGGCCCGGACCGCGTCTGGCTGGAAGGCGAGGAGGTCAGCCAGCTGATTCGCCAGGAGGCGATCGGCAACCGGGCGTCGGCGCTGGCCGTGCACCAGCCCGTGCGCGATGCGTTGACCGCACTTCAACGCGGCTTCCGCAAGCTTCCAGGGCTCGTGGCCGACGGCCGCGACATGGGTACCGTGATCTTCCCCGAGGCCCGCCTCAAGGTCTTCCTGACCGCGAGTGTCGAGGCGCGCGCCCGCAGGCGCTATAAACAATTGATTGATAAGGGAATTTCTGCTAATATCGAAGACCTTTTGCGTGACCTCGAGGCGCGCGACGCGCGGGACCGTTCCCGTGCCGCCGCACCGTTGCGTCCCGCAGAAGACGCGCAACGCCTGGACACCTCCGAAATGACGGTGGACGAGGCGGTGGCGCAGGTGCTGGAGTGGTTCGCCGCGGTGCGGTGAGTAAAACCACGAGGCGCCGACCTGGGCCTGTGCCGGAACCCAACCCGTCCAGCACAGGTGATCAACCTGACCCCGCTGCGTGAGGCAGACTGTGCGCGATAGTCGCGCCGGCCAACGTACTGCGGATTGCTACTTTACGTTTATGTCCGACCTGCAAACCAACGAATCCTTTGCCGCACTGTTCGAGGAATCGATCGCCCGCTCCAATATGAAGGCTGGCGAAGTGATTTCCGCTGAAGTCGTGCGCATCGACCACAACTTCGTGGTCGTCAACGCCGGCCTCAAGTCCGAGGCGTTTGTGCCGGTGGAGGAGTTCCTGAACGACCAGGGCGAACTCGAAGTGCAGGCCGGCGACTACGTGTCCGTGGCCATCGACGCGCTCGAGAACGGCTATGGCGACACCATCCTCTCCCGCGACAAGGCCAAGCGCCTGGCATCGTGGCTGAACCTCGAGAAGGCGCTGGAAGACGGCGAGATCATCTCGGGTACCGTGACCGGCAAGGTCAAGGGCGGCCTGACCGTCATGGTCAACGGCATCCGTGCCTTCCTGCCCGGTTCGCTCGTCGACGTGCGTCCGATCAAGGACACCACGCCGTACGAAGGCAAGACCCTGGAATTCAAGGTCATCAAGCTCGACCGCAAGCGTAACAACGTCGTGCTGTCGCGTCGCGCCGTGGTGGAAGCCACGCTGGGCGAAGAGCGTCAGAAGCTGATGGAAACGCTGAAGGAAGGCGCGATCGTCAACGGTATCGTCAAGAACATCACCGACTACGGCGCGTTCGTGGACCTGGGTGGTATCGACGGCCTGCTGCACATCACCGACCTGGCATGGCGTCGTGTGCGTCACCCGAGCGAAGTGCTGTCGGTTGGCCAGGAAATCACCGCCAAGATCCTCAAGTTCGACCAGGAAAAGAACCGCGTCTCGCTGGGCGTGAAGCAACTGGGCGAAGATCCGTGGGTGGGCATCTCGCGCCGCTACCCGCAAGGCACGCGTCTGTTCGGCAAGGTGACCAACCTGACCGACTACGGCGCATTCGTGGAAATCGAAGCCGGTATCGAAGGCCTGGTCCACGTGTCGGAAATGGACTGGACCAACAAGAACGTGGCTCCTTCGAAGGTTGTCCAGCTGGGCGACGAAGTGGAAGTCATGGTTCTGGATATCGACGAAGACAAGCGTCGTATCAGCCTGGGCATGAAGCAGTGCAAGGCCAATCCGTGGGACGATTTCAGCCGCAACCACAAGAAGGGCGACAAGCTGACGGGCCAGATCAAGTCGATCACCGACTTCGGCGTGTTCATCGGTCTGCCGGGCGGCATCGACGGCCTGGTTCACCTGTCGGACCTGTCGTGGCAAGAGTCGGGCGAAGAAGCCGTGCGCAAGTACAAGAAGGGCGACGAAGTGGAAGCTGTCGTCCTGGGCATCGACGTCGACAAGGAACGCATCTCGCTGGGCATCAAGCAGCTGTCGGGCGATCCGTTCAACAACTTCATCTCGGCCAACGACAAGGGTTCGCTCGTCAACGGCACGATCAAGGCTGTTGATGCCAAGGGCGCCGTGGTGCAACTGGCTGACGACGTGGAAGGCTACCTGCGTGCATCGGAAATCTCCGCTGACCGCGTGGAAGACGCCCGCAACGTGCTGAAGGAAGGCGAACAGATCACCGCCCTGGTGGTGAACGTCGACCGCAAGTCGCGCAACATCAACCTGTCGATCAAGGCCAAGGACAGCGCAGAGCAGCAAGAAGCGATGCAGAAGTTCCAGGCTGACACCGGCACGGCTGGCACGACCAACCTGGGCGCGCTGCTGAAGGCCAAGCTGGGCCAGGACAACCAGTAATTTAGAGCGCCGCGCGAAGCGAGACCGCCCATGACCAAGTCCGAGCTCGTCGAAAAACTGGCTGCCCGTTTTCCGCAGTTGCTGCTGCGGGATGCGGACATCTCGGTAAAAACGATTCTCGACGCGATGTCCGAAGCCCTGGCCGATGGCCATCGCATCGAGATCCGCGGCTTCGGCAGCTTTGGTCTGAACCGGCGGCCGCCTCGCGTGGGCCGCAACCCCAAGTCCGGCGAACGCGTGCTGGTGCCCGAAAAACGGGTGCCGCACTTCAAGGCGGGCAAGGAGTTGCGGGAACGGGTGGATCGTCCTGTCACGCCACAGGGTGGCGTCGCGACCGGCAATGGTCAGGCGCCGCACGGCAAGGCAGGGCAGTCTCTGGCCCCGTCGCAATCGGCTTCGGCCGGTCTGCACGAGGACAATCAGCTCAATCTGGTCCGTTCCTGATGCACGCTCGCCATACTGGCAAGTCTGTAGAAAAGCGCTCCTCCGGGAGCGCTTTTTGTTTGTGCGCCGATAATGACCGCCGGCTGCGGTGGCCGGGGCGTCAGGCGACCAATCGTTACCGTTTGCGAGAAGTGATTCCGCTACAATGCCGGGAATCCTTGGCCGGGTGCGCCCGAACGCTGTCGCGTGACCGGTTGTGCACTCAAGTTCCGAAGGCATTCACCGCATGAAACTCATCACCTGGATCTTCCGTATCGTCCTGTTCGTGCTGCTGTTCGTGCTGGCACTGCGCAATACCGCCGACGCCGACCTGCTGCTCTTCTTTGGCGCGGTCTGGCATGCGCCGCTGATCCTGATCCTGCTGGCGGCGTTCGGGCTGGGCATCGTGGCTGCGTTGGCGGCCGTGGCGCCTGGGCTGATGCGCCAGCGCATGGAGGCCGCGCGCCTGCGCCGTGCCCTGGGCGCGGCCCGGACCGCTCCGGCAGTGGATGCCGTGCCGCCCGAGGCCAAGCCGGGCGTACCCTATAACGTAGTCGGTCCGAAAGTTTGACCCATGATGTTTGAAACCTGGTGGCTGCTGGCGCTGCCGCTTGTATTTGGCCTTGGCTGGATGGCTGCGCGCTTCGACCTGCGCCAGCTGATGAGCGAACAGGGCGCTTTGCCGCGTTCGTATTTCAAAGGCCTCAACTTCCTGCTCAACGAGCAACCCGACAAGGCGATCGACGCTTTTGTCGAAGTGGCTCGGCTGGACCCCGAGACCACCGAGCTGCACTTTGCGCTGGGCGCGCTGTTCCGCCGCCGTGGCGAAACCGAACGCGCGATCCGCGTGCACCAGAACCTGGCGACCCGGCCAGACCTTCCCGAGCCCGAACGTGAGCACGCACTCTATGAACTGGGGCAGGATTTCCTGCGCGCGGGCCTGCTGGACCGCGCCGAGGAATCGCTGCGCCGGCTGATGTCCGGCCCGTATGCGGCGTCCGCCAAGCGCGTGCTGCTGGAACTTTACGAAGTCGAGAAGGAATGGTCGAAGGCCATCGACGCGGCGCGCGAACTGCAGACGCTGGACCAGAAGGACTATCGTGTGCAGATCGCCCAGTTCTGCTGCGAACTGGCGCAAGACGCGTTGCAAAAGAAAAAGCCGGACGAGGCCGTCGAATGGCTGCGCCGCGCCCGCGAGGAAAACCCGGCCAACGTGCGTGCGCCGATCCTGCTGGGCGACGTGGCTGCGGCGGCAGGCGACCAGGCCGGGGCACTGCAGCACTGGCTGGGCATCGAAAGCCAGGATGCCGCCTATCTGCCGCTGGTGGCCGACCGCGTGGTCAAGGCCTACGCGACACTGGGTGAACAGGGCAAGGCCCTGCAGTGGCTGCGCGATCTGCTCAAGACCAAGCTGGCGCCGGAGCTGCTCGATACCGCCTATCGCACCGAACTCGAAGCCAACGGCCCGATGGCCGCGACCGCGCTGATGCGCGAACAGTTGCGCCGTCAGCCGACGCTGCTGGCGCTGACCCGCTACTTCGAGGCGCAGGCGGCCGAGAACAAGGCGCTGCAGCCTGCCGGCGCCAATGGCGAGGCACCGGCCGATGGCACGGCCGCGGCCGCCGAACCGGACGACCAGTCGCAGGAAACGGCGGCGATCCGCGATCTCCTGCAGCTTCGCACCCGTAACCTGGCCCGCTACACCTGCCGCGAATGCGGCTTCCGCGCCCGTTTGTTCTATTGGCAGTGCCCCGGCTGCAACCGCTGGGAGACCTATGCGCCGCGCCGCTCCGAAGCGCTTGGCTAATACATCTCAAGCGAACCCGAATTCCCTGGAGCTTCCGCAATGAAAGTTACGATTATCGGCAGTGGCTATGTTGGCCTCGTGACCGGTGCCTGCCTGGCTGAACTCGGCAACTCCGTGTTCTGCCTCGATGTCGACGAAAAGAAGATCGCGCTGCTGAACGCCGGTGGCGTGCCCATCTACGAACCGGGCCTCAAGGAACTGATCGACCGCAACCGTGCGGCGGGCCGGCTGACGTTTTCCACCGATGTGGCCGCCAGCGTCGAGCATGCCGACGTGCAGTTCATCGCCGTTGGTACGCCGCCTGACGAGGACGGTTCGGCCGACCTGCAGTACGTGCTGGCCGCCGCGCGCAATATCGGCCGCCACATGACCGGCTTCAAGGTGGTGGTGGACAAGTCGACCGTGCCGGTGGGCACCGGCGACCGCGTGGCTGCCGTGATCCGCGAGGAACTGGCGTCGCGCGGGCTGGAAGACCTGCAGTACTCGGTGGTGTCCAATCCCGAGTTCCTGAAGGAAGGCGCCGCCGTGGAAGATTTCATGCGCCCGGACCGCATCGTGCTGGGCTGTGCGCCCGATGCCGCCGGCCGTCACGCGCAGGCCATCATGCGCCAGCTGTATTCGCCGTTCAACCGCAACCACGAGCGCACGTTCTACATGGACGTACGGTCGGCCGAGTTCACCAAGTACGCGGCCAACTCGATGCTGGCCACGCGTATTTCGTTCATGAACGAGCTGGCCAACCTGGCCGACGAAGTGGGCGCCGACATCGAACTGGTGCGGATGGGCATCGGCTCCGATCCCCGCATCGGCTACAGCTTCCTGTATGCAGGTGCGGGCTACGGCGGCTCCTGCTTTCCCAAGGACGTGCAGGCGCTGATGCGCACGGCCAGCGCCTATGGCAAGCCGATGCGGGTGCTGGAAGCCGTGGAGTCCGTCAACGACGCCCAGAAGCAGGTGCTGGGCCGCAAGGTGGTCAAGCGTTTCGGTGACGACCTGACCGGCAAGACCTTCGGCGTCTGGGGCCTGGCGTTCAAGCCCAATACCGATGACATGCGCGAGGCCCCGGCCCGCGTGCTGGCCCGCGAACTGGTGTCGCGCGGCGCATCGCTGCGCGTACACGATCCCGTGGCGATGCACGAGGCCCGCCGCGTGCTGGAGACCGACCTGGCGGACATCCCCGGCGGCATCGACCGCGTGCTGTTCTGCGACGCCCAGATGGACGTGCTGAAGGACGCCGACGCGCTGGTGATCGTGACGGAATGGAAGGTGTTCCGCAGCCCCGATTTCTCGCAGATCCGTGCGTTGCTCAAGACGCCGGTCATCATCGACGGCCGCAACCTCTATGAACCGGATGCCATGGCCCAGGCCGGCATCGAATATCACGCGATCGGGCGCTCCACCGCAGCGCACTGATCCGATTCAACCCGCGTAGCCAGACCGACCGGCCGCGCCACCATGGCGCGGCAGAGTCGCAAAGGGAAGTTCATGAGCAAGAACACGATTCCGCAGGACCAGATCCGCCAGTCGCAGGTACTGGTGGTGGGCGACATGATGCTGGACCGCTACTGGTTCGGCGATGTGGAGCGCATCTCGCCGGAAGCGCCCGTGCCTGTGGTGCAGATCAAGCGCAGTGACGAGCGCCTGGGCGGTGCCGCCAACGTGGCCCGCAATGCGGCTGCGCTGGGGGCCAGGGTTGGCATGCTTGGCGTGGTGGGCGACGACGAGCCCGGTCGCACGCTGGAGGCGTTGCTCCACGCAAGCCAGGTCCAGCCGTATCTGCATCGCGATGCCAGCCTGAACACCACGATCAAGTTGCGCGTGGTGGCGCACCAGCAACAGCTGCTGCGCGTGGATTTCGAGAACGCGCCGGCCAACGAAGTGCTGGCATCGGTACAGGACCGCTACCAGGCGCTGGTCAACGACTACCAGGTGCTCGTGCTGTCGGATTACGGCAAGGGCGGCCTGACTCATGTCGGCCGGATGGTCGAGGCAGGCCGTGCGGCCGGCCGCACCGTGCTGATCGACCCCAAGGGCGACGACTATTCGCGCTATCGCGGCGCCACGCTGATCACGCCGAACCGCGCCGAGATGCGCGCAGTGGTGGGGGCCTGGAAGACCGAGGCCGACCTGACCATCCGCGCCCAGAACCTGCGCCGCGAGCTGCAGCTCGAAGCGCTGCTGCTGACGCGTTCGGAAGAGGGCATGACGCTCTATACCGAAGCCGAAGTGCTGCATGTCTCGGCCCAGGCGCGCGAAGTCTATGATGTATCGGGGGCCGGCGACACGGTGATCGCCACGCTGGCAACCATGCTGGGCGCCGGGGTGCCGCTCAAGGAAGCCGTGCAGCATGCCAACCGCGCCGGCAGCATCGTCGTCGGCAAGCTGGGTACCGCTGTTGTCACTTATCCCGAATTGTTTGGCGCCGCCTGAGGCGCGCCTGCTAGCCTGAATCCGCCATGACCATCATCGTGACCGGCGCTGCCGGCTTTATCGGCAGCAATATCGTCAAGGGCCTGAACGAACGCGGCGAGACGCATATCGTCGCGGTCGACAACCTGACGCGTGCCGAGAAATTCAACAACCTCGTGGACTGCGAGATTGCCGACTACCTGGACAAGGCCGAATTTGTCGAGCGCTTCAAGCGCGGCGATTTCGGCAATGTGCGTGCGGTGTTCCACGAAGGCGCCTGTTCCGACACCATGGAGACGGACGGCCGCTACATGATGGAGAACAACTACCGCTATACGCTGGCGCTGATGGAAGCCTGCCTGGAGCAGGGCACCCAGTTCCTCTATGCGTCGTCGGCCGCCACTTATGGCGCTTCTACGATGTTCCGCGAGGACCGCGAGTACGAAAAGCCGCTGAACGTCTACGGCTATTCGAAATTCCTGTTCGACCAGGTGGTGCGCCGCAGGCTGCCGTCCGCGCACTCGCAGATCGTTGGCTTCCGCTACTTCAACGTCTACGGCCCGCGCGAATTCCACAAGGGCCGCATGGCGTCGGTGGCATTCCACCACTTCAACCAGTTCCGCGCCGAAGGTACCGTCAAGCTGTTTGGCGAGTACAACGGCTACGCGCCAGGCACGCAGAGCCGCGACTTCGTGTCGGTGGAAGACGTGGTCAAGGTCAACCTGTATTTCCTGGACCATCCGGAAAAGTCCGGCATCTTCAACCTCGGCACCGGCCGTTCGCAGCCGTTCAACGATATTGCGGTGTCGGTGGTCAATGCCCTGCGCGAGTCCGAAGACAAACCGCCCCTGTCGCTGGAAGAAATGGTGCAGGAAGGACTGGTCGAATACGTGAAGTTTCCCGATGCGCTGCGCGGCAAATACCAGTGCTTCACGCAGTCCGACGTGTCGCGCCTGCGCTCGGCGGGCTACGAGGCACCGTTCCTGACGGTGCAGGAAGGCGTGAGCCGCTACTGCAACTGGCTGCTCGACCGTACCTGAGCGCGATGCCCTGAAAGGCCGTGTCGCGCCTGCGCCACGGATTGCACTGGCCGGACTCGTAAAAGTCCGGCAGTGCATCATCAATATGGCGGTTGGACACACAAACGCGCGGGTGTTGTGAACTTGTGTGTCCAGCCGTTTCTGACGTCCGATCGGACTCCTATCCTGACCGCTTCCGCTGCCATCCGGTGGCGGACTTGCAACTGAAAAGGAAGGAGTCTTATCGATGCACAAGATGTACAACGCTGGCCCGGCAAGCGCGCCGGCGCCTCTGTTTCCCGGTTTCCTGTCCAGCATGTCCCGGGGCGCCTTGCGCGCGTGCCGGCGGAGCAGCCTGGCCCTGGCGTTCATGCTTGCCCTGGCGGGCACGGGTCCGGCCCATGCCGCGGTCGACGTGAACAGCGCAGACGAGGCGGCGCTGGGCACGATCAAGGGCATCGGCCCGGCCACGGCCAAGCGGATCCTGACGGAACGTGACAAGAACGGGGCCTTCAAGGACGCGGTCGACCTGGCGGACCGTGTGCCCGGGGTAGGGCCGAAATCGGCGGCCAATCTCCAGGAGGCGGGCCTGACGTTCGGCAAGGCGTCCGCCACGGCGCCGGCCGCCCGCAAGGACGGCAAGCCCACGCCGAAACCTGCACCGAAGGCTGCCGCGGCGCGCTGACACCGGCAGCGGCACGGCGGGTCAACAGATCGGGGCTGGTATGCGTTGTGCTTCGCTGGCGTGGCACGCACGCGGCAGTCCCGATTTGCACCACCCGGGGTGCGGGGTATCATGCGCATCGCCGTTGCGGCCGGCGCCTGGCGCCGGCATGCACCCCGGATTTCCACACCAATAATTGAACCGGCAACGCAGCCGTACCGCTGACAGGGAGAGAACAACATGGCGAATGGCCAGGACAGCATTGACGACGGGAGTTTCCTGCCCAAGTGGAGACTGAAGACCGAGGGCGTGATCGCTCCCGACGAACGGTTGCCGGCGGGCCAGACCTTGCTCGCGGGCATCCAGCACGTGGTGGCGATGTTCGGCTCGACGGCCATTGCCCCGATCCTGATGGGCTTTCCTCCCAATATCGCCATCCTGTTCTCGGGCATTGGCACCTTGCTGTTCTTCCTTTGCGTGCGTGGCCGGGTGCCCAGCTATCTGGGATCGAGCTTCGCCTTTATCGCCGTGGTGATCGCGGCCACGGGCTACAGCGGTAGCGGCCCGAACACGAATATCCCGCTGGCGCTGGGCGGCATCATTGCCGCCGGCGCCCTGTACACGATCATCGGCCTGGTCGTGCAGGCCGTTGGCTACGCCTGGGTGGAAAAGCTGATGCCCCCGGTGGTGACCGGTGCCATCGTCGCGGCCATTGGCCTGAACCTGGCGCCAGTGGCCGTCAAGGCGGTCAGCGGGGCGGCGCTCGATACGTGGGTGGGTCTGCTGACGGTGCTGGCCGTGGGTCTGATTGCGGTGCGCGCACCGGGCATGCTCGGGCGCCTGCCGGTGCTGCTTGGCGGCCTGACCGGCTACCTGGCGTATTTCGTGGCAACCAACCTGATGGGCATGGGCAAGGCCATCGACTTCTCCGGCGTGGTGGCAGCCAGCTGGTTCGGCATGCCGGCGTTCACCACGCCGGTCTTCGACGCCAACGCCATGCTGCTGATCGCCCCGGTGGCAATCGTGCTGGTGGCCGAGAATCTGGGCCATATCAAGGCCATCGGCGTGATGACGGGCCGCAATCTCGACCCGTATATCGGCCGGGCATTTATCGGCGATGGCGTGGCCACCATGCTGTCTGCATCTGGCGGCGGCACGGGCGTGACCACTTACGCCGAGAACATGGGCGTGATGGCGGTCACCCGAATCTATTCGACGCTGATCTTCGTGGTGGCGGCAGCGGTGGCGATCCTGCTTGGCTTCTCGCCGAAGTTCGGGGCGCTGATCCTGACGATTCCCGGGCCGGTCATCGGCGGCCTGACCATCGTCGTGTTCGGCCTGATCTCGGCCACGGCTGGCCGTATCTGGGTGCAGAACCATGTCGATTTTTCCAGCTCGCGCAACCTGATCACGGTGGGCGCCACGCTGACCGTGGCCGCGGGCGACCTGACGCTGAAGTTCGGCGGCATGACCCTGGGCGGCATCGGCACCGCCACATTCGGCGCCATCCTGCTGTACCACCTGCTTGGCAGCCGTCATCCGGAAGACCAGGGCCTGACGCACTGATCCGGCACGTGCCGGCGGCGGGCGGAATGGCCCGGCCGCCGGTGCGGGTAAGGTTGGTGCATTACAATGGCCGACGAAAACCGACCACCCCGCACCATGGCCTACAAAACGATTGAAGACACCATCGGCAACACGCCGCTGGTACGACTGCAGCGCATTCCCGGCGCTGCCATCGAAGCGCGCGGCAACGTGATCCTTGGCAAGCTCGAGGGGAATAACCCGGCGGGTTCGGTCAAGGACCGCCCCGCGCTGTCGATGATCCGCCGTGCAGAAGAGCGCGGCCGCATCAAGCCCGGCGACACGCTGATCGAAGCCACATCGGGCAATACCGGTATCGCCCTCGCCATGGCAGCTGCCATCCGCGGCTACCGCATGGTGCTGATCATGCCCGAGGACCTGAGCCTGGAGCGCCGCCAGAGCATGGCCGCCTATGGTGCGGAAATCATCCTGACCCCGGTCAAGGGGGGCATGGAATATGCGCGTGACCTGGCGGAAACCATGGAGCGCGAAGGCAAGGGCGTGATCCTGGATCAGTTCGCCAACCCGGACAACCCGCTGGCGCACTACGAAACCACGGGGCCGGAACTCTGGCAGGACACCGAGGGCCGCATCACCCACTTTGTCTCGGCGATGGGTACCACCGGTACCATCACGGGCGTGTCGCGCTTCCTGAAGGAAAAGAACCCCGCGATCCAGATTATCGGTGCCCAGCCGGCCGAAGGCTCGCGCATTCCGGGTATCCGCAAGTGGCCCGAAGCGTACCTGCCGAAGATCTACGATCCGAAGTTCATTGACCGCCAGGAGCCTGTCACCCAGGCCGATGCCGAGCATATGGCACGCCGCATGGCGCGCGAGGAAGGAATCTTCTGCGGTATCTCGGCCGCCGGTGCGCTGTGCGTGGCGCTGCGAATTGCCGAGGAAGTGGAAAACGCGACGATCGTCTTTGTCGTCTGCGATCGCGGCGACCGCTACCTGTCCACGGGCGTCTTTCCCGCCTGAGTCCTGACTTGACTCGCACCTGAGTGCCTGCCTGACGCACGCACTCGCCGCCCATGAAAAAGCCCCGCCGGCATCGCCGCGGGGCTTTTTCATGGGCGATGGGCCAGGCCAGGTCAGCCCATCGCGGCCTTGACCGCCTCGCCCAGCTGAAACACCGCCAGCGCATAGAAGAAGCTGCGGTTGTAGCGCGTGAGGACGTAAAAGTTGCGCAGGCCGATCATGTATTCGGTCGGCTGGTCCGGCGTCGGCAAGTCGACGATCAACACGCCGGTTTCGCCTTCGCGCTGCACGTCGATGGGCTCGTCCACACGCAGCCCGGCCTTGGTCAGCTGGTTCAGGGTGCGTGTCGGCCACGGTTCGCCGTCGGCGGCAGCGGTAGCCACGCCCAGGCTGCCGGCGTCGCCGGCAATGCGCCAGACCACGGGCCGGCCCGGTTCCCAGCCATGCAGTTGCAGGAAACGGCCGACGCTGCCAATCGCATCGGTCGGGCTGTTGCGCAGATCGACATGACCATCGCCGTCATAATCGATGGCGTACTCGCGCAGACTGGTCGGCATGAATTGCGGAATGCCCACCGCGCCGGCGTACGAGCCCAATACCGAGAACACGTCGGTTTTGGTGTCGCGGCACCAGACCAGGTAATCGGCTAGCTGGTTGCGGAACAGCGTCGTGCGGGCGTCGCGATTCGGCGTGTCGGGGTAGTCGAAGGCCAGCGTGGACAGCGAGTCGAGCACGCGGAACGTGCCCATGTCGCGGCCGTAGATCGTCTCCACGCCGATGATGCCGACGATGACCGATGCCGGCACACCGAATTCGGCCTCCGCGCGGCGTAGCGTCTCGCGGTTCTGTTGCCAGAAGCGAACACCGGCGTTGATGCGGATCGGTTCGATAAAGCGCGACCTGTACGCGCGCCAGCTCTTCTTGCCCGGCGTGGTCGGCGGCATGATCAATCGCGAGACCGTGGCCGAATACACAGCCTGGCTGAAATACGATTCCAGTTCGGCCCGCGGGAAGCCGTTGCGCGCCACCATCTCGTCGATGAACGCCTGCGTCTTCGGATGATTCCGGTAGCGGCCCGGTTCGATTTCCTCTTCCCGGACACTCACGCGGCGTTTGCCGGCGGCCAGAAGCCCTGGAGAAACGCCGCACAGGCCCAATGCGGCAGCGGTAAGTGCGGCGCCCAGCAGCGGGCGGCGCAGGGAGCGCTGTTGGTCGGTCATGTTGTCCTTTGCAAGTCGCACCGAGTATAGCGGATGCGATACATGCGCCGCCCCGTTCGGGGGCATTTGGTTACGAAGTTCCGGCGTCTGAAACCCGGGCACGTCCTGTGCTAACGTAACGGTTGGAGACAAACTTGACCCACAATCCAAAATGCCAACGGGTTATTACACGCATCCGTCGTTCCTGCTGCACGAGATGGGATTTTTCCATCCCGAATGCCCGGAACGTCTGCAGGCCATCGAAGACCATCTGATTTCGCATGGGATGGACGGCCTGCTCGACCGGCGCGATGCCCCGGCCGCCACCGAAGAACAGATCGAACGCGTGCATCGGCCCGACTACGTTGCCAGCCTGAGCGCCAACAGTCCGTCGACCGGCTATTACCCGATCGACCCCGATACGTCCATGAACCGCCACACGCTGACTGCCGCCACCCATGCGGCCGGTGCGGCCGTGGCTGCCACCGACGCCGTGATCGCGGGCCAGATCGAGAACGCCTTCTGCTGTGTGCGCCCGCCCGGCCATCACGCCGAGCCCGATCACGCCATGGGTTTCTGTTTCTTCAACAACGTGGCGATTGCGGCCCGGCACGCCATTGCGGCCCACGGCCTGCAGCGCGTGGCAGTGGTCGACTTTGACGTGCATCACGGCAACGGCACCGAAGCGGCTTTCCGCGACGACCCGCAGGTCCTGATGTGCAGTTTCTTCCAGCACCCGTTCTATCCGTACAGCGGGAGCGAGCATGTGGCGACGAACATGTCGAACATCCCGTTGCCGGCCTACACGAACGGCATGGCCGTGCGCGAGGTGGTGGAAACCATCTGGCTGCCGCGCCTGAACGAGTTCAAGCCGGAGATGATCTTTATCTCGGCGGGCTTTGACGCGCACCGCGAAGACGACCTGGGTCAGATGGGCCTGGTCGAGCAGGACTACAGCTGGATCACCGAGCAGCTGGTGCAGGTGGCGAAAACCCACGCCCAGGGCCGCATCGTGAGCTGCCTGGAGGGCGGCTATAACCTCAGCGCGCTGGCGCGTAGCGTATCCGCCCATCTGAAGGTGCTGATGGAAGCTTGAATATGACTTATGGGGCGCAAAATGGCGTTCTATATGACGTGAGCGCATAAAGCCATCGAAAAAATCTCGTTTGAGGTATGAAGCGGATCGCATAAAATGCGGGCTTCACAAAAATAAGACCGGCAACACCGCAGGAGACCCCGCGCTGTTGCCGTTTTCTTTTCTCTTCATGATCGAACTGCAAGGACTCTCGCAGCGGTTCCCCGGCGGGTCGGGGGAAGTGCATGCCCTGCGCGATGTCAGCCTCTCCATCGCCGCCGGCGAGATCTTCGGCATCATCGGCCGAAGCGGCGCCGGCAAGAGCACGCTGGTGCGTGCCATCAACCTGCTGAACCGGCCCAGCGGCGGCCGCGTGATCGTCGACGGCCAGGATCTGACCGCGCTGTCCAACGGCCCGCTGCGCCAGGCGCGCCGCGAGATCGGCATGATCTTCCAGCACTTCAACCTGCTGTCGTCGCGCACCGTGTACGACAACGTGGCGCTGCCGCTCGAACTGGCGGGCAAGTCGAAGCAGGAGATTGCGGCAACCGTCGAGCCGTTGCTCGAACTGGTGGGCCTGTCGAAGCTGCGCGACCGCTATCCCGCCCAGATCAGTGGCGGGCAGAAGCAACGCGTGGGCATTGCCCGTGCGCTGGCCAGCAAGCCCAAGGTGCTGCTGTCCGACGAAGCCACCTCCGCGCTGGACCCGGAAACCACGCGCTCGATCCTGGAACTGCTCAAGCAGATCAACAAGGAACTGGGCCTGACCATCGTGATGATCACGCACCAGATGGAGGTCATCAAGCAGGTCTGCGACCGCGTGGCCGTGCTCGAAGCCGGCCAGGTCGTGGAAACGGGCCGCGTGATCGATGTGTTCCTGCGTCCGCAGCATGAAGTCACCCGCGCGATGATCGGCGACGTGATCGCGCAGGAATTGCCTGCCAGCGTGCTCAAGCGCGTGGAAAGCCGTCTCGGCAATGGCCGCGACCACGTCTATCGCCTGGCTTTCACGGGCGAGAACGTCGACCAGCCGGTGCTGGCGCAGGCCATTCGCCAGCACGGCCTGGACTTCAATATCCTGCATGGCCATATCGACGAGATCCAGGGCCAGGCCTTTGGCTCGCTGGCGATCATGGCGACCGGGGAGCCCGCCGACGTGCGCGCGGCAATGGACTACCTGCAGACGCAGGGCGTAGTGGTGGAGGAGATCGAACATGTGGTCTGAAATGTTTGACCTGTTCCTGTCGTCGTTCGGCGAGACGCTGCTGATGGTGGCGATTTCGGGCGTGGTCGGGTCGCTGCTGGGTGTGCCGCTGGGCGTGCTGCTGCACCTGACCAACCGGGGCGGCGTGCTGTCGCATCCGCTGTTCAACCGCACCATCGGCGTGGTGGTGAACGCGGTGCGTTCGATTCCGTTCATCATCCTGCTGGTGGTGGTGATCCCGTTCACGCGCTTTATCGTCGGGTCGTCGATCGGTACCACGGCGGCCATCGTGCCGCTGACGATTGCCGCCGTGCCGTTTATCGCGCGGCTGGTGGAAGCCGCGCTGCGCGAAGTGGACAAGGGTCTGGTGGAAGCCGCGCAATCGATGGGCGCCACGACGAGCCAGATCGTCTGGAAGGTGCTGCTGCCCGAGGCCATGCCCGGCATCGTGGCGGGTTTGACGATCACGTTCGTCAGCCTGGTTGGCTATTCGGCCATGGCCGGCGCCATCGGCGGCGGCGGGCTCGGCGATCTGGGCATCCGCTATGGCTACCAGCGCTACATCACCGAGATCATGGTGGCCGTGGTGCTGATCCTGATCGTGTTCGTGCAAGCCGTGCAGAGCTTTGGCGACTGGCTGGTCCGCCGTATCAGCCATCGTTGATCCAGAATAATTTTTCGCAGGGAAACTCAGGGGTAAACGCAATGCAACGTCGTAGTGTGATCAAGAGCGCCATCGTCGCGCTGGGTGTCGTGGTGTCGGCTGGCGCGTTCGCGCAGGACAAGCCGATCAAGGTCGGCGTAACGGGTGGCCCGCATGCCCAGATCATGGAGCAGGTCAAGAAGGTGGCGGCCAAGGACGGCCTGAACATCCAGGTGGTGGAGTTCAGCGACTACATCCAGCCCAACGCGGCCCTGGCTGCCGGCGACCTCGACGCCAACAGCTACCAGCACCTGCCGTACCTGGAAGCCCAGATCAAGGACCGCGGCTACAAGTTCACGCATATCGCCTTCACGGTGACGTTCCCGATGGGCGTCTACTCGAAGAAGATCAAGTCGCTGGACCAGATCAAGCAGGGCGCCCGCGTGGGTGTGCCGAACGATCCCACCAACGGTGGTCGCGGCCTGTTGCTGCTGCAGTCCAAGGGCCTGATCAAGCTGCGCCCGGACGCCGGCCTGAAGGCCACGCCGCTGGACATCGTCGAGAACCCGAAGAAGATCAAGATCGTGGAACTCGATGCCGCCCAACTGCCGCGTTCGCTCGATGACCTCGATGCTGCCGCGATCAACGGCAATTACGCCGAATCGGCCGGCCTGTCGCCCACGCGCGATGCCATCGCCACGGAAGGCCCGAAGGGTCCGTATGCCAACCTGATCGCAATCCGGGCCGCCGACAAGGACAAGCCTTGGGTAGCCAAGCTCGTGAAGGCGTACCACTCGCCCGAGATCAAGGACTACGTACAGCGCACTTTTAAGGATTCCGTGATTACCGCCTGGTAATTTCCGGAGTTTTTCATCCAAACTCTGTGCCTGCAGGGCATCCTGCGGCACAATCGGGATGAATTTTTTGGATTGCCGGCTATGCCCGGCAATTCTTTGTCTATAAAATAGTACGATCGTTCGAAAAACAAGAGAGTCGCCACCCCGGTGGTTATAATGGCGAGCGATTCAAAAACTTTGGAACTATCAGCTATCAGTGGAGTGAGCGCATGAAAGTACTCGTCGCAGTCAAGCGGGTGGTGGACTACAACGTCAAGGTCCGCGTGAAGTCGGATGGCACGGGCGTCGACCTGGCCAACGTCAAGATGAGCATGAACCCGTTCGACGAAATCGCCGTCGAAGAGGCCGTGCGCCTGAAGGAAGCCGGCGTCGTCACCGAGGTGATCGCCGTGTCGTGCGGCGTGGCCCAGTGCCAGGAAACCCTGCGTACCGCGATGGCCATCGGCGCCGACCGCGGCATCCTGGTGGAATCGAACGAAGACCTGCAGCCGCTGGCCGTGGCCAAGCTGCTCAAGGCGCTGATCGACAAGGAACAGCCGAGCCTGGTGATCCTGGGCAAGCAGGCCATCGACGACGACTCGAACCAGACCGGCCAGATGGTGGCCGCGCTGGCCGGCCTGCCGCAAGCCACGTTCGCCTCGAAGGTGGTCGTTGCCGACGGCAAGGCTTCCGTGACGCGTGAAGTGGATGGCGGTCTGGAAACCCTGTCGGTGAAGCTGCCGGCCGTGGTGACCACCGACCTGCGCCTGAACGAGCCGCGCTACGTGACGCTGCCGAACATCATGAAGGCGAAGAAGAAGCCGCTGGATACCGTGAAGCCGGAAGACCTCGGCGTCGACGTGAAGCCGCGCCTGCAGACCGTCAAGGTTGTCGAGCCTGCCAAGCGCAGCGCCGGCGTGATGGTGCCGGACGTTGCCACGCTGGTGCAAAAGCTGAAGTCGGAAGCCAAGGTTATCTGAGCGCGGGGGAGAAAAGAACATGACTGCACTTGTCATTGCTGAACACGACAATCAATCGATCAAGGCCGCCACGCTGAACGCCGTGACGGCTGCTGCCCAGTGCGGCGGCGACGTCCACGTGCTGGTGGCGGGTTCCAACGCCCGCGCTGCCGCCGACGCCGCCGCGAAGATCGCCGGCGTGGCGAAGGTCCTGCTGGCCGACGCGCCGTACTTCGGTGACGGCCTGGCCGAAAACGTGGGCGAGCAGATCCTGGCCATCGCCAGCGACTACTCGCATATCGTTGCCCCGGCGACCGCCTCGGGCAAGAACATCCTGCCGCGCGTGGCCGCCAAGCTGGACGTGGCCCAGCTGTCGGACATCACCAAGGTCGACTCGCCCGATACGTTCGAGCGCCCGATCTACGCCGGCAACGCCATCGCCACGGTCAAGTCGGAAGACAAGATCAAGGTGATCACGGTGCGTGGCACGGCATTCGACCCGGCTGCTACCGAAGGTGGCTCGGCTGCAGTGGAAACGCTGCCGGCCGTGGCCGACGCGGGCATCTCGCAATTCGTGTCGCGTGAAGTGACCAAGAGCGACCGTCCGGAACTGACCGCCGCCAAGATCATCGTTTCCGGTGGCCGTGGCGTGGGTTCGGGCGAGAACTACACCAAGGTGCTGACCCCGCTGGCCGACAAGCTCGGCGCGGCGCTGGGCGCATCGCGTGCCGCAGTCGATGCCGGCTTCGTGCCGAACGACTACCAGGTGGGTCAGACCGGCAAGATCGTGGCCCCGCAGCTGTACATCGCCGTCGGTATCTCGGGCGCGATCCAGCATCTGGCCGGCATGAAGGACTCCAAGGTGATCGTCGCGATCAACAAGGACGCGGAAGCCCCGATCTTCTCGGTGGCGGACTACGGCCTGGTGGGCGACCTGAACACCGTGGTGCCCGAACTGGTGGCAGCACTGGGCTGATACGGCCCGACTGGCCGGTTCGACATCGCATTGAACCGGCCGCAAGCAGCACTACTATAAAGCCGTTCCGGGTAGCTTCCCGCGAGCGGCTTTTTTGCAGGATCGTGGAGACATACGATGACCTACCGCGCACCACTCAAGGACATGCAGTTCGTCATGAACGAACTGGCAGGGCTTGAACAGATCAGCCAGTTGCCCGGCTATGAAGAGGCAACCCCCGATACGGCACAGGCAGTGCTCGAAGAGGCCGCCAAGTTCAACGAACAGGTGGTGGCGCCGCTGAACCGTACGGGCGATCTCAACCCCAGCAGCTGGAAGGATGGCGTGGTCACCACCACGGCGGGCTTCAAGGACGCCTTCCGCCAGTTTGGCGAGGGCGGCTGGCAGGGCGTGCTGCATCCGGCGGAATTCGAAGGCCAGGGCCTGCCCAAGCTGATCGCCACGCCGTGCATCGAGATGCTGAACAGTGCGAACCTGTCGTTCGCGCTGTGCCCGCTGCTGACCGATGGCGCCATCGAGGCGCTGCTGACGGCCGGCAGCGATGCCCAGAAGGCCACTTTCCTGCCGAAGCTGATCTCGGGCGAGTGGACGGGCACGATGAACCTGACCGAGCCGCAGGCCGGTTCGGACCTGGCCGCGGTGCGCACGCGGGCCGAGCCGCAGGGTGACGGCACCTTCAAGCTTTTCGGCACCAAGATCTTCATCACGTACGGTGAGCACGACATGGCGGACAACATCGTCCACCTGGTGCTGGCGCGTACGCCGACCGCGCCCGAGGGCGTGAAGGGCATTTCGCTGTTCATCGTGCCGAAGTTCAAGGTGAATGACGATGGGTCGCTGGGCGAGCGCAACGACGTGCAATGCGTGTCGATCGAACACAAGCTCGGCATCAAGGCCAGCCCCACGGCCGTACTGCAGTTTGGCGACCATGGCGGTGCCATCGGCACGCTGGTGGGCGAAGAGAACCGCGGGCTGGAGTACATGTTCATCATGATGAACTCGGCGCGCTTTGCGGTGGGCATGCAGGGCATTGCGATCTCCGAGCGCGCCTACCAGCAGGCCGTGGCCTACGCGAAGGACCGCGTGCAGAGCCGCCCCGTGGATGGATCGGCGCGCGAGGCCGTCACGATCATCCACCATCCGGACGTCAAGCGCATGCTGATGACGATGCGCGCGCTGATTGAAGGTGCCCGCGCCGTGGCCTACGTGGCCGCCGCCGCCAGCGACGTCGCACACCAGCATCCCGATGACGCCGTGCGCCGCCAGAACATGGCGCTCTACGAATTCCTGGTGCCGGTGGTGAAGGGCTGGAGCACCGAGCTGTCGATCGACGTGACGAGCCTGGGCGTGCAAGTTCACGGCGGCATGGGCTTTATCGAGGAAACGGGCGCGGCGCAGCATTATCGCGATGCCCGCATCCTGCCGATCTACGAAGGCACGACGGCCATCCAGGCCAACGACCTGGTCGGCCGCAAGACCGTGCGCGACGGCGGCGCCGTGGCGCGCGCCATCTGCGCGAAGATCGCCGAAACCGAAGCGGAACTGGGCAAGCACGGCGGTGCGTCGTTCCAGGCCGTGCAGGCGCAGCTGAAGCAGGGACGCGAGTCGCTGGAAGCCGTGGTGCAGTTCGTCGTCGAGACCACCAAGGGCGATCCGAATGCGGTGTTTGCGGGCAGCGTGCCTTACCTGAAGCTCTGCGGCATCGTGCTGTCGGGCTGGCAACTGGGCCGCGCCATGCTGGCGGCCGATGCCAGGCGCGCGGAAGATCCGGCGTTCTACGATGCCAAGATCGCCACTGCGTATTTCTTCGGCCAGCACATCCTGTCGCAGGCATCGTCGCTGCGCGCAGCCATCGTGGAAGGTGCGGAACCGATCAACGCCATGACGGCCGATCAGTTCTGATCCTCTACGACGCACCGTAGAAAAGCGAAAGGGCGACCCAAGGGTCGCCCTTCTTGCCTCTGCGGGAAGCGAATCAGGCCGGGACCGGGCGCGGCACGTGGTGCGTGCGCGGCTGCTTGCGATAGCGATCCACCGACAGATCGTCGGCGCGGATTGCCGGGCGCGTGCCCGATACCAGGTCGGACAGCAACTGGCCCGAGCCGCAGGCCATCGTCCAGCCCAGCGTGCCGTGGCCGGTGTTGAGCCACAGGCCGCGAATGCCGGCAGGGCCCACTACGGGCGTGCCGTCCGGCGTCATCGGACGCAGGCCAGTCCAGAACGTGGCGCGGCTGACATCGCCGGCGCCCGGGAACAGGTCGGTGACCACGTGTTCGAGGGTGCGGCGTTTGTTCGGATCCAGCGAACGGTCATAGCCGACGATCTGCGCCATGCCACCCACGCGGATGCGGTCGTCGAAGCGCGTGATCGCCACCTTGTAGGTTTCGTCCAGCACCGTCGATACCGGGCTCTTCTCGGCGTCGAGCAGCGGCACCGTGATCGAGAAGCCCTTGAGCGGGTAGACCGGCAGGTTCGACAGCCCCGGCAGCACCGGCTTCACGAACGGCGTGGACCAGCTGCCCAGCGCCACCACCACGGCATCGGCCAGCATCGGTTCGCCGCCGACGATGGCGCCGGTCACGGCGTCGCCCTGGGTCAGCAGGCCATCAATGGACCGGTTGTACTGGAACTGCACGCCGATCGATGCGGCCATGGCCGCCAGCCGTTCGGTAAACAGCTGGCAGTCCCCGGTTTCATCGTTCGGCAGGCGCAAGCCACCGGCCAGCTTTTGGCCAGCGGCGGCCAGCGCCGGTTCGCTCGCGCCGAGTTCGTCGCGCGAGAGCAATTCGTAGGGCACGCCGGCTTCCTCCAGCACGGCGATGTCACGTGCGGCGGCTTCCAGCTGTGCATCGGTACGGAATACCTGCAGCGTGCCCTGCTGGCGACCTTCGTAGGCGATGCCGGTCTCGGCGCGCAGCGTGCGGATGCAGTCGCGGCTGTATTCGGCCAGACGCACCATGCGCTCCTTGTTCACGGCGTAGCGGTCGGCCGTGCAGTTCTGCAGCATCTGCCACATCCACTGCAACTGGAACAGCGAGCCATCGGGTTTGATGGTCAGCGGCGCATGTTCCTGGAACATCCACTTGATCGCCTTCAGCGGCACGCCCGGTGCGGCCCACGGCGACGCATAGCCCGGCGAGATCTGGCCGGCATTGGCAAAGCTGGTGCCAAGCGCGGGGCCGCCTTCGCGGTCCACCACGGTCACTTCGTGACCGGCCCGGGCCAGGTACCACGCACTGGTGACGCCAATCACGCCACTGCCAAGAACAAGAACGCGCATTTTCGGGGGCTCCGTACTGCCAAATAGGGCTATGGAAGAATTCGCTTCTATACTATTGACTTCGAAGCAGTGTTAGTTCGCGAATTTCTTACAAAAACAGGAAAGATTCATGAGAACAAGCCGTCAGCCGATTCGCTCGCTGGATCGCCTGGATCGGAAGATCCTGGGGGTGCTGCAGGCCGATGGCCGGATATCGATGAAAGACCTGGCGGAGGCGGTGGGACTGACGATCACGCCCTGCATCGAGCGCGTAAAACGGCTGGAGCGCGATGGGGTCATCATGGGGTATTACGCGCGGCTGAATCCGGCCCTGCTGGGCAGCGCGCTGCTGGTGTTTGTCGAGATTTCGCTGAACAACAAGTCGGGCAACATGTTCGAGCAGTTCCGGCGCGAGGTGCTGCGCATCCCCGAGGTGCTCGAATGCCACCTGGTCTCGGGCGATTTTGATTACCTGATCAAGGCACGCATCCGCGAGATTGGCGAGTACCGGCGGCTGCTGGGCGACATCCTGCTGCAACTGCCGGGAGCCGCGCAGTCGAAGAGCTACGTCGTGATGGAGGAGATCAAGGAGACGCTGGCGATTGCGGTGGATGCCAAGGAAAGCGGCGTGTCCGGCACGGCGTGAGATCCGGCTTGGGGTCGAGCCATCGATACTGTATATTTGTACAGTATCGTCTCGCCCCCACACCCATCCATGCCCCCGATTCCGATGCCGCCCCGCAAGGGCCGCGGCGCTGTCAGTAACCTGCAGGGACGCTTCGAACGCGACCAGCGCGAGGCCTTCGACGACGGCTGGATGGCGCCCGATGCGTTGCCGGCCGATGACGGAACTGGCGTCGGATCGGCACTGCCGCCGAGGCTTGTGACGCAGGTCACGCGCGAGCAGGCCAGGTCGATTCTCTCCCGTAATGCTTCGCCTGATATCCCGTTCGATACGTCACTGAATCCGTATCGCGGCTGTGAACACGGCTGTATCTATTGCTTCGCCCGCCCCACGCACGCGTATCTGGATCTGTCGCCGGGGCTCGATTTCGAGACAAAGCTGTACGCCAAGGCCAATGCCGCGGAACGTCTGCGCGATGAGTTGTCCCGGCCCTCGTATCGCTGCGAGACGATTGCGCTGGGCGTGAATACCGATGCCTACCAGCCCATCGAGCGCGAGCAGCGCATCACGCGCGGGGTCCTGGAAGTGCTGCACGACACCGATCATCCGGTGGCGCTGATCACCAAGTCGTCGTTGATCGAACGCGACATTGACCTGCTGGCACCGATGGCGGCGCAGCGGCTGGCGGTGGCAGCCGTGACCATTACCACGCTCGATACCGACCTGGCGCGCACGCTGGAGCCCCGGGCGGCCACGCCATCGCGCCGGCTGCGCACGATCCGGGAGCTGACCGATGCCGGAATTCCTGTAGGCGTGAGTGTGGCGCCGGTGATTCCGTTCATCACCGAGCCCGATCTGGAGAAAATTCTGGAAGCCGCGCATGAGGCGGGGGCGGTCTACGCAAACTACATTGTGTTGCGCTTGCCGTGGGAAGTGCGCCCGCTGTTCCAGGAATGGCTGCAGGCGCATTTTCCCGACCGTGCCGAGCGGGTCATGAATCGCGTGCGCGAAATGCGCGGCGGCAAGGACTACGACGCCGATTTCGCATCGCGCATGCGCGGCACGGGAATCTGGGCCGATCTGATCCGCCAGCGGTTCTACAAGGCCGCAGATCGTCTCGGGTTTCGCTATAACCGCTTTGAACTCGATACGTCGCGGTTCCGTCCACCACCCAGGCCGACACGCTCGATGCGGCCGCGCGGTGGCGAGGACAAGCAGGGTTCGCTCTTCTGAGTCTCCTTGCGGGCCGTGGCGGGTGAATCGAGACTATCGTCGATCATGCGGCAGGCGAGTTCCAGTGCCGCCCTGGCACTGGTTGGCGGCAGGCCTGATGACATGGCCAGCCGCACGGCAATCGCTGCCAGGCGTCCTTCCTCATAGCTGGGATGTTCCATCTGCGTCTCCTTTGCAGCCCTGCGCGTAGTGCAGCGCCGCCTGTGATCCGGACTTAAGCAGTATGGTCGTTTTACGAATTGGAGGAAGGCTTATTGCGACTGGACTTGCGACCGGTCAATGCCGTGCGCATGTGGTACCTGGTGCCCGCCCTGTGCATTGCCTGGGGACTGCCGGACAGGCGCTATTCCTGCGACAGCGCCTTGGCGGCTTCCACCTGCGATTCGAAGAACGTCTGGAAACTGATCGCCAGTCCGGCCATCAGCAGGCCCGTACCGATCATCAGCGAGAAGATGACGAGAATGACCACGGGCCAGCCCGAGCGCGTGGGCGTGCCGTAGGTGTTGTAGCGGGCATCCCATTTGTCGTCGGGCCGCAGGCCGAACACGATGGCGGTCAGGAACGCGCTGATGACCGATACGCCACCCGCGACTGCGAAGACCCAGTTCAGGGCGGGGCTGCCCGCACCCACGATCAGCGATGCCACGCCGATCGCTCCGGCCGCCGTGGCAAGCAGATGGACCCAGCCGAACACGTCACGCAGGCCCTTCAGGTAAAAACGATGTGCGCCAAGGCTGCCCAGCAGGAAGGCCAGCGCGACGGTGATCAATTTGGATTTTCCGCCACGTGTCTTGGGCGGGCTGGCGGGGTCACGGGCAACGGCGGGGGCTTGGCTGGCGGCAGGCATCGTAGGCGAGGCTAGGCGAACGGAAAATCCCTTCGATGCCGGCGGCATCGGCGCCCATTGTATAGCGTCAGGATGGCCAGATCGACGCCAGCACGCCGGCGGCCATCTCGGAGATATGCGTTTCGCTGTACAACACCACCGTCAGCATCAGCATGAACAGCAGCGATAACGACAACTGGCCCGCGTGTCGGGCCAGGTCGTGAAGAAGGGGAGACATGATGAACCTCGACAGATCGTTCTTGTGGAGGCCGCGCCCAGCCCCGGGGACCCGGCCAGTGGGTGCCGGGCAGAGGCAGGTCAGTTTGATTGCCGTCTGCGCAACAACGGCACGCTGGACGGTCCCGGATAGCGCCGGGCGGCAGCCTGTGCGGCGTTTTCTGGCGCGCACTCAAGACTGACCATGCAAAAAGGCCGGAAGTTCCGGCCTTTGTGGGGGGCGGGACAAGTGCGTCAGCGTCCGCCGTCGCGGCCGCGCGCCTGCCAGCCGGGGCCGACATTGGCGGGGCGCATCTCGGTGCCGCGCATCGATCCGTCGCCGCCATTGTTGCGGTCGGCGCCGCCGGGCTGGCGCGCTCCGCGCTCTTCGTTCTGGCCGCCAGGGCCGGGTGGCCGGCCGCTCAGCCGGTCGTCGTTTCGGGCGCGCTGTTCCATGCGATCGATCTGGGCCTGTACGTGGTCGCGATTCTCCGAGCGTACTGCAGCCATGTCCCAGCCGGGGCCTACACGGCCCATGCGTACGGGATGCTCGGCGAAGGCGCGCTGCCAGAAGGCAACTTGTGCGTGGCTGGTGGCAATTGAGCCAACCAGGCCGATGACGGCCACGGTACCAGCCACCAGATGGCGCAGGTGGGGGCGGGTAAGCATGTGCAATCCCAAAGTCCTGTAGCAGGTGATGAGTCAGGCGTTGGGTTCATGGTACTTAGGGAGGCTGTGATGGCCTATGCGAAACCCGTTACCGGTGTAACGGATTGTTTCGTCATTTTTGCCACCTTTGGCGCGTCCGTCGGAATGCCGCCTGGCATGGGGCCTGGCGGCAATCCGAGGCCCGTTTCAGGGGGCGTAGCGGATGCGATAGATGGCGTCGGCCATGTCGTCGCTGACCAACAATGAGCCGTCGGGTGCGACCTGGACGTCCACCGGCCGCCCCCACGGGCTGCCGTTGCGCAGCCAGCCTTCGGCGAATACTTCCTGGCGCACGATACGGCCATTATCGTCTACTACCACCCGCACGATGCGATAGCCGCTGCGTTCCGACCGGTTCCAGCTGCCGTGTTCGGCAATGAAGATATTGTTCTGGCGGTATTCGGCCGGAAACTGGTTGCCCGTATAAAACCGCATGCCCAGCGCAGCCACGTGCGCGCCCAGTTTTGCCACTGGCGCCGTGAATGCCGAGCAAGGGCGTTGCTTGCCGAACTCGGGGTCGGCAATGTCCCCGGCGTGGCAGAAGGGGAATCCAAAATGCTGGCCGGGCTGCGTCAGGCGGTTCAGTTCGTCATCAGGCTGGTCATCGCCGAGCCAGTCGCGGCCGTTGTCCGTGAACCAGAGTTCGTGTGTGGCCGGATGCCAGGCGAATCCAACCGTATTGCGCACGCCCTTCGCTACCACCTGCAGGTCCGAGCCGTCGGGCTTCATCTTCATGATGTTGGCGTAGCGGTTCTCGTCGCGTGCGCAGACGTTGCAGGGCGCGCCGACGGGTACGTAGAGGTAGCCGTCCGGCCCGAATGCGATGAACTTCCAGCCGTGATGCGTTTCGGTGGGGAAGGTGTCGTTCACGGTCACCGCCCTGGGCAGGGCGTCGGTCGACGACTGGAGCCAGGCCTCGATATCGTCAAGCCGGACGATGCGCGATGTGGACGACACATAAAGCGAGCCGTCACGGAATGCCACGCCTACCGGCATGGTCAGCCCCGTAGCCACCACCCGGGGTTTGGGGTCGGCTCCCAGCGGCCGCGCCAGCGCGTACACTTTGCCCTCGCCTCGGGATCCCACGTAGAGCGTGCCCTGCGGCGATAATGTCATGCCGCGTGCGCCAGGCACGTTGTCGGTCAGCACTTCGATGCGGAAGCCCGGCGGCAGCCTGATGCGATCGACCGGCGGTGCGGCCGCGGCGTGCTGGTTCCAGGCCATGATGCCCAGGGCGATAGCGGCAACAGCGCGGGCTGTCGCCATCAGGTCGAAGAAGTGTCGATTCGGACGCATGGCAACCCTCCGGTTCGCGGTTTTCGCCACGATGCTATGCCGCTAGTGTTGCGTCAACAGCGCTTCATGCGGCCCGCATCGTGCTGGAAAGCCCTAAGTGTTTGTTTGGACTCGGGAAGTGGGCTATACTCTTGCGTTTCGTGTTCGCACACCCCGTTTTTTCGAGGACTTAACATGGTCGTAATCCGTCTGGCTCGCGGCGGCAGCAAGAAGCGCCCGTTCTTCAATATCGTTGCTACCGATTCGCGCAACCGTCGCGATGGCCGTTTCATCGAGCGCGTTGGTTTCTACAACCCGCTGGCTTCCGACAAGGAAGAAGGCCTGCGCGTTGCGCAAGACCGTCTGGCCTACTGGCAAGGCGTTGGCGCCCAACTGTCGCCGACCGTTGCCCGTCTGGTCAAGGAAGCCGCCGCCAAGGTTGCTGCTGCCTGATAGTCATGCAGGCGCGCCTTCACCGGTGCGCACTGATGCGCAACGACGCTCCGTCAACGTGACTGGCAACACCACCGGCCGCAAGCCGCTGAATCTGTCGACTGCCGCCACCCAGGGTGGTGCCGCTGGCCGGGAGGCAAAGCTGCCCGCCGCGCTGCTGTTCACGGACAGCCTGCCCGACGATCTCGTCGAGGTTGGCTATGTGGGCGCCGCATACGGCATCCGCGGCTGGATCAAGGTCGAGCCGCATGCGGACGACGCCTCCGCATTGCTTCATGCCCGCCGTTGGTGGCTGCTGCGTGCGCCGGCTGCCGGCGTGGTAGCGGCGCCGGCACAGGCGACGGAAGCTGTCAGCATCAAGATTTCCCAGTCGCGGGAACATAGCGGTACCGTGGTGGCGCAAGCTGCCGGCGTTTCGGATCGCAATGTGGCGGAAATGCTCAAGGGCCGCCGCGTCTGGATCCGGCGTGCGGATTTCCCCGCGCCGGAAGAAGGTGAGTTCTACTGGGTGGACCTGATTGGTTGTGCCGTGGTCAACGAGCAGGGCGAAACGCTCGGCGAGGTGACCGGCCTGATCGACAATGGCGCCCACCAGATCCTTCAGGTGGCATACCAGCTGCCGGACGGCAAGGCCGCAGAGCGGCTGATCCCGTTTGTCGACGCATTCCTGCGTACGGTCGATACCTCGGCCCGGCGCATCGTGGTCGACTGGGGGCTGGACTACTGAAGTTCCTGAATTGCCGTCAAGGGAGACGCGGATGCAGTTCGATGTAGTCTCGCTGTTTCCCGAGATGTTTCGCGCGCTGACCGACTGGGGCATTACCAGCCGGGCGGCGAAGCAGCAGCGTTATGCGCTGCGCACCTGGAATCCCCGCGACTTCACGGTCGACAATTACCGGACGATCGACGATCGCCCTTACGGTGGTGGTCCTGGCATGGTGATGCTGGGCAAGCCGCTGGAAGATGCGATCGATGCCGCCAGCGCGGCGCAGTCGGACGCCGGCGTCGAGCGACCGCATGTCGTGCTGATGTCGCCGCAAGGCGCGACGCTGAGCCATGCCAAGGTCATGGAGCTGGCGCAGCGCCCGGGACTGGTGCTGCTTTGCGGACGGTACGAGGCGATCGATCAGCGTTTGATCGACCGTCGCGTGGACGAGGAAATCAGCCTCGGCGATTTCGTGCTGTCGGGTGGCGAACTGCCCGCGATGGCGCTGATCGACGCCGTGGTGCGGCATCTGCCCGGCGTGCTGGGCGATGCGCAGTCGGCGGTACAGGACAGCTTCGTCAACGGCCTGCTCGACTGTCCGCACTACACGCGGCCGGAAGAATATGAAGGCGTGCGGGTGCCCGATGTGTTGCTCGGGGGCCATCATGCCGAGATTGAAAAATGGCGGCGCCAGCAGGCGCTTGCCAATACCGCGCGCAAGCGTCCCGATCTGATCGTGGCGGCGCGCAAGCAAGGGTTGTTGTCCAAGGCCGACGAGAAGTACCTGTCGACCCTGGCAGCGAAAGCAGGGCAGGAGTTCGCTCCCGCCAAGTGAAACCCCATCCTCTGCCGGGGCCCCGAATGTGGGTATATAACGCCGGTACGATGGTTAAGGAGAAAACGATGAACCTCATCGAGCAAATCGAGAAGGAAGAGATCGCGCGTCTGACCGCGAACAAGACCATCCCCGCATTCGCACCTGGCGACACCGTGATCGTCAACGTGAACGTG
>Ga0102592_1000934_pt1 | contig 38556 bp, 28 predicted proteins | sample AraplaCol_mMF_r2_FD_76861 | JGI IMG/M metagenome (GOLD analysis project Ga0102592, IMG submission 76861) | Arabidopsis root microbial communities from North Carolina, USA - plate scrape MF_Col_mMF_r2 (SPADES assembly) (version 2) | ecosystem: Host-associated > Plants > Roots > Endosphere...
GCGGGCCGTCGAGCGATCCCTTCGGACCGGACACATTGGCGCCGGCAATCGCCGTCCGTAGGTCCTCCATGGAGATGCCATAGGCCGCGAGCCGCGCCAGATCTGCCTGCACGCGGACCGCCGGCTTGAGGCCGCCGAGCACGCCCACTTTGCCAACGCCGGAAATCTGGCTCAGCCGCTGTGCCAACAGTGTGTCCGACAGGTCGCTCATCGCCCGCAATGCGATGGTGTCGGACGTCAGCGCCAGCGTCATGACCGGCGCGTCGGCCGGGTTCACCTTCGCATAGACCGGCGGATAAGGCAGGTTGCGCGGCAGCACCCCCGCCGCGGCATTGATCGCCGCCTGCACATCTTGCGTCGCGCCGTCGATGTCACGGTTGAGATCGAACTGCAGCGAGATCTGGCTGACGCCATAGGAGCTGGTCGACGTCATCGACACCAGCGACGGGATCTGGCCGAGTTGGCGTTCCAGCGGCGCGGTGATCAGCGAGGCTGTTACTTCCGGACTCGCGCCCGGCAATTGCGTCGAGACCTGCACGGTCGGGAAATCGACCTGCGGCAGCGCCGAGACCGGCAGCGCGAAATAGCCGAGCAACCCGCCGATCAGCAGCGCCACCCCAATCAGGGAGGTGGCGACGGGCCGGCGGATGAAGGGTTCGGAGACGCTCATGGTTGTGCGCTCTTCACGGTCGCGGCCATCAACCGCGACGACCGGTCAGGATCGGCGTCATGGCTGTTTTGCTCCCTGCGGCGGGGTGCCCTGGCTGGGCTGGCCGGCGGCGGGCGCCGTCTGTCCCATCGGCGCGGACGGATTGCCGTCGCTGCCATGCTGCTGGCCCTGCCCGCGCTTGCTGCGGCGTTCGCCTGCATCACTGCCCTTGCCGCTGCCGCGCTTGCTGCGTGGCGCAAGATCGACTGCCGGCTCGCCGGTATTGGTTCCGACGCTGACCTTGGCGCCGTCGGACAGATTGGCAAAGCCCGTAGTGACCACACGGTCCGTCACCGACAATCCCTTGGCGATAACGGCCGAAAATTCGTTCTGCTGTGTCACCGTCACCGGCACCGCTTTGACGACATCCCCCTCGCCGATCACATAGCTGAATGTGCCGGCCGGGCCGCGCTGCACGGCGGAGGTCGGCACCACCATGGCGTCCTTCAGCGTCTCGACCTTGAGCCGGACATTGACGAACTGGCCCGGCCAGAGCTGGTAATTCGCGTTCGGCAACTCGGCCTTCAGCTTCACCGTGCCTGTCGTCGCATCGACGAGATTGTCGATGCCGGTCAGCGTGCCGGTATCGATCACCGTCACACCGTCATTGCCGAACACGTCCACCGACAGCGTACGCTTGGCTGCCGCTGCGTTGGCGCGCGTGATCTGCTGCTGCGGCAGGCTGAACAGCACGGCGATCGGCTGCAGCTGCGTGATCACCACGAGACCCGTTGTATCGGAGGCGCGGATGATGTTGCCCTGATCGACCTGCCGCAGGCCGGCGCGGCCGGACAGCGGCGCGATGATGTTCGTATAGCTCAGCGTGGCCGCGGCGTTGTCGATGGCCGCCTGATCCGACTTCACCAGGGCTTCCTGCTGCGCCACCAGCGAGCGCTGGGTGTCGGCCTGCTGCCTGGAGCCGGCATTGGACTGCGCCAGCTGTTCATAGCGGATCAGATCGAGGCGGGCATTGGCGAGGGTCGCCTCGTCCTGCGCCTTCTTGGCGACGGCCTGATCATAAAGCGCCTTGTAGAGCACGGGGTCGATCTCGGCGAGCACGTCGCCAGCCTTGACGTCCTGGCCTTCCTTGAAATTGACCTTGATCAGTTTGCCATCGACCTGCGCGCGGACAGTGACATTATTGAGCGCACGGACCGCACCGACGCCATCGAGATAGACCGGCACGTCCTCGATCTTCGGCGTCGCCGCCAGCACCGGCACGGTCATCATGTCCGGTCGGAAACCACCGCGACGCATGTCGCCACCGCCGCCCTGCTGCGGCTGCATCGCGCGCCAGCCGATATAGCCGAGGCCCCCGAGGATCAGCAGCGTCACCGCGATCGACACGGTTCGGCGGCGGGCCTTGCCGGCCACCTTCGCCACGCCGTCGCCAGCGGCTTTCATGTCCGGCTTAAAGAGCATTGACCGGTCTTTCCATTTTCGGCTCCCAGCCGCCACCCAGCGCCTGGAACAGGCTGACAAAGGCCTGCAGCCGCGCCAACTGGGCCTGGGACAGGGTGTCCTCGGCCTGGAACAGCGTCAGCTGGGTGTTTAGCACAGTTACGATATCGGCGGTTCCGGCGCGCAGTTGCTGCTCCGACAGTTCGAAGGCCCGCCGCGAGGCGCGGACCACCTCGCGCTGCAGACGCAGCCGCTCGGTGGTCTGGCGGATCGCCACCAGCGCATTGTCCACATCGGCAAAGGCGGAGACGACCGTCTTGCGATAGGTCTGCACCAGTTCGTCCTGCCGCGCCTGCGTCAGCTCGAAATTGCCGCGGATACGGCCGCCATCGAAGATCGGCTGGGTCAGGCCGCCGACAAGGCTGAAGAACGCCGCATTGGGATTGAACAGCGCCACCAGCGCCGAACTCTGATAGCCACCCGAACCGGTCAGCTGGATCGTCGGGAAGAACTGCGCACGCGCACTGCCCACATTGGCCGTTGCCGCGGCCAGCTGTGCTTCCTGACGGCGGATATCCGGGCGCTGCGTGAGCAGCTCGGACGGTAGCCCCGGCGTCACCTTTGGCGCGGCGATCGCGTTCAGCGTCCCGCCAGCGACACGCACGCTTTCCGGTGGCCGCGACACCAGCGTCGCCAGCGCATGCTTGTTCTGTGCCAGGGTCGTGCGGAGCAGCGGGACGGAGGCACGCTGGTTGGCGAGCACGCTCTCCTGCTGGGCGACATCCAGATCGGTGCCCGTGCCGGCACTGAAGCGCTGCTTGATCGCATCGAGGATACGCTGTGCACTCGCGATGTTGCGCTCGGCGGTGCGGATGCGGTCCTGCGCCGTCACCACCTGGAAATAGGCATTGGCCACTGCCGCCATGGTGGTAAGCGCCACCACGTCGCGGTCGAAACGGTTGGCATTGGCGGTTTCTTCGGCGGCAAGCGCCGCGTCGCGATTCTTGCCCCAGAAATCGATCTCGTAGCTGGCCGACAGCGAGGCCTGGAAATTGGTGATCTCGCGGCCGTTATTGGTGAGGCCGCTGGCACTCGATCCCGAGGTGCGCGCATAGTTTTCCTGACCGCCCGCACTCAAGGTCGGCAGCAGCGCCGCGCCCGTGATTCGCGCCTGCGCATCGGCCTGCCGGAGCCGGGCGACGGCCGCCGCGATATCCAGGTTGACCGTCTGGGCCTCCTCCATGAGCTGGGTCAGCTCGGCGGAGCGGAAGCCGCGCCACCAGTCGAGCGACGGCGTGGCCGCCCCCGGCCTGGACGTATGGGCATCCTTGTAAACGGTGGGGATATCCAGCGCCGGATCGGGCAGATCCGACGTCAGCATGCAGCCGGACAACGCCGATCCGACCATCAGCACGGCCAGCACTCGGCTGATGATTCGCACAGCCGGACGCCTCACCGCAGCCGCTCCGTAGACAGGCTTCGCAGACCCCGCAAAATGCAGGGGGAAACGACGAAGGGAGCAATGGACTGCGACACGTTGACCGGGTGATGCTGGACGATGAAACGTGCGCCCATTCTAGCCGCCCGCGGATGCCGCGGACAGTGTTCTTGCGTTTCGGAACGTGCAAGCAGGCTCGGGCGTTAGGCGTGTGAAAACGCTCCTATTTGCACAGATACCCCTATTTCATCGGCCCGTTCTGAAGTTGACGATTGATACGGCGCCCTCCGGCTTACGAAGATTTCATGTGTCTCGATATTGCTGCCGCCCATCTCCCCCGCCTCGCGCCTGTTCCGCCGGTGAAACCGCAGGCTCATTTCGACCGTAGCTTCCCCATTATCAGGCCACCTCAAGGGACTTTGGAATGCGCATCGCAGTGATCGGAACGGGAATAGCCGGCAATGCCGCGGCCTGGGCATTGTCGAAGCGCTATCCCGTGACGGTCTATGACCGCGAATTACGCCCGGGCGGCCATAGCCACACGGTGACCGTCGATTGTGACGGCGAGCAGATCCCGGTGGATATCGGCTTCATCGTCTATAACGAGCTGAACTACCCCGACCTCACCGCGCTCTTCGCCCATCTCGGCGTCGAGACCATCGACAGTTGCATGAGCTTTTCCGTCAGCGCCGATGCCGGACGGTTCGAATGGAAGGGCGGCGGCGACAACTGGGCGGATACGGCGCGTGGCCTGTTCGCCCAGAAGCGCAATGCGTTGTCGCCATCCTACCTGCGCATGCTGCGCGACATCCTCACCTTCAACGAGCAGAGCGTGAAGGATCGGGCGGCCGGGCTGCTTGGCGACATGACGCTGGGTGCCTATTTCCGCTGGCGCAAGTTCGCGCCGCGCCTGCTGACCGACTATCTTGCGCCCATGGGCGCTGCCATCTGGTCTGCGCCGGCGGATCGCATGCTGGATTTTCCCGCCGAGAATTTCGTCGCTTTCTTCAGCAATCACCGACTGCTGCAATATGACCGCCCGGTCTGGCGCACGGTGCGCGGCGGCAGCAAGCAATATGTGGAGAAGTTGACCGCCGCTTTCGGCGATCATCTGCGGCTCGGCTGCGCGGTGACATCGATCGAGCGCAACATCCATGGCGTCACGGTGCATGACAGCCGCGGCCATCACGAACGCTACGACCACGTCGTCGTTGCGACCCATAGCGATCAGGCACTGTCGCTGCTATCCGATCCAAGTGAGCACGAGACATCGGTGCTCGGCGATATCGGCTATTCACCCAATGTCGTCTATCTACATCGCGACACCCGGCTGATGCCGAAGCGCCGCAACGCATGGGCGTCGTGGAATTTCCTGCGCTGGAAGCGCGAAGGCGGTCACCTCAACGATGTCGCCGTGACTTACTGGATGAACCAGCTGCAGGACATTCCGGACGACAAGCCGCTCTTCGTCAGCCTCAATCCGCCTTTCGCACCGGATCCTACCCTGACCTTCGGGCGTTACCTGTGCGAACATCCGCAATATGACGCCAAGGCATTTGCGGCGCAGAAGCGCCTCGGTGACATCCAGGGCAAACGCCATACCTGGTTCTGCGGCGCCTGGACGGGCTACGGCTTTCACGAGGATGGGCTGCGCTCAGGCCTCGCCGTCGCAGAAGCGCTGGGCGCCACGGTACCGTGGCGCGAAACACCGGCAGAACTGGCGGAGGCTGCGGAATAGTGATGGTAAGCGCGGGCAAAGCAACGGCACCGGCGGCGCTGTATTTCGGCGACGTCATGCATGCGCGCCTGAAGCCGATGGGCCATCGCTTCAGCTACCGGGTCATGAGCCTGCTGATCGACCTCGATCGGCTGGATGCGGCGGATCGAACGTCGCGCTTGTTCGGTGTCAATCGCCCCGCGCTCTACAGCTTCCACGAAAAGGATCACGGCGAGCGCGACGGTTCATCCCTGCGCGCCTATGCAGAGCGTTGCGCGGCGGGGCATGGCATCGACCTCACGGGCGGCCGCGTCGAACTGCTCTGCTATCCCCGCTTGCTCGGCTACACCTTCAACCCGCTGTCGGTCTATTTCTGCCATCGCGCAGACGACTCGCTCGCGCTGATCATCTATGAGGTGCGTAACACCTTCGGCGACATCCATCCCTACGTGCTACCGGTTGCCCCCGGCGAGCAGAGCGATGCCGGCATACGGCAGGTTCAGGACAAGCTGTTCTACGTCTCTCCCTTCATCGAGACGGCGATGCGCTATCACTTCCGCGTGTCACCGCCGTCAGATGACGTGAAGCTGCGCATCCTCGAGACGGATGCGGAAGGCCCGCTCCTTGCCGCGACCTTCCATGGCCGTCGCCGCCCTCTGACGTCGCGGGCTCTGCTGCGGTCCTTCTTCGGCCTCCCGCTCGTCACCTTGAAGATCATGGCCGCCATCCACTGGGAGGCATTGCGGCTGTGGCTCAAGGGCGCCCGTCTGGTCCCGCGGCCGTCACCCGGTGCCGGAAATACCGGCTTGGCGACTGAACAAAGCCGCGCTTATATTTCCGTCAAGTCATCGGCACGCTGAGCGTTCTCGCAACGCACAACGACAATCTTGACGGCGGATGCACATGTCTGAACTCACCTTCACTGCGCCGGAAAGCGTCACTCCGGAAAATGCCGCACGCATCCTGGCAGACCTGCCCAGGATCGTCCGAATGGCGCTCGGCTTTGGCGCACACCTGACGCGCGGCACGCTCGATGTGACACTGCCCAACGGGCGCCGCTATCGCCTCGGCGGTCGCGAGCCCGGCCCCGCCGCGGAAATGACAGTCCACAGCTACGCCTTCGCCAAACGCCTGATCAATGGCGGCGATATCGGCATCGCCGAAGCCTACCTCCACGGCGACTGGGACACGCCGGACCTCACGCAATTCCTCTATCTGTTCTGCGTCAACCACGACCTGATCCAGTCGATGCTCGGCAACAATCCCATGATGCGGCTGGTGCAGGTGGTCCGCCACTGGTTCAACCGCAATACCAAGCGGCAGGCGCGCAGGAATATCTTCGCGCATTACGATATCGGCAACCGCTTCTATTCGGCCTGGCTCGATCCGAGCATGACTTATTCCTCGGCCATTTTCGAGGACGGCACGCAGGACCTCACCGCCGCCCAGCACAATAAGTATCGCAGGCTGGCCGAAGCCATCGAGCTGAGGCCAGGTCAGAAAGTGCTGGAGATCGGCTGCGGCTGGGGCGGCTTTGCGGAATATGCCGCGAAGAATTACGACGTGAAAGTCGTCGGCCTGACGATCAGCACCGAGCAGCGCGACTATGCGCGCAAACGCATTCACGATGCCGGCCTTGCCGACAAGGTCGAAATCCGCTTCCAGGACTATCGGGACGAACGCGGACTGTATGACCGGATCGCATCCATCGAAATGATCGAGGCCGTCGGCGAGCAGTTCTGGCCGCGCTATTTTTCGCAGATCCGTGATCGCCTGCTGCCGGGCGGCCTCGCCGGAATTCAGGCCATCACCATTCAGGACAAGTTCTTCCAGACCTACCGCGCCGAAGTCGATTTCATCCAGCGCTACGTGTTTCCGGGGGGCATGCTGCCATCGCCGGATATCCTGAAATCGCTCGGCGAGCGCTTCAGCGTGCCTGTTATCCGGGAGCGCATCTTTGGGCTGGATTATGCCACCACGCTTGCCATCTGGAGAGACAATTTCCGCGCCGCATGGCCGAGCCTGACGCCGCTTGGATTCGACGATCGTTTTCGTCGTTTGTGGGAATACTACCTGGCCTATTGCGAGGCTGGTTTCCTGTCGGGGAATATCGACGTGCGGCAGGTGGTGTTCGCAAAAGCGAAATGAGGCGCGGCCTTAAGACGTCCATCTCGCGCTGCCCTGACCTGCCCGCCCTTCCCTTGTATGACCGTGCCGCGTTCACTAGGTTGAACCCAGCACCGTCAACCTCTTCGAGAATTGCAGGCTCATGATTTTCAACAAAGACGTCGTCGAGGCCATCGGCAACACGCCCCTGATCAAGCTCAAGCGCGCCTCCGAACTCACCGGCTGCACCATTCTCGGCAAGGCTGAATTCATGAATCCCGGCCAGTCGGTGAAGGATCGCGCCGGCAAGTGGATGATCCTGGAAGCCGAAAAGCGCGGCGACCTGAAGCCGGGCGGCCTGGTGGTGGAATCCACGGCCGGCAATACCGGCATCGGTCTGGCCGTGGTGGCCAGCGCCCGCGGTTATCGCACCATCATCGTGATCCCTGACTCCCAGAGCCAGGAAAAGAAGGACATGCTCAAGCTCGCCGGTGCCGAACTGATCGAGGTGCCGGTCGTTCCGTTCTCGAATCCGAACCAGTTTCAGCATGTCGGCAAGCGCCTCGCGGATCAGCTTCGCAAGACCGAACCGAATGGCGTGCTGTTCGGCGACCAGTGGAACAATCTGGACAACGCCAAGGCCCATTACGAGTCGACCGGGCCGGAGATCTGGCAGCAGACCGACGGCAAGCTCGATGGTTTCATCTGTGCGGTCGGCAGCGGCGGCACGTTGGCCGGCACCAGCACCTATCTCAAGGAAAAGAACAAGGGCATCGTGATCGGCTGCGCCGATCCGCATGGCGCGGCCATGTACAGCTATTTCAAGACCGGCGAGGCCAAGGCGTCCGATGGCGGATCGATCACCGAAGGCATCGGCCTCGGCCGCATCACGCCGATCGCGCAACAGGCCAAGCGCACGGTCGATCAGGCATTCCTGATCTCCGATGAAGAAGCCGTGGCCGTGATCTACGACCTGGCCGAGCACGAGGGCCTCTGCCTCGGCGGCTCCAGCGGCGTCAACATCGCCGGCGCCATTCGCCTTGCCAAACAGCTCGGACCGGGCAAGACCATCGTCACCATCCTGTGCGACTCCGGCGGACGTTATCAGTCAAAGCTGTTCAACCCGGACTTCATGCGCAGCAAGAACCTGCCGGTGCCGGATTGGCTGGAGCGCAAGAGCGACATCCAGGTGCCGTTCGAGAAGGTGTAGCCATCCACTCCGCCCTCATCCTGAGGAGCCGCACAGCGGCGTCTCGAAGGATGGCGGCGGGACTCTGAGTCCAGCCAGTTCATGGTTCGAGACGGCGCTGCGCGCCTCCTCAACATGAGGGGCGGGGTTTCATCGCAGGATCTGCCCCAGAAACACCTTCGTCCGCTCGTGCTGCGGATGATCGAAGAACGCTTCGGGCTTGTTCACTTCGATGATCTGCCCGGAATCCATGAAAACGATCCGGTCGGCCACCTGACGCGCAAATCCCATCTCGTGGGTCACCACCAGCATGGTCATGCCCTCGTCGGCGAGATCGACCATGGTGTCGAGCACCTCTTTCACCATTTCCGGATCGAGCGCCGAGGTCGGCTCATCGAACAGCATCACTTTCGGATTCATCGTCAGCGCGCGTGCAATGGCGACGCGCTGCTGCTGGCCGCCTGACAGCTGGCCGGGATAGGAACGCGCCTTGTCGGGAATGCGTACGCGTTCGAGGTATTTCATCGCCGCGGCTTCGGCATCCTTCTTCGGCATGTGCCGCACCCAGATCGGCGCCAGCGTGCAGTTCTCCAGCACCGTGAGATGCGGAAACAGGTTGAAGCTCTGGAACACCATGCCGACGTCGCGCCGGATGTCATCGACACGGCGCAGGTTGGGGCCGAGTTCGATCCCGTCGACCGTGATCCGGCCTTCCTGAAATTCTTCCAGCGCGTTGATGCAGCGGATCAGCGTGGACTTGCCCGAGCCCGACGGCCCGCAGACCACGATGCGCTCGCCGGCGCCGACGTCGAGATCGATGTCGCGCAGGACGTGAAACTCGCCGAACCACTTGTTGAGGCCCTTGATGCCGACGATAGGATTTGCGCTCGCCATGGGTTCTCAACTCCGTCGATGCGCGTTGAGCCGATGCTCGACGAACAGCGAATAGCGCGACATGCCGAAGCACAGCACGAAATAGATGATGCCGGTAAAGGCAAAGCCGGTGAACAGCGTCGATGGCGATGACCAGGCCGGATCGGCGAAGGCCGCACGCAATTGCCCGAGCAGGTCGAACAGCGCCACGATCGACACCAGCGAGGTGTCCTTCAGCAGTGCGATGAAGCTGTTGACGAGGCCGGGAATGACATGGCGCAGCGCCTGCGGCAGCACCACCAGGCGCGTCGTCTTCCACCAGGACAGGCCGAGTGCACTCGCCGCTTCCGCCTGTCCACGCGGAATCGCGTTCAATCCGCCGCGGATCACTTCGGCATTATAAGCGCCGGCAAACAGCGCGACGCCGATCAGCACGCGCACTAGGCCGTCGACCGTAAAATTGCCGGGCAGGAACAGCGGCAGCATATAGGTGGCGAAGAACAGCACCGTGATCAGCGGCACACCGCGCCAGAATTCGATGAAGGCGATGGAGCCGAAGCGGATCAGCGGAATGCTCGATCGCCGCCCCAGCGCCAGCGCGATGCCGATGGGCATCGAGGCCACGATGCCGGTGATGGCGACCACCAGCGTCACCAGCATGCCGCCCCACAGGCGCGTGGGCACGACCTCCAGCCCGCCGTAGCCGCCATGCAGCAGGAAGAACGCGACGAATGGGAATGCGAGGAAGAACAGCGCCGCGTTGATGGCCTTTGCCGGTACGCGCGGGATCAGCAGTGGCAACAGCAGCAGCACGCCGATCAGAAACGTCAGATCGACACGCCAGCGTTCGGCTTCGGGATAGAAGCCATAGATGAATTGCGACAGCTTTGCCTCGATGAACGGCCAGCAGGCGCCCACGGGGCGCCCGACGCTTTCGGGCAGGCAGGCATTGCGGTCGCTGCCATGCCACACCGCATCCACCAGCAAGAATTTTAGGGTCGGGATGATCGTGAACCAGAGCAGCAGGATGCAGGCAATGGTCAGCAGGATATTGGTCGGCGAATTCAGCAGCCGCGTGCGCACGAAGCCGAACACGCCGGTGGTGCGGACCGGTGCCGTGCGCGGCTCGATCATGGTCTTGGCGACATAGGCGGTATCACTCATGAGCCCATGCTCCGCGAGGTCCGCCACCCATAGAGGCTCATCAGCGCGCTCGTGATCAGCGAGATCACGAGATAGATCGCCATGGTGATGGCAACGATCTCGATGGCCTGCCCGGTCTGGCTCAGCGCCGTGCCGGCGAACACCGAGACCAGATCGGGATAGCCGATGGCCACCGCCAGCGACGAATTCTTGGTCAGGTTGAGATACTGGTTGGTCAGCGGCGGCAAAATCACGCGCATGGCCTGCGGCACCACGATGAGCCGCAGCACCTCGCCGCGCGAAAGGCCGAGCGACGCGCCCGCCTCGGTCTGTCCCTTATGGACAGACTGCACACCGGCCCGCACGATTTCGGCGATGAAGGCGGCAGAGTATGTCGACAGCGCAATCGCAAGGGCGGCGAATTCTGGCACGATGCGCATGCCGCCAGAGAAATTGAAACCGCGCAGCACCGGATATTCCCAGGTCCACGGTTTGCCGAAAACGAAAACAGCCAGCACCGGCAGCCCGATCATGGCGGCAACCACCATCGGCCAGATCACCATCTGCCTGCCCGTCGCAAACAGCGCCCGCCGGGCAATCGCCCGCAGCGCGACCACGAGCAGCAGAGCAATGCCGATGGCGATCACGAACGGCGCCAGCGCCTCCGTGCCGATCGGTTTCGCCATGCCAAAACCGCGATTGCTGAGAAACACGCTGTCGAACAGATTGATGCTCTGACGTGGCTGCGGCAGCGCCGCCAGCACCGCCAGATACCAGAACAAGATCTGGAACAGCAGCGGCAGGTTGCGGATCAATTCCACATAGGCGCCGGCAATCCGCGACAGCAGCCAGTTCGGCGACAGCCGCCCGAGCCCGATGACGAAGCCGAGGATCGTCGCGCAGACGATGCCGACCAGCGAGACCACCAGCGTGTTGGTCAGGCCGACCAGCAACACGCGCAGATAGGTGTCGGATTCCGAATACGGGATCAGCGTCTGGCTGACGCCAAATCCCGCCGTGCTCCAGAGAAAGCCGAAGCCGGATGCGATCTTCTGCGTCGCCAGGTTCTCACGCGCATTGTCGATGATCTCATGCGCGATCCAGGCCAGCGCCACCACCAGCACGACCTGCAACGCAAAGCCGCGCCAGCCCGCCTGCCCGCCCAGTGCACGGCGCAATTTGTCGCCGAGCATCAATGGTGGTCGTCTGGCTTCGCCTGTCATCGCGGTCCGCTGCGGCGCGCTCAGCGGATCGGCGGCGCAAACATGATGCCGCCCTTGTTCCAGAGCTGGTTCAATCCCCGCGCGATGCCGAGCTTCGATCCTGGCCCGACATTGCGGTCAAAGCTCTCGCCGTAATTGCCGGTCGCCTTGATGACGCGGTGAAACCAGTCCTTGGTGAGGCCGAGCTGTTCGCCGAGGCTGCCATCGGTGCCGAAGATGCGCTTCAGCTCGGGCTTATCGGATTTCGCCTGATCATCGACATTCTTCTGGGTGATCCCCAGCTCTTCCGCATTGATCTGAGCGAACAAAACCCAACGCACCACATCGAGCCACTGGTCATCGCCATGGCGCACCAGCGGGCCCAGCGGCTCCTTCGAGATCACCTGCGGCAGCACTTCATGATCGGCCGGCGTCGTCAGCTTCAGGCGCTCTGCATAGAGCTGCGAGATGTCGGCGGTGAAGGCATCGCAGCGGCCGGATTCATAGGCTTTGACAACTTCGTCGGCGGTCGAGAACGCGACCACCTCATATTTCATGCTGTTGCCCTTGAAGAAATCGGCTAGGTTCTGCTCGTTGGTGGTGCCTGTCTGCAGGCAGACCGAAGCTCCCGCGAGCTCAAGCGCCGAATTCACCTTCAGAGCCTTGCGGACCATGAAACCCTGGCCATCGTAGTAATTGATGCCGGCAAAATTCACGCCCAGCGACGTATCGCGCGACAGCGTCCAGGTGGTGTTGCGCGACAGCACATCGATTTCGCCCGACTGCAGCGCCGTGAAGCGATCCTTGGCCGACAGCGGCACATATTTGACCTTGGTGGCATCGTTGAAGATCGTGGCGGCGATACCGCGGCACAGATCCACATCGAGGCCCGCCCAGTTGCCGCGATCGTCCGGCGCCGAAAAGCCCGGCAGGCCCTGGGTCACGCCGCAGGACAGAACGCCACGGTCCTTCACGGTTTTCAGTGTCTGCGCCGACGCGCCCTGCGCCGTCCAGCCGGCAGCGATGGCGAGGGTAAGCATCAGGGTCGCGGATTTCATGGAGGAGCCTTTCCTGGGGCGTCAGCACCGCCCGACCAACCGGGCACAGCACCACACAAAGAACTGAATACCGAACCGTTCGATCAGTTCCATAGCCTTCAGCGGTCCGGCCGAAAAGCCTGTCCGCCTCAGCTCAGATCAAATCCAGTTATGCGAGTCGCGGCAGGAGGTCACCAGCATTGCCTGCAGGCGCGAACGATCTGCCAGTCAGTTCAAGGGGTTGACGCGGAACCGGCGGTGTCGGCTTAGTGGCGCTGCAGCAGATGCGCCTGCGCAAGGCGCCCCGCTGCGGCAAAACACCAGACCCGGCAGGCGCATCCCGATGGCTTCATCCGACAATCACGGCACCACCTCGCTCGATACCGATACGGTGATCGTCACCGCCGGCCGCGACACGCCCGGTCAATGGGGCTTCGTCAATCCGCCCACTGTGCGCGGCTCCACCGTCCTCTATCCGACCGCCGACGACCTGCATGCCCATCGCGGCGAGTACCAGTATGGCCGCCACGGCACGCCGACCACCAAGGCGCTGCAGCAGGCGCTGATGGCCCTGGAAGGCCCGCGCTGCGCCGGGGTCGGCCTCGTGCCGTCGGGCCTCGCCGCCATTTCGACCACGTTGCTGTCGGTTCTGCAGGCCGGCGATCACCTGCTCGTCTCGGACAGCGCCTACCGCCCGACCCGCAATTTCTGCAATGGCATGCTGACGCGCTACGGCATCGAGACCACTTATTTCGATCCCTTGATCGGCGCCCGCATCGAGGCGCTGATCAAGCCGAACACCCGCGCCGTGATGGTCGAGGCGCCGGGCTCGCAATCCTTCGAAATGCCTGATGTCCCGGTGATCGCCGGCATCGCCCACAAGCACGGCGCGCTGGTTATCGACGACAACACCTGGGCGACGCCGCTCTATCACCGCTCGCTCGACCAAGGGGTCGATATCAGCATCCAGGCAGCGACAAAGTATATCGGTGGCCATTCCGACATCATGTTCGGCACCATCTCGGCGAACGACACCGCGTGGCCGAAGATCAGCGAAGGCATCAAGCTGCTCGGCACATGCGCGGGACCGGACGACGTCTTCCTCGCGCTGCGCGGGTTGCGCACCATGTCGGTGCGTCTCGCCCATCACCAGCGCGCAGGGATCGAGATGGCGCAATGGCTGAAGGCCCGACCGGAAGTCCTGAAAGTGCTGCACCCTGCGCTGCCCGATGATCCCGGCCATGCCATCTGGAAGCGCGATTTCACCGGCGCCTCCGGCCTGTTCAGCATCGTGTTGAAGCCGGTGTCGCAGAAGGCCGTCGATGCCCTGCTCGATGCTGTGAAGCTCTTCGGCATGGGCTATTCATGGGGCGGCTTCGAGAGCCTCATCATCCCGTTCGACTGCAGCGAGTATCGCACGGCCACCAAGTGGGCGCCCGGTGGTCCCACATTGCGCCTGCATATCGGCCTCGAGAGCCTCGACGATCTGAAGGCCGATCTGGAGCGAGGCTTTGCAGCGCTGAAAGGTGTTTCGTAGGATGGGTTGAGCGCAGGCGCGATAGCGCCGGAGCGATACCCATCCTACGTTCTCGTCACCAATTAAACCGCGCGCCCGCCGAGAGCTGATGGCTCACGGCATTGCTGCGATACTCGCCGTTATAGGCTCCAAACATGCGGAACGTTTCCGTCCGCCAGCCCGACAGTTTTGCGCCGACCAGCGCCGCACTGCGGCCGGGCGATGCAGCCGTCACGAGGAACGGCTGGTCGAGCAGCGCGGCCTGGCTGACCAGCGTGGTGTCGCGCAAATCGTAGCCCCAGCCGAGCTTCAGTTCCGGTACCAGCGTGGCGCCGTCAGTGGTGCGCAGCTTCGCGCTCATAGCGGCACCGACGGTGCTCATCAGCTTGTCATAGGTCTGCGCGCCATAAGCGAGACCGATGCCGAACGGCGTTTCGCTATACGCGTCGCGGCGAAAACCCTGCCAGTTCAGGCCAGCATAGGGCTTCACGATCATGTCGGGCGTCACCGCAAAGCGATAGCCCGCTTCCAGCGATGTGCCGATGCCGATCCCGTTGGCGCTGCCATTCAGGCCCGACGGGGCCAGGATCATCTGGCGCGTCGTGGACATCTGGCTCGGACCCGCGGCGATGCGGACATCGACCACGGCCGCGCCCGGTGTCCAGCTGGCATAGGCAGCGCCGGCATAGGTGTCCGAATTGCCCTGAATGTCCGTCGCGCTCGCCGTCGTGCGCGCATAGCCGAATGCGCCGCCGGCGATCAGGTTGTTCGAGAACCAGCGATCGGCACCGAGTGTGAAACCAGCGCTTGTCGCCTGCGAGCCGGACAGGCCGCCACTGTCACCGACGCGGCTGTTCCGGCCAAAGCCCTGCCCCCACATGGTCCAGCCGTCCTGCACGCGCTGTGCCGGCGTGATGCTGGCGAAGGCGTTGAGCGCGGAATTGGTCTCTGCCGTCATCATGTTGCGACCGGCATAGGACAGCGCGAAGTTCTGCACGGTGCCGTTCTGGCCCTGCTCGCTGCCGAAGGCCAGTGCATCCTGACGGTCGCCGATGGCGCCGAGGAATCCGGCAAAGGCCTGCAGTGACGCGCCGGCGACGGCCGGCTGACCGGGACCGCCGAGCTGCGACACGGTCTTTTCGAATTCCGCGCCGGTATTGATCTTGTAGATCGCGTCGAACAGGTTCTTCTCCGCTGCCGTCGGCAACACGCCGGCCTGCGGACGCGCCTTGTCGAGGAGGTTGGCGAAGAACTTCTGGCTCTCGCTGAGCTGGTTGGTGCTGGCGAGTGCGCTGTAGCTCGCCGGCGTCACCGCCAGCGTGATCGCCGTCGTACTGTAGATCACGTCGAACCGGCCATTGGTCGGCAGGCCGCCGGTGGGCTGGGTCAGGCCGGAAAAGCCACCCGCGGTGCTGGCGCCGTTCTGCGCCTGGACGAAAGCAAGCTGGGTACCGATTGCCGGTGTGTAGTTGCTGACCGTGCCGATGCTTCCGCGCAGCACCGGCGTCAACGCGCCGCCGGCATAGAACACGTTGCCGGCGCCGGTGACATAGATCTTGTCATAGGTACCGGGGCCGCCGGGAACAATCAGCGTGCCGTCGATGTCGACGCGCGTATTGGCGGTCGATGCCAGCGTGACATTGCCGTTAAAAGTGAGCGAACCGACCGAGTTGCCCTGCACGACAGTGCCCGGCGCAAGATCGGCGACATTGGCCATCTTGCCGGGCGACAAGGTGCCCGCGATCAGGGAGTCGCCAGCCACCACGCCGAAGCCGGCCAATGTCGCAGACTGCGCGACATTAAACTTGCTGCCAACCTGCACCGACAGCGTGCCATCGACAGCCAGCGTGCCGAGTTGCGCGAAAACGTCGCCTTTGGCGGTGGTACGGCCGGAGATCGTAAGGATGCCTTCGCCACTCTTGGTGAAGGCACCATCGGTGGTGAGCGGCCGGCTCCAATACTCGGTGATGTTGGCTGCCACCGACTTCGTGGCATTGGCGGCCAGCGTCGTCACGCCATCTGTCGCGCGGTCGAGCCGGACCAGGCCATGGCCGAATTCCTTGTCGATGCCGGGGGCGCCGAGATCTTCCGTGGTCGAGAACAACAGGCGCGACAGGTCCTGCGCGTTATAAGTCGGGTTGGCCTGTAGCAGCACAGCCAATGCACCGGACGCAGCGGGCGCGGCCATTGACGTGCCTTGGGACGGCCCCAGATCGTTGTAGGGAATGGTGGAATAGACCTGCCCGCCCTTTTCATTGTCGCCGCCCGGTGCCGCCACGCACCAGCTTGCGGTGACACCGCAGAGTTGGGAGTACCACGCCGCCTCCTTGGTGGGACCGACAGACATGACGCCGATGATCAGGCCGTTCTGACGTTGGAAGCCGGTCAGATCGATATTGAATCCGAGGGAATCGTACACACCCGTCTTGTTATGTGCCGGCGTGATATAGGGATACAGCGCGAGACCACTCGGATTTTTACCGGCGATGGGATCGTCTCTCCGGTCGTTGCCGGTTGCCGCCACGATGATCTTGCCGGCCTGCAACACGCTGGTGATCGCGTTCACCTCCGCCTGGCTATTCGGGATCGCATTGGTCCAGACCGTTTGCGGTGGCGCATTTTCCGGGCGGTTTGGACCATAACTCGCATTGTAGATCATGACGTTGCGCAGCGACGCGAAGTAATTGAGTGGCGCTGCATCACCATCGATGCCAGGACCATAGTTGTACACGTCATTGGCAATGACAGTGCGGATCGGGATAACCGCAGCATCGTAAGCGACGCCGTGCATATCGATACCGACGGCCACGCCCTTGGCCGCTGCGATGATGCCCGCCACGTGGGTGCCATGGGTGTCAAACTTCAAGCCGGTTTGCACTCCCAATTCGGACGGATTGTAGGTGGCTCCTGTCAGGACGAGGAAGTTGCGCGCCAGCGTCATGTTGAACTTGCTGGCGAGTGCGACATGATTGACGTCAAAGCCGCTATCGCCGACCGCGACGGTCACACCGGAGCCGGTGAAGCCGCGTTCATAGGCTTTCCCGGCGCGCATCATATCGAGTGGCCAGGTTTGAAGATTGATGGGATCCGCGGCCTGCGACGTCGCCGGCACCAACCACGCAGTACCGAGCATGGTCGTGCACAAAAACAGCGCCGAAATCCGACGCATTCCCCCGATAGCCCCCACGTCACGTCCCCTTCGCTCACACGCGAATGCTTGCAGCAGCCCGCTGCAGGCATTGCCCCCAATGGTCTCCGACGTCGGGACATTTCCCCGTCCCGCACGTCGTCTGACGCACTTCTAGTATGAGCGGATTTCTTCGCGACAGCACGATGATGGCTTATCCAGCACGCCGCTTGCGGTTTCCCTTGACCAAGCGTCTCATACGCTAGAGCCATACCGTCCTTCGTTATTTCCGGCAGAAACGCCACATACGGAACCGGCGTGAATGCGATCGGACATCCGCTCGGCGGCACATTCACCACGAATGCAACTACCGGGACTGCAACGAATGTAGCTGTCGTGCCGGGTATTTAACGGCGCTACAGTCAGTCATCGAATAGAAGCGGACGCGCGTTTAGTCCGACCAAATTGATTGCAAGGCCCAGTTCGCTAACCATGTCGCCGCTTCCACGCTTGTACTACGTCACGACCGGCCTGGACGAGGCCAATGCATTCGCCACCTGGAGCGCGGTGATTGCGCCGCTGTTCGAGCCGCGGGCAGCCGGTCCCGGCAAGAAGACGCCGACCGGTTCCGCGTCGGGCGTCATCATCGGCAGCATCATCATCGCCAAGGTCGCCTTCACGGCGCAGGACTTCGTCCGCGATGCCGGGCGGATCGCGGTGACACCGGATCACCTGCTGCTGCATCTCTATCTGACCGGCGGCTTCAACGGCGAGATCACCGGACAGCAAACCACGATCGGTCCCGGCAAGGTCGCCATGATCGACCTCGCCTACCCCGTGAATACCCGCGCCTTCGCATCTTCAACGGTATCCCTGATCGTGCCGCGCGCGCTGCTCGACGGCGTGCCGCTCGACAAGATGAAGCCGCGGCTCGACGCGTTCCGGAACGACCTGCTGGCCGCGCATATCCGCTCATTGCAGGAACGCAGTGCGCAGCTCACCGATGCCGATGTGGAAACCACGGTCGCCGACACCGTCGGCTTCCTCAAGCGCCTGCTGACGACCGAGCCTGAGGCCAGGCTCGAACAACAGAAACAGGCCGACGAGACCATCCTCGCACTGACCGAAGCCGCCATCCGCGACAATCTCGCTTCGCCCGACCTGTCGCCGGAATGGCTGGCCCAGAAGCTCGACATCTCCCGCGCGACGCTCTATCGCGTCTTCGCCGATCACGGCGGCATCATGAAGCATGTGCAGGAACGCCGGCTGCTCGCCGTGCAGGCCGCGCTCAGCGATCCCCTGGAAACGCGCCGCCTGTCGAAACTGGCAGCCGATCTCGGCTTCAGCAGCGAAGCGCATTTCAGCCGCAGTTTTCGCACGCGCTTCGGCGTCACCGCCAGCGCCTATCGGAAGAGCCAGCGCGAGGCGTCGGCGACGGTGCAGCTCACCAGTCCGGACGTCGTGCAGCACTGGTGGATGACGGTGTCGCAGTAGAACCTAGCTCGACAGGGTCTTCGACGCCTTGCCGCGGTTCTTCACGATCAGCATGATGTTGCGGACATAGATCACGGTGGCAGCGGCCTGGCCGAGAATGATCACCGGCTCGCGCTTGGCGATGCCATAGACCAGCGTCATCAGGCCGCCGGCGATCGAGAAGAACCAGAACGCCATCGGCACCACGCTCTGCCCTGCGCGCTCGCTCGAGATCCACTGCACGATGAAGCGCGCGGTGAACAGCAGCTGCGCGATCAGGCCGAAAGCCAGCCAGAAATCGAACTTGGCGACGAACACGTCATAGAGATAGTCGCCCAGCACCTGGCCATAGCTGATCAGCATTTACTTGAACTCGGTTGCGACCGGCGTGGTCCGCTTGCGGCGGATCAGCCACCACACGCCGGCCAGGTCCATCAGGCCCACCCACAGCCGGTCGAAGAAGCCGTAATTCGACACGCCGGAGTGACGCGGCCGGTCGATGACATCCACATAGGCGATCTCGAATCCCTCGCGACGCACCAGCGCCGGCAGGAAGCGATGCAGACCATCGAAATAAGGCAGCGACAAGAACACATCGCGGCGGAACGCTTTCAGGCCACAGCCGGTGTCGCGGGTGCCATCCTTGAGCACGCCATTGCGCACCTTGTTGGCGATGCGCGACTGAAACTTCTTGAAGCCGGTATCCTTGCGGCCGACGCGCTGCGCCGCCGCGAGTCCGACGCGCCCGCCACCATCGGCGATCGCCGAAATCAGGTTCGGCAGGAAAGCCGGATTGTTCTGCCCGTCGCCATCCAGCGTCGCGACGATGCCGCCGCGCGCATGGCGCACGCCGGTGCGCACCGCCGCCGACTGCCCCGATGACGCCGCATGATCGATGCGGCGCAGATTGCCACGCGCCTGCATCAATTCAGCGAGCAGCACCGGCGTCCGGTCGGTCGAGCCGTCATTGACGTAGATGATCTCATAGGCCCAGCGCCCGTCCAGCGCCGCCGCGATCTCGGCGATCAGCGGCGCGACATTGCCCTCCTCGTTGCGCACGGGGACGACGATGGAGACATCGATGAAGGCGGGATCGGAAGCGGACAAATCAGGGCTCTCGGTTGGCGGCCATGGCTTGCGGGAACTTGTCGCGGCCGGCCGCGCGAAGACCGCTTATTATGGGGCGACGGCCTCGCGGGCAACCCTCTTGAGGTGTGCCCCGGACGGCCCCGGCAGCGGTTCGATCTGCCCGCCCGGCCGGACGATGAAAGCCAGATGCCGGGCCGCGAACCAGTAGCGCACCGCCATCGCCACGATCCAGCCAAGCAGCCCACCAGCCACCACGTCGCTTGGGTGATGCGCCAGCAACACCAGGCGGCTGCAGCAGATAATCACGGCATAGGCGATCATGAGCATCCGCAGCCGCGGCCACAGCGCGGCCACCGCAAAGGCCAGCGCGAAACTGGTGGTCGCATGGCCCGAGGGAAAACTCGCATAGATCTCGGACCAGGCGAAATGCTTGTAGTGAAACGCGTTGGCGGCGCCGCCGACAAAGGGCCGCCCGCGGCCGATGATGCCCTTCAGCACCTCGCCGAGCATCACCGCCAGCAGCACCGTCAGGAAGATATATTGCACGCGGGTGCCGAGGCTGAGCCAGATCGCCTGCGACATGCCCCGCAGCCGCGGCGCCAGCAGCCAGATGACGACCAACAGGCCGAACAATGCCCACAAGACATATTCGGATTTGCCGAAATCCGTGACGATCCGCAGCGGCCACAGGCCGGCCGTGCCACGCGGCGGCATCAGCTGGATTTCATAAACATCCAGCAGGAACATCAAGGTGATGATGACCACGGCGGTCAGCGCGCCGAAGGCCAGCGAGCGCTTCGCCCAGTGGCGCGCCGCTTCCGCACGGCGCGAATGCGAGGGCGCGCGGACCAGTTGCGCCAGCGCCTGCGATAAAATCGTCCCGAGTTGCGAAGCGTAACCCGGTGCCGCCATCACTCGGTGCCTTCCGAGCGATACACCGCGATCGAGACCGCCTTGCCCTGCGAGTAGTTGTAGCCCTCGATGCGGGTGAACATGTTGTAGCGCAGCCCGATGGCATCGGCGCGTTGGGCGAACTGGCGCTCCTGGCGATATTCCACCAGTGCGAAACGACAGCTGCCCTGCCCGAGGAAGTCCGCCGCGCCCGCGCCATCGGTGAGTTGCGTGGATGTGCCGGCCATGAAGACCAGGCTCGGCTCATGATAGCCGGCCGCAGCCGCCTTCGGTGCCACGCAGACCACCGTGCGCAAGGCCCTCGCCAGATGCACGCTCGGAAACACCGGCCGCAGCGACGGCAGGAACACGGCATAGAACGCGATGCTCATGAAGAACGCCGCCACCACGCCCGACAGCAACGAACGCTCGGCGCGGTTATTGTCATACATCATCCAGGCGAACAGGCCGAACACCAGTGCGCCGGCCGCGAACGGCCAGGCCAGGAACATCGGATGCCGGACGACGGCGACCGAGCCCACCAGCGCACCTACGGCCGCCAGCACGGGAATAGCGAACCACCAGGCCGAGCCGCGCGACAGCCAGCCGCGCGACAGCACGCGGCGCTCCATGGCGCCGACGATGAGAATGGCGATGGCCGGATAGAGCGGCAGCACGTAATGCGGCAGCTTGGTCATCACCAGTTCGAACACGATCCAGGACGGCACCAGCCAGGCCAGCAGGAACTGGGCGCCCGGCTCGCGCCGCGCCCGCCAGATCGCCGGCGCCGCCATGCCGGCCAGCGGCGCACCGGGCCAGAACGTCACCCAGAACAGCAGGAAATAGGTGCCCGGAGGCGCGCCATGGGATTCCTGCGCCTGCAGCTTGCTCAGCATGTCGCCGCCGAGCGAATCCTGGAAGAAGGTCTGCCCTGCCTTGAGATAGATCGCCACGAACCAGGGCAGCACCAGCAGCAGCGTCCATGGAATGCCCGCCAGCGGCTTCAGTCGGCCGAGCCAGCCGACCGACCGATCCATGACGCCAAGCACCAGGATGGTGAAGCCGACGAACATCAGGATCAGCGGCCCCTTGACCAGGATGCTCACTGCCATGCCGGTCCAGAACACGAACGGCTCGAGCCAGCCGCCCTGCTTGTTGTCCTCGTCGCGTTGCCAGGCGAGATAGACCCGCGCCATGGCGCCCATGACGGCCATGACCGTGAGCAGCAGCATGGCGTCGGTCTTGGCCATGCGGGCTTCGACATTGAGCAGCACCGAGCTGCACATGATGAGGCCGGCCAGCACCGCGCCGCGACGGGTCACGAAGGCCAGCGCGGTCCAGTAGGTCAGCAGCACCGCGCCGATGGCACCAAGCAGCGACGGTACCCGGTACAGCCAGATGCGGATTTCGGCATTGGGCACGCCGAGCCGATCGGCGACCTCCACCACCGCCGCCTGCATCCAGTAGATGCCGACCGGCTTCTTGTAGCGGACCTCGTCCTGAAAGCGGATATCGACGAAATCACCATTTTCGACCATCTGCTTGGCCGCCTGCGCAAACCGCGCTTCGTCGCGGTCGATGGGCGGGATGGTGAAGAAGCCGGACAGGAAGAACAAGAAGCTGACGACGGCCAGAAAGGCGACCGCCCGGCCATGGCTCAAAGTCACGAAATCCAGCACGCGCGCGAGCGAATTGCCCGGATCGACGCGGGGTTTCTGCTCTCGGGGGGCGCCAAAGCGGGGTCTGTATTCTGTCTCAGCCATATGGCTGTCGCATACGATGAAACTGCCGGTCTCACAACCAGTTAGCCGGGCTTCACTGAATTCTGACCACAACTGTGTCTGCGGCGCCCATGGCGTCCATTACGGTCAGGCGAACGAATCCGGGGCCGGGAGGCTCGACCAGCCGCTGCCGCCGGCTGTCGAGTTCCCCGGCAGCAATCCCGTTGACCAGCACGGTCATGGGCATCACTCCGCCGGCCACTTTGACCGGAACCGACGAGAACTGCCCCTCGCCGCCGCTGGCATCGATCCGCGAGCCATTCAGCGGAAACTGGATGTGCAGTGCCTGCTCGCTGCCGGTCCGGATCAGGTCGCCAGCCGGCCGAAACCGGCGCAGCGGCAGCGGCAGCTTGGCATTGCTGGCCATCAGCGTGCCTTTTGGTGCCCGCGGCAGTGGCGCCGGCAGTTTGCCGGTACGTGCAAAGGCGTCGAACAGGATGGGTGCTGCGGCCACGCGCCCGACCAACCCCGGCACTGGCGCGCCATCCGGCCTGCCGACCCAGACGCCGATGGTCATGCGGCCGTCGAAACCCACCGACCAGGCATCGCGGTAGCCGTAGCTGGTGCCGGTCTTGAAGGCGATGCGATTATGCGCGGCGTTTTCAGGCGGCGGCGTGCCGAGCAGCACGTTGCCGACCTGCCATGCCGCGACAGGCTCCATCAGCCGCAAGGTCTCGCGATCATCGCCGCCCGAGTCCTTACCAACTTGGGCCTGCATCAACTCGCGCAGCGGTTTGACGCTGCCGAGCCGGGCGACGCCCGTATAGAGCTGGACGAGATCATGCAGCGTCACGCCGACGCCGCCGAGGCCCATGGCCAGGCCGGGTGCTTCGCCGGCCGGCAAGACAAGACTGCCGCCAGCCTGCTTCAGGCGCGATGTGAAGCGCGACGCGCCGACGCGTTCGAGCAAGGCGATGGTCGGCACGTTCAGCGACAGCTGCAGCGCCTTGCGCACCGGCACCGTGCCCTGGAACGTCATGTCGAAATTCTCGGGCGCATAGGCACCGAAGCGCGCCGGACGATCGTCGATCAGGCTTTCCGGATGAATGAAGCCATCCTCGAAAGCGAGGCCATAGATGAAGGGTTTCAACGTCGAGCCGGGCGAGCGCACCGCACGGGTCATGTCGACCTGCCCGGCCCGGCGATCGTCGAAATAGTCGGCCGAGCCCACATGGGCGATGATGTCGCCGCTGTCATTGTCCACAGCGAGAATGCCGATCGAGATATTGTTGCCGAGTGCGATCGCCCGATCCCTTGCCAGCGCTTCCAGCGACTGCTGGATACCGGCATCGAGCGAGGTCCTGATGATCGGCATGTCCTTGCGCAGCGACGTGGCCTGATCGGCCGAATGCGGCGCCAGGATCGGCATCGGCTTGCGCAGTTTCGGCACGCCGACCGCCCTTGCCTGCACTGCGTCGGCGGCCGACACGCGCCCCTCGCCGACCATCCGCTCCAGCACACGGTCCCGCGCGACGCGGGCATTGCCGGGATAACGGTCGAGGCGACGACGTTCCGGCGATTGCGGCAGCGCGACCAGCAATGCAGCTTCCGCCAGCGACAGCCGCTTCGGCTCCTTGCCGAAATAGGCGATGGATGCGGCGCGAACACCTTCCAGATTGCCGCCGAACGGCGCGAGCGTCAGATAGAGATCGAGGATCTGCTCCTTGCTCATCTGCCGTTCGAGCTGCAGCGCGCGCACCGCCTGACGGATTTTTGCGTGAATGGAGCGTTCGCGCCGCGGCTCGAGCAGCCGCGCCACCTGCATGGTGATGGTGGAGCCGCCGGAGATTATTTCGCCGCGCGTGATCAGCTGAAACGCCGCACGTCCGAGCGCGAGCGGATCGACGCCGTGATGGTCGTAGAAGCGCTTGTCCTCGTAACCGAGCAGGATGTTGAGATAGCCGGGATCGATGGACGAACTGGCGGTGACCGGCAGACGCCAGCGCCCGTCCGCCATCGCATAGGCGCGCAACAGCTTGCCATTGCGATCGAGGACGGTGGTGGAGACGGTGCTGGCCTTTTCGAGCGGGATAGGGCCGAGGGAATGGACCCAGGTGGCGAAGGCGATGGTGGCGAGGATCGCGATCAACGCAGCGCCAAGCATCGCGCGCTTCACGAAACGCCAACGCCCGCCAACTTCAGCGGAGCCGCGCCCTCTCCCCACGTCATGGCCGGGCTCGCCCCGGCCATCCATCTTTGCACCGCGCTCCGGGGCAAAGATGGGTCCCCGGGTCAAGCCCGGGGACGACGATGGAGTATGTGGCCTGTCGCTCATTTCGCCTTCGCGACCTCGACACTGCCTGTGCCCGTCCGCCCATAGCGCGACGGATTATACATGTCCTCCACGAACGCCTGCGGAAGCACATATCTGCCCGGCGACACCGCGCGCACGATATAGGCCACCGTGAACACGGCCTTGTCATTGGCCTTGCGGTCGATGGCGGCGGTGAAGCGGTCGTCGCGGAATTCGGTGTTCACCGCCTCCACGCCGTCCTCGATCCAGTCCAGCGTGCCGCTGTCGCCCGACGACACCAGATGCGGATTGTCGATCTCGAAACCGGCCGGCAAATAGTCGGCCACCATGATGTGCCCGTATTCCGGCCTGGCTTCGGTGATCTTCAGCACCACGGCCAGACGGTCATTCTGCTTCGCCTTCGTCACATCCGCGGGCGTGCCATCGAGGTTGTGATAGCTGCGCTCGATCTTGAAGCCGTTCGCTGCTGCCGGTTCCGGCGTGATCGGCGCGCCGGTGACCGAGACGACCGCCTGCACCGGCGTCTCGCCGGTATTGGTGATCTTGATCGGCACGCCGGCCAGTTCACCCGCTCTGTAGCTGCGATACAGCGCACTCTTCACCGCCGCACCATTGACGTCGAGGGACAGCGTGTTGGCCTCCTTGGCCAGTGCACGCGAAGCCAGCACCAGCCACGCATTCTCCTGCGTCGAGGTGAAAGACGTCAGCCCGCGCGCCGCTTCGACCCGCTGCACCGCCTGGGTCAGCGTCGCCCGCGGCGCATTGCCTTCGCTGGCGAGCGAGACCAGCGCCGCGGCATCGCGCAGCGCCGAGCCAAAATCGGTGCGGCCGAATTCGATCACCGGCTTCGGCTTCAGGCTTTCCACCGCTGCACTATAGACGCGCTCCGCGCGCACGCGGTCGCCGACGAGCGCCAGCGCCGCGGCAAGCTGCGACTTGGCGATGGGCGTGGCGAGATTGTTCAGCTTGGTGTCGGCGAGATAGCGCAGGTCGCCGATCGGTGCCGAGCCGTTCTTGGCGAGAACATAGAGGCCGTAGGCCAGCTCACGGCCGCCATCCTTCTCTGGCTCCTCGGCATTGACGACGCGGTTGCGCACGCGATCGAGCGCCGAGCGGAACAGCACATCCGGCACCGCAAAGCCCTTCTCACGGGCACGGGTCAGGAAGTCGGTGACATAGGCATCGAGCCACGGATCCTCGCCGCCCGCCGACCACATGCCGAACGAGCCATTGGAGCCCTGCCGTGCCAGCAGCCGGTCGATGGCGTCCTTGATGCGCTGGTCGACGGAGGTGTCCATTGCCAGATGCGCGCCGGCCGCCAGATCGTTCACATAAAGCAGCGGCATCGCGCGGCTGGTGATCTGTTCGGAGCAGCCGAACGGATAGCGGTCGAGCGCCTTCAGGATCGTTGCCGCATCCAGCGCCGTCGACAGGCTGGCGGACAGCGACACGCCGCCGGTGCCCGGCACCAGGTCGGTGAACATGTCCGAGGTCAGCGTCAGGCTCTCGCCCTTGGCCAGCGTGCGGATCGAGCGTCGCGCCAGAATCTGCGTGGCCGGCTTGACGTCGAGCTCATAGTGCCGCGCCAGTGTCAGCCCGTTCGGCCCCTTGATGTCGACATCGAAGGACGCCCGTCCGGCGCCGGATGCATCCACCGCCAGCGCCATCGAGGTGCGCTGCCTGGCGGCGAGGTTCACGGTCGTGGACGGATTGCCAGTGAGTTTCACCGGCCCCTGAGTCCTCACGCTGACCGTATAATCTCCAGCCGCGCCCTCCACATTGTCGAGATCGAACGACATCGTCCCCTTGTCACCCGACAGCAGGAACCGCGGCAGCGTCGCCGTCAGCACCACGGGATCGCGCACGGTCACATCGACATTGGCCCGGCCGAGCTTGGTCGCCGTCCAGGCCACAGCCATGACGCGCGCGGTGCCGGCAAATTCAGGAATCTCGAAATCGATCTCCGCCGTGCCGTCGGACTTCACCGTGACGATGCCCGAATACAGCGCCAGCGGTTTTTGCGTCGGCGGCGAGCCCGTCAGCTCGGCCCCCGCGCTGTCACCGCCGGTGCGCAGCTGGCCGCGGGTGCCCTGCATGCCGTCGATCAGTTGCCCATAGAGATCGCGGATTTCGGACGTCATCCGGCGCTGGCCCAGATAATAGTCATCCGGCGCCGGTGGCTTGTAATTGGTCAGGTTGAGGATGCCGACATCCACCGCCGCGACGACGATCTTGGCGTCCTCGCCCGGATTGAGCCCGCCCAGCTTGACCGGCAGCTTCATCGTCGTGCTCGGCCGGACCAGCGCCGGCGGCGTCAGTGCGACCTCAAGGGTCCGAGTCTTTTTGTCGATCCCGAACCATTTCAGACCGATCGCGCGGCCCGGCATGCGTGCCGCACTGCTGTCGAGCGGACGCCGCAAGGTTGCCACAACATATGCACCCGTTCCCCAGTCCTTTCCGACCGGAATCGTGACTTTCGAGGCACCTTCCTTCACCGGGGTGCTGGTGGTCGTGAGCAGCCGATCGCCGATCACGTTGACCGTCAAAAGGCCCGCCGTGCGCGCATTGACCGACACGGTCATGGTCTCGCCCGACACATATTCCGGCTTGTCGATTGATGTTTCGAGCAAATCCGGCGTATCCGCACTGCCGTCCGAATACCAGCCAACGTCGAACTGCACCGAGGTGATCGGCCCATCCGCGTCATTGGATTTCACATCCAACCGATAGCGCCCCGGCTGCGGCTGCAGCGAAATCCGCGTCGGCTTGTCAGCCGCCACCGTCAGATCGCCATCGGCGACGCGTTTCGTGGATTTGATCGGCTCGTAGTCCCACGAGGAGTTCTGCCGATACCATTGATAGCGCGACTCGATTTTCAGCAGTTCGTAACGCAGCCCGCTCCGGGCCACTGCAGTTCCTTCCGGAGACACGACCACGACATCGAAGGCCGCATTGTCGCCCTCGGCGACGCTCTTGTCCTTGAAGTCAGGCTTCACGCCGATCATCGGCGCAGACGGCGCGATCGGCAGCACCAGCTTGCGCTCCACGGCGCGGCCGCCGCTCTCGGTCATGCGGATGAAGATCTGCGCTTCCTGCGGCCGGGTCGAGGACGGCGGCTTGGGCAGGCTGACCGGGAAGGTCGCCGAACCATTGGCGTCGGCCTCCGGCAGATCCTCGATCGGCGTCCGCTCATTGCTGGCGCTTTCCTCGTCGGCGATGCCGAACTGGTAGCCGGCAAAACCGGGCCGTTCGGCCGCCGGCGCGACCAGCAGATCGCCTTCCAGACCAAGGCCGGAGGCAGGTGCGCCGTAAAGGAAACGGCCGTCGACCTTAAGTTCTACTGGAAGGTCAGCTTTGATCTGTTTGTTATTGGAAGATATATCGAATTCGATCCGATCAGCGACGTAGTCCTCGACCATGAACGTGGTCTCGCCGACCGCTGGCGCCTTCGGATCGGTGAAGGCGCGAACCCGCCAGGTGCCGGTCGGAACCGCGCTGTTCAGCGGCAGCGTCAGGCTGCGCCCGCCTGCCCCCTGATCCTGCAGAACGGCACGACGGAACTCGACGCCGTCGGGCCGCTCGATCACCAGCGTCATCGGGCCCGCGGTCACCGCATTGCCCTGCCCGTCGCGCAGCAGCGCTGTGAGATAGACGGTCTCCCCGGAGCGATAGACACCGCGCTCGGCATAGACAAAGGCATCGGCGCCGGCCGGAACCGGACGGCCAGAGACGCCGCGATCGGACAGGTCGAAGGCATTCGACTTGAGGCTCAGGAAGGCATAGTCGGCCTTCTCGCTCGTGACGGTCAGCAACGCCGGTGACAGGCCGCCATCGCCCCTGGCGAGACCGGCCTCGAACAGGACGTGGCCGGCGTCGTCCGTCTTTCGGGTCGCCAGTATCTCATTATTCCGCGCGATCAGGCGCACCTCCGCCTTGCCCATCGGCTCGGTCGAGGCCAGCGAATTGACGAAGACATGGATGCCGTCATTTCCCGAAAACGCGGTGAGGCCGAGGTCGGACACGATGAACCACTGCGTCGCCAGCGAACCGTCATCGTCGTCGTTGCGCCCGGACCCCGGCCCCTTGGCCGCGGCAGTCATCACATAGACACCGGGCTGCAACTCGCCGATGGCCTGATCGACCGGAAATGCGGTTGTCACATCCTCGTTCAGCCGGGTCTCGGTGGAGAGCTCGCCAGCCCAGACCTTTTGGCCACGCTCGTCGCCCAGCGCTTCGAGCTGGTACCTGCTCAGCGCCGTCTGGAAATCGCTCCCGATCACCGTGTTGATGAGGTTGCGATCCCCGATCCGGAATACCTTGATATCGACTGCCTGGGTGTTCACTGACACCAGCGGGATGCCCTTCTGACCGGTACGCGGCAGCACATAAGCGCGGCCGGTGAAGCGCACGAAGGGCTTGCGGTCGCGGACATAGATGTTGAACTCGGCGGATTTCGGCAGGCTTTCCTTCACCGTGGACGGCAGGCCGGCGCGCAGATTGACGTTGTAGCGCTCACCATGCTTGAGGCCGTCGACACAGAGCTGCTTGTCCTCGGCTGACAGTGCCGGCTTGTCGTTGCCGGCCAGAGCAAGGAACGGCGCGAAATCGACCCGCTTGGCGAGATCCTCGGAAAACTGGAAACAGGCCCGCGGCGACGCCGAATCGGAATCGACGCTGTAATCGAGCAGCCGGAAGCCATGGTCCCCGCGCATCTTCTCGTATTGCTCGCGGACGTCGGCGACTTCGCGCAGATCGAGCGAGAGCCGCATCGCATCCAGCGCCGGCCGATAGAGTTTTCGCGCGGCCATGGCGCGGCCGAGCACCGCCAGCGCCTCGGCCTCCTCCCCGGTATTGCCGGCGCGCTGATAAGCGACATAGGCGGCGGTGGCTGCGCGTTCATTCAGGAATGTCGTTTCCGACGCATTGGCCGGACGGATCTGGGTGACGGTCCTGGCGAGGCGCAGCCAGTTCGCTCCATCGTCGGGAGCAATGGCCACGATCTGACCGAGGATCTGCAGCCCGGCCCGCATATCCGACCGGCGGAAAGCTGCATCGGCATCGGTGCGCAAGGTGGCCGCCGATTTGGTGATCGGCCCGGCCTCGCTCTTGATCTGGGTTTCCAGCTTGATCGCCCGGTCGGCAAGTTCATCGCGCCGGAAGGCTTTGTCGGCGGCCTGGCTCGAGGCGAGCCCAGCCGCCAGCACTGCGCAAACGGTGAAGGCGCGGACCAGATTCTTCATGGAAAACTCCCCGGCACGGACGAACGCCGATCGGCATTCAACCTTGCGTAAAATTGGTGACACGCTCCTGGCCAACACAACACCGGACCAAAGATCGCTACTGGCATGCTGTGATGAATCCACGAATCCCCGTCATGCGAAACATCGCACCGTTCAAACCGCCGATGGCACCCCGCTTTATCCCAAGCGGGACAGCTATATCTCCGCATGTTGGTCGCAGTGTCCCTGCGATTGGTTCGCTCCGACTGCAGAAGCTCGCCGAGCCCACCGAGCATTCGGTTCGCTGTCGCGGCCACTTTGACTCAAACCCGACATGTTAAGACTAAAATCTGTCTTTTGGGGACGCCTTTCGGTGGGAGGTATCGGGGGCGGGCTCGGCCGCTTCAAATGCCCGGGCCTAGCGATAGTCATCGGCCAAGCGATGGCACCCGCAAAGTCCCTCGAGGCAAAAACGTCATGGTCGAAATCCTTATCGCCACCTGCTCGCTTGCCGGTCTGGCAATCGGACTGATCTTTCCGGTCTGGACGATCGTCGTAACCACGGCCCTGATTGCCTTGCTCGCAACGGCCGTCACCGTGATGCAAGGCTTCGGCCTCGCAGGTGGCGTTGCCCTGACGACGGCCTGCCTCGTGGCGTGCCAGCTGTCCTATCTGGCTGGCCGCTTCGTCAGCCGGCGCTACGGTTTTCCGGACCTGTCAGCCGGCGATGAATTCGACGGCGATCCGGGCGAGCCCCGCCAGCGCAGCGTCGCCGAGCAGGATCGCGACGATCGCTAGCCAGAAACCGGGACCTCGCCGTCGCAGCCGCGATCCCCACGCGCCGATCTCCAGCCTTTGCCGAATCGGTGCGATTTTCCCAAAAGGCACAGCAATCGCGATGGCATCGAAAGCTATACCGGTCGTGTTGATCTGGGACGCATGGCGGATCAAGGCGGCACACTTTCCTGCTGATGTCGCGGTCTGCGGTCACAACAGCAAGTCGGAGGCCAGCCGGCGTCCGGACGGCGCCTTCGGTCGACGTTTCGGTTTTGGGAATCGCGATCACAGCAGCACTCGAACCTGCAACCCCTCTCGCAAAGTGGGACGGGACTACGGATGATTTCAGGCGCGAACTGCTTGCTCAGATTGACCGAGCAACGAGGCAGGGCCGCACCCATGTCGAGATCAATGCAGGCGAGATCCATCGCATTGTTAGTCCGAACGAAAATCGCCACCCCATGGCCTGCAACGCCATGAGGGAGATACTGAAGGCCGACGATATTGAGGTCTTCTCACCGCCGGCAGGCAACGGCGCATCTTACACCGTGCGATACGCCCTTCCGCGCTGACGAATAGCTTCCGGCGACGCCGCTCTGACGCTCGCCCCCAAAAAGAATAACGATGCGTTAAAGTGCGTATGAATTTTCTTGCAGCGAGAAGAGGCTGTACTCAAACTATTGAGCCCGAAGAGAATGGAGGGTTCCCATGAAGCTATTAGCGCTCGGAATTCTTATTGCCTTCTCATCCTGTTCTGCTGCTCAATCCGAAACGCTAGAGGTGTGCAGGAAACGTATAGTTGCGCCGATGGTTTACGCCGTCTGTAAAGGCCAAGCTGTAAGAGGCACGTTGCCGGAATGTGTCGCCAGGCTCCGGGAGCAAATGAAGCCTCAGGTAATAGCGTGCATGAAGGAGCGCTGAACTTTGCCCACCAAAACGCTGGTGGTTGTCCGCAATTCTGGCTGGCGTGTTCTTTAAATATAGTGCGGAAATAATTGAATACCCATAGTGACCGCGCAGGATGTCTTGGGCGGCGATTTTTCTCTATTGCGTAATGGCTTTTCACTGCAACAAATTGCATGATGAGCAGTTTCGTGCGATCGCTCAGAAAACAAGCCTCGCTGACTCGGCTCCTCCCGCTCGGCCTTGGCGCACGCGGGGCGCTGATGATTGCAGCCAGCGCCCCGGCCTTGGCGTGCGAGCCCGCCCATGACGACGTTCATTTTTGTGATGAGCCCGGAAGCAACGACTGCTCAGCAAACGCGAACGATGTCTGAGCTCGAGGAGCGGTTTCCGCAGCACGATTTCTTACTGGCCGATGATCACTTCGCAGAAGCCGAACCGCTACAAGGCGTTGATATTGCTGCGTTATACCTGGCGATCCCAGCAGGACTCGAACCTGCAACCCGCGGAGTAGAAATCCGCTACTCTATCCAGTTGAGCTATGGGACCGACGCGCCCTCATACCATCGTCAGCCGGGCCTGGACAACACCGTCGGCCGGCCGGTGTCCCAATAGACAACCCTGCGCCGCCAACGGCTCAGCCAGCGATATCCGGCGCCGGTTGATCGCGCGCCACTAGTCCTTGGGAATATTGAGCGAGAAACGCAGATTGATCGGCTGCAGCATTTCTGGCGGCGGCGCTTCACCGACATTGCCGCGGGTCAGAACCGTGCGCAGATCACTTGTGGCGCGTTCGTCACTGAACGACGCGAAGGACACCTTCTCGACGCTGCCATCCGGATTGAGCCAGGCTCGGACCACGATCGAGGGCGGCGCGCCATTTGCGGTGCCACTGGTTTGCTTCAGCCATGCGCGAAATCGATTGGCGACCGCCTCGTCGGCGCTCACCCATTCCTCAAAGCGATACTTCACGAGCTTGGAGAACTGTCCCCACGACGGCGGCGCTGCGTCCGGACTGCGATAGTCGAGCCCTTGCGCAGCAATCGGCGTCGCTGCAACGGAGACGAGACCGAGAGAAGCCAGCAACATGCGCAACTTGCCCGGCTTCGCAGAGGCTTGGGATGAACCTGTGGATCGACGCATCGCGATAGCTCCTTCAATTCAGACAGACAACGCGCGCCGAGATGCTCGCGGCGCGGTGGGCGCGCGAAGCGGACCCGCTCAACTGCGGGCGGTCATCTTCCAGCGGCCGGATATTGCTCGATGCCAGGAACGACTTGGCGCCAGCAGCGCCAACGGCCAGCACACGATTGATACTCGTCTTGCGGCTGATGACGCCTTCGACCAGGCCGCGGGAGTCCAGCACCGGAGCGCCGCTGGCACCGAATGTGACAGTGGAGGTGATGGCGATATGCCCTGCCTCATCGCCGCCAGACGTCTTGCTGACGGACGCATTGGCCAGCGTTCCGCCGCGCGTCACCATGGTCGGCAGTGTCGCGTAGTCGGCGGCAAACACCATGGAATTGACCGACGACGAGACGGTCCGCGGGAATACCGCTGCAAGCCCACGCGTTTTCGGCGTGCGCAACAATGCAAGGTCATAGGGCGTCGACATCGCGACCAGCCGCGCAGTCATGCTGCGCCCTTCCTTGTGCACGATGATGCGACCGCAGCCCTGCACCACATGCCGTGCCGTCAGGAGATGGCCGAGATCATCGACGAAAAACCCGGTGCCGGCACGTTCCCCGCGCTCGACCGGCGGCAGGTCGGCGCGCGTCAGCGGCTTGGGCGGCGTCAACGACGGCGGATCCGTGCGAGCCGGCAGCAGAAACTGGGACGCCGCCGGCGACGCGGCGGAGATCACCACGGCCATCGCCGTCAGCGCGCAGACATGACGCCATTGATACAGGCTCGGTCCGCTCACCCGCGCATGGACACTCATAGCCAAGAGCTGCATCGGAACTTGACGTGACATCCGTGGCCTATTGCCGGGGCGTGGTGCCGAAGACCGGCTGCGGCATGCGGAACGGCACCACCGAGCGCCCGAAATTCGAACCATATTGCTGCTGGACCGCAGGGATGTTGACGATGCCAAGCCGCGTGTCCGACGAACGCGCGTCGATGGGCGGCAAGTTCAGGCTTGGCGCAACCTTGTCGACATCGCGACGCAGGGTCTCGTTGAGGCAGCCATAGCTGCGTGCGCCGCCGATCTCGACATCCACGCAGCGCTCGAAAGTCCGCATCGGCGGCGGCTGGCCACCGATGATCAGTTCAGGCTTGGGCTCAACAAGTGGCGGCGGCTGCTGTGCGACGGCAGGAAGCGCCATACTCATCACCAGCAGCATGGAAAGTCGGGCGATCATGGCGCATCACTTTCCAGGCGTTCGCGGCGTGTTGACCTGGATGGCCACCTGCGCCAGTCGGTTGTTCAGAGCAGCGAAATCGACACGACCGCCGCCGCCAAGGGTCAGGCAGCGTTTGCGGCAACCTGCCATGGCGAGTGCATTGCCTCCGCCGCCAGGGCGAAACCCGAACGTCGCCGCGGGCACCGTGCCTGTCAGCGGATAGCCTTTGGCGGCCAGGCGCGCCCGCGCCTTGATGCAGTAGTCGACCGACAACTGAGAGAAGCGCGTCTCGCCATGCCCGGCGCGATACTTCATCAGCGCCGTGCAGAGATCGCCCCCCGCCCTTGTCCAGGCCTGCGCCAGATATCTGACGCCGTATTTGATGTTGACCTCCGGCGCGGCGAATTCCGCCATCGAACCGGTGAAGCCGAGCATACGCGCGGTCGGCGGCATCACCTGCATCAAGCCGATCTCGCCATCGGCGCCGATGACGGCGGGATTGTAGCCGCTTTCCACGCCCATGACCGCTTCGGCCACATCGGCCGGCAAATTGGTGTGGCGCACCTCGCGCTCGATCAGCGCACGATACAGCGCGCGGGGATTGGCGGCGTTGACAGGCGTCGATGACACCATCGGCGAGGCTGGGGGCGCCTCGGCGGGCCTGGCCACATCGGCTCGAGCCTGCGCGACCTCGGCTTCCACCGAGGCCACACGTATTGTCGTCGCCGTCTCAGCCCTTGCGGCGATGGCGAGGACCGACAGCAAGCCGGCGGCAAGCATCAGCGTGGTGCCTGAACGGCTATTGCCACGACCAAGGCTCGAAACGATACGGCTTGCTGACATCACGGCCGACCTGTCAAGCCACCTTGGCTGAGGCAGGCACCTCGCCCGGTGCCGCAGGCGCAACATCGGCGGACTTGTCCGACGTGATCTTCTGCAGCTCCTCGCGGAGATACGGCACCAGCGCCTGCACGAGATGATCCCAGATCTCGACCTGCGCGCGCACGTAGTTCGGCGCGACGCCGCCGATCAGCGAGACGTCCATGGTCATGGCCAGGAAGCCCGGCACCAGCTGCAGGCGGCCGAAGCGGCGCAGCGCGTTCCAGCGATTGACGATGTCGAGCGGCAGCTCGCCTTCGACGTTCAGCCAGGCGCTGAACGTAAAGTCGACGAAGCTCTTGTCGTCCGCAGCGAGACGATTGCCCGGACGGATGTCGAAAGCGAAACCGGCGGTCGACGAGCGGAGCAGCGAGATATTGGCTGCAGCGTCGTTCACGAGTTCGACCCGGTAACCCGAATTCTGCATCAGGTCACGTAGCGATTCCAGCGTCAGGCTGGCGAGATTGGTGTCGGACATACTGATACTCCTTAGTTCTTCTTGCCATCGAGGAGCTTGGCCAGCGCCAGCTCGTTGATGATCGGCGGTTGCTGCTTGAGAAGTTCGGCGAGATAGTTCTGCCGCAACTGGGCAGCGCGCTGCTGTCGGATCTGGCGGACCAGCGCATCGCGAACTTCCGGCAGGGTGCGCGTATACGGCACTTTCGTGTCGATCAGACGAATGAAGTGAACGCCGTCGTCGAGCGTGATCGGTTCGGACACGGCGCCTTTGGCAAGACCGGAGATCTGCGTACGGATTTCCGGACGAATCTGGTCTTCGGGAAGAAGGCCGAGATCGCCGCCGCGCTCGCCGCTTTCCTTGGCCGCGCTCTCCGCACGGGCGATGGCGGCGAAATCGGCACCTGGCGCCTTCAGCTTCTGCTGCACTTCAGCCACCTTCTTCTTCGCGGCATCGGCAGTCGCCTTGTCGGCATCCTTCGGCACGGCGATATAGATCTGACCGAGCTGATACTGACGCGGCACCTGGAACGAGGCGCGGTTGGCTTCATAGACTTTTTGCAGGTCGTCCTCGCTCGGGAAATTTGCCGGCGGGTTCGAAACCGACTGCAGATAAAGCTCAACCAGCGCGCTTTCGCGCACCTTTTCCAGCTGCGCTTCGATCTGCGGCTGCTTGTCATACTTCTTCGCGGCTAGCTCCTGCATCACCAGGCGGTTCGAGAGCATCATGCGCACGGCCTGACTGAGCAGGGACGGATCCTGTGCGACCGCCGCCTGCTGCTGCGGGCCAAGGGTGGCGATGAAATTGCGCATATCGTCGGCGGTGACGTCATTGTTACCAACGCGCGCCACGACTTCGCCCGACGACTTCGCCGCTGCGACGGTGTTCGACGGAGCGGCGGCTGGTGCAGCCGGAGCCGCTGCCGGGCGTGCCGGCTGCTTGGCTGGAGCCGGAGCTGTTGTCTGCGCAACGCGTGGCGGCGCCGGCTGCAGCGCAGTCTGCGCGTGAGCCGGTGACATCGCCAATGACGAAACGACGGCAACACGGGTTGCCGTCGCGAGCATGAGGGAGGAGCGCAAACGCATCATTGAATAACCTTCTGCTCAAGCAGTTTGTCTTCGTAGTCCTGCAGGATGTTCTGAACCTCGACACGGCGAACGCCGGTCAAGGGCTCGTTGATGACTGCGATGTCGCCGAAGGACACACCTTCATAGCGACGCAGCAGCTCGCGCCCGACCTTCATGAGCTGGCCGTTCTTGGCCACGCAGCTCTTGGTGCTGGCCTTGTAGGCCGTCGCCTCCCCCTCGAACTTGGCGCGCTCCGCGTCCTTGGCGCGTGCCACGGTTGCGGCTTCTTCATAGGCCGCCTTCCATTTTTCCAGCGTCTGGTTGCGATCCTCCAGGCGCTGGTTGAACTCGTCCACCGCCTCGCGATGCATCTTCTCGGTTTCCTTGACCTGCGCCTTGGCCGCCGCGATCTGCGCGGTCAGCGCAGCCTTTTCGCGCTCGGCCTCGGCCACCTTGCCCTGGAGCGACGCACGCTGGTCTTCCAGCGAGCGGGTCTGGGCGGTCAGGCTCCGCACGGCGTCGCGCAGCTTGTCGCTTTCCGACTGCGCGTTGGCCTGGGTGCTGGCCAGTGACGCAGTGATCGCAGCAATCGTCAGGATATGTTTGCGCATGATCAGAACTTCGCGTTCAGGTCGAACTGGACGACGTCAACCGAATACGGACCGCCGGCAATGTTGTTCGCGCTCATATAGCGGAGCGTTGCCCAGACATTGTCGGCAAGACCAACATTGCCGCCGATGAAGTAGCCCTTCAGGTTGGTACCGCCGAGGCCGAAGTCGCTATCGACGAAGGCGTCGATCATCGCGTCGGATTCGAGATACTTGTAGCCAACGTGGACATTCCAATCCCACAATGTCCTGACCTGCTTGTGACCAACGGTCAGGCGGGTCATCCAGCCCTGGTTGCCGCCTTCGAAAGGACCGGTGGCGTTGGCAACGGACGTCGGCGCGGTGTTGTTGGCAATCGTGCCCGCGGCAAACCGGTTGTCGGTCGAGAGGGCCACAATGGCGTTTCGATCGAATGCTGTGTTGTTGACGTATTCACCGTCGATCACGACATGGATCGGATGGAAGTCGCCGAGATCGACCTGACCGCTCACGACCACGGGACGGAACTGACTGGCGAGGCCGAAATACTGATAGGCCGGCTGCAGAGCGGGGTTCGCGAGAGACGGATCCGGCAGGATGTTACGCAGGGTCCGGTAGGTGTTTCCCTTCTGTGCGAAGGACGGGCGCGTCTGATCGGTGTCGCAGACATCCGCCGTACCGAACACGTAGCAAGGCGTCGATCCGCGGCCCTGCGTGTTGGTGAAGTCGTAATAGGCCACACCGAGGCGGAAGCTCGACTGCGGGTCAAACTTCACGCCAACGCCGGCCTGAACGCCATACATCCACTTGTCGTTGCTCGGGAACTTGCCGGGCAGACCATTCTCATTCAGGTTCTGATCGATATTGTACCCGATATTCAGATCGCTGTTGAAGGTCGGGAACGCACCAGCGACGATGAATGGCGTAACGCCGGGGGCGACTTCATGCTTCAGCTGGGCAACGAAACCATCGAAGCCGAGGTCCCGGTGCCAGACCAGGTCCGTTGGCGACCAGAACGGATTGTCGAAGCGGCCGACCGAGAAGCTGAAATCGCTCGAGGGTTGGTAGCGCATGTAGGCGCGATCGAGCCACAGGGAGTACTTTGAGAAATTGCCGCCGCTGGCGCCCATGGTCTGGTTCAGCGACACCGGAGAATTGCTGTCACCGGTCGCGAAACGGAAGCCGGCCAGAACGCTGTCTGCAATATCAATGTCGGCGCCGAGGCGAAGACGAAGCCGGGCGCGATCGCGATCCTGGCTGGTATTGAGCGTCGGCGCGAAATACGGATTGGTCGCGTCCGACAGATCATACGGGTTTCCCGTATTGATCGAGTTGAAATTGACCAGGCGCGGATCATTGCCGGTCGGGAAGAACTG
>Ga0102592_1000935_pt1 | contig 38541 bp, 36 predicted proteins | sample AraplaCol_mMF_r2_FD_76861 | JGI IMG/M metagenome (GOLD analysis project Ga0102592, IMG submission 76861) | Arabidopsis root microbial communities from North Carolina, USA - plate scrape MF_Col_mMF_r2 (SPADES assembly) (version 2) | ecosystem: Host-associated > Plants > Roots > Endosphere...
ATTCGAAATCGCCAACCTGAAGAAGTCTTTCGGCGGCCTCGCCGTCACCAACGATGTATCGATCTCGATGGCGCCGGGCGACCGCGTGGCGCTGATCGGCCCGAACGGCGCCGGCAAGACTACCTTCGTCAATCTCGTCACCGGCAATCTGGCGCCCGATTCCGGCGAAGTCAGGCTCGGCGGCGAGACGGTGACCAAGGTTGACGCCGCAGGCCGCGTCAAGCGCGGGCTGGTCCGCTCCTTCCAGGTCACCCGTCTCTTCCAGGACATGACACCGGCCGAACATGTCGGCCTCGCCGTCCTGCAGCGCAATGGCCAGACCGGGCGAATGTTCGGCAATTTCCTGTCGATGCCCGGCGTCATGGCCGAGGTCACTGCGATGCTCGATACGCTCGGCCTCGGCGCCCTCATGCACCGCAAGGTCAGCGAGATCGCCTATGGCCAGCAGCGCCTGCTGGAGATCGCCGTCGCCATGGCGCTGAAGCCAAAGGTGCTGCTGCTCGACGAACCCGCCGCCGGCGTGCCGCAGAGCGATACCGGCCGTATCGAGCAGGCGCTGGCCGACCTGCCTGCCGATCTCGCGGTACTGATGATCGAGCACGACATGGACCTCGTCTTCCGCTTCGCCAAGCGCGTCATCGTGCTTGCCGCCGGTGCCATCATCTTCGACGGCTCGCCCGCCGACGTCACCAAGGATGCCCGCGTGCGCGAGGCCTATCTCGGGAGCTATGCCAATGCCAGCCACGCCGCTTGAGGTCCAGAACCTGTCGGCCGGTTACGGGCCGACCCGCGTCCTCGAAGGCGTCTCCTTCTCGGTTCCGGCAGGCGCCCGCCTCGCCGTGCTCGGCCGTAACGGCATGGGCAAGACGACGCTGCTTGCAACGCTTGCCGGACAGACGAAACGCTACGAAGGCCAGATCCGGCTCGGCTCATCCGACGTCACCGCGATGCCGAGCGCTGCCCGCGCCCATCAGGGGCTCGGCTATGTGCCGCAGGCACGCTGCGTCTTCCCGACGCTGACGGCGGAAGAAAACCTCTTTGTCGGCCTGAAGGGCCGGCCGAAGACGGCGATCGAGGAAGCCTATCAGATGTTTCCGCGCCTGAAGGAGCGCCGCCGCAATCTCGGCAACCAGCTTTCCGGCGGCGAGCAGCAGATGCTCTCGACCGCACGCAGCATCCTCGGGCGCCCCTCCGTCCTGCTGCTCGACGAGCCGCTGGAGGGTCTGGCACCCGTCATCTGCGAGGAACTCATGGCAGCCTTTGCCGAACTCGCCAAGACGGGCGACATGACGATCCTGCTCGTCGAACAGCGCATCCAGAGTGCCCTCGACTTTGCCGATCAGGTCATCATCCTCGAGCGCGGAAGGCTCGCTTGGAGCGGCACGCCGCAGGCGCTCACGAGCGATGAGCCCGCTGTCGACCGTCTGCTAGGCGTCGGCGGGCTGCACTAGGCATGGTGGAACATTCTATCCGGCTGGTTCCTTTCCACCATTGGTGACGCGGTTAAGTTTCGGCATGGCATCTAGCAGGCTGTTGAAAAAGGGCCCTAGCGCATCGGCTCTTGTCGTGATTCACTCGCTTTATTGCGATTTGGAGCTGATGGATGCGCGGCGGCGATGTGAGGACAGGCGAACTCTTCAGCTATGTGGATCTTGAGGCTCGTGTTCGAAAAGATCATCCTCTACGGGCCATCCGGCAGATCGTGAACGAAGCGCTCGTTTTATTGGAACAAGATTTTGCAGCGCTTTATTCACCGATCGGGCGACCGTCGATCGCGCCAGAAAAGCTTCTGCGCGCCATGCTTCTGCAAGCCTTCTATTCGATCCGTTCTGAGCGACTTCTGATGGAGCGGTTGGAATACGACCTTCTCTTCCGCTGGTTCGTCGACATCGGCGTTGACGATCCCGCATGGGACCATTCAGTGTTTTCGAAGAACCGCGACCGGTTGCTTGAGGGTGACATCGCTGCGAAGTTCCTGATCTCCCAGATTAAGCCAGGGCTCAATCCCGTCTGACTGCGATCGAAAGACCGGAATCCTGCGATATGACCGCAGCGCGGTTACCCGCTCAAGTGTCCAACGATTACCATTGCCGGTCGTCAGTCCATTGCGGTTGAGGACACCGGCAATCACGTCGTCATTGGCAATAAGGACGAGTTGCCGGACCGCCTCAATGATGTCGTCGGGGGTCGCGTTTCTTTGCCCTCGGCGTCGTTTTGGCAGGCGTCGCTCGGTATGCACCCCGCCAACCCAATGGATGACAAGGACGATCTCAGAGGTCACATCATCGAGATCGGCGACCACTTCATGGATGAGCGTGCGCACGATGCGTTTCTTGAGCCTTGCATCGGTTGCGGGCGCCGTCCAGACGGCACGCAGGTTCCCCGCAAGCGCTGCCATCTGCGAAGTCGAAAGAGGAGATGGTTGTGGCGCCGCTGTCTGATGGCTGCCAATCTTATTCTCGATCTCGCCGACTCGTGTGAGCGCCTTGTTCCAGCGCGCCTCGAGCTCCGACGCCACCAGCCGGTTCTCAGGATCAGCGGCGTCGTATTGCCGGAATGCCCGGTCGGCGGCGTAGCGCGCCGCCTGAAGATCGCGCAGGAGTGCCTCCTGGACCTGGTCGCGTTGGCTGGCCATACTACGCTCAGCCTCAACGGCGGCCGCGATGGCTCCCGGTTCCACCACCCCGAGCAGCGCCTCCTCGATCGCATCATCGACCCGCAGACCGCCGAAGGCGATGCAACGTGGTTCGCCGTTGTCGAGCAACCCTCGCCAGCAGGAATAGCGCGGGATGTTATGGTTGGCTCCTGTGTAACGAACCGTCAGCTTCCGGCCGCACCTTTTGCAGCGGAAAAGGCCGGCCAGCAGAGCGTCGCCATGCTTCGGCGCTCCGTGATGGCGACTGGCCGGTACATTATCGCTGATCATCTTGCGGATCTCCTCCGCCAACTGACGTAACCTTCGTGCGCATCCGGGATCAAGGCCAGCCATTCATCACGAGCCTTGCGACGAATTCCAGATCGGCCACCGTACCCCGGCACGGAACGACTCTTACCATAAGCATAAGCGCCGCCTTAGATCGGGTTCGCAATCATCCGGTGGATGGTCGCATAGTTGGGTCTGCGCCACATGGCATCACCGTTGGCGCGCCTGACAGGTAAATCGAGACCGTGTTCGAGGAACCACAGTAGGGCTTGTCGTGCACTGCCGAGTTCGGCGACCTTGTTGAAGACGAGTGCAATGGCGTCCTGGATGCGCCGGTCGGGATCTTTCTCTATCCTGTCACCGACTTTCAAAAAGCCGACCGGGACCGTGACGACAAGCTCTCCGCGGCGTGCCTTCTCGTAGCGGGCGGAAAGGGAACGCTGACGTAAGAGATCGAGCTCATACTCGTTGAGGCTGCCCTTCAGGCCCAAGAGCAGCCGGTCATTGCCCTGGCGTGGTGCGTAAACCGCTTCCTGGTCGATTAGGACGGTATCTACGACGCGGCACATCTCGATGAGCTGCTGCCAATCCCGGCTGTTGCGGGCAAATCGCGATACCTCTCGCGCGGCCACAGCCCCCACCTTGCCAAGGCAGACCTCGGCGACCATCCGGTCGAAACCGGCACGGGTCACGCCCCCGGCCGCCGAACGACCAAGATCGTCATCCACCGTCTCGATGCGCGACCACCCGAGTGCTGTCAGGCGATCGCGCAAGGCGTATTGAAGGGAACTGCTTTCGCGATTGTGCAGAACCTGATGGACCGAAGACTGCCGGACATACAGGATGGCCTTGCGCTCAAGATGGTGCGGCCCGATCTTCTCATGCGTCATCACCGGCCTCCTTCTGTTGAGAGGCGCGTCCGTTGTTTGCGTGGTCGATAAGTAGGCGAACCATGAGCGCCGTCAGCGCCTGGCGCGTCCCTTCCGGCAACTCCTGCCATTGTGGCATCGACGCTGTCTTCCCGCTGTGTAGACCCGAGAACAGATCGAACTGATATGTCATGAACTGGCGTGGCATGGACATCTCTCCGACTCGCTTCGTGAGAGACCAATGCTGCGCTCATCTTAGCCGATTGTGATGGGCCGCCTGCCTCCTCAAGCAACCCCGCCAAAGCATGCAGGCAGTTAAGTTCAACATGAGCGAACGGCATGCTGCGCCAAATCGTACTCAGAGACCGATCGAACATCCATGCTGGTACTTCCCGAGATCTGCCGGAGGAAGCGCCGGAAAGACTGCAACGGAAAACAGCATCGCCCTTCGCGAGCACCTCATGAATATGGACGAGCAGCCCAAACCAGGGATGCCACGGATATAGAAGCTCGCGAACTTCAGTCCCGTGGGTGTTCCGTTGTCTCGTTGTACAACGATCATCGACCACACTCTGGACTCGGCTGGATGACACCTGCCGAGTTCGCTCAGACAATCAACCCGCGACGTGATGCGGTGCTGCGCAGCCGGAATGGCTCCGCACCGCAACCCGCCGCTACCGCCCCAAATACAGCAACCCAAAACCGCCGGAGCGAACTTAAAACTGGATAAAACCTGGGGGCAAGGTCACGACCAATGAAACCGTCTATCCTCGGGACGGATCGCCATATCGTTTATGCAGGCAAATCTTTTTCGCATCCCCCCAACTCGTCAAATTCCCAGTTCTCGTGGGCGAAGGACCCGAACCAGTTACCGCTGTCGTCGTGCCCCTCATAGAGTTCTTTGATCGATCTGTATTCAAGTTCGCGCCAGTTCGCGGTAGGAAAGGCGACGATCACGTCACGCCCCATCAACGAATTTCGCGCGGTGCGCCAATTGCTGTCTGTTGTGTAGACATCTACGACCCGTGCCGGGTCACGGATAGTCCAGCCATCATCTGCAAGCCTTACTTTTTGCGCCGCGGTTTCCATAGAAGAAGGGGGCAGAGGTAGTTGTTGTGCATCCGTCACTTATCAAACTCCTTTTAATCAAGCGCTGAAGACGTGTTGTACGAGTCTAGTTAGCTACGTCGGAGAATGTGAGTTTGCGCTGTATCCGGAGCGTAAGACGACATAAAAAACCGGCGTTAGGAAAAGTCCCAAGATCGTAACGCCAAGCATGCCCCCGAACACTGCGGTGCCGAGAGACCGTCGCATTTCCGCTCCCGGACCTTCGGCAACGACGAGTGGCAGCACCCCAAAGATGAAGGCGAATGCGGTCATCAAGATCGGTCGCAGGCGGAGCAAACTGGCTTCTACCGCAGCGTCTATTGCACTCTTTCCTCCATCTTGCGCTTGCCTCGCGAGCTCTACGATGAGGATGGCGTTCTTTGCGGCCAATCCTATAAGAACGACGAAGCCAATCTGTGTCAGAACGTTGTTGTCCATTCCGCGAACGTAGAGGCCAATGAGCGCGCCTAACAATGCCAACGGCACAACGAGGATGATCGACAAAGGTAGGAGCCAACTTTCATATTGCGCAGCAAGTGCAAGAAAAACGAAGACGACTGAAAGGACGAATATCAACATGGCATTATTAGAGACATGAGTTTCCTGATAAGCGAGGTCCGTCCATTCAAAGGTTGTCCCAGTTGGAAGGATTTTTGCTGCCAAATCTTCCATTCTTTTGATAGCTTCCCCGGTTGATGTGCCAGGGGCAACACTACCCTGCAAGGGGACCGATACGTACATGCCATACCGTTGTACGAGTTGTGGTCCGCTTGTCTCGTGGATAGCCGCCAGAGTTCCAAGCGGCACCAGAGCGCCCGCTGCTGAGCGCACCTTCAGATCCAACATGTCCTCGCGTTCCATCCGGAACTGCTTCTCTGCCTGAGCACGCACCTGGTAGACCCGACCAAACGCGTTGAAGTCATTTACGTAGGATATGCCAAGGTTATCGGAAAGCGTGTTGAAAATGTTAGGGATGGGTACATTCAAAAATTGTGCCTTGTCTCGATCAATATCGATAAAATACTCCGGACTCGACTCCGAGAAGGTCGTAAAGACATTGGAGAGACCTGACGTCTTGTTCGCAGCGCCCATGAATTCTCGTGCCAAGGCAAGAATCCGGGTCATATCTGGGTTCTCAAAATCTTCAATCTGCATCTTGAAGCCACCAGACGTTCCGATCCCTCTGACCGGCGGCGGGGGGATGGCGATAATGATTGCGTCTTGTATCCCTTGCAGATTCTTGTAGAGGCTCTTGATAATCGATGGCGCAGTCTGTCCGTGCTTAATCCGCTCCTCGAAAGCTTTGAAGGGGGTGAAAATTAAACCAGCATTGGATGCGCTCGTGAAGGTCGAACCACTGAAGCCCGCAAGCTCCACAGCATTAGCGACACCCGGTGTTTTCTGCACGATTTCGGCCACTTGTTTGACCACAGCTTCGGTTCTCTGCAACGATGCGCCGTCTGGAAGTTGCACTGCGATAATGGCGTAACCCTGGTCCATAGTTGGGATGAAACCACTCGGAACTTTAGCTGTCAGATAATACGTCGCCCCTAGCATCACAACAAAAGCAGCAAGCGCGATTGTACGCCCAATCCACGACCGGACAAGAAGGCGCACGGCTGAAGAGTAGCCGCAGCTCAAGGCGTCAAATCCCCGATTGAAGCCAGTCGCAACACATTTGCCGACGCGTAAAAATAAATTCCTTTTTTTGAGATCATGCGCATGCTCTTTCAAGATGATGGCTGCCAGAGCAGGTGAAAGCGTTAGTGAATTGAGTGCGGAAATTGCCGTCGCGATTGACACGGTAACCGCAAACTGTCGATAAAACTGGCCTGAGATGCCAGGAATGAAGGCCGTGGGAACGAATACGGCTATGAGCACAATAGAGATCGCGAGGATAGCTGTACCTACCTCGTCCATGGTCACGTGAGCGGCCTGGCGTGGACTCATCCCTTTGGTAAGATTTCGCTCGACATTCTCAACGACAACAATTGCATCGTCTACAACGATCCCGATTGCCAAAACCAGTCCGAACAGGGTCAGCATGTTGAGAGACATGCCAAACGCTGCGAGAAATGCGAAGGTGCCTACGAGCGAAACAGGAATGGCGACAATCGGGATAATGGCTGTTCGCCACGATTGAAGAAAAATGAGCACGACAATTGCGACAAGGATGGAAGCTTCTCCAATGGTGCGGTAAACTTCAGTTATCGACTCTGAAACAAACGTGGTCGTGTCATAGACAATCCGGTATTCAAGACCCGGAGGGAAGTTCTTTGAGCTATCGACCATGATCTTTTTGATCTGGTTGGCCGTGTCTATTGCATTTGTTCCTGGTCTTGCAAAGATGCCAAGCGCCACTGCTTGCTGATTATTGAGAAAGCTGTTCGTAACGTAGTCTTGGGCGCCTAGTTCAATGCGAGCGACATCTTCGAGTTTAACCAACCGTCCGTCGGTGGTAGATTTTACGGTTACATGCCGAAATTGTCGGGAATCCGAAAAGCGTCCATCGGTTCTAACTGTATACTGGAACGCGTTGCCCTCGCTCGCCGGCGGTGCCCCTATGGAGCCACCAGAAACCTGTACATTTTGCTCCCGCAGAGCTCGCACAACATCACTGGAAGCCATGCCGTATGAAGCAAGCTTCTCAGGATCCAGCCAAATGCGCATGGCATACTGGCGTTCGCCATAAATATTGACGTCACCGACACCTTCAAGACGTAGCAAAGTATCGCGGATGCGGTTTCGGGCAAAATTGGATGTATATAGCTGGTCATATCGGTTCGATGGTGAAAGGATGTGAACGACCATCATCAAATCGGGGGAACTTTTGTTTGTAGTGACGCCTAGTCGCTTAACTTCTTCTGGGAGACGCGGCAGCGCAATTGCCACGCGGTTTTGGACCAACACCTGAGCGCGGTTAAGATCAGTCCCGAGTTTGAATGTGATGGTCAACGTCATCGCGCCATCGGCGTTGGAATAGGAAGACATGTAAAGCATGTCTTCAACGCCATTCACTTCCTGCTCAATTGGCGTCGACACGCTATCAGCAATGGTCTGAGGATCGGCGCCAGGGTAAAATGTCCTCACGACGATGGTCGGCGGAACTATGTCGGGATACTGTGCCACCGGTAGCTGAAAATAGGCGATTGCGCCAACGATCATTAGAACAGCGGAAATGACCGTCGCGAAGATTGGGCGCTGGATGAAGAAGTGCGCGAACCTCATTTCGATTGCTCCGAGCGTATAATGGCTTTCTGTCCGTCGTGAAGATCTGTCTCATATTCGGGGGGTAGTTCGATGAGGACGGGATTTACCTGGATCCCAGGACGCGCACGCACTATACCTTTGACAACGATCAACTCATCCCCGGAGAGACCGCTGCGGATGACGCGGTAACCGAAGAGCTTTGGCCCGGGTCTGACGGTTTTGGTGGTGAGAACGTTATCGGGGCCGACCACGTATACGACCCGTTGATTTTGATCCGCGGCGATCGCCTCGTCCGGGATCAAAACCGCCTTATAAGTATTCGAACCGGCGACGCTGATGCGACCAAAGAGCCCCGGTTGGAGTATTAAGTTCGGGTTTGCGAACCTTGCTCTGACCCGCAGCGTGCCGGAAGCCGAGTCCACCGTGTTTTCCGCAAAATTGAGTTTTCCAGTGAACTTCGTATGGTCTCGATCGGAAAGGGTGACCGATACCGGAAGGCCGCCGCCGCCTGCCTGAAGAGCATTACCACTATTACGTGAGGTCTCGGCGTAACTAAGGAGCCGACGTTCGTCGACGTCAAAGTAAAAGTCGATCGGATCCAAAGCCACGATAGTGGTCAAGATTGTTTGATCGGCCTGAACAAGATTACCGACTGAAATAAGATGGCGGTCGATCCGTCCACCGAAAGGGGCTGTGATATTGCTATATTCCAGATCAAGTTTAGCACGATCGACGCTCGCCTGAGCTCCTTGAACGTTAGCTTGGGCTGTCTGTAGTTCTCTATATTTGTCGTCGAGCATGGACACCGACTGGCTGCCCGACTTCACAAGCGATTCGATGCGATCGAATTGCGCCTTTGCATAGGTGAGCGTTGACTTGGCGACCGCAAGAGCTGCCGCAGATTCATTCAACGCAAGTTCGAAGGGACGTTCATCGATCCGGAAAAGTTTGTCGCCGCTCTTCACCAATTGTCCGTCATAGAAGTTGATGCTGTGCAGGTAACCACCCACTCGAGAACGTACAGACACTTCCTCCGAAGCTTGGAAGCGGCCGATGAAGTCGTCAGTATCGATAACCTCTTTGACAAGCGGTTTCGCTATCGTGACGGGCGGCAATGGAGATGGCTGCTGAGCGAATGCAGTTTCGGCCGATATGGCGGTCAATACCGCAACAAGTGGGCCTTTTAGCCGGCGTAAAATTTCTTCCGCTCTATCAGTGACCGCACTCCTCGTAAGTTTGTTTCGTTGCTTTCGCTGCGAGGTTCTTAGTTTAGCTGAATTGAGGGGGAGGCGAGCTTCGTGACCTTTATCTGAAGGCAGAAGATGCCTATCGGGGTGCGCTTCGAAAAACATGAGAGGCTCCTTTTAGAAGGCGGTAACGGCAAGGGAATAGTGAGTAGATAAAGAAGACCTGGCTTCACTAGCGGCGACCTTCTTGGGTCTTGTCTTGACACTGCAGGCGCTGGCGATCGCGACGCAGCTTACAATTGCTGGTCCTCGACAATACCATCTAGGACGGTGATGTCGCCTATGGGCTGTATTTAGCCGACATCACCGCGGATGCCTGAAAATTTGTCCGCGTGTCTGGCTTCCTACGGGAACACGATTAGGGGTTGACCGGACTAGAAGCCCAGATCGCTGAGGCCCGGATGGTCGTCGGGCTGCCGCCCGAGTGCCCAATGGAAGCGTTTGTCTTCAGGACGGATCGGCATGTCGTTGATACATGCAAATCGTTTGCGCATCAGACCGAACTCGTTGGATTCCCAGTTTCCGCTATCGTCGTGCCACTCATAGGCAAATCGAACCGCAATGCGATTTTCAGCGTACGCCCAAAGTTCCTTGATCAATCTGTAGTCCAGTTCGCGGCGCCATTTTGCGGCGAGAAAGGCGACGATGGCTTAGCGGCCATTGACGAATTCAGCGCGATTGCGCCACGCACTGTCCGCCGTGTAGGCCATTGAAACCCTCTCCGGGTCGCGGCTGTTCCAGCCATCTTCTGCAAGTCTCACCTTCTGCGTCGCGGTCTCCATGGAAAAGGTGGGGAGGGGTGGTCTGGCTGTATCCGTCATATATCGAGTTCCTTCAATCGTGCGCGCAAGGACGCGTTTTCCGATTCCAGTTGTGAAAGTCGTTCGCGCAACGGAAGAACGGCCTGTTCGACCTCCCGTTCGGTGAAGCGTGGTGTGATGTGTTGAGGGCAGTTCCAGTCAAAGGCCTCGAGGCGCAACTTGAATATTCGCTCCGCTCGCCCTTTGTAGGTTGGGTCCGATACAGCCGAGGCGAGAACCTCGTCCGCATCAAGGGCAAGTCGCTCGACGTGAGCGTAGATCTTGAGCCGGGCCCGTCGAAGATAATCCATGAGGAAGAGACAGGCTTTGTCGTTTACTGCGAGGTTCCCCGCGCTGATGTATTGGCGGTTTCCCCGAAAGTCTGCGAAGGCCAATGTTTGATCGTCTATGACCTTGAGAAATCCGGTTTTCCCGCCTCTATGTTGTACGTAGGGCCAGCCCGTCTCGGAGACCGAGGCCATGTAGAAGCTGTCACGCATCCCGATAAACGCAACTTCGCTCTCGGTAAACCGGTCGGAGCGGCGGTCCGTGTCGCCCAACCAGATCGGATCGACGCCCATCATCTTCTGAGCATCTCTCACGCTCGGGGTCACAGCGATTTCCAGAAAGTGATAAGGCATGGGCGTCTCCATCCGGTGAGAAGGAGGGTTTGGGCATGGTAGCTACAAACCCTCCCGCACTGGTTCACTGAAGAGGATCAGTGCGTCTTCGCCACCTTGCGGTCGAGGAAGTCATTGATGAGCGGGGCGGCTACATCCAGTTTTTCTTCGAGAAGAAAATGTCCCGAGTTGAGGATGTGGACTTCTGCATCGGGAAGATCCTTCAGATATGGGTGTGCGCCGTCTTCCGGGAAGATGAAGTCGTTCTTGCCCCAGACAATGAGCGTCGGCGGCTTGCGTTCGCGGAAGAAGCTCTGGAAATCCGGATAGAGCGGTACGTTCGTGCGATAGTCATACAGCATGTCCAGCTGGATATCATTGTTGCCAGGGCGGTCCAGGAGAGCCTGGTCGTGAACCCAGTTGTCCGGGCTGATGCGCGAAACATCCTCCATCCCATCGGTGTACTGGAATTTGGTGGTTTCGAGCGTGACCAGGCCGGCAAGCGCCTCGCGGCTCTTCGTCGATCCATCAGACCAGTATGTCTTGATCGGATCCCAGAACGTCTTCAGCCCTTCTTCATAGGCATTGCCGTTCTGGATGATCAGTCCCGTTACCCGCTCGGGATGTTTCAACGCCAGCCGATAGCCAACCGGTGCGCCGTAATCCATGACGTACATAGCGTAGCTCTTGGCGTCCAGCTTACCCATCAGCTTGTCGACGATGTCGGCAGCCGCGGCGAAGGTATATTTGTACTTGCTGCGATCCGGAGAAGCGCTTTGTCCATAGCCCGGATAGTCGGGGGCAATGACCCGGTAACGATCGGCCAGCAGCGGGATCAAATTCCGGAACATGTGTGACGATGTCGGAAACCCGTGAAGAAGAAGCACAACAGGTGCATCGGCCGGACCTGCCTCCCGATAGAATACATCGATGCCGTCGATGTTTTCCGTGCGGTAATGAACGGGAACTGGCGCCTTGACCGTTTCAGATGCCGCATATGCCGGCATGATGGTGGTTGCAGCGACAGTTGTCAGGCTGGCGGTTGCGAGCATTGCGGCAAGAAGAAATTTACGCATGATGATCTCCGGTGTTTGGGTTGGTTGAAATGTTCAGTTGAGTTGCAGGGCGTGTTAAAGGGTGCTGTTTGCCGCGGTTTCGATCATCGCTGCGACCTCTTCCGGCCGCGACATCATGACCGCATGGCTGCTTTTGATTTCGGTGATTTTGGCATTAGCCCGCTTCGCCATCATCGCTTGCGCTTCTGCGGGGATCATCTTGTCCTCGGTGGCGAGCAGGAAATATGAGGGCTTTTCGCGCCAGGCCGGCGTGCTGATCTTGCCCTGCACTGCTTCCAATCCCCACGGCACCTGTGTGGCCGCCATGAAACGGGTTTGAGCCCGGTCTATGTCGGCAGCGAATGCCGCAGGGAATTTTGCCGGATCGACGCGAATGAACCCGTCTGCCGGAGGCAGCAGTGGGGCTGGCTCGGCGCCCGGAACCTCCTGGGAAGCCAGGTCGAAGACCGACTCTCCGGCCTCTGGCATGAACGCTGCAAGATAGACAAGCGCTCGAACATTCTCGTGATTTCCCGCTTCTGTAATCACCGCTCCGCCATAGGAGTGACCCACGAGGATAACCGGATTTCGAGCCTGTGCGATTACATGTCGAACCGCTTCAACGTCTGCTTGGAGTGTTACCGTCGGGTTCTGTACGATTAGGACCTCATAGCCGTCTCGGGACAGAATTTCGTAGACACGGCGCCAGCCTGAAGCGTCAACGAAAGCGCCGTGTACGAGGATGACAGAGGCAGCTTTCGCAGGTTCATTTGGGTTCGATGGAGGTAGGTTTGGGTTCATTGTGAAGATATCCTGTTTGGAGGCAAAGAAGGTGCTATTCCCGGATCGATCGTTTCGGGATCAAAAATGTAATTCGTCTTGAATCCGAGTGGAAAATCTTCGAAGAGTTCCAATATTCATGTGAATATTGGTGTCTTTGCCCGGCGTTGCACAATATGAGTACGCCTGCTGACGATTTCGCTCAATTGGGACCTAGGTCAGTCGCGTATAGCCGAAGGGCCTGAGAACATAGACCTTAGTATATGCATTGGTTGTTACGAGCCGCAGTGAAATCCGTTAATTGTTGCCTGCGGCTGAAATCGCCGTCGCTGGCTCCTGGGACGGGCCGACCAGAGGTGATCGTGCGCTATGACGTTTGACAGAGAAACTTTTGCGGAAAGGGATGAGGGTTGGCAAACCGATCCCATTATCGACCTGATCCCCGCAATGGTTTGGTCTGCCACGGCGGACGGCATGCTGGATTTTGCCAACCAGCATTTTCTCGACTTCATCGGAGCGCCGCTTGAGGAAATCTCGGGAGAGAGATTCTACGGGATCTTTCATCCCGACGACATCTCACATCTCGCCTCGGAATGGCATGAGATCATGGCATCGAAGAATGCAAGGGAGGTTGAGGGTCGGCTGAGGCGCGCGGATGGGAACTATCGCTGGTGCACGCTTCGTCAAAAGCCGCGTCTCGATCCGGATGGAAATGTCCTGAGGTGGTATGGGGTGGTTCTCGATATCGAAGACCGCAAGCAGGCGGAAAACGCACTGAAGGAAACGAAGAGCGCTCTTGCCGCCAGCGAGGAGAACCTTAGCCTAATCATCAATTCGCTGCCTGTTCTCGTATGGTCGGCGCGACCGGACGGGAGTGCCGATTTCGTCAACAAGAGCTGGCTGGATTATGCAGGCCTTCCTGCCGACAAAATTCTCGAATGGGGCTTTCTGGACCTTTATCATCCCGACGATATCCCCGGGATGGTCGAGATCTGGAAGAGAGACCTTGAGCATTCCGATCACACCATTAACAAGGGGCGCATCCGCGGAGCAGATGGCAACTACCGCTGGTTCTATTTCGCTGGCCGAAAACTAGTCGATGCCAACGGTGTCGTCCGCTGGTTCGGCTGCAATATAGATATCGAAGACCTAGAACGTGCGGTAAACGCCCTCCGGGAGGGTGAAGCAGCGCTTAGGGAAAGTGAACACAAGCTCAATTTGATTATAAATACGATACCAGCCATGGCCTGGTCCTGCACGTCCGACGGCCGGCTTGAATACTTCAACCGCAACCTGATCGAATATGTGGGCTTGCCGATCGATGAGCTGCTGGGTTCCGGTTTTTATCGCATGTTCCATCCCGATGATGTTGAGCCGATGCGCGCAGTTTGGAACGATATCGTTTTCTCTAAAATCAGCCGTCCGGTAGATGCCCGCATCAGAGGCGCGGATGGAGTATATCGATGGTTCAACCTTCGACAAAGTCCGCTTCTAGATGCGGATGGAAATGTCGTGCGTTGGTACGGAGTGGTCGTCGACATCGAGGATCGGAAACGCGCTGAAGAATCCTTGCGACAAAGCCAGAGCGAGCTTGCACATGTGACACGAATGACTGCCACAGGTGAGCTTGCCGCTTCGATCGCGCATGAAGTCAATCAGCCGCTGATGGCGATTGTAACTAATGCCGGCACCTGCCTGCGCTGGCTGCAGCCGGATCATACCGATATTGAACAGGCCCGGCTGGCGGCTGAGAGGATCGTCAAGGACGGACATCGCGCCGGCGATATCATCGCGAGCATCCGCGCGATGGCTCAGAAGTCGCCAACGCGGATGGAGGCGACTGACCTGAAGGGCGCGCTTCGTGATGTACTGGATCTCTTGAAAGGGGAACTGCGCCATCGAGATATTGAACTCAGTATCGATCTGCCAACGCGACCGTTGAAAGTCATAGGAGATCGGACCCAGCTGCAACAGGTCGTTCTCAACCTGGTCATGAACAGCGCCGAAGCGATGAAGTCCTCAGCGGGACCGCATCGTGTAGACATCCTGTGTACTGTGGATGAAAGGCACGCGAGAGTTTCGGTTCTGGACACCGGGCGTGGGGTGCCTGCGGAGGAATTAGACCGGATTTTCGACGCATTCTACAGCACGAAGGCCGACGGCATGGGAATGGGTCTGTCAATATGCCGTTCTATCGTCGAGGCACATGGGGGACGCATTTGGGCGTCAAATGGCGATAACGGCCAAGGAAGCCTTTTTTCCTTTACGTTGCCGACGGCCGAAAGCGCAGTCATCCATGATTGATAATCGCAAAAGGGGCCAATCGACGGTCATCGTCATCGATGATGATGAAAGCGTCCGGGACGCCTTGAAGGGACTGTTTGAATCCGTCGGCCTGTTCACGGAGGTTCACGGCTCCGTCGCGGATTTCCTTGCTGCCGATAGTCCCGATCGTCCGGGCTGTATTGTTCTGGATATTCGTCTCCCTGGCCAAAGCGGTTTGGAGTTCCAGGAGGCTTTGGCGAAAAGCCATCATCCAAGGTCTGTGGTGTTGATCAGTGCGCATGTCGATGTGGCAATGGCTGTGCGTGCCATGAAAGCCGGTGCGATCGATGTGCTGACCAAACCGGTGCGCGAGCAGGATCTGCTTGAAGCTGTGAACCGTGCCCTGGCAAGCGACACAGCAAGACGAAACGAGATGAATCAGCTTACGGTTTTGCGTTTGAGGCATTCGAAGCTTACCGATCGCGAGCGGCAGATCATGGATCTTGTCGTAACCGGGAAACTAAACAAGCAGATCGCCTCGGAGGTCCACCTTGCCGAAGCAACCGTGAAGCTTCATCGGGGTCACATGATGCGGAAAATGCGTGCGACATCGATTGCAGACCTCGTGAGGATGGCCGGTATTCTGGGGGGCGCTCCATGACTTTTAGTTTTAGGCTGTTGTCCGAAGAATGCCCGCTGAACCTCGATAATGGCAGCAAACCCTATGTGAAAATCCCAAATTACAGTCTTCAAATTCCAGGCATTGCATCATGAACGGCAGGACCCAGACAGCTTCACCCTCGACCAAAGCCGTCGTTATCGTCGTCGATGACGATGCCGGCATTCGCAACGCGCTTTCCGGCGTGTTGGAATCCGTGGGTCTTGAATGCAGGACCTACAGCACGGCTGACGAACTTTTTTCACTCGGTAAACTGGATCAACCCGGCTGCATTATCCTGGACGTGCGACTGCCGGGTGTCAGCGGGCTGGAACTCCAGACCAAGCTCAATCTCATGGGCAACCATCTTCCGATCGTCTTCATAACCGGATTTGGCGACATCCCGATGAGTGTGCGGGCACTGAAAGCCGGCGCTGTCGATTTTCTGACCAAACCGTTCAGGGATCAGGATGTCCTTGACGCAGTAGCATCCGCTATCGCGAAAGATGCAGCTCGTCGTGGTGACGCACTCGAAACGTCGAAGCTCAGTGAACTCTTGGCGTCGTTGACGCCGCGAGAGCTGGAGGTGATGAACGAAGTCACCAAGGGCGCGATGAATAAACAGATCGCTTACACCCTCGGCATCACGGAAACGACAGTGAAACTCCATCGGGGAAATGTCATGCGGAAGATGCAAGCTGCGACCTTAGTTGATCTTGTCGATAAGGTAAGGAAACTTTCTGAGATAGGCCTGATCTCATCGTAAGATTTGGGATTTTTGAAAATACAACGCTGAATATCTGCTTACAGCATTTCGATACACAACCTATTTACCTAAGACGTTGGACCCATGTCTCAAGATACACTGAACGTCGAAGCAAACAGCTTAGAACTCGGCGCTGACGCGACTACGGCAACTCGTGCTGAATTGATCACCCAGAACCGCAAGCTTTCTCGCTATCAATCGATTTTCGACCACATAAATCTGGGTTTCTTTGAGCAGGATTTGTCAGAGTTGCGAGCATACCTCGCAAGGCTTCGCCATGACGGTGTTGTGGACATCAGAGCCTACGCGTCAGACAAGCCGAGCTTTCCAGATGATTGCCTGAACATGATCCGGACTGTCGATGTCAACGACGCATGCGTTAGATTGATGGGCGCCAATTCAAAGAATGATTTGATAGGGCCAACCCGCTTTCGCCCACCGCATTCATACAGATTGGGTGCGATTGCGGCGTTGTTTGAAGGCCAGCAAATGATCACCGGAAAGACAACTCTTGAAGGTATCGACGGCCGGGAACTCGTCGTGTTGTTTACGGCAATCCTCGATTGGGAGGATAGGGTCGATCGCGATCGTCTTATTTTCAGCATCATCGATATAACCGATCAAGAACGTACCAACGAGCGCCTCTTGAAAACGCAAGAAGCCCTGGCCAAAGCCAATCGAGTGGCCACCATCGGCGCTCTATCGGCTTCGATCGCCCATGAGCTCAACCAGCCGCTTGGTGCCCTGCTCATGGACGCGCAAACTACCCAACGATGGCTCGGTGTCGAGCAGCCCAATATTGCAAAGGCTTCGGAGGCGCTCGATCGTGTCGTTTCGAACGCGCGACGGGCTGCGGACATCGTCAGGTCCGTGCGCGACAGGGTTGTCAACAATCGAGCACGCACCTCGTCTGTTGATCCGGTGCGTCTTGTCAGAGAAACCGCGACGCTGCTTGAGCGGGAGTTGGCAAGGTACAATGCCCGGATCAAGGTCGAAGCCCCGGATATCGCGCCGCCTGTTGATGCCGATCCGGGCGAACTCCAGCAGGTCATTCTCAATCTCATCGTGAACGGCCTTCAGTCGATGGCGGCGGGTGGCCGCTCAGTGGTGCCGGTTATCGATGTGCAGATCACTCAATTGAACGACGATATGGCGCGGATCTCCGTGAGGGATAGAGGGCCTGGCATCGCTAAGGACCAGGCCGGGTCGCTGTTCGATCCGTTTTATACAACCAAACCTGACGGGATGGGGATGGGTCTCGCTATCTGCCGGTCAACCATAGAGTCATATGGCGGCGAGATCGAAGCCTTCAACCACCCTGAGGGGGGGGCGATTTTTCAGGTCACCCTACCAATTTTCGACAGCAGCAACAACACACTCAATTCGCATTGAGAGGCCAGGAAATGGGCGAAAACGTGAATACTCTCTCAGAACGCAACCATATCGGACGTCCGAACTTCGCAGCGGAAATCGGAATCGATAGCCCTGAACGCCGTGATGCTCTTGCGCGGATAGCCGGCTCTATCGAGCAGCAATCGCTGGAAGTAATCAGAGTGGGCTTTGTCGATACCAACGGCATCGTGAGGGTGCGCCCAATCGAGGCGCGGCACTTCTTGCAGGCCGCGGCAAACGGAGTGCCATTCACGACAGCGCTTTTGGCGATGGATTCCGGGAACTTCATCGTTCAAAACGTTTTTGCTGCAGATGGCGGGTTTGGTCGTGCTTCGATGGGTGGGGCAGGGGACATGCTGGCGATGCCAGATCCCGCCACCTTCCAAATTCTCCCATGGGCTGAGCGAACCGGCTTCATTCTGAGCGATCTCTATCTCAAAGACGGCGAACGCTGCCCGCTTGATCCTCGCAAGCTGATGCAGGATGCCTGCGCCCGTCTTGCCGAGCGGGGTTACGCATTCGTTGCGGGTATCGAGATTGAGGCCCATGTCTTCACGGTTACAGATCCCAAGACCGCGCTTCGCGATTGCACCCAGCCCTCGACCCCTCCCGCCGTTGAGGCATTGCGCCACGGATTTCAACATCTGTCAGACACGGCCGTCGATGGCTTGGATGGCATGCTTTCAGCGTTGCGAAAAGCCATCCGAGGTGTAGGTCTTCCTTTGCGCACTCTTGAAGTTGAATGGGGCCCGGGACAGATCGAAATAACGCTGGACCCTATCGTGGGTACCGCTGCGGCAGATGCGGCTGTTATGTTGCGCAGCACGATCAAGCAGACATGCCAAAGGTTGGGTTTGTTAGCGAGTTTCATGGCGCGACCAGGCTTGCCGAATGTCTTCTCCTGCGGTTGGCATCTTCATCAGTCGCTGAGCGCAATCGATGATGAGACCAACCGCTTTGCTTCACCGGATGATGTTTTGTCACCGACAGGTCGCTATTTTGTTGGGGGCCTACTCCATCATGCGCGCGCGGGGACGGCTTTTACCAATCCAACCATTAACGGCTACAAGCGTCTCAATGGAACACCGCTATCACCCAAACGCGCCACATGGTCTGTCGATAACAAGGGGGCGATGCTTCGGGTGATGGGGGGAGCGGGCGACGCGTCTGTGCATATTGAAAACCGCATCGGCGATCCGGCCGCCAACCCCTACCTCTACATGGCGTCGCAAATTCTAGCAGGGCTTGATGGGATGGCCCGCCAACAGCTTCCCGGCGAACCCAGTCCCAACCCTTATGATGTATCGGATGCCGAACGATTGCCGGCTACTCTTTCAGAGGCGATCAATGCGACGTCAGCGTCTTCGTTCTTCCGGTCCGCCTTCGGCGACGAATACATCAATCACTTTGTCGCTTTAAAGCGGCATGAAATCGGCCGCTACGAAGCCTATGTGACGGACTGGGAACACAAGGAGTACTTTGAACTGGTCTGATGGCTGATAGGCTACATAACCTGCACTAACGTGCAGTATTAAACCTTGGTGCTCCTGCTACATTCGATGCAACACCAAGGGAGTTCGGAAATGTCACGAGGTCAGATCATCGGGGTTGTGGACGACGACGCAGACGTTCGTGCGGCTCTCCATGGTCTCCTAAATGCCTTCGGCTACGACGCGATCCTTTACTCATCGGCCAATGATTTTCTCGAGCATGACCACGCTTCGGTTGGGTGCATCATTCTCGACATTCAGATGCCTGGCATCAGTGGGCTGGAACTGCAGGCTCGCCTGATCGAAAAGGGCTCGACGACCCCGATCATCTTCATGACCGGTCACCTCAATGCAAGGATCAGGGAACGCGCCCTGCGGCAAGGAGCATTCTGTGTTCTGGGCAAGCCGGTCGATCAAGATCATATTCTATCGTGCATAGCAAAGGCGCTGGGTAATCAAACCCCAAGCACATCGTCTAAAGTCCTTAATCTTGAGGAAATTGCCGCGTTAGCGCGCAGTCATGACGCGTTGAACCTTGCCCAGGGATTTCCGGACACCGCGGGGCCGGAGAATGTGAGATCCATCGCAGCCAGTGCTTTGCTGGACGGCAACAACCAATATGCACCCGTTAAAGGATTGGTGGAGTTGAGGTCGGCGGTCGCAAAGTTCTATACGAAGCGCCACAGGTTCCCGATGACGCCCGACGAGGTACTCGTCACATCCGGTGGGACCGAAGCGCTTGCATCGTCCATTCTTGCTCTGGTCTCCCCGGGCGACGGAGTGTTGGTGATCGAGCCGATGTATGACGCTTATGCTCCGCTCATCCGACGCGCCGGCGGGACTGTTGTCCCCGTGCGCCTGAGCCCTCCGAACTGGCGGTTGGAAGAGGATGCCATTCGGCCTCTCGTTACGTCCAAGACGCGGCTTGTTTTGCTTAGCCAGCCCGCTAACCCAATGTCACGTGTCTTCGGTTTCGACGAGCTTTCGATGCTGGCGCGCGTCTGCGTCGAAAACGATCTTACGGTTATTTCCGACGAGGTGTGGGAAAACGTTACATTCGACCAGCTGGCGCATCGGCCACTTGCAGGTTTTCCCGGCATGCGAGAACGGACCGTGAAGCTGGGTTCCGCTGGCAAACTACTGTCTCTAACGGGTTGGAAGGTGGGATTCGTGTGCGCCACGGCCAACCTGCTCGAAAAGATTGGCCATATGCATAAGGTGTTGACCTTCTCAACGCCTCCAAACCTGCAAACTGCAGTCGCGTATGGTTTAGGCTTATCGGATGAGGTTTTCGTCGCGGAACGGACGAGACTTGCGGCGAGCCGTGACAGGTTCATGCGCCAGGTGAGTGAATATGGGTTCAAGGTGCTATCGAGCCAGGCTTCGTACTTTGTTTATCTTGATTTGCCCGGCTCTGGCATCTCACTCGATGATGCTTCGTTCTGCCGCCACGCCATCGAGAATGCTCAAGTCGCGACGATCCCGCTCTCTGCCCTTTACCTATCGTCGCCGTGTACATCGCTACTACGCGTTTGCTTCGCCCGTCCAGACGAGGTCCTGGATGAGGGAGCAAGGAGGCTAACCGAGGCGCGCCGAATGCTGCAGGGCACTTAAGACCTTTTTTCGCCGACCAAGGCGAAGTCCGAGAGTTCTCGGAGCAACTCTGAATTCATCGCTGACGGCACCCAGTGTCGCCCGAGAAGGCGGCGCAATGGATCCCTGCGCCGTGAAGAAAACGCAGTCGAATAACTTCGCTTTTAGATTCAACGCCCATTCGCCTGGAGAATATCCATGACTACATTCACTCGTCGCAACTTTCTAGCCACTGGTGCCTCGGCCATCGCTTTGGCCGGACTGCCCGCCCAAAGCAAAGCTGCAGAGACTTTTTCGCTGGGCGAAAACAGGATTGTCGCCCTCTCGGACGGCTCATTTGCTTTTCCTGCGGACTTCTGGCTGGGCGCCACCGATGCTGAAAAGGCAGAACTGGGCAACCCGGTAGTCATTGGAGCCAACGTCTACGTATTTCGCAACAACGGCCGCGTGTTTCTATTTGATGCCGGTGCTGGCAATGCGCCGTTCATCGCGTCGCAGTTCGACACGGTTGGCCGTGTTCCCCGTGAGCTGAAGGCCGCAGGTATCGTCCCTGACAGCATTACCGATATCGTGATTACTCACATGCATCCGGACCATTTCGGCGGTGTTGTCTTTGATGGTGCTCCCATTTTTCCGAATGCCAAAATTCATATCAACGAGACGGAGTGGGCTTTTTGGACGCGAAAGGGTTTTGCCGCCGATGCCCCCGATCAGTTGCGCTCAATGGTCGCGTCGGTACAGCAGACTGCGGACCTGGTTGCTGACGCGGTTGAAACCCATGGCGGCGAAGCTGAGCTCGGTGGTGGTGTGATCATGCAGCCAGCCTACGGACATACACCCGGCCACAATGTCATGCTCATCGACCTTGGCACGGAACAGCTTCTGGTGCTCGGCGACACCGTCGTATCCGGCCACATCCATTTTGCTCATCCCCACGTCGGTTGGGCACTCGACCTCGACCCGGTTAAGGCGGAGTCAACACGTCGGCGGTTGCTCGATCTTGCTGCGACCGATCGCTTGCTTGTGGCGGGCAACCACGTGACGAAACCAGGCCTTGGTCGGGTCGAACGGCACGGCTCCACGTTCAAATTCGTGCCCATCTGACGTAGCGGCCATCGGCCGCTGGCACCAAACCCTCATCACAAAGTGCAAACTGAGTAACAACCCCAACCAGGAGAAATGCAATGACCTCAAAAATTAAAACCAGCGTTCTGTCCTCTGGCGGCGGACTGACCCTTATCGATCCTTCCGATACCGTGATCCTTCTGCTCGATCATCAATCCGGTCTGTTCCAGACCGTCAAGGATATCCCCGTTGCGGATTTGCGCCGGAACGTGACGATGATTTCGAAGCTTGCTGCGCTTCTCAAAATCCCCGTGATTACGACGGCTTCGGAACCGAATGGCAGCAACGGTCCGCTCATGCCTGAAATCCATCAATATGCGCCGCACGCCGTATATGTGCCACGCAAGGGAGAAGTGAACGCCTGGGACAACAACGACTTCGTGGAGACGGTGAAGGCAACGGGCCGGAAGACACTTGTTATGGCGGGCGTCTGGACCAGTGTCTGCGTGATGTTTCCCGCACTCGATGCCCAAGCAGCCGGTTACGAGGTGTATGCGGTCATAGACGCTTCGGGCGACCCGAGCGAAATGGCCTCACGCGTGTCACTGGCGCGCTTCGTACAGGGCGGGGTCAAGCCGACAACCACAAATGCACTATTGTCGGAACTCCATCGTACATGGGCACGGCCTGAAGCTGCTGATCTTGCCCAGCTCTATGCTTTGGCGGCACCCAACTACGGTGCGGTGATGGAAAGCTACCAGCGAGCACAGGAAGCGGCGCGGCAGCCTAGCTAGACCACAAAACCGACTGGGCGAGCGCTCATCTCGCTCGCTCAGCTTCGTTTTCGTCAATGAAGATGTGATCCTAGAAAGATCCTCGCCGTTACCGAAATTCATCCACAGAGCGCCTTCGACCGGAAAGGGAAGTTCCATGAAAGTCTATCTTCTGTCACTTGGCGTCGGCCTACTGGTCGGCATCGTTTACAGCCTGCTCAATGTGCGCTCCCCTGCGCCGCCCGTTATCGCGCTCGTCGGTCTGCTGGGCATTCTGGTTGGAGAGCAGATCATACCCTTCGCGAAGACGATTGTCGGCAAAGAACCGGCTGCAGTCTCCTGGATCTACCAAATCAAACCGCATATGTTCCGCCACATGCCCAGAGGTGGCGCTGAAGCATCCGACCTTGCCGAAGTCAAACAGACCATCAACCGGGAGAAAAGCTGATGCCGACACGACGCACTTTCCTCGGCGCGGCATCCAGTCTCGCCTTTCCGAATCTGTTTTCACCGGCTAAGGCCGCTGATCCCATCAAGAGCGGTGCTTCGCCCATGCATCCAGATAGCATCCTTCACAATGGCCGCATCACGACACTTGATCGTGGCAATCCGAATGCAACGGCAGTCGCCATCAAGGATGGCCTGTTTCTAGAGGTGGGAAGCGATACCGAGGTCATGGTTCTTGCCGGTCCGGATACCAGGATTGTCGACCTTAAAGGCAAGCGTGTGCTTCCGGGCCTCATCGACAATCACACACATGTGGTCCGAGGCGGACTGAACTTTAACATGGAATTGCGGTGGGATGGGGTGCGCAGCTTGGCTGATGCCATGGATATGCTGAAGCGGCAGGTGGCTATTACCCCCGCTCCCCAGTGGGTGCGCGTGGTCGGCGGCTTTACCGAGCACCAATTTGTGGAAAAGCGCCTGCCCACGATTGAGGAAATCAATGCAGTTGCGCCGGATACGCCAGTATTTCTTCTGCATCTTTACGACCGCGCACTTTTGAATGGTGCGGCGCTTCGCGCCGTTGGCTACACCAGGGACACGCCGAACCCGCCCGGTGGCGAAATCACCCGCGATACCAACGGCAATCCCACCGGCCTGCTGCTCGCCAAGCCCAATGCCGGCATTCTCTATTCGACGCTCGCCAAGGGGCCAAAACTGCCGCTCGACTATCAGGTCAATTCCACCCGCCATTTCATGCGCGAGCTGAACCGGCTGGGTGTGACCGGCGTGATCGACGCCGGCGGCGGCTTCCAGAATTATCCAGATGATTACGAGGTGATCCAGAAGCTGTCAGATGAGAATCAGATGACCGTTCGGCTAGCCTACAACCTCTTCACACAGAAGCCGAAACAGGAAAAGGAAGACTTTCTCAACTGGACGCAATCGGTCAAATACAAGCAGGGCAACGATTATTTCCGGCATAATGGTGCGGGTGAAATGCTGGTCTTTTCCGCGGCCGATTTCGAGGATTTCCGCCAGCCGCGGCCGGAAATGGGGCCGGAAATGGAAGGCGAGCTCGAAGAGGTCGTGCGGGTTCTGGCCGAGAATCGCTGGCCCTGGCGCATGCACGCGACCTATGACGAGACGATCTCCCGCTCGCTCGATGTCTTTGAAAAGGTCAACAAGGACATTCCGCTTGAAGGGCTGAACTGGTTCTTCGACCACGCCGAAACCATATCGGAGCGGTCCATCGACCGCATCGCAGCACTCTGCGGCGGTATCGCCACCCAGCACCGCATGGCCTTCCAGGGCGAATATTTCGTCGAGCGTTATGGCGATGGCGTGGCGGAGGCGACCCCGCCAATCAAGCGCATGCTCGACAAGGGCGTGAACGTCTCGGCCGGTACGGACGCGACCCGTGTCGCATCCTATAATCCCTGGGTCTCGCTCTCGTGGATGGTCACGGGCAAGACGCTCGGCGGCATGCAGCTTTATCCGCGTGCCAATTGCCTCGATCGCGAGACGGCACTGCGCATGTGGACCGAAAAGGTCACCTGGTTTTCCAATGAAGAAGGCAAGAAGGGCCGGATCGAGAAGGGCCAGTTTGCCGATCTCGTGGTGCCGGACAAGGACTTCTTCTCCTGCGCCGAGGACGAGATCTCCTTCCTTGTCTCCGAGCTCACCATGGTTGGCGGCAAGATCGTCTACGGTGCCGGTGACTTCAAGGCACTGGACGAGAACGACATCCCGCCCGCCATGCCCGACTGGTCTCCGGTCCGCACGTTCGGCGGCTATGGGGCCTGGGGGGAGCCGGAGGGCGCGGGACGCAACTCGCTGCGTCGCACGGCGATCTCGACATGCGGCTGCTTCAGCGATTGCGGCGTGCACGGCCACGATCATGCCAGCGCCTGGACATCAAAGCTGCCTATCTCCGATCTCAAGGGCTTCTTTGGAGCGCTCGGCTGCTCCTGCTGGGCTGTGTGAATTACTAACGACTGTTTTCAGAAGCCTAAAATATGATGAACCATTGACGCTCGGTAATTCTTTAGCGCGCGTATTTGATTATGGGAGAAATGAACATGCTGAGAGAAGAATTGCTAGCTCAGATCACTGAAAAGCCCGGTATTTTTGCCGCACTTGACCAAAGTGGTGGATCCACTCCGGAGGCGCTTCGCCTCTATGGCATCACTGATCAGAGCTACGAAACCGAAGCCGAAATGTTCAAACTTATCCATGAGATGCGTCTGAGAATTATCATGTCGCCTTCGTTTTCAGGCGCGCGTGTGATCGCTGCGATTCTCTTCGAAAAAACGATCGAAAGCACTATTAACGGAAAATCGCTCCCCACCTACCTTTGGCAAGACCGCGGTGTTGTTCCGATCCTAAAGGTTGATAGAGGCCGGCTCCCCGAGCACGACGGGGTCGAGCTCATGAAACCTATACCTGAATTGAGTGCAGTGCTAGAGCGAGCTGGGCGCGAAGGCATTGTGGGAACGAAGATGAGGGCAGTAATCAAACAGCCGTCGAGGAGCGGCATAGCTTCGGTCGTAGCTCAGCAGATCGAGATCGCTAGCCAGATCGCACGGTCCGGTCTAATGCCGATAATCGAGCCTGAGATCCTTATAAATAGCCCAGACAGAGCGACCTCCGAAGCTATACTGTACGAAGAGCTTCAGGTAGGATTATCAAAACTACCAACTGGAGTAAAAGTCATCCTTAAACTTTCAATCCCGGCTGAATCAAATCTCTATAGCTCTTTTGTAGGGCATCCTGGGGTCGCAAGGATTTTGGCTTTGTCTGGAGGATATAGTAGACGGGAAGCTTGCCAAAGACTCCAGGCCAACCCAGGAATGATTGCGAGCTTTTCTAGAGCTTTGGTAGAGGGCCTGCAGGCTACAATGACAGAGACGGAATTCGACGAGCAACTCTCCGCTGCGATTGATGAAAGCTATGTGGCCAGCACTGTAAAGGTTAGATAGGAAGAGCCGAAACCCGTGCTTAAAGCAGTCTAGCGAGCTGCGATGGAATCGACGGAATGACCCCACCAACGTCCACAGCTGGGACGCCCCAGCACCTCAGTCGGGTTGAGACACCGTCGCGATCCATAACTTCGTGAAGCAAGGTAAATGCTGGGCAAACTTGCTCGTTAAGGCCAACCGCAATAAGACCGTCAGCTTAGAGCGGATCATTGCTTATCGGAATCGGTGCGCGATTCCCAAATCGGCAGATTTGTGATTCATCATGGATGCTGGAATGGAGGCCAGCATCCATGACACGACCCTATTCGAATGATCTTCGTGAGCGCGTCGTTGCAGCGGTTGTGGACGGTCAGAGCTGCCGGGTGGTGGCGGAGCGGTTCGACATAGCTGTCTCATCCGTGGTGAAGTGGTCGCAGCGTTATCGGACCACCGGTAGTGTGTCGCCCGGCAAGATGGGCGGCCGTCGCCGACGTGTGCTGGAGCCGCACCGCGCCTTCATCGTCGAGCAGATCGAGCAGACATCACATCTGACGCTACATCGGCTGAAGGATGAGTTGGCCGCCCGCGGCGTGAGCGTCTCCCACAATGCCATCTGGCAGTTCATGCGCCGCGAGGGCTTGAGCTTTAAAAACGTATGGCCCGCCCGGTCCGCAAGAGTTTTTATTCGCATGGCAACTGACAAGTCTGCATCAACGTATACGGCATACGGCGGAGCCGTTGCCAAGATGGAGAGCCGCGCGTCCCAAGCCTTATAAAAACGACGGCATCGAAGTGCCATTTTTAAAGCCAGGCTGTTGGAACGCCGGTATACCGTCAGGCCATCTTCAAAATTCCTCCCGCAGACATTCGGTGGGTCAGCCGGCGATTTTACCGCCGAGGACCGATTGCACTAGTGTTTCGTCTCAGAGATTATGACGGGTTATCTATGCCGAGGATTGGCAGTTCTTGAGGCGGGACAAGCAGTTGGATGCTGCGTGCCTGGCCTGGTTGCTTTTGGATCAATCCAATTTGGTCGAGCGTCTTCAGCATCTGGTGAACTGAGGGTGCAGTGACTTTGAAGTAGCGCTGAAAGTCTGCCTCAGCCGGAGCCCGATCATTGATTTTTGAGTAGGCCCATATGAAGGCGAGGTACTGGCCCTGTTTGGCAGTGAAATCGGCTCGCCTGGCGGGCTTGTCTTGGTCAAGCAATTGATTCATTTCGGATTCATCCAAAGCCCCACCATTGTGGAGGGTTGTTGTGATGAACGTACGATATCGGGTCGATCTTAGCCAGATCGAACGCGACGAGCTTCGCGTTTTAGTGAGTGGCGGCAAACAGCCAGTCCGGCGGCTCATGCGAATGCAGATCCTGTTGGCAGCGGACGCTGGCGTCACTGACAAGGCGATCGAAGCATCGGTGCAGACCAGCGGCTCGACCATCTACCGCACCAAGAAGCGCTTTGTGGAGATCAGCCTGGAGGCGGCCCTCAGCGAAGAGCCACGCCCCGGGCTGCTCGAAAGCTGAGCGGCAAGGACGAGGTGCAACTCGTTGCTCTGGCTTGCTCGGATCCGCCCGAGGGCTGCACCCGGTGGACTTTGACGCTTCTGGCCAACGCGCTGCTGGAAGTGGTCGAACATGAAAGTATCTCACGCGAAACCATCCGCCGCAGACTGGACGACAACGACCTGAAGCCGTGGCAGAGGAAAATGTGGTGCATCGCCAAAATCGATGGCGAATATATCGCCAGGATGGAGGATCTTCTCGACCTCTACGCTGAGCCGCACGATTCTAAGCGACCCGTCGTCTGCTTCGATGAAAGTCCGATCCAGCTCATCGGCGAAGTGCGCGTGCCTATCGTACAGAAACCGGGAAAGCGATACCGCTACGATTCTGAATACAAGCGCAATGGCACGGCCAACCTCTTCGTTATGGTCGATGCCAATAGGTCGTGGCGCAAGGTCAAGGTCACAGATCGGCGCGCCAACGAGGACTTCGCCGTCTGCATGCGCGACCTCGTCGACGCCGATTATCCCGACGCCGACCGGGTCCGTGTGGTGATGGATAACCTATCGACCCACACGGCCTCTGCTATTTATCAGACGTTCCCAGCTGTTGAGGCACGTCGAATTTTGCGACGTCTGGAATTCCACTACACGCCCCGCCACGCGAGTTGGCTCAATATGGCCGAGATCGAGATCGGCGTTATGCGCCGACAGTGTCTTGACCGCCGCATCGACAACCGCAACCTGCTCGAAAGTGAGGTTCAGGCATGGCAGCGTCGTCGAACCGATAGCGGTGCAAAAATCCGATGGATGTTCTCAATCGAGCAAGCCCGCGAAAAGATGGCTAAGTCTTATCCGACACCAGTACTCAACGAGTCAAAATCTCGGTGACGGGACACTAGGCGGTCGAAGCACGCTCGAGCGGGAACAATGTTTCTCGCCGGATGAGCACCCAGGCGATCCTCGCCAGTTTATTGGCAAGGGCAACAACCACTATATTAGGATGGCATCGCGCCAGGAGGCCCCGCAGCCACGCTCCCAGCGCCGTATTGGTTCTCGCCAGACTGGGCAAGGCAGCTCTGGCGCCATGGATCAAAAGCGTCCGAAGATAGGTGTTTCCTCGCTTGCTGATCCCGAGTAGCCGCGGCTTACCTCCTGTTGTGTACTGTCGAGGAACAAGCCCAAGCCAAGCCCCGAGATCTCGCGCTTGTTCGAACGCTTCAGCTTTTCCAACAGCAGCGACAAGGGCTGTTGCATTGAGAGGACCGACACCTGGTATGGAGGTCAAACGTCTTGCCATCTCGTCAGTACGGGCAAGCTGCGCGAACTCCTTGTCCAGCGCCTCAACGCGGCGATCAAGGACAGACCACTCATCACGCATCTCGCATAGGAGGTCACGGAGTCGACCTGGAGCCAGCAAAGCTTCCTCCATGAGGATTTTATCCAGAGCCTTCTCAAATTTGTGACGCCCCTGGGCGACAGTGATACCGCGCTCGAGAAGCAGGGCACGCATCTGGTTGATCAGCATCGTTCGCGTACCCACCAGCCGCGATCGCACGCGATGCAATGATTGAATATCAAGTTGCTCCTGACTCTTCAGTTCGACAAAGCGCATCGTCGGTCGAGTTGCTGCCTCCGCAATTGCCTCAGCGTCGCGGTCATCATTCTTCTGCGCTTTCACATAGGGGCGCACATATTCTGGTGGCATAAGCTTCACCGTGTGCCCCCGTGCAACAAGCTGACGCCCGAGATGATGGGCGCCGCAGCAGGCTTCCATAGCCACGATACAAGGCGCATATTTTGATGCAAACTCCACGATGCTCGTTGGTCGCATGCGTCGGCGAAGTACGACCGCGCCGAGTTCATCAAGCGCTGCGACACTGCAGCTGTTCTTGCCCAAGTCGATTCCAATCATCACAATGGTCATGGCTCGCTCCTCTCTGTTAAGCACCGGCATCTTACGCGATGTCGGAGAGGTGGGCGGGCCATTCCATAAAAACGCTGTTCGCCCTTGAGCAGGGCCGCGTCGACATTGCCCGGCGCAGAGCCCGCTGGAAAGCCTGGCAAGACCGCTTCGATCCGAAGCGGCTCGTCTTCATCGACGAGACCTGGATCCGCACCAACATGGCGCCGTTACGCGGCTGGGGGCCGAGGGGCAAAAGATTGCGCGGCTTTGCCCCGCATGGCCGCTGGCGCACCCTGACCTTCCTCGGCGCCCTACGCTGCGACAAGCTCACTGCGCCCTGCGTCTTCGACGGTCCCATTAATGGCGAATGCTTCCACGCCTATGTCCGCCAGCAGTTGATCCCGACCCTCAAACCTGGCGACATCGTCATCCTCGATAATCTCGGCTCTCACAAAGCCAAGGCCATCCGCGATGCCATCAGGGCCGTCGGCGCCAGGCTATGGTTCCTGCCGAAATATTCCCCCGACCTTAATCCGATCGAGCAAGCCTTCGCCAAGATCAAGCACTGGATGCGCCACGCCCAAAAGCGAACCATCGAGGAAACGTGGCGCCATCTGGGCTTACTCGCCGACACCATAAAGCCAGAGGAATGCGCCAACTACTTCTCAAATGCCGGCTACGCTTCCGTCAAAACATGAACGGCTCTAAGCCTCTGGATCTTACGCCAGTGCAACGTGTTAGTGGTTCAGGCTCCAATAAAGGGCTGCTGTGCGAGGGCGGCGGCGTGGATGAGTTTCGCTCGCAGCCACATTTGCGCCGGATCGCGTCCACCCCGCTCGTGCCAAACCATCTGAACCGGTGTTTTCCCTCCTTCCCATGGAAGCCGCGAAACGGATGCGACCCCGGATTGGCGGAATAATTCGCCTAACGCGGCGGGAACAATACCAACCGCGGTGGTGCCGGCAAGTATGGCTGGCAAAGCCAGAAAATGAGGTTGGACGATTTTCAGAATGGGGCGCGTTCCAATCCGGTTGAAAGCTTCTATCATTGCGGCACGATTGAACATTTCCTTCTGCCGGCTTAACCCGCGTTCGGTCAAATGCCCATCTTCTACGCTGCCGGCCGCGACTGCAAAAATCGGTAGCGCTGAAAGATTCTCAATTGTAATGTTGCTTCCGGCAAGGGGATGATCGGATGCAACGATCAGCACATCCGGCTCCTCGAACAGAAGCTGTGCATGTAGGCGCCGAGGAACCTCTGTGAACGGCCCGAGAGCTGCGTCGATGCGTCCGACATCTATTTGTGCGGTAAGATCGATGCGGGTAGCCGGCACGATGGAAAGTGTGACCGACGGGGCCTCCTCCGCCAGCACCCGAAGAAACCCTGGGACAACAACGGCCGTCATATAATCAGTTGCGGCGATATTAAACTGTCGATCGGACGTCTGCGGGTCAAATTCATGGTAACCGAGTGCCAGTTCTGCGGAGGCGAGCGCGTCGCGCACCAGCGGCGCGACATCCAAAGCACGAGATGTCGGCTGCATTCCTAATGATGTGCGAACAAAAAGATCATCTTGAAGAAGCGCGCGGAGACGCGCCAATGCATGACTGACTGCCGAAGGACTCAGGCCGATCGACTGACCGGCCCGAAGAACATTGCGTTCGCGCATGACCGCATCCATAACGACAAGAAGGTTCAGGTCAACACCGCCTAAGCTCAAAACGTACTCCTATTCTAAATGCAGCACATGCATTTTCATATTGCCAAAATTTCACTTCCTGAAAAGTCCGACGAGCACCATTCTTCGTTGCTGCAAGACAACACAAGGCGAACATGAACGGGGCACTTCCTCGCTAACCACCCGTTTTTAGCGCGTTGCGATTGGATTATTTTGGAGAATGAGGAGTGAGAATATGACAGCGCAGAGCCAACTTATAGGAGCTGCAGTCGCATTCGTCGACGAGATAAAGGACAAGACGCCAGGGGCAGAAATGGAGCACTGGCTTAATTCGACCCACGGACCCGGGACAGCGATCTATGAAAAGCTCGCGAACTTGGTAAGGGCTGGAATCATCGAAGGTTGGGCTGCGAGTGTTGAGATATCCGGACCTCACTATCGCCGAAGCCGCCTACTAGAACCATGCCCAGCATCCCATTATTTTAGCCTTACCACGGTTTACATGGATAGCCGCACGAGCAGTGGCGATGCCACTTCGACTGACCCGGGTAAAATTCTTCGTGGTGACTATCACCTCCATCCGTATGGTGAATTCAATCTTGTGGTTCCGCTCGATCCGACCGCTGAGTTGATGGGGCCATTAGGGTGGCGGCACGCCGGGTGGACCGCGCCCGCCCCTGGAAGCCATCACTATCCCGAGGTTCGCGGCGGCGCGCTCGCAGCCTTCTTCTTCCTACCTTCCGGGCGCATTTCCTATGACATCGAGCCGCCTGTCACCGCGCCGCTTGGACTCAACGGTAAACCCGCCCGACCAACACACGGCGGTTAGGAGGGTCTAAACCATCGACGTCAGAACGCTAAATTCCGTTTACGGTCACGTTGTCAGGTAGAGCTTCCTAGGACGCACATTGAACCGAGCTGTCTTCAAAGTGACATCAGCGGGCGCACTAGCTGGCCACGCAACCAAGCCCCCAATTAAGCTAGCCGCTTGTCAATATCGCCTCGCTTGTCAGTTGAATAGACGATTTCGCCAGAAGGTGCGATACCGCCATGTCGACGCCTACGACGACCTTGCGCAAAACATGTGAGAGTCCTGCGCTCGAACAGCATCGGCATGTGACAATCGTAAGATGCAAGGCAGACTCGCGCAAACGGAGTGCGACCCTGCGGGACTATCGAAGCTGTCGGTCGAAATTTGACAGTCACTGAATTTTGCGTCTTCGAAAGCTACAAGGGTACGACTAATGGATATCTCACACGTGACAATACCAAACGAAGAAGAAATCGAAGTGCAGGCATTCGTCAGCCTATTCGATGCGTCATCACCGGCGTTCGCCGGTGCGTTTGACTTCGCGTGTCTCAAAGTCGGCAATGGATGCGCGATTTCGCTTCCCGCTGCCCCTGCCTTCGGTCTGAATCGGATCATTGGCGTCCGCGCCACGGAAGATCTAGGAACGGCTTACGAGTGGATGAAAGCCCGATTGGGCAACCGCGTCCTGCAGATAGATGCGGAGCACGCAAGCCAAAATGTGCGGGGTTGGATTCAAGATAAGAAACTTCGCCCCACCGGAGCAGGGTGGGTGAAATTGACAAGGCCAACACGCACGTTGCAACTGCCGCAACGTTGGCCTTTCGACGTGCGGAAAGCGTTGCCCTCGGACGCGGATACATTTGCATCCGTGCTATGCTCGGGGTTCGGGTTTCCCCACGAGTTAAGCCCGCTGTGGTCGGCGATTGTTGGAAAGCACGGCTGGAGTTGTTTCATCGCTGAGAAGGGCGAGGCCGTCATTGGTGGGGCCGCCATGTTCTCCCGTAATGGGTATGCGTGGCTGGGTGGCGCGACCACACTCACTGAATTCCGCGGTATGGGGGTTCAACAAGCGCTTATAAACGCTCGGCTCAATGAGGGTCGGAAAATTGACGTCCATACGTTCGCCGTGGAGACAACCGTGCCTCAACCCGGTGAACCTAACATCTCGTTCGCCAACCTCTCCAAAGCGGGCTTCCGAAGAAGCTATAACAGAACGAACTTCTCGCTTGAATAAATCAGATTGTTCCAGTGCAGCGATCGCGCTGGATCAGCCGGCTTATCGCCACTCCGCCCACCTCCCATTGTTACAGCAGTAAGCAATCGAAAAGTGCAGGCGACAATGTCGCAATGTTGGGCCCTATTGTTTTGTGGTGCGAAGCAACGCACTTTTCTCTTCCGAGGATCAAGATGACAAAATATAAACTCGAGTACATCTGGCTCGATGGATACACCCCGGTACCAAATCTCCGCGGCAAGACACAGATCAAGGAATTCGACGCTTTTCCGACGCTCGAGCAACTCCCGCTCTGGGGCTTCGATGGTTCGTCCACGATGCAGGCCGAAGGCCGCAGCTCTGACTGCGTGCTGAAGCCGGTCGCGATCTATCCGGACCCGGCGCGCACCAACGGCGTTCTCGTCATGTGCGAAGTCATGATGCCCGATGGCGTCACCCCGCATCCGTCCAACAGCCGCGCCACCATCCTCGACGACGAAGACGCATGGTTCGGTTTCGAACAGGAATATTTCTTCTACGAGAACGGTCGTCCGCTCGGTTTCCCGGAAACCGGCTATCCGGCTCCGCAGGGTCCGTACTACACCGGCGTTGGCTACTCGAACGTGGGTTCGATCGCTCGCGAAATCGTCGAGGAGCACCTTGATCTGTGCCTCGCAGCTGGCATCAACCACGAAGGCATCAACGCCGAAGTGGCGAAGGGTCAGTGGGAGTTCCAGGTCTTCGGCAAGGGCTCAAAGAAGGCTGCCGACCAGATCTGGATGGCACGCTATCTGCTGCAGCGCCTGACGGAAAAGTACGGCATCGACATCGAGTATCACTGCAAGCCGCTCGGCGACACAGACTGGAACGGCTCGGGCATGCACTGCAACTTCTCGACCAAGTTCATGCGCGAAGTCGGCGGCAAGGCTTATTTCGAAGCGCTGATGGCGCAATTCGAAGCGAACCTGATGGACCACATCAACGTCTATGGCCCTGATAACGACAAGCGCCTGACCGGAAAGCATGAGACGGCTCCGTGGAACAAGTTCTCCTACGGTGTTGCTGACCGTGGTGCCTCGATCCGCGTTCCGCATTCCTTCGTCAAGAATGGCTATCGCGGTTATCTGGAAGATCGTCGTCCGAACTCCCAGGGTTGCCCCTACCAGATCGCTTCGCAGGTTCTGAAGACGATCTCGGAAGTTCCGACTGCCGGTTTTGCTTCGGCCGCGGCCTAACTCAGCAATCTTGCGTTAGATTTGGTGGCGCCGGTCGGCTGATCGGCGCCATTTCCTTGATTGGCGGCCCGCTGACACCGAATTGCAGCCGAAGCGCCCTCGCAAGCGCCGCTGCGATCAATCCACCAAAATCACCCGGTGGTTGAAAACTCCAGCCGGACAAGCATAATCCTTTTGCGTTGTCGGTGTTTGGTCCTATACTCGTGGCGGATCCTCCAATCGCGAGTTGCCGTGACAGGGAAACACAGCCACTTTCTTCGCTTGCTCGGAACGCCTGCACTTTTTGCAGAGGGGCATGAGATTGCATTGCCGGAGAAGGCCTATGCGTTGCTCGCGCTTCTGGTGTGCGCGCCGCAATATTCCATGGACCGCGAGATCCTGCGCGGCATACTCTGGCAATCGGATCAATCCAAACAGCGAGCAGGCAGCTTGCGCCAGCTACTTGCGCGTATCGATCGCAGCATTCCTGATGATATGCCCCGCCTTGTCAAGGCGACCAACAGCCATGTCTCGTTCAACGACGATGGATGGAATGCCGACGTTCTGGTCTTGACCAATACGGCCGCGCCGTTGCCACGTCCTGCGTGGGATTTGCTTGGCGGCGAGCTCCTCGAGGGGTTCAAGGCGCCGACGATTGAAGCGGAAGAGCGCATCGGTGTGGAGCGACAGCGCATCGCCGACCGTCGCGAAGCCCATATCATTTCACTGCTTGAAACGCCGGAAGAGCGAACCTCTGACGATGTCCTCTTCCTCGCGGGTCTGCTCGTCGAGGCCGACCCTGCCAACGAGGTCGCCTGCCGGGCTCTGATGAAAAGGCACGTTGACGCGGAAGATCTTGCAGCCGCGCGCCAGGCATATTTTCGCTGCCGCAGTGAACTGAAAACCGAATATGGTGCGGAACCGGATGGCCTGACGCAGGCCCTCGCGCAGGAACTCGGCATCATCGCTCCAGCAATGCTGGCCAGTTCGCCCATGACTGTGCCGGCGATCTCGCCCACCGACCCGGTCGGGCAGCCCCGTGTCCTCATTTTGCCGCCGGATTCGATTTTGTCTGACCCGATGCTGCAGCGTGTGGGCCGAGCCTTACTGGAAGAGGTAACGATCGGGCTGAGCCAGCAACGTGGCTTCAGGGTTATTGCCGCTCATACCAGTCTGGAAATCGTCAATCGCAATCTTGCGGGCATTGCTGCTCCAACGCCGCCTGAACTGCGCTTTGACTATACGGTCTATGTCACCATCCATGGCCGTGATGACGACATTTATGCGACCTGCCGATTGACGAAGACCTCAACGGCCGAGGTGCTGTGGGCAATCGACCTGCCGCTCGCCATGCAGAAGGTCAATCACTCCTTCGGGCAGCTTGCGCGGCGTATCGTGATGACGCTTGCCGACACGATCGAGCGCCGCGAGCTTCTGGACATGACGCACGACGTCAACCCGTCGGCATACCGGTTATACCTTGAAGGAAAGCGTCTCGTTTCTAAGACGGATCTGCAGCATCTGCGGCAGGCGCGCAAATGGTTCAAATCGGCGCTGGCCCGTCACGACAGATTCTCATCCGCGCACGCCGGAATGGCCCGCGTGCTTGGCATGGAGTGGCTGGTGCGCGGGATGAAGGACACGCAATTATTGGAGGATGCCGACCGGTCCGCCTGGCTTGCGCGCGACACCGACCCCAATAGCGGCCGGGCGATGCGTGAGTTGGGCTTTGTCGCTCTTTACCGTCGCCGCTTCAGCGACAGCCTCGATTTCTTCGCGGAAGCGCAGATGCTCAACCCGAATGACGCCGATATCCTCGCCGACCACGCGGATGCGCTTTTGCATGACGGACAGAGTGACAGGGCACTGGAGTTGAGCCTGGCGGCGATCAAGCTCAATCCGCTGCCTCCGGATTACTACTACTGGAACCTCGGTGGCATTCACTTCGTCCAGGAAAATTACGCAAAGGCGATCGAGGTTCTCGATCGGGTCAAGGATCGTCCGGCGACCTCGCGCCTCTTGGCCGCAGCTCATGCGAAGAACGGCGACCTCCGGACCGCGTCGCGTTATGCCGCCATTGTCCTCGAAAATTTCCCGGATTTCCGTACCGATGACGTCTGGCAATTCGTGCCGGATCGCAATCCGGAGGACACGCGTCAGCTGATCGACGGTCTTCGCATCGCCGGACTGTCCTGAAGCGCTACAACTTCGGCGTTTTCCCTCTTTTCTGATGAGAATCTCGGTCACGCCGAAATAACGCCCGTTGGTGCATCTTTTCTGTGTCCGCAGCGCAATGCTGTTTTCAAACAGGAGATGAAACAATGACGACGACACAGATCAAGCCCGTTGCAGTCCGTCTTTCGGCAGCCGCTCAGGCCGTCCTGAAGCAGGAAGCAGTGCAGCTCGACACGAACGCGACGGCAAATATCGTTCACGCCCTGAAGTTCCGTTGAGGATTGATGCGAATGTCTGTTCAGACCTCACTCGAGCGCCTGGCGCAAGATCTCAGCCTCTCATCGGCCGGCATCAACAGCTATCACGACCGCTCGTTGACGCCTGGGCAGACATTCGCGGCGATTAAGCCGCATTTCAAGGAACTCGGTATTACAAGGGTGGGTCTGCTCACCGCGCTGGATCTCCTTGAGATCCCCGTTGCCTTTGCCACGCGACCGAACAGCTATACGCTTTCCGTCTTCCAGGGAAAGGGCATCGACGAGGAGGCGGCAATGACCTCGGCTGCGATGGAGGCGGTGGAGACGCGTGTTGCCGAAAGCCAGCCAAGCGACCTTGTCATTGCGACCGTCGCCGGCATGAGGGCTGAGCATGCGCCGATGATCGACCTTGATTCGGTGGCCCGTTGTGTCCCTTCGGAGATTGGTTCCGAGCCGATCGCCTGGGGCGAGGGCCTCGATATCATGTCCAACCGTCCGGTCTTCGTTCCCTGGCCGCTCGTCGGCCTCGACCATCGGGGCACCCGTCCGTCCGGTTTTGAGCAGTCGAGCGACGGTCTCGCTTCCGGAAACCGGCCTGCGGAAGCCGTGCTTCACGGTCTTTGTGAGCTGGTTGAACGCGACGCATGGGCGCTGACGCAGCTGCGTCCCTATGAACAGCTGCGCGGCGCGCGGATTGATCCGATCGCGTTCGGCGACCCTGTGCTCGATATCATTGTCGATCGCATCCGGCGCGCTGGAATGCGTCTATTGCTGCTCGACATGACGACCGATATTGGCGTTCCGAGCTTCCTGGCAGTTATCATTCCCGGCAATCTCGGCGAGCGCGTGGATGCCCGCTGGACCCATGTTTGCGGGGGATGCGGATGCCATCCCGATCCTGTTCGCGCAGCACTGCGAGCAATCACCGAGGCCGCACAGAGCCGTCTGACGGCGATTGCCGGAAGTCGTGACGACTTTTCCCCGCGTCTCTATCAGAGGCTCGATGATGGTGGCCCGATGCAAGAGCTGATCAACCTCTGCGACGAAGCCCCGGTTATTCCCAAATTCTCTCTCGAAGCTCCGCAGCGCACCATGCAGGAGAACATCGGCCGCATTCTCGATCGCCTCAGGTCGAGGGGCATCGATCAGGTGGTGGCCGTGCCGCTTTCCCATCCGGGTCTGCCGGTCTCGGTCGTTCGTATGATCGTTCCCGGCCTTGAGGTGGATGTCAGCGGCGAATTCATTCAACTCGGATTGCGTGCGGTGAGCGCCATGCAGGGAGCGATGCAATGAAGGTCATTTTTGGCGGTCCGAGTTTTGGCGCCGACATCGATAGGCTTCGGGTCGAGAATCCGTCGATCCTCTTTCGTGGGCCGGCTGCACGCGGCGACATATTTCAGGCGGTGCGAGATGGCGCGCATGCGATCGGGATTGTTGACGGCTACTTCGGGGAAGTGCCCTCCGTGTGGCACAAGGAAATCCTCTATGGGCTGCAGCACAATGTCATCGTTGTCGGGGGTGCCAGCATGGGCGCGCTTCGCGCAGCCGAATGCGACGCGTTCGGGATGGTTGGGGTCGGCACGATCTACGAGGACTATGCCGAGGGTCGCCTGATCGATGACGAGGCCGTCGCGCTCGTGCATGCGCCAGAAGAGCTCGGTTGGTTGCCGCTTTCGGTTCCGTGGGTGGATTTTCAGCCGACGATCGAGGGTCTCTATCGGCAGGGCGCACTTTCGCCTGCCGAGCACAAGATGCTGTTGCTCGCGG
>Ga0102592_1000940_pt1 | contig 38372 bp, 39 predicted proteins | sample AraplaCol_mMF_r2_FD_76861 | JGI IMG/M metagenome (GOLD analysis project Ga0102592, IMG submission 76861) | Arabidopsis root microbial communities from North Carolina, USA - plate scrape MF_Col_mMF_r2 (SPADES assembly) (version 2) | ecosystem: Host-associated > Plants > Roots > Endosphere...
TGGGGAGTGCCCGAATGCCGCAAGTCCTGGACCGTTTCCGTTCCTCCACGCTCGGCTGGCTGATCGGCACGCTCGCCGGCTGGGGCACCTGCCTGCTCTTCCTGCTCGGGCTGGTCGGCACCTTCTACTTCCTGGCGCAGGGCACGCTGGTCGGCGCCGCCTGGGTCGCCCCGCTGCTGCTCGCCGTCGCGATCGTCGTGCTGATCCTCAAATGGGTCGAGAATCTCGGCATCGCGTACGAGATCACCGACGACCGGCTGATCCTCCACAAGGGCATCCTCCAGAAGTCGATCGACGAGGTCGAGCTCTACCGGGTGAAGGACGTCCGCATCGACTTCTCGATCATTAACCAGCTGGCCGACATCGGCACGATCAGCATCGCCTCGTCCGACGAGACGACGCGCGAGGCCCCGCTGGTCATCCGCGACGTGGCCCAGGCCCGTGTCCGCCGCGAGAAGCTGCGCGAACTGGTCAACACCGCCCGCCGCAACCGCGGCGTCCGCGAAATCGACATGGTCCAGGAGGGCCTCGGCGAGCCGCCGCTGGCCTAATCTCCCTCTACCGCATTCGCGGGAGAGGGACGGCTCGCAAAGCGAGCCAGGGTGAGGGCCGGTAAGAGCGGCAAGCGATCCGCTCGCGGCCAGTTCGGCCCCTCACCACCCTCTCCCGCAAAAGCGGGAGAGGGTTGGAGTTCTCTCACCGCTTCTCCAGCACCGCCAGCCGCCGCCCGATGATCGCGGTCTGCACAACGAACAGCGTGATCAGGATCGCGGCGATCGCGCCGACAAAGGTGTCGAACGCCGGCACCGGGCCGATATGATCGCGGCCGGGTCCGACGATCAGCATCGCCACGGTCATCGCGATCAGCATCAGCCGCAGCTCGGTCGGACCGGCGGCGACATAGGAAAGCCGCAGCTCGCCGGTCACCCGGGCGGACAGGAACGCGTGCACCGACATCAGCAGGTATCCCGCCAGCGCGACCATCGCGATGTCCATCGTCACGAAGGGCGACAGGCCGATCCCCGCCACGATCATCAGATTGGCGAGCCCGTCGCAGCTATGGTCGATGAAATAGCCATAGGAGGGCCGCTCGATCTTGCGGAACCGCGCCAGGCTGCCGTCCATCGAGTCGCCGAACCACTGCACCGCATAGCCGGCCAGGGTCAGCAGCAGCCAGGCAGTGGAAAGGTTGCTCGCGACATAGCCGGCAAAGACCATGAACGCCCCGACCATGCCCAGCGCGGTCAGCCGGTCGGGCGTCACCGAGGCCGGCATCTTCGAGCACAGCCAGATCAGCAGGCGCCGTTCGTGCCGCGCCAGCCAGTTTGCCTGAATCCGTGTGAGAGCGGCGCCGTCGCCGGGGGGAGTCGTCATGGTGCGCTATGCGGCATGTCGGGTGCCCCGGCAATCGAATAGTCGTAACAGAAACGTCACATGCCTCGAATGCGGGACAGTCCGTTTCCTAGCGCGCCACGACGATCTCCCGCGCCACCCCGATCGCCTCCAGGAAGGCCCGGTCGTGGCTCACCACCAGCAGCGCCCCGTCATAGCCCGCCAGCGCCGCCTCCAGCACTTCGATCGACTCCATGTCGAGATGGTTGGTCGGCTCGTCGAGCAGCAGCAATTGCGGCACGCGCTCCCCGCCCAGCACACAGGCCAGCCCCGCGCGCAGCCGCTCCCCGCCGCTCAGGTCGCGCACCAGCTTCAGCGCATCCCGGTTGCGAAAGGCAAAGCGCGCGCACGCCGCATGTCCCTCGCGCTCGGTGGCGCCGGGATGCAGCCGCCGGAAATTGTCCAGCACCGTCGCATCCGCATCGAGCAGCCCGACATGCTGGTCGAGCATCGCCACCCGCCCCTCGGCCCGCCGCACCGCGCCGCGGTCCGGCGCCAGCTCCCCCGCCGCCAGCCGCAACAGGCTGGTCTTGCCCGCGCCATTGGGGCCGGTCACCGCCACTCGCTCGGGCCCGATGATCTCGAACCGCCACGGCCCGAACAGCCGCTCCCCGCGCACCAGCGCCGCATCCTTGAACACGAGCAGCCGGCGATTGGCGGGGAGCCCGGTCGGCGGCAGCTCGATGGTGAGCGGCGTGATCACCTCCACCGCCTCGCGCGCCGCCGCCAGCCGCGCCTCGGCATCGCCGACCAGCCGTTCGCCCACGCCCGCGCCGCGCCCGGCGGAATTCTCCGCCCGCTCCTTCTGCCGCCCGAGCAGGATCTTCGGCGCCGATCCGCTCGCCGCATAGGCGCGCCCCGCCCGGTCGCGCCGCGCCTGGCGCTCCTGCGCGCGCTGCGCCCCCGCCTCGGCCCCGCGCAGCGCATCGCCCGCCCGCTCGACCTCGGCCGACGCCCGCCCCCGCTCGGCCTCGCGCGCTTCCGCAAAGCCCGACCAGCCCCCGCCGAACACCCGCGCGCCCAACGGGGTCAGTTCGACGATCCGGTCCATATGCTCGAGCAGCGCCCGGTCATGGCTGGCGACCAGCACCCCGCCGCGCCACCCGTCGACCAGCGCCATCACCGCCCCGCGCCCTTCGGCATCGAGATTGTTGGTGGGCTCGTCGAGCAGCAGCAGGTCGGGCGCGTCGATCCGCAGCCGGGCGATCCCCACCCGCGTCCGCTCGCCGCCCGACAGCGTCGCCACGCGCCGGTCGAGCGCCACGCCGTCCAACCCGGTCTCGGCCAGCGCTGCGACTACCCGCTCCTCGAGCGTCCAGTCGGCCTCGGCCAAATCCTCTTCGTCGCCCTCGCCCGCCAGCACCCGCGCCAGCCGCTCGAGCCCGCCGCGCACGCCCAGCACTTCGTCGACCCGCCACTCGCCCGGCCATTCCTGGCGCAGCACGCCGACCGAGCCGGAACGCACCAGGCTCCCGCCCGCCGGCGCCGCTTCGCCCGCGAGGATCCGCAACAGGGTCGACTTGCCCGAACCGTTGCGCCCGACCAGCCCGGTGCGTTCCCGCCCCAGCGCCAGCGTCAGATTGTCAAAAAGCGGCCGGCCCTCAGGCGTGGCGGCGGAAAGAATATCCAGGGTTGCAAAGGACATGAGGCACCTGCGGGCAGAACGAGACGATCGGGCGAACGACGGTCTTTTCCTGGCGCATGGCGGCTAACTCCCTGGGAATGCTGGAGGCTGCTATCTGGCGAAGGCGCGGGCGGATGACAAGCCCGGCAGGCGTCAGCCGAAGGTAGGCCCGCTGCTTATCTCGATTTCCGCTTCGGGATTGTGGAGGTGAAGAAGCAGGTACGCACGCACGGCCACATAGGTGCCCGCCGTCATCAGGCCGACGAAGAACCAGCTCATTTCGACAACCCCGCGCACGCAACTGCCTTTTTCCGCATCTCCGGAGTCACATTCTCCGCAGGTCCCTGCATGATCTGGGCTATAAAATCGCAACCTGGCTGTGCCGGGCAAGAAGGCCTCTGGAGGATGGCAACCGTTATCGCGCCAACAGCCCCGATAATTGCCGCGAATGTTCCCGACCATAGTTGGATCTTGAGGCTTTCACGCAATGTCATCACGCTTCCCCCACCCCGATATCCTTGACGTTCTACAGAATGACTTCACGAATATGAAGGAATAATTCGCACGATGCATTGCTTTCGCGCGCCGATGACCATCCGGGTCCGGCATCCCATATCCCATCCATGACCGCCTCCCGCCCGCTCACCCCAGGCGAAGCCGCGCTCGCCCGCTTCGTGTTCGGCGATGCGCTCGATCCCGCTCGCGCGGCGGTCGCCAATCGCAAATGGGCGTTCTTCCAGCCGCGCAACACCACCATGGCGCCGCTCGGCACGATCCATTTCAACCCCGCCTCGGGCCTCTACCGCGACGATTTCGCCGCGGCCCCGCTCGCGCTGCAGGGGTTGTTCGTCCACGAGCTGGTCCATGTCTGGCAGCACCAGTCGGGCATCTTCCTGCCGCTCCGCCGCCATCCCTTCTGCCGCTATGGCTATGCGCTCGAGCCCGGCCGGCCGTTCGCGCGCTACGGCATCGAGCAGCAGGCCGAGATCGTCCGCCACGCCTTCCTGCTCCGGCGCGGCGCCGACATGCCCGGCACCGCGCCGCTGGCCGCCTATGAGGCGCTGCTGCCCTTCCGCACCGCCTAGATACCTCTGCAATAGCAGGGTGCCCCCTCACCCGACCCTCCCCCATCAAGGGGAGGGCTTCTGGGCTCAACGCCAGGTGAGACCCGAACCTATTCGATGTCGTGGTTCATCTTGGGCGGCCTGGGCGGCGGGGCCGGGCGCGGCGCAGGCGGGGTGTAACTCGGCCGCGGCGGCGGGGTGTAGTTGGGGCGCGGGGCCGGCGGCGAGCTGCTGGCGGCAGGCGGAGTCGGCCGCTGCCACCCACCTTCGGGCCGCGCAGGCCGCGGCGGCGCCGGATTGCCCGTAGCGGCCGGCGGCACCGGCCGCTGCCATCCGCCCTCGGGCCGGACCGGACGTGTCGGCATCGGCGCCGGCGTACCGGCACCGTTCGGCGGCGTCGGGCGGTTCCAGCCCCCTTCCGGCCGGGTGGGACGCACCGGCGCTTCCCCCGTCACGGGCGGACGCGGGCGGCCCCAACCGCCATCGGGCCGTGGCGGGCGCGACCAGCCCGGGCGCGGCGGCGGCGCCTCGCCCGTCGCGGGCGGAGTCGCCGGCGTCGGAGTCACCACCGGCGGCACAGGCCCAGGCGCCGGCGTGACCGCACCCGGTACCGGCGGCCTAGGCCGGCCCCAGCCGCCGCCACTCCCATCCGGACGCGGCCGCGGCGGGCGCGTGCCCGGAGTCGCGGGGTTGTCGGTGCCGGGCGCCGTTCCCGACGCACCCGGCCGTCCCCCACCCCAGCCGCCAGGCCGGCGCGGGCCATCGGGATTGCCGTTCCACGGCCGTGTCATCGGCGGCCGGTTGGGACCCGTCGGACCATCGGGCCCAGCGTCGGGCACGCCCGGGCGCGGCGGCGGATTGCTCCCCGGCGCGCCGGGGCCACCGGGGCGTCCCGGCCGTCCCGGCCAGTTCGGACGGCCGCCGCCCGGCTGGTTCGACCAGCCCCAGCCCGGCTGGTGCGGGCGCCCCGGCCCCGTCCCCGGCCGGTCGGGTCGCCCCGGATGATGGAAACGGCCCGGCGGCGGGCCCTGGAAACCGCCCTCGCGCCAGCGGCGGAAGCGCTCGGCCATCTCGCGGCGACGGCGCTGCTCGCCATCGAAGCGGTGGCGCCATGCCGCCGCGTCGCTCCGCGCCCGGTAGCGCGCCCAGCCCGGATAGCGATTGTAGCCGCCGTCCCAGACCTGGATGAAACTGAACAGATAGGGGCTGGCGTCGATCCACGCCTGGGTATCGACCGGGCGATAGTCGCGCCCGGCCAGCGCGTCCTGTAGCCGCACGCCGCGGTCGTACAGATCCTCGGCGGGATCGTCATAATCGGCGAACTCGGCGCGCGGCGCGGCCTCGCCATCGGCGTCATAGACCATCGCCAGCCGCCCGGCGTCATAGCCGAAGCTCATCCCCGGCTCGACCGCCAGGAACGGCCCGCGCGCGCCCGGCGCGAAATAATAGCTGCGGATCCCGCCCGTGCCGGCATCCTCGACGATGATCGTATAGCCGTCGGCGGTCTGCCACGCCCAGGGCTCGGCGCCCTCGAAGGAGAAGGCGAAGTCGGGCGGCGCGTCGCCGATCGCGTCCCACAGCGCATCGGCCCGGTCGATCCACTCATAGTCTTCCGCCGATTGCTCTGCGGACTGCTGCCCCGCCGCCACCGGCACCGCCCCGCCTGCCGCCATCGCCGCCCCGGGCAGCGCCAGCGCCGCACCGGTCAGCATCGCAAGCCGGATCATCCTCTCGAACCGCATCGCCCTGCTCCCTCCTGCATGATGCCGCAAATCTCTGCCTCCGCCGCTGAACGGCGTGTGAAATGTGCATGCAGCTTTGCGAAAGGAAAGGGGGCGAGCCGTCGCCACAATGCGAAAGCCCGCGCAACTGGCGCTTCCGCCCGGGCGTTCCTACATCCCACTAGAAACCCAATCAGAACAAAGCTAGAACCCTCGGCATGGCACTTACCACCATTTCCGTCCGCGGCGCGCGTGAGCACAATCTCAAGGGCGTGGATGTCGACATCCCGCGCGACACGCTCACGGTGATCACCGGCCTCTCGGGCTCGGGCAAGTCGAGCCTCGCCTTCGACACCATCTATGCCGAGGGCCAGCGCCGCTATGTCGAGTCGCTCTCGGCCTATGCGCGCCAGTTCCTCGAGCTGATGCAGAAGCCCGATGTCGATCATATCGAGGGCCTCTCCCCCGCCATCTCGATCGAGCAGAAGACGACCTCGCGCAATCCGCGCTCGACGGTCGCCACGGTCACCGAGATCTACGACTATATGCGCCTGCTCTGGGCGCGCGTCGGCGTGCCCTATTCGCCGGTCACCGGCCTGCCGATCAGCGCGCAGACCGTGTCGCAGATGGTCGACCGCGTCCTCGCCTTGCCCGAGGGAACCCGCCTCCTCCTCCTCGCCCCCGTCGTGCGCGGCCGCAAGGGCGAGTACAGGAAGGAGCTCGCCGAATGGCAGCGCGCCGGCTTCCAGCGCGTCCGCATCGACGGCGAGACCTATCTGATCGAGGAGGCCCCCGCCCTCGACAAGAAGTACAAGCACGACATCGAAGTAGTGGTCGACCGCCTGGTCGTGTCCGACAGCATCGGCACCCGCCTGGCGGAAAGCTTCGAGACCGCGCTCAAGCTCGCCGAGGGCCTGGCCTATGTCGATCTGGTCGATACCACGGTAAGCTCCCTCTCCCCTTCAGGGGAGAGGGCCGGGGAGAGGGGCAGTGCGCTCCGTGAGATGCCCCAGGCCTTCACCGCCGAATCCCCCTCTCCCCACCCTCTCCCCGCAAGCGGAGAGAGGGAGAAGAAGAACGCCACCGGCGGCCAGCTCAAGGGCGCCGGCATCCCCGACAACCGCATCGTCTTCTCCGAGAAGTTCGCCTGCCCGGTCTCCGGCTTCACCATCCCCGAGATCGAGCCCCGCCTCTTCTCGTTCAACGCCCCCCAGGGCGCCTGCCCGGCGTGCGACGGCCTGGGCGAGAAGCTGGTGTTCGACGAGGATCTGGTCGTCCCCAACCATGACCTGACGATCAAGAAGGGCGCGATCGTGCCCTGGGCCAAGTCCAACCCGCCCTCGCCCTATTACATGCAGGTGCTGGGGTCGCTCGCCCGCGAGTTCGGCTTCAGCCTCGACACGCCGTGGCGCGACCTGCCGGGCGAGGTCCAGCTGATCATCCTCCACGGCACCGGCGGCAAGCCGGTCACCCTCACCTTCGTCGACGGCAAGAAGTCGTACGACGTGAAGAAGCCGTTCGAGGGCGTGATCGGCAACCTCAACCGCCGCATGCTGCAGACCGAATCCGCCTGGATGCGCGAGGAGCTGGCCAAGTACCAGGCCGCCCACCCCTGCGAAGTCTGCGACGGCGCTCGCCTCAAGCCCGAGGCGCTGGCGGTGAAGATCGCCGGCGAGGACATCAGCCACGCCACCCGCCTCTCGGTGGTCGACGCGCTCGCATGGTTCGAGAAGCTGCCCGCCACGCTCACCCCGCAGCAGAAGGAGATCGCCCGCGCGATCCTCAAGGAGATCGACGAGCGGCTCGGCTTCCTCAACAATGTCGGCCTCGACTATCTCAACCTCAACCGCACCTCGGGCACCTTGTCCGGCGGCGAGAGCCAGCGCATCCGCCTCGCCAGCCAGATCGGCAGCGGCCTGTCGGGCGTGCTCTACGTCCTAGACGAGCCCTCGATCGGCCTCCACCAGCGCGACAACGACATGCTGCTCGCCACGCTGCGCCGCCTGCGCGACCTCGGCAACACCGTGATCGTCGTCGAGCATGACGAGGACGCGATCCGCACCGCCGACTATATCCTCGACATGGGGCCCGGCGCCGGCGTCCATGGCGGCGAAGTCGTCGCGCGCGGCACGCTCGACGAGATCCTCACCGCCAAGGGCTCGGTGACCGCCGACTATCTCAACGGCACCCGCGAGGTCCCGGTGCCGGCCAAGCGCCGCAAGGGCACCGGCAAGAAGCTGACGGTCGAGAACGCCACCGCCAACAACCTGCGCGGCGTCACCGCGAGCATCCCGCTCGGCACCTTCACCTGCATCACCGGCGTCTCGGGCTCGGGCAAGTCGAGCTTCACGATCGACACGCTCTATGCCGCCGCCGCGCGCCAGCTCAACGGCGCGCGCCTGCTCGCCGGCAAGCACGACCGGATCACCGGCCTCCAGCACCTCGACAAGGTGATCGACATCGATCAGTCGCCGATCGGCCGCACCCCGCGCTCGAACCCGGCCACTTATACGGGCGCCTTCACCAGCATCCGCGACTGGTTCGCCGGCCTGCCCGAGGCGCAGGCGCGCGGCTACAAGCCCGGCCGCTTCAGCTTCAACGTCAAGGGCGGCCGCTGCGAGGCATGCCAGGGCGACGGCGTGCTCAAGATCGAGATGCACTTCCTGCCCGACGTCTATGTCACCTGCGACGTCTGCCACGGCCAGCGCTACAACCGCGAAACCCTCGAAGTGAAGTTCAAGGGCAAGAGCATCGCCGATGTGCTCGACATGACCGTCGAGGACGCGGTCGAGTTCTTCAAGGCGGTCCCGCCGATCCGCGACAAGATGGCGATGCTGGCGGAAGTCGGCCTGGGGTACGTCAAGGTCGGCCAGCAGGCGACGACGCTCTCGGGCGGCGAGGCGCAGCGGGTGAAGCTGGCGAAGGAACTGGCGCGCAGAGCCACCGGCAACACGCTCTATATTTTGGACGAGCCCACGACGGGCCTCCACTTCGAGGACGTCCGCAAGCTGCTCGAAGTGCTCCACGCGCTGGTCGAGCAGGGCAACACCGTGGTGGTGATCGAGCACAATCTCGACGTCATCAAGACCGCGGACTGGATCCTGGACCTGGGCCCTGAGGGCGGCGTCAAGGGCGGCGAGATCGTCGCCCAGGGCACGCCGGAAGAGGTGGTGAAGGAACCGCGCAGCTATACGGGGAAGTATCTTGCGCCGTTGCTCAAGCAGAAAGCGAAGGAGCCGGTGGCGGCGGAGTAGCAACTCAATTTCGTTGAAAGAAGGTGGAGAGCGAAGTCGCTGCAGGGACGGCGAAAGCTGTAAGGCACTCACTTTCAAACTGCACTTGCCTTCGCCCTACTGCACGTCATCTTACATAAAACGAATCGCGACTGGGGGGGGATGAATGCCAAAGATCTTTACCAATTTAGACGCATTGATCCCGCGTTCAGATTTCGCCGCCAAGGATGGGTCAGAGGCAGCGACGCAATCCCTTGATAGCTTTGAGAAGATATCCTTGCGCGACCTAGTAGGCTCTAGCAACTTTCTATATAAGCTGCTCAGAAAGCCTGATTTCCAGCGCGAAACAACACAATGGTCCCCTCAACAAATAGCCACGCTAGTGGAAAGCTTTCTAAATGGGGAGCTAATTCCAGCTGTTATCCTTTGGAAATCTTCCACTAATGTATTTGTTATCGACGGCGGTCATCGCTTGAGCGCGCTCCTAGCCTGGGCGCACGACGACTATGGGGACGGCCCATTTTCATTCAATTTTTTCAAGCGCCAGATCCCTAATGAACAGAAACGCGCGGCGGATCGCACTCGTAAAGAAATAGGGTCAAGAACCGGAACTTATCAACATTTTGCGTCACGCATTGCAGAAGGTGATGATGGATCTGATCCATTTACCTCCGGTCAAATCATGAACTTTGCCACGCGCGGCATACAAGTCCAATGGATTACTGGTGACGCCGACAAAGCAGAGTCCTCCTTCTTTAAAATTAATACCCAGGGTTCGGTTCTTGATGCAGTAGAAAGCAGAATTCTACAAAATCGCAGGCGCGCGCCTGCAATCTTGGCGCGATCGGTCGTCAGGGCCGCGACTGGCAATGAGTACTGGTCGAAATTTGAAGAACCTGTGAAAAGTAAAATCGTAGAACTATCGAAATCTGTTCACTCCTCCTTATTTTCTCCGGAGTTACGAGCGCCAATTCGAACGCTTGACCTTCCCCTTGGAGGATCCGCATCAACAGCCCAAGCGCTAAATCTGCTCATTAATTTGGCAGAGACCGCCGACGCACAGGGTAGGTCGATTGAGGACTTCGAGGAGGACAAGGACGGAACTCAAACGGTTCTCCTTCTCGCCAAGTTTGATAAGATTGTTCAACGAATGATTGGCAATGGTGCGGGCAGCCTTGGGCTTCACCCAGCAGTATATTTCTATACATCCCAAGGAAGACACTACGACCTACTCTTGCAGGCAATGTTCTCAATTATAAGCGATCGTATTAAGAACAACGATTCCGCCTGGTTTAAGAGCTTTTCGACCGTTCGAAGCAATGTCGAAGCGATGCTTGTCGCACACAAGACAATTATAACACTCCTGATATCCGCGCTGGCCAGCGGGCGACGGCTCGCGGGCGCCAAAGAGGTTTTAGAGTTTGTCATTACGGCAGCAATTTCTGGAAAGAACGATATTAATATTGACGAACTTGCCGAAAAAATTGGCCTGCAGAGCCGCCTATATTCGATAAAGACTAAACCGGGCGTACAATTTTCGGACGATACAAAAACGTCCGTTTTTCTGCAAACTGCCCTGGGCTCTGCTCCAAAATGCGCGATATGTTGTGGATACCTCGACCCCACTAAATCAGTTTCGTATGATCATATTGTACGCAAGCAAGATGGAGGAGATGGCGCGGAAGGTAATTGTCAACTTACGCACCCGTACTGCAACACGTCCGTCAAAAATTAATTGGGACCCTCTCCATTCCGGGCACATCCCACCGCCTGCGCCTTCCCCCACCCCGCCCGAACCGCTATATTCCCCCCATGGCAAAGCTCTCGCCCATCGTGTCCGAATTCGCCTCGACGGAGGAAGAGGCGGCGCATGATGCCTGGGTTCGCGCTAAGGTGGAGAAGGCGCTCGCCTCCACCGCGCCATGCATTCCGCATGCGGAAGTGATGGCGGAGATGCAGGCGATCCTCGACCGCCACAAAGAGCCCTGATGCTTCCGCTAGTCTGGCGCGATACCGCGCGCCAGGACATGCGCGACATCATCGGCTATATCGCCGCGCACCGGCCCGCTGCCGCGCAGCGGCTTGGCGAGGCGATCCGCCACACCGCCGATCGCCTGCCGGCGCATCCCCATCTTCACCGCCCCGGCAGAGCCCTCGATACCCGGGAGGCCGTGATCCACCCCAATTACATCCTGATCTATCGCGTCACGCCGAGCGCCATCGAAGTGCTGGCGATCATCCACGCCCGCCAGCTCTATCCTTAAGCCCTTCCAGTTCCCCGGCGAAGGCCGGGGCCAGTTGCAAACTCGTTCGTGAGGCTCCCGCGCCATCGACGGTGCGCCGAGACTGGACCCCGGCCTTCGCCGGGGAGCAGCGTTGGCAAACCGCTTCCGAGCCCCACACCCAACCCCCTCTGCGTCCTCCGCGCCCTCGCGCGAACCAAACAAAAAAGAACAAACCATAAACAAACCGCTGTCCTACAGCCCCCAATCCAGCATACCTAACCGGTCCTCAAACCGACTCGAGAGGACCACCCCATGACCAGGCACCAGAACTTCCTCCCCCCGTACGGCGACGACGACGTCGTCGAGCTGGCGGTGGACGAGTACACCAAGTCCCCCTCCCAGCGGATCGCCGGCTGGTCCGGCGCGAACCAGGCGCGGTTCCTGCGTGCGATCGCCGACGGGGCCACGGTCGGCCAGGCGTGCCGGCTGGTCGGGCTCACCCAGCAATCCGCCTATGCCTTCCGCAACTCCGCCCGCGGCGCGCAGTTCGGCATCGGCTGGCAGGCGGCGGCGCTCCATGCGCGCAACTGCCTCGCCGACACGCTGATGGAGCGCGCGCTCCACGGCACGGTCGAGACGATCACCCGGCCCGACGGCAGCGAGGTCGAGCGCCACCGCTTCGACAACCGGCTCGGCATGGCGATGCTCGCCCGGCTCGATCGCATGGCCGACAAGGCGGCGAAGGAGACCACCCATGCCGCCGCGCGGCTGGTCGCGCAGGAGTTCGAGCCGTTCCTCGAACTGATCGAGCGCGATGCCGGTCCGGCCCGCGCCGGCCTGTTCCTCGCCCGCCGGGTCGAGCCGGCCGGCGAGGACGATCTCGCCCCCATCCGCGCGCTCGCCCGCGCCGATAGCTGGCTGCGCACCCATACCGACCTGGCCGAGCCGCTCGCGCTCGACGATCTCGATCCCGACGCGCGCCAGGCCTGGAGCGGCGAGCAATGGCTCCGCGCCGAGGCCGCCGGGCTGGTCTCGCTCGCTCCCGCGCCCGCGATGGCGATTCAAGAGATTCAAGATTTTGCCCCGGGCGCGGAGGACGAGGACGAGCCGGTCTGGTGGGACGACAATCTCCGCGCCTGGCACACCCATTTCCCGCCGCCCCGCAACTTTCACGGCGACGAGGAAAGCGAATATGGCCAGCCGGATTACGAGCGCGAGCTGAGCCCGGAAGAAGAGGAAGCGGTCGACACGTCGATGCGTGCCCGGCTCGAGGCGCGGCGCCACGTCGAGACCGAGGCGCGCGATCGCTGGTTCGCGGCGCTCGCCGTCCCGCCGGCCGATGCCGCCGCACCCCTCCCCGCGCTCCCACAGCAATCCGCGCCGTGACCCGCCCCGGGGCCACGGCGCGGACCGGCCTGGGTCAGGCGGTGGCGGGCTTGGGTGCCGCCTGGGCCAGCGCCAGCGGCGTGTCGGCGGTGCCGCTCGGCGCGCTGAACTGGATCGTGTCGTCGGTCAGCGTGATCGTCACCGTGCCGCCCGCGTCCTCGTCGCGCAGCAGGAACTCCTTGTACCCCTCGACCGAGGTGTCGTTGGTCGCGGCGGTCAGCACGTCGACCAGCCCGCCGGCAATGTCGCCCGCGCCCAGCGTCTCGGGCCCGGCGACCTCGAGCGCGGCGGCGATGATGTCGCCGAAATGGGCGATGCCCCAGTCGGTCTTGTCCCACAGCCAGCGCGCATTGGAGGGATCGGTGTTCCAGACATTGCCCTGGCTATCGACCGCGAGCAGGAACCACCAGTCCTCGCCGGTGGTGCCGAAGCCGGTATTGTACTCCACGCTCAGCGCCGGGCTGGTGGTCTGGCCGGGGGCGAGGTTCTCCCAGCTCGCCTGGCTCGAATACACGTCGCTATATTTGTGCGACAGGCCGATCGAGACGAAGGTTCTGCTGCTGTTGTTGGTGATCACGGCGGATGCGGTGTTCGCGGTCGTCATGAGTCTCTCCCAGAGTCGCCCCGCTCGGCCATTCCCCTATCGATTCCGTGGCTTGCAGGCAGCAAGGGATGCATCCGATCCCGTGGCGAAAGCGGTTCTGGCGGCGCAACGAGCCGCTTGGTGCGCGGGTCTCGGCGGCATCTCCGGATCGGAGGAATCTGGCCTCGGCTTGAAAAATCCGGCGATGTTCGCTATATGGTCCTCAGGCGCCCACCGCTTTTGTGCGGCGAACCGTTTCCGCGATGCGGAACCGCAGCGCCTTTTCACCGCTTATCCGCCCGTGCGAGCGCCATGCGCCGTCCCGGCCGTGCACCCGCTCAGCGCGATGAGCCAAGAACCATAAACAAGGAAACACATGAACTTTTTCGACAAGATCCACGAAACCCAGATTACCCGTACCAGCAAGAACCCGTTCCAGGCATTCGTGCCGCCGCATCGTCGGCTTTTCCCGCTCGCCAGCCCGCGCAATTGCGCCGTGGCCCGCGCCGCGGCGATCGAGGTTCTGGGCTAACACCGGCGTGGTCGCGGGGGCGTTCCGGCCCCCGCCCTTGCTTTTCGGGCGCATTACGCCCACATGACACATCGCTTCAGTCGCACATTGACGGCCTCCGGCGCCCTGCGGCTCCCTTGACCCTCCTTCTGCCCCTTGCAGCGCGAAGCGCGCCACCTTCTGGCGCGCCGCACAGGAGTATCTACCATGAGCCACACCGGCACCGTAAAATTCTTCGATGCCGTCAAGGGCTTCGGTTTCATCAAGCCGGACGGCGGCACCCAGGACCATTTCGTCCATATCAGCGCGGTCGAGCGCTCGGGCATGTCGACGCTCAACCCGGACCAGCGCGTGAACTACGATCTGGAAGAGGACAAGCGCGGCCGCCCGTCGGCGGCGAACCTCTCCGCCGCGGAATAGGCCGGGCCGGCGGCCTCCGCTTGCCGGAGCGCCGCCTTCCCTCCCCTTCCGGCAGGAGCAGCGCCACATGGCACAGCCCGATTATCTCGCCCAGGCCGCCCGTTGCAGGGCGGAAGCGGACCTCGCCACGCTCGAGAATGTCCGCGAGCGATGCCTGCGCGCCGAAGCCGCCTGGCTCGACATGGCGGCACGGCAGGAACAGGTCGCCACTGCCCGCGCCCGGCGCGAAGGCGCGGCCGCAAACTGACCTTCAATCCCTCTCAACCCCCTTTCGCGGTGCGCGCGGAAGGGGGTCTTGTGCTGCCCGCCGCATCGGTCGGTCCGGTATCCTGGCGCGACCAGCCGTGCGCGGCGGTGGTTTCGCCTGCGCATCCTTGCAGCCTATGGTCCGCCCCGGGGCGGGGGCATGTTCCAATGAAAAAGGGGATGTCCATGAAGCATATCGTCATGCTGTTGCCGCTGGTGCTGGCGGCCTGCAATTCCGGGCCCAATGTCACGGCGAAGAATGCCTCGGTCGAGGAAGTCTCGAACAAGGTCGCCGCCGCGGCGGCATCGGGCAGTTTCATTTCTCCCGGTGCGTGGGAGAGCAAGATCGTCGCCGATATCGACATGCCGAACATGGACAAGATGCCGGCAGAGACGGTGAAGGCGATGAAGGAGAAGATGCAGCAGGGCCAGACGGTCACCAGCTGCGTGACTCCGGAAGACGTCAAGTCGCCCAAGGCCGGCATGTTCGGCGGCGACCAGAGCTGCCGCTACGATCACTTCACCCTGGCCGGCGGCACCATCGACGCGAAGATGACCTGCACCCGCGAGGGCAAGAAGCAGGTGATGACGGTGAAGGGCAGCTACTCGGCCACCACCTATCACACCGAAGTGAAGACCGAGGGCGACGGCGCCAAATTCTCGGCGACCGTGGATGCCAGGCGCACCGGCGAGTGCACGGGCAAGGAACAGGGCTGACGGAGCCAACGGGTCGCCGGGCGGCGGGGCCGGGAACGCTCGCCCCGCCCGCCCGTTTCCCGTCGAAATCCCTTGAGTCAGAAAGGAATTTCGATGGCGACCACTCGCAAGTCTTCCACCGGCACGCCGGCCAGGCGCCGGACCACCGCCAAGCCCGCGGCGCGCAAGCCCAGGGCCAAGGCCCCGGCGGCGAGCAAGGCTCCGGCGAACCGCACGGCGCATTCCGCCGGCGTCGCCTCGCTCGGCGCGCTCGCCGTGGCGGTGCTGGGTGCGGCGGCGTTCGGGGCATGGCGGCTGCTTCGCCGTCCCTCGGAGGGCACCGAGCCGACCGACCTGATGGGCGATACCCATCCCGACGGGTCGGAGCGCGCCCTCGACGCCTTCCGCCCCGATCCCACCGCGCCGGTCCCGGCCTCGGAGCGCGAGCAGTTCCGCCCCGCCCTCGCCACCGCTGGTCCGGGTGCGGAGTCTTTGTAATGGCTGCGAAACCTTTCGGCCTCCCCGTGCATTCCCCAATGCGAGCGGGTTCACGGAGGAGGAGAGAGATGCGTATCCTGATTCTGGGCCTTGCCGCCGCCGCGACCCTGGCCGGCTGCACCGATTATGGTGGCCGCCCCGGCAGCGGCTATGGCTATTCCAGCTATGACTATAACCGCCCGGATCCGTCCTATGGCGGCTATTATGCCGATCGCTACTATCGCGACGACCGCAGCTACCGCGAATATCGTCTGAGCCGCAACGACCGGGTCTATCGGGGCCAGGACGGCCGCTATTATTGCCGCCGCTCGGACGGCACCACCGGCCTGGTGGTCGGCGCCGCGGCGGGTGGCGTGCTCGGCGCGATCATTGCCCCGGGCGGCTCCGAAGTGCTCGGCGCGCTGATCGGCGCGGCGGCGGGCGGCGCGGTCGGCACCTCGGTCGACAAGGGCGAGATGCGCTGCCGCTAACCCGAACGGGGACCTTCAAGCCGGGGCCCTGATGCCCTAGATCAGGGGCCCGGCCATGAGGGAGAACCGAGACATGACGACCCGTACCGCCACTGCCCGCTACGAAGGCTTCGGCAAGGAAGGCAAGGGCCACATCACCACCCAGTCGGGCGTGATGACGGACCAGTTCTACGGCTTCAACACCCGGTTCGGCGACGAGCCCGGCACCAATCCGGAGGAGCTGATCGCCGCGGCCCATGCCGGCTGCTTCACCATGGCGCTCAGCTTCGCCCTGGCCCGCGCCGGCTTCAGCGAGGGCAATATCGAGACCAGCGCCGCCGTGAAGCTCGAGCAGGACGGCGATGGCTTCACCATCACCCGCTCGGACTTGACCCTCAAGGCCAGCGTTCCCGGCCTGGCCCAGGAGCAGTTCGAGGCGCTGGCCGCCGGCGCCCATGCCAATTGCCCGGTCTCCAAGCTGCTCAAGGCAGAGAGCAAGCTCGACGCCACCCTGCTCTGAGACACCCCGCCCCATGGCGCTTGCAATGTAGGATTTCGCCTGCTTTGCCGGTGCCATGGGGCAGGTTCTACTCTTCGAGAGAGCTTTTCCCCGGCGAAGGCCGGGGCCCAGACTTGCGAATATCTTACGCAAGTCGATGGCGTGCGTGTCGCCCGGGAAAGACTCCAAGGCCACCATCCCGCCGTCGCTGCGGAAGAGAGCGAAAAGGCCCTCGCAGCCACCGCGCCAACCGCTACGCCCCAAAACGCAAAAGGGGCCCGGCATCGCTGCCAGGCCCCGTGTCGCCGGACTGCTGCCGTGGACCCGGACGGATCTTCGACATGGTTTCGGCGGCTCCTCCGCTCGCGCCGGCAAGGGCATGCGAGCTTCGGGTCGGTCGTCGAGGCTGGCCGTTCTCCACTCACCCCGAAGGGGAGTTGCGGTTACCAGCCTCGGCGGCCCGCTTCGTCTCTCCGGCCGGGGGCCGGAAGTCGGAAGCCTTGCTGGATGCTTTTCTCCGCTCGATCCTTCCAGGTCCTTCCGCATCGCTTGCGCGCTGCTTCCGGCTGGCCGATCTCGCGGCGGTCCGTTTCCCCGCCCCCGAAGCCGGGCACTTGCGCACCCGTTTCCGCGAACCGGGACATCGTCCCTTTCCGTCTCGCCCTTCTCGCTTCCAACCGCACTTGCGTGCCGCTTTCCGCATCCGCTTCGAGCTGCGCTTGCGCGCCGCCTTCCGCTTCGTTTCCCGCTCCGCTTGCGCGCCGCGGTCCACTCTCGCTTCGCACGTCGCTTGCGCGTCATGCTCCGCTTTCCGGTCGAGCCGTGCTCCGCCGTCCCTCGAAACCTCGGCAGCGCCTGGGCGGCACTTCGGTTTCGCAACCTGCAGGAACTTCGCATCCCCGAACCGTTCCCGATGCGGTTTCCCGAAGGCACCTGCACCATTTCCGGCCCGTGTAAGCTTCTGATCTTGCTTTGGTTTCCCGCCGCTGGACCGTTCTGCTTACAGATATGATGGTGTCATCGAACCCGAGTCGCGCAAAGCAGGATTTGCACCTGCAAACCTGTGAAGACTGTGGATAACGTGGAGAACTAGGTAATAATCTTGCGGGGAGCCCAATCGGGAGGTGCCAATTCGAACCCGGCGAAATCGAAGCCCGGAACGACGATGCAGCTCACCAGCGCCCAGCCATGGGGCGCCTCGGTCGCCTGCCAGCGATTCGCCGGTACGAGGCACTGGGGCGCATAGCCGGCGATCACGTCGCCGCCAAGCCGGGTCGTCACCGGATTCCGGTCCGCCGCATCGGCGATGTGCAGGTCGAGCGGGCTGCCGGCATGCCAGAGCCACCATTCGTCGGCATCCACCCGGTGCCAGTGCGAGCGCTGGCCCTCCTCGAGGAGGAAGTGGATCGCCGTGCCCTTCGACCGCCCGTCCCCGCCCGGTGCCGCGCGCCAGGTCTCGCGGTACCATCCGCCCTCCGGATGCGGCGCCAGGCCCAGCCGCTCGATGATCGCCCTTGCTTCGTCCATAACTGCCTCCGGGATGAACGGCTTGTTGTTTTCGGTTAATGAAACCAGACCGGATACGAAACGTTCATGCTTCGGTTTGCCCGAAACTGCACCATCAGGAGTGAGACATGCGTAAATTGATTCTGGCGCTCGGCGCCCTCGCCGTGGCGTTGCCCTCGGCCAGTGTCGTGCCGGTCGCGGCCAACGCCGCCCCCATCGCCAAGGCGGGTGCCGACGGCGCCTATTCGCAGGACCGCCGCTATCGCAAGCGCTACGCCTATCGCGAGTGGCGCGGCCGTGACGGTCGCCGCTATTGCCGCAAGTCCGACGGCACCACCGGCCTGGTGGTCGGCGGCGTGGCCGGCGCGCTGGTCGGCCGCACCATCGACACCCGTGGCGACCGCACCGTCGGCACGCTGCTCGGCGCCGCGGCCGGCGCAGTGGCAGGCCGCGAGATCGAGCGGAGCGGCGATCGCAAGTGCCGCTAAACCCGGTATGAGGCAGCCCGCCCGGCATAGCGCCGGGCGGACCGCTTTTCGGACATTAACCCTTGCGCGCTATAGCGCTGGGCCATGCTCCGCCTGCTCGTCCTCTCGACGCTCTTCCCCGATGCGTCGCGGCCCAATTTCGGCATCTTCGTCGAGCGCCAGACGCTCTCGCTGGCCGCACGGGACGATGTCGAGGTGCGCGTCGTCGCCCCGCTCGGCCTGCCGCCCTTCCCGCTCTCCTACCTGTCCCGCTACGCCCCGCTCGCCGCCCTGCCCCGGCGCGAGCAGTGGAAAGGCCTGACGGTCGACCGCCCCCGCTTCCTCAACTTGCCCGGCACCGGCGGCCGCTTCCATGCCGGTGCTCTGGCCGCGGCGCTGACCCCGCTGCTCGAGGAGATCCGCAGGGACTTCCCCTTCGACGTGATCTCCGCCGAATTCTTCTTCCCCGACGGTCCCGCCGCGGTCGCGCTCGGCAAGCGCTTCGGCGTGCCCGTCTCGATCAAGGCACGAGGGTCGGACATCCATGACTGGGGCCGGCGCAGGCATGTCGGCCCACAGGTGATCGCCGCGGGCCAGGCCGCCGATGGCATGCTGGCGGTGAGCGAGGCGATGCGCGGCGACATGATCGCCATGGGCATCCCCGGCGACAGGATCGAGGCGATCGCCACCGGCGTCGACCTCACTCGCTTCGCGCCGCGCGACCGCGCCGCAGCCAAGGCCGAGCTCGGGGTGACCGGCCCGCTGGTCCTCTCGGTCGGCGCGCTGATCCCGCTCAAGGGTCATGACATCGTCATCGACGCAGTCGCCACCCTGCCCGGCGTCGCGCTGTGGATCGCCGGCGAGGGCCCCGACGGCAAGCGGCTGGAGACGCAGATCGAGCGGCTCGGCCTTGGCGACCGGGTCCGGCTGCTTGGCTCGATCCCGCCCGAGCGTGTCGCCGCCGCACTCGCAGCCGCCGATGCGATGGCCTTGGCTTCGGAGCGGGAGGGCCTTGCCAATGCCTGGCTCGAGGCGCTGGCGAGCGGCACCCCCATCGTCATCCCCGATGTCGGCGGCGCGCGCCAGGTGGTGACCAGCCCGGCAGCCGGCCGCATCGTCCCGCGCACCGCACCTGCCTTTGCCGAGGCGCTGGCCGCGCTGATCGCCACGCCGCCGGACGCAGCCGACACTCGCGCCGTTGCCGAGCCCTTCACCTGGGCCGCCAACAGCGCCCGGCTGCACGCCTTTCTCAGCCGCCTCGCGGGCCAGGGCGGAACCGCTTAGCCCCACTCGCCGTTCGTTCCCGGGGCGGGACGGAGAGAAAGTCGATGAATCCCTTTCGCAACCTGACGCTGCCGACCGCCGAGGCGCCGCCGATCGTCTACTACATCCTGCCCCAGGACGGTGCGGACGATGAAGCGCCGATCGGCCCTGGCGACCTGGAGATCGAGTTCGAATTCGATCCCGATTTCGACGCGGACGACGAATGATCCATTTCCGCGTTGACTAGCCCGCGCCGCTCCATGACATTCATGACAGTCAGGTTACTTGCGGTGGAGACCGAGTGATGGCGGGCAAGAAGGACAAGAAGGCCGGCGAGCCGAAGACCGAGAAGAAGGGTTTCCTTCCCAAGAGCATCGGCGGGCTGAAGCTGCCCAAGGAGCTGCGCAAGCAGCTCGACGCGCTGGCCAAGCACCCGGTGGTCAACGACCTGCTCGCCGCCGGGCTGGTGGCGCTCGCCGCCAAGCTCAAGCCCGAAGCCAAGACCGCGGCGCCGGCGGAAGCCGCGCCGGAACCAGCGCCCCAGCCGGCGGTCGCCGAGGCGAAGCCGGTGGTGAAGCGTGCCCGCAAGGCACCCGCGGCGGCCAAGCCCGCCGCCAAGGCGCCTGCGAAAGCTGCCCCGGCAAAGGCAGAAGCCAAGCCCGCGGCTGCGAAGCCCGCCAAGCCCCCCGCCAAGCCTGCAGCGGCTAAGGCGCCCGCGGCCAAAGCGGAGGCCAAGCCTGCGGCACCCAAGGCGGCTGCGAAGCCGAAGGCGGCCGCTGCCAAGGCTCCCGCGCCGGCCAAGGCCGAAGCCGCCGTGGCGACGGTCGAGGCGGCCAAGCCCGCACCCAAGCCGCGCAAGCCCGCGACGGCCAAGGCCCCCGCCGCCAAGCCCCGCGCCACAACGCGCCGCACCAAGGCAACGCCGCCCAAGACGACGCGCTGATCCTCTGCTAGGCACCGGGCCGAACAGGGGGCAAATCAATGCAGGATAGGGACATGCCGCACGCTGCTGCGCCGGCGCACGGGCTGGAGCGCATGGCGTTCTTCTCGGACGCCGTGTTCGCGATCGCGATCACGCTGCTGGTGATCGAGATCCACGTGCCCCATGTTGCAGCGCCCTATACCGACGAGGCGTTCCTGCAGGGGCTCGCCAAGCTCCTCCCCAACTTCATCGGCTTCTTCGTGTCGTTCTTCGCGATCGGCCTGTTCTGGATCGGCCATCACCGCGCCTTTGCCTGCGCACGCCACTGGAGCCCCAAGCTGTTCGGGCCCAATCTGCTGCTGCTCAGCGCGATCGCCGCGATGCCCTTCTTCACTGCCTTCGCGTCGGAATATTACGGCCACCGCGTGCCGGCCGCCTTCTATTGCGGCTGGATGGTGCTGATCTCGATCTTCAACATCCTGGTCCAGCGCATCCTCACCGCGCCGCCGGTGGTCGATGAACACATCCCCGCCGAGCAGCCCCGGCTGATCCGCCTGCGCGGGCTGGCGGCGCTGCTGGGTTCGCTGACCGCGTTCGTGACGAGCCTGTTCGTGCCGCCGCTCGGCCAGGTCATGCTGATCACCATCCCGCTGTGGCGCCTGCTGCTGGCGCGGGTCGTGCCGGCGCGCTGATCTCCAACAGCGCGCGCAGGGCCGACTCGCCAAAGTCCACGAAGTACACGCCGGAAGCGGGTTTTCGCGGCGCGTAAATTGACACGGTTGCCGCGAGCGCGCCGCATCTCGCAGCTTTGTTGCGCGGGCGGAGTCCTATCTTTCCTACTGCCTCAAAGAGCGGCCGAGCCAGGGGCCGGCGGCACGAGTGCAACAAGCGAAATCCTACATTGCAACCCGTGGCGCGGAAGGCAGCAAAATATCCGTCATCCCGGCGAAAGCCGGGATCTCGTGCGGCTCTTGCCCCGCGTCCCGCGCCTTCGCCTGAGATCCCGGCTTTCGCCGGGATGACGGTATATGGCGGGGGCAGGCTTGCGCGATGTGCGCGCGTCGGTAGCGCGGTGAGGCCTCAGCGCGTCTTTGCCCAGGCGCGATATTGCCGCGCGCTAAGGTCGACCAGGTCGCCCTGCACGACGTTCATGTCGATCAGGTGCAGGCCCCAGTCGTTGAGGATCGCGGTACCCACCTTGATGTCGCCGGGGATCGTGTCGGTGCGCGGATCGGCGGGGTCGGCGTTTACCGTCACCGCCAGATAGTTGAACCCGTCCTTGTTGACGCATTCGGTGGAGATCAGCCCGGGCAGGCTGACGAAGGGCGTCGTCACCGCGCCGCCGTCCTTGCTCCACGCCTCGGCAGGGCCCTGGACCAGCATGTTGCCGCCGGCATTGAGATAGGCATGCGCCACCGCCTTGCCGCCGCCCAGCGCCGCGGGGTTGGTGCAGCCCGCCTCGACGCCCGGCCGGTCGCCCTTGGCGAAGCGGCTGCTCGGCGGCGGCGGGGAATCGGCGCGGAAGCTGGCATAGGTGACGATGCAGCCGGCCTGGTCGGCGCTGCGGCACAGCGGGATCGTCGGGAAGACGCCGCCGACATCCTTGCCGACCGGCACCGGCACCGAGCTGCCAATCAGCATCGCCGAGACCAACTGCTTCTGCGCCGGCTTGCCGTCGATCGCCCGGGCGACGAGCTGGGTGAGGACCAGCGAGCCCTGGCTGTGCCCGATCAGCACCACGCCGCGGCCCTTGTTGTCATGGGCCAGATAATCGTCCCACGCCGCCTTCACGTCGTTATACGCCATCTCGCGGTCGATCGCCGGGGTGCCGCCGCCCATGATGCTGCGCAGCGCGGTGAGCGTCACCTGGCGATAGACCGGTGCGAACACCCGGCAGTTCTTCGCGAAGCGCGCGACCTGGAACTGGGCGACGCGCTGCTCCTCGGGCCCGGGTACCAGGTCGCTGTTCGGCGTCGTGTCGAGCGAGATGGTCGGATAGACGTAGAAACAGTCGAACCTGGGATCGGTCGCCGCCTTGAACGGCTCGACGCTGCGCTTGCCGTCGGCAGCGATCACCGTGGTCGAGAGATCGGCGGTGCAGGCATCCTGGCGGCCCGGACGGCACAGCCAGTTGGCGGTGTTGCGATAGTCGGGCGTGTCCGACGCAGCGGCCATGGCCAGCGCAAGCGCGAGAATCATCTGGTCCCTCCCTCTCTCTTTGGAGGGAGCCTAACCCTAAAATCCTCCCTCGCGAAGCGGGGGAGGGGGACCGCTTGCCGAAGGCAAGTGGTGGAGGGGGCCCGGCCTCAGGCGACATTGCCCGCGGAGGTGCCCCCTCCACCATTTGCTACGCAAATGGTCCCCTCCCCCGGCTTCGCCGAGGGAGGATCTAAATCGTCAATCCAGCGGGTAGAGCGCGCCGGCGATCCAGCGCAGTTCGGCGCGCAGCACGCCCCAGGCGCGGGCGGCGGCGCGGCTGTCCATCGCCTCGATCCCGATCCCCTTCGCGCCCAGCGCCGCGGCGAGCGCGCGCGGCGGGCGGACCAGCGTCTTGCCGGTGCCCAGCAGCAGAAACTCAGGCCGGGGATCGAGCCCCAGCACCGGTGCGAGATCGGCTTCGGTCAGCTCGGCGATCGGCGGCGGCGTCCAGCCGTCTGCGCGCTCGGGGGTGATCAGCAGCCCCTCGTACACGCCTTCGTCGACGCGGAAGCCGCGCCCGGAGAAGCCGGAGATGACCGGCCCCTCCGCGCTGGCGCGCTTCACTTCCATGCTATGCGCCTTCGCGCGGACCCACGCGCTCGGCGCCGGTCGCCGCCGAGGGCTTCTCCTCGCGCGGACCCGGCTTCAGGCCCAGCGTGATCAGCAGCGACGACGAGACGTAGATCGACGAATAGGTGCCGACGACGATGCCGAGCATCATCGCCGCGGTGAAGCCGCGCAGCACCGGGCCGCCGAAGATCAGCAGCGAGGCAAGCGCGAGCATGATCGTCAGCGAGGTCATCACGGTACGCGGCAGCGTCTCGTTGACCGACAGGTCGATGAGCTCGCTTATCCCCATCTTGCGGTACTTGCGCATGTTCTCGCGGATACGATCGTCGATCACCATCTTGTCGTTGATCGAATAGCCGATGATCGTCAGCACCGCGGCGACGATGTTCAGGTCGAACACCATGCGGGTGAGCGCGAAGAAGCCGAGCGCCATCAGCACGTCGTGGATGATCGCCACCGCGGTCGATACGCCGAACTGCCATTCGTAGCGGAACCACGAGAAGATCGCGATGCCGACGATCGCCAGGATCACCGCCAGCACGCCCTTGTTCACCAGCTCGCCCGAGACCTTGCCCGAGACGGTGGAATAGGTGCTGAAGGTCGCGCCGGGGAACTTGGCCGCCAGTGCCGACTTCACCGTTTCCACCATCTTGTCGACGGCGTCAGGCGCGGTCGAATGGGGCACGGGCAGACGGATGGTCACCGTGTTCGCGCCGCCGAGCTGCTGAAGCGCAGCCTCGCCGAAGCCGAGCTCGTTCACCGTCTCGCGCACCTGGTCGAGGTGCGGCGGGCTGGGGAACTTCTCCTCGATGGAGACGCCGCCGACGAAGTCGACGCCCATGTTGAGCCCACGCACGCCCACCAGCGCCACGGCGGCGATGGTGAGCAGCATGGTAATCGCAAACGCGATGAAGCGGACGCGTACGAACCCGATGTTCGTGTTGTCCGGGATGATCTTGAGGAGCCGCATGCGCGTCGCTTCCGTTAAATGTGGATTTCGGTCGGCCGATTACGGCGCAACCAGATCGTGACGAGCATGCGGGTGAACACGACGGCGGTGAACACCGAAGTCGCGATACCGATCAGCAGCACGATCGCGAAACCGCGCACCGGGCCGGAACCGAGGATGACCATGATCAGGCCCGCAATGGCGTGGGTGACGTTCGCTTCGAAGATCGTGCGGCTGGCTTCCTTGTAGCCCAGCTCGACCGACTGGCTCACGCTGCGCCCGCGCCGCCGTTCTTCGCGGATGCGCTCGTTGATCAGCACGTTCGCGTCGACCGCGGTACCGATGGTGAGCACGAAACCGGCGATGCCCGGCAGCGTCAGCGTCGCGTTGATCAGGCCCATCACCGCCAGGATGATCAGCACGTTGATGGTCACCGCCAGCGTCGCATAGATGCCGAAGCGGCCATAGGTGAGGATCATGAAGGCGATCACGGCGACGATCGCGATGATCGAGGCGGTGATGCCGGCACGGATCGAGTCGGCGCCGAGCTCGGGGCTCACCGTCGATTCCTGCACGACCTTGAGCTCGACCGGCAGCTTGCCCGAGCGCAGCGCGATGGCGAGCTGGTTGGCGCTGTCGACGGTGAAGCCGCCGTTGATCACGGCGCTGCCGCCGAGGATCGGCTCGTTGATGTTCGGGGCCGAGATCACGACGCCGTCGATGATGATCGCGAACGGCTTGCCGCTGTTCTCCTGCGTCACCTTGGCGAAGCGCTTGGTGCCGGCGCCGTTGAGCTCGAGCGTGACGCCCGGCGCGCCGCTCTGCTGGTCGTAGCTCTGCTTGGCATCGACGAGCATGTCGCCGGTGATCATCACCTGGCGCTGCACGGCGACGTTGCCGCCCGCCTGATAGGGCATGATCACCGAGCCGGCCGGGGCCTCGCCGCGCTGGACGGCGTTCTGGTCCGCGGTGGTATCGACCAGGCGGAACTCGAGCTTGGCGGTCTTGCCGACCAGTTCCTTGAGCGCCTTCGGATCCTGCAGGCCGGGCACCTGGACGACGATGCGGTTGCTGCCCTCGCGGATCACGGTCGGTTCGACCGTGCCGAGCGCGTTGATGCGCGTCTCGATGATCTCGCGCGCATCGCTCATCGCGGTGTCGATCGCTTCGGTGATCCCCGCATCGGTCGGCGTCAGCACGAACTGCGACGAGTTGACCACGGCGACGTCCCACTGGCGCTGGCCGGTGGTGCCGACGCCGGTGCCGGTGATCGCGAGCAGCTTCTCGCGGGCCGCATCGACCTTGGACGGGTCGCGGACCATGAAGCTGACCTTGCCGCCCTGGACCGAGATGTCGCCGATGTCGATCTTGGGATCGCGGCGCATTTCGGTGCGGACCTGCTCCTGCATCTGCGTGAGCTTGGCCTGGCGCACGTCATCGGTGTTCGCCTCGAACAGCAGGAAGCTGCCGCCGGCGAGGTCGAGGCCGAGGTTGATCGCGGGCTTGGGCACCCAGCTCGGCCAATGGTCGCGCGCGCTCTTGGGGAAGAAGCTCGGCACCGACAGCGCGATCATAATCGCGATGCCGGTGAGGATCGTTATGATCTTCCAGCGAGGAAAGTCGAGCATCAGTCGTTCGCGGGCTTGGCGCCGCCGGCCGGCATCACGCTGGTGAGCGTGGCCTTGATCGCGCGGACCTTCACGTTCGGGGCGAGCTCGACCTCGACTTCGTTCTCGTCGACCTTGGTCACCTTGCCGACGAGACCGCCGCCGGTGACAACCTGGTCGCCCTTCTTCACCGCGTTAACGGCGCTCTGAAGATCCTTCATCCGCTTCTGCTGCGGGCGAATCATCAGGAAATAGAAGGCGATGAAAATGAGGACGAGCGGCGCGAGGCCGAGGATACCGCCCATCGGGCTGGCTTGTCCTGCCGCGCCTGCGGCCTGTGCATGTGCTGGCGTGATGAGCATGAGGTCCTGATGATGTCTTTTCGTGGGCGGTGGAATCCGCCTCCGTTCAAGCGCGGCGCGCTAACATGCGGCACAGGTCGGCGCAACTATTGTCGCCAATGGCTTGCATCCCGCGCCGGTCCGGCCTAGAGGCCGCTCCCTCGGTCGGGGCGTAGCGCAGCCTGGTAGCGCATCACACTGGGGGTGTGGGGGTCGCAGGTTCGAATCCTGTCGCCCCGACCATTACAACAAATCAAGCCAAGACAGCCCCTTAGGGGGCTCTCGCCCGCTCAGGTCCCACCTTGTTCAGGCATAGACCAGGCGGATCGGCCCCGGGCGCGGCACCTGCGCGGTTCGGGCGGCGTAGATCGTGTAGCCGCAGAGCAGTCCGTACATCGCCAGCCCTTCCACCTGCCAGAAGGGCATCGTCGCCATGTTGAGCAGGAAGAAGGCGAAATGCGCCGCGAGCAGCTTGAACCGCTCGCCCCGCGCCGCGATCGCCGCGGTGAACATCACAGTCCACAGCGCGAGCATCGCCGCCACGCCGAACCAGCCCAGCTCGTAGAGCGTGCCGACCAGGGTGTTGTGCGGATAGACCTTGAACAGCCCCTCCCAGCTTTCCGGCCCGAAGCCGAACAGGTGCTGGAGCGGGGTGCCGTCGGCCCAGGCATAGATGTAGCTGCTCCAGATCAGCGGACGGGCCGACATCACCTGGCGCTCGAGATAGTCGAAGTCGCGCGGCGGCTTGATCAGCGCGGTGGGGTCCGAGAGGAAGGCGCCGAGATCGGCGAACTTGGCGCTGTAGAGCAGCACGCCGACCGAGACGAGCAGCAGCCCGCCCACCGCGGCGGTGACCGCCATCGGCACGCGCTGGTCGCGCCGCACGCTCAGGGTCAGCCCGCTGAGGAACACCGCCAGCGCCAGCGGGGCGAAGGCGAGGATCGTGGTGCGATAGCCGGCGAGCAGGATGCCGAGAAAGGTCGCGGTGAGGAACGCCACCCGAATCGGGCGCGGCGCCGACTTGGCGAAGCAGCCGACCAGGAAGCCGGTCATCATCGCGACCGAGAAGGCGGCCTCATGGTTGTAGCCGCCGATCCAAACCAGCCCGTCGCCATCCTCCGATCCCTTGGGCAGGTGCAGCGCCAGTGACAGCGCCTGGAAGACGAGCAAAGGCAGGAACGAGACCATCGCCCAGCTGAGGAAGCGCGCCGCGGGGTCGATGCGCAGCGCCTGGAACACCGCGACGATGATCACGGTCATGTACGCATATTTCACGCCGGCATTGATGCCGCCCGCCGGATCGCCGTTGAGCGCCGCGCTGACCAGCGCCAGCGCCACCAGCGCATAGACCGGCAGCAGCCATTTGAGCGCCAGGTTCGCCGGCCGCACCACGAAGAGCAGCCCGAAGCCGGTCACCCCGATCGAGAGCAGGGCATTGCCCGACAGTCCCGCCGCGAACGGCTTGAACATGTAGAGGTGATAGGCGCCGGCGATGTAGCGCAGCCACAAGGCCACCACCACGAAAGCGCCGGCCATGCTGCCCGCCCGCCGCGCCGCGATGACGAGGGGGACGAGCAGCAGCGCCGTGACCGGCAGCAGCACGCCGAGCCCGAAGGCAGGGCCATAGGGCAGCGCCTGCGCGTTCACGACGCCGGCCGATCAGTCGGCATAATAATGGCGATAGGCCTTCATGAAGTTGCCGCCATACTCGTATCCGGCCCGCTCCTGCTCGCGCACATCGACCAGGGTGAGCACCGCGCCGAGCAGCTCGGCATGGACGTCATAGAGCCGCCGAAGCGCCACCGATGCCGCCTTGGACGGGGTCCGGCGCCAGCGCACCAGCAACACCACGCCGTCGGCCATGCTGGCGATGACGCGCGCCTCGTCGACCGGCAGCACCGGCGGCGTGTCGAGGATCACCAGGTCGTAGCGCTCGCGCACCTGCTCGATCAGCTGGGCCAGCCTCGGGCTCTCGGCCAGGCTGATGCCCTTCGAATCGAGCCGCTGCGGCAGCACGCAGGCATCGGACAGGCTGTCCTTGACGATCGCCTGTTCGAGCGTGGCGCTGCCCGCCAGCACTTCGTCGAGCCCCAGCTTCACATTGTCGGTGAACTGGCGGCTGGACGCGCGCCGCCGTGCATCGGCGTCGATCAGCAGCACCTTGCTGCCCGCCGCTGCCGCCGCCCGGGCCAGGCCCATCGCAGTGGTGGTCTTGCCCTCGCCCGGCACCGAGGAGGTGATCGCCACCACCCGGATCGGCTTGCTCGCCTCGGCGAACTGGATCGAGGTGCGCAAGGTCCGGAACGCCTCGGCAAAGGTCGATTGCGGCCGCTTGAGCAGCAGCTCTGCCGGGGGCGCCGGCGGGCCCGACTTGCGATAGCCCGGCAGCGTGTTCGCATCGGGGATCGAGGCGAGCGTCGGCAGCGCCAGCGTGTCCTCGATCGCGTCGCTGGTCTCCAGCCCGCGTTCGAGCAGCTGCAGCAGCACCACGAGCAGCACGCCGATGCCAAGGCCGCCGACCACGGCCATCGCCGCATAGATCAGCGCGTTGGGCGAGCTCGGCGCACTGGGCACGCGTGCGCGGCTGACGATGTAGGAATCGCTGCGCTCCAGGCCCGACTGGGCGACCGTCTGGCGATAGCGGTCGAGGAACGCCTGGTAGAGCGTCCGCGACGATTCGGCGTTGCGCTCCAGTTCGCCCAGCCGCACCGACGCTTCATTGTCGCTGGCCAGCTTGCCCTGCGACTGCGCCACCGAACCGGCGAGCGAAGCCGCGCGCTGGCTGGCGATGTTCGCCTGGATCGAGACATTGGAGACGATGCGCTGCACCTCCGCGGCGATCGCCTGGTCGGCGACGCGGAGCTGGCTCTGCGCACGGACCAGGTCCGGATGGCGCGGGCCATAGCGCTTCTCCAGCGCCACCACTTCGCGCGCCACTTCGGCACGCTGCGATCGCAGCTGGCTGACCACCGGCGAATCGAGCGAATCGCCCAGCTCCTCGCCGCTGCGCCCGCCGCGCAACTGCGCCCTGGCCGCCGAGAGGCGCGCCTGGGCCGCGGCATTCTCCGCCTTGGCCTGGGCAAGCTGGGTCGAGAGGCCCGACAGCTCCTGCTGGGTCACCGTGCTCGCATTGGAGACGGCGAACAGATTATGGGCCGAGCGATAATCGGCGACCGCCCGCTCGGCATCGAGCACCTGCGTGCGCAACTGCTGGAGCCGCTGTTCGAGGAACTTGCGCGCGCGCATCGTCGCATCGGCCTTCGAACCGGCCTGGCCCGAGACATAATCGTCGACAATGGCATTGGCGATCTGCGCGGCCTGCACCGGGGTGCTGCCTTCGAACGACACGCTGATCGCATAGGACAGCCCGTCGCGCTTGGCGGTCAGCCCGCCCAGCAAGGTGCCGATCGCGCGCTGGCGGCCGATCAGGTCGGGCTGCGCCGGCGCCGGCTGGCCCGGCACGACTGCCTTGTTGAACGCAGAATCGCGATCGAGGCGCAGGCGATCGACCACCCGCCCGAGCAGCTCGGGCGAGCGCAGTGCCTGCACCTCGGTATCGACCGCGGCGGAATCGGGATCGGTGGTCGGCACCACCGAATCGACATTGATCACCCGTTCGGCCGTGCGCTCCAGCGCCACCTGCGCGGTGGCGAGGTAGCGCGGCTCGGCGACCAGGTAGGCGGCCGCGGCGACTGCGATCGCCGCGACCATTGCCGCACAGAGTATCATCCATCGCCGGCGCAGCACCGCGCCGACACGGCGCAGGTCGATCAATGCACCGCGATCGACCTGCGGATCCGCCTCGATGCGGGGCGGCGGGCGCCTCGTGATTGCGTCCATATCACGCCGTGGCCATGAAGGCGCGCACCGCCGGCGCAAGGTCCGGCCGGGCGAGTGCGAGCGCCAGCGTCGCGGTCACGAACCCGCTCTTGTCGCCGCAGTCGTAACGCTTGCCCTGGAAGGTGACGCCGTGGAACGGCTGCTGGCCGATCATCCGCGCCAGCGCATCGGTGAGCTGGATTTCGCCGCCGGCGCCTTCCTCCTGGCTGCCCAATATCTCCATCACCTCGGGCTGGAGGATGTAGCGGCCGATGATCGCCAGCGTGGAAGGTGCCACTTCCGGCGCCGGCTTCTCGACCAGGCCCAGCACCTCGGTGACTGCACCGTTGCGCGTGCCCGGGGTGACGATGCCGTATTTGCGGGTATCCTCTGGCGCGACTTCCTCGGTGCAGATCAGGTTGCCGCCCACTTCCGAATAGGCGTCGATCATCTGCTTGAGGCAGCCGGGCTCGCCGACCATCAGGTCGTCGGGCAGCAGCACCGCGAAGGGCTCGTCACCGACGATCCTGCGCGCGCACCATACGGCATGGCCGAGGCCCAGCGGCTCCTGCTGGCGGATGATGGTGATGTCGCCCGGCGAGGTCCGCGTGCCATGCAGCACGTCGAGCGACTTGCCGCGCCGCGTCATCGTCTCTTCGAGTTCGAAGGCATGATCGAAATGGTCGTCGATCAGGCTCTTGCCGCGGCTGGTGATGAAAATGAACTGTTCGATTCCCGCCTCGCGCGCCTCGTCGACGGCGTACTGGATCAGCGGCCGATCGACGACCGGAAGCATCTCCTTCGGCATGGATTTGGTCGCCGGCAGGAACCGGGTTCCGAGGCCACCAATGGGGAAAACCGCTTTGCGTACTCTTCGCATCTTCCACCCTTTCATGGGTGCTGGGTCCCCCCGGAAGACCAGCAACATCCATCAGGGCGAGCCGAACTCGCAGATACGCAACCCATACAGGTCAGTCGGATCCACAAACACGATCGCCAAGCCCTGACAAACCGACGCTGCGCCTTTCCGCTGCATTGCAGCAAGAGCCTGGCGTCGAAGCGTGTCCGAACTGCGTCCGGACCATCTCGAACCGTACAGGCAGAGGCGCGACGGCTTTTCTCCAGCGCGATCCCCGCTTCTCCATCGTCATGCCCGCTTCTTCTTCGTCACCCCCGCGAAGGCGGGGATCCAGAGCCACAGGCCCAGGCCTCACGGCTCGCGCCGGGATCTCCGATGGCGGACGCTCCATTGCATGCAATGCCCTTCCCTACCCTGGATCCCCGCCTTCGCGGGGATGACGGGAGTGAGGGGTGGCGCAGCATGAGACCCCGCCCCCACCCTACAGCTTTGGCGGGGCGCCCGCGAAGGAGACGCCGCCCGGCACCGAGCCCTTGCCGCGTGGGCGGACCAGCGGCGTGCCCGGCGGCACCTGGATGTCGTGCGAGCCGATGACGATGTGCGCCGGCCCGTCATGCACGTCGAAGATCGGCCAGGCCTTGTCGCTCCGCACCACCAGATGCTCGATATGGATCACCAGCGGCACGCGCAGGCCCTGCGCCGCCATGATCGCGAAATGATTGGTGTCGCCGATCCCGCCGATCTTCTGCGGGTTCACGCTGGTCAGCTTTGTGGCGCGGATGCTCGACCAGAGGCGGAAGTTGCGCGCGTTGCGGCCGCTGGTGCAGTCGTCGAGCAGGCTGTCCGTCGACTTCAGGTCGAACCCGCCATCGCTATTGTCCCAGGCGGCGCATTGTTTGAACTGGATCCGGGCGTTGCCGCGCTCGGTCGAGAAGCCGTCGCCGTTCCAATATTTGTTGTCGCCGCGCTTCCAGCGGAAGCCGCGCATCGTGCAGCGCTCCAGCCGGAAGTCGTGCGCGGTGTCGGCGAAGGAAATGCCGACCGGCAGGTCGTGCGCGCCGGTGGTCAGCGTGCCGCTGGCGGTGACGTCGGCGATCAGCCCGTCATGGCTGCCATAACGGATGCGGGCGAAGCTGCGCCGGAGATCGCTGGCCTTCGCCCCCTGCACGCGCAAGCCGACGATATCCGCCCCCGCCTCGCGCGGCACCGAGCTATTCTCGATCACCCGGTAACCGCCGGCGACCTCGACATCGGAGATCTGCACCCCGCGCACCGAATCGCGGATCACGAACAGGCCGTTGCCGACGTCGCGGGCATGCACGCCGCGATAGGCCGCGCCCGAATGGACGACATAGACGGGCTCGCCCTCGGCGGCGATCCGGACCAGGCGGGAAGTCATGTACTGGGCTAGTCAGGCGCCGGTCTGGGACGCCAGCCGCTTGCGGCGCGGCGTGGCGCCGTCGGGCTCAGTGCAGCGCCGGCGCCGCGCCGCCAAGATCGTCGCCGCCCTCGCGCGGGGACGCGCGCGGGCGCGGCGCGCGGTAGACATGCCGCGCCTGGCTGAACCGGCGGAACCCGGCCTCGCCCTCGCCGATGTTGAGCGTCATCCCCGCCCTGCGCGCGCCGACCGCGCCCGCGTCGATCGCGATCGCCGAGGAAAGCGTCCGCTCCAGCACATGCCGGCGCTCGGCCGCGTCGCGCCCGAAATAATAGATGGCGAGCGGTGGGGGGCGGCGGTGGATCGCGGCGATCGCATCGCCGATCCCGGCATAGTTGCGCAGCGGCAGGATCGGCCCGGCGATCTCCTCGCGCATCACCAGCATATCCTCGCTGGCGTGGCGGATGATGTGGAGCGCCATCCCGCCGCCGCGCGGCTCGGCGGTCAGCACCTCGCCGCCCCGCGCCCGGGCGTCATCGAGCAGCAGCGCCACCCGTGCCTGCTCAGCCTCTGACAGTTCCCCCGCCTCGCCGGGCTGCATCGCCGCGCGCCACAGCCAGTCGGCGATCGCCTCTTCCTGCTCCTCGGGCACCAGCAGGTGGTCGGGCGCAAGCGGCACGCGCCCGCCCTTCACCCGCTTGGCGGCGATCACCTGGCCGGCCGCCTTGTGGAAATCCGCCGAGCGCCCGACGATCACAGGCGACTTGCCCGAGCGGGGAATCGCGATCCCCTCGGCCTGGGGTTCGCTCGTCACCAGCAGGTCCGTCCCCGCAAGGTCGCCGGCCACCGCCAGCTCGAGCGGATCGAAGAATGCCGGGGCCAGCTCGGCGATCAGCCGGCCCAGCCGCGGCGCGGCGTCGAAGCCGAGCACCGCCCGGTTCCCCGCCGCGAGTACGCTCGCCAGGATGCTCGCGGTGCGGAACAGCGGCAGCGCCGCCGGGGCCGCGATGCCGACCACGCCGATCGGCTGATATTCGACATAGTCGCCGCCCAGCCCCAGCCAGGCGCGCAGGCCGCGCCCGCCCTCGGGCCGCATCCAGGCGGCGACATTCGCCATCGCCTCGCGCAAGGCCGCAAGCGCCGGCGCCACTTCGGTGCGCATCGCCGATTCGGCATCCTGATTCGGCTGGTCGCCGGCGAGCGCGGCGCAGAGTGCCGGCGCATGCTGCTCGATCATCAGGGCGGCACGCCGCAGCCGATCGCGGCGGATCGCCGGCGATACCGGCAGCTCGGCGAAAAACGCCGCGCGTTGCGCTTCGAGCATCCTCATCGTCCCACGGCTTGTCGCATCTGATCCTACTCCGCCGCCGATGCGTGGCAAGATCAGGGCGAAGCGTTTGCGACGGGCGGAGCCGAATTGCCACGCCGCCGTTCTAGCAGAGGCGCAAGCCATTCGTTGCGAAGTCGCAATAATTGTGCGCCGCAACCTAATCGACCGGCAAAATGAAGCACAATTCATTTCGCCGCCGATTTCCCTCAGCTCAAAGCTGGCAAGTTGACGGCGCAACGGCACAGGATGAGTGTTCGCAAGCGCAACAGAATTAGTATCGTCTCCGCGTATCAGGGAGCAGTGCGTAATGCGTATCGTTATGATCGGGTCCGGCTATGTCGGGCTGGTTTCGGGCGCGTGCTTTGCCGATTTCGGCCATCACGTGGCCTGCGTCGACAAGGACGCGAACAAGATCGCCCGGCTCCGCGCCGGCGGAATCCCCATCTATGAGCCCGGACTGGACGAGCTCGTCGCGCGCAACGTCGCGGCGGGCAATCTCGAGTTCACCACCGAGCTTTCCGAAGCGGTCGGCGCGGCGGACGTCGTGTTCATCGCGGTCGGCACGCCCAGCCGGCGGGGCGACGGCCATGCCGACCTCAGCTACGTCCACGGCGCCGCCCGCGAGATCGCCGGCGCGCTCAGCGGCTTCACGGTGATCGTCACCAAGTCGACCGTGCCCGTGGGCACCGGCGACGAGGTCGAGCGGATCATCCGCGAGTGCAATCCGGCGGCCGAGTTCGCCGTTGCCTCGAACCCCGAATTTCTGCGCGAAGGCGCCGCGATCGAGGACTTCAAGCGCCCCGACCGCGTCGTCATCGGCATCGAGGACGACCGCGCCCGCGCGCCGCTGGAGGCGGTCTATCGCCCGCTCTCGCTCAACAAGGCGCCGATCGTGTTCACCCGGCGGCGGACCAGCGAGCTGATCAAATATGCCGCCAACGCCTTCCTCGCGATGAAGATCACCTACATCAACGAGATGGCGGACCTGTGCGAGGAGGTCGGCGCCGACGTCCAGGAAGTCGCGCGCGGCATCGGGCTCGACAACCGCATCGGGGCCAAGTTCCTCCATGCCGGCCCGGGCTATGGCGGCTCCTGCTTCCCCAAGGACACGCTGGCGCTGATGAAGACGGCGCAGGATCACGATGCGCCGCTGCGGCTGATCGAGGCGACGATCGCGGTCAACGACCAGCGCAAGCGCGCCATGGGCCGCAAGGTGCTGGCGGCGATGGACGGGCGCGTGCGCGGCCGGACGGTCGCGGTGCTCGGCCTCACCTTCAAGCCCAATACCGACGACATGCGCGACGCGCCGTCGATCGCGATCATCCAGGCGCTGCAGGATGCCGGCGCGAAGATCCGCGCCTATGATCCCGAGGGCATGTCCGCCGCCGAGGCGGTGCTGAAGGACGTGGAATACGCCACCTCCCCCTATGCCGCGGCCGAGGGCGCGGCGGCGACGGTGATCGTCACTGAATGGGACGCCTTCCGCGCGCTCGACCTCAAGCGCCTGGCGACGACGATGGCCGAGCCGGTGCTGGTCGACCTGCGCAACATCTATCCGCCCGAACAGGCGGAGGAAGCGGGCCTGCGCTATGTCAGCGTCGGCCGGCCGGGCAAGCGGGAAGACGCCGAAGCCGCGAACGACAGGCAGGCAGCGTGAGCGCCGGCGGCCCCGTCCTCGTGACGGGCGCCGCTGGCTTCATTGGCCATGCGGTGTCCGAGCGGCTCCTCGCGCGCGGCGAGCGCGTGATCGGGCTCGACAATTTCACCGACTATTATGACGTGTCGCTGAAGGAAGCGCGGGTCGCGCGGCTGGTCGACAATTTCGACTTCCGCCTGGTCCGCGGCGACATCGCCAGTCCCGAGCTGCTCGCCGAGCTGGTGGCCGGGAACGGCGTGCGCCGGATCGTCCATCTCGCGGCACAGGCGGGGGTGCGCTACAGCATCGAGAATCCCTTCGCCTATGAGCACAGCAACCTGAAGGGGCATCTCGCGGTGCTCGAGGCGGCGCGCCAGGCGGGCAATGTCGAGCATCTCGTCTATGCCTCGTCGAGCTCGGTCTATGGCGAGCGGCCGCTGGGCGGCGAAGGTTTCCGCGAGGACGAGCCCTGCACCGCGCCGGTCTCGCTCTATGCGGCGACCAAGCGCAGCTGCGAGCTGATGAGCCAGAGCTATGCGACGCTCTACGGTCTGCGGATGAGCGGCCTGCGCTTCTTCACCGTCTATGGCCCCTGGGGCCGGCCCGACATGGCCTATTTCGGCTTCGCCCAGAAGATCCTGCTCGGCCAGCCGATCGAGGTCTATGGCGAGGGCCGGATGGCGCGCGACTTCACCTATATCGACGACATCGTCGACGGGGTGGTCGGCGTGCTCGACAAGCCGCCGGCAGCCGGCGAGCACCGGCTGCTCAACATCGGCGACTGCGATCCGGTCGGCCTGATGGACATGATCGCCACGCTCGAGCGCGCGCTCGGCCGCCAGGCGGTCAAGCTGATGCGCCCGATGCAGCCGGGCGACGTGACCGCGACCTTCGCCGACATCTCGGCGATCCGCGCGCTCACCGGATACAGTCCGAAGGTCTCGCTCGCCCAGGGCATCGAGCGGTTCGTCGACTGGTATCTGAGCGAGATCGAACAGGGTGGAAGAGGGCCGATGGCAGCGGTGGCCTGAGCCGGGAAAACCGGCCGGGCGAGTACGGAGTATCGACATGCTGCAACGGACAAGTGCGTCTACCGGCGGTGCCGATGGCCCGCCGACCATCTGCGTGACGGGGTTGCGCGGCTTCCCCCATGTCATGGGCGGGATCGAGAGCCATTGCGAGGAGCTGCTGCCGCGGATCAAGGCGCTATGGCCCGATCACCGCTCGGTGGTGCTCGGCCGCGCGCCCTATCTGCCCGAGGCCGTGAACGAGCATCGCGGCGTCGAGATCGTCGGCATCCCCTGCCCGCGCCAACAGCATCTCGAGGCGATCGTCTCGACCTTCCTCGCGGTGCTTTCCGCCCGCAAGCGCGGGGCGGACCTGATCCACATCCATGCGATCGGCCCGGGCCTGCTCGCCCCCTTCGCCCGGCTGCTCGGGCTCAAGGTGATCGTGACGCATCACGGCACCGATTATCACCGCGCCAAATGGGGCAAGGTCGCCCGCACCGCGCTGCGCAGCGGCGAGTGGCTGGCGCTCAACTTCGCCCATAGGGTGATCGCCGTCTCGCCCTCGCTGGCGACGCAGCTCAAGCGCCAGTTCCCGGCCCGCGCCCAGACGATCAGCTATATCCCCAACGGCACCTCGGACCTGCCCGGCGATGCCGATCCCGATCTGGTGCTGGAGCGGATCGGCGTCGAGCGCGGCAAATTCCTGCTCGCCGTCGCCCGGCTGGTCCCCGAAAAGGGCCTGCACGACCTGATCGAGGCGTTCGAGGCATCCGGCTCCAGCGCGAAGCTGGTCATCGCCGGCGCCACCGATCACGAAAGCGACTATGCCCGCGCGCTGCTCGAGCGCGCCGGCGACCGGGTGATCTTCGCCGGCGTCCAGTCGCGCGCGACGCTGAAATGCCTCTACGAGAACACCGCGCTGTTCGTCATGCCGAGCTATCACGAGGGTCTGCCGATCGCGGCGCTGGAAGCCGCGAGCTGCGGCGCCCCCATGCTGCTGAGCGACATCCCCGCCAATCTCGACATCGCCCTGGACGCGCGCAACTATTTCCCGGTTGGCGACGTCGCGGCGCTGACCGAGCGGCTCGATGCGGACTGCGCGGACTTCCAGATCGACCGCGACACGGTGCGGGCGCGGTTCAGTTGGGACAAGGCGGCGGAGGACACGCTGGCGGTATACCGCAGCGCGCTGGCCCCTGGCCGGGCGAAGCAGCGCGCCTCGGGGCAGCCGGGAATGGCGGAGGGCTGAGCCTTTCTCCCTCTCCCCTCCGGGGAGAGGGTCGGGGAGAGGGGCAGTGTGTCTTGAGCCGAGATCGAAGGGCCGAGAAACCAAGTCCAGGCCCCTCTCCCAACCCTCTCCCCGGAGGGGAGAGGGCTAGATAGCCAACCGACCCAACACCTCCGCCCGGCTCGCCGCATCGATCTTCCCCGACACCGCAATCCCGCCGGCCCCGGCCACCGCCCGCGCGATCGCCGGCCGCCAGGCATCCCCGCGCCATTGCCAGCTGCGGATCCGCCAGCGGCCCGGCCCTTCGGCCTCCACGACCAGGCTCGGACGCAGCGCAGCATCGCCCTCCGGGGACCGTGCAGTGCATGCACTTCCCGCTGCAAGTCCCGCAATCGAAACGATAAGTTCCCGACGGTCCACCGCAATAACCCCTCGGTTAGTCAGCATAATCCGGGCTTAACCACGCTGCGACGCACCACGGCATCTAAATTGATCGATGTTAAGCATCGAACAACCACGGGGTCGCCGAGCCATGCCCAGCCTGTACATTTCGCCTGCCGGATCCGGAGACAAAAGCGGCCGGGACATCAACAACGCAGCGTCGATCGGTTCGCTCAACACGCTGATCGGAAAGGCCGGGCCGGGCGGCGAAGTGCTGCTGCTCGCCGACCAGGGCGATTATGGCGTCACCGGCATCCTGGGCATCACGCGCGGCGGCACCGACGGCAATCCGGTGACCGT